>Ga0222648_1000010_pt1 | contig 154363 bp, 131 predicted proteins | sample AntAcemetagen335_FD_181021 | JGI IMG/M metagenome (GOLD analysis project Ga0222648, IMG submission 181021) | Saline water microbial communities from Ace Lake, Antarctica - #335 | ecosystem: Environmental > Aquatic > Non-marine Saline and Alkaline > Saline | place: Antarctica: Ace Lake... | reverse complement strand
CTGATAATTGATAACCCATTTTCTGTTAACCACGAGCTTAAATATACAACTCCAGAAGGTTGAGAATTAAGAAGGCGGTTTATTTTTTGTTCTTTTTCCAAACTATTAGTTTTTATTTTAAACTTTTTTTAAACTACAAAAATACAATTAGGTTTATTTTATTACAAATACACAAACTAATAGTTTGTGTATTTGATTTTTTTTAAACAAATATTTCATTAGTAGTACAAATAAATTGAATTATTACAAAAAATTAAATAGGTCCTTTTTAGATGCTGACTTTATTTTATGACTTCTATTTTAAAGTAAACCCAAATGTCATTTCGACGGATGTATGCTGAACTTCCCGAAATAAATTTAGGAAACTCGAACTGACATTATGAAAAAAAATTCAAACGAAAACGATTGAAGTTTTCATCGCTGTTGTATAAGAATATAACTTATAATATATTTGGATAAAATATATTGATTTATGATTTTAATTGCAGACGGTGGTTCTACAAAGGTAGATTGGATTGCTATTAATAGTGACAAGGAGGAAGCGTTTAGAGTGCGTACGTTGGGGTTGAATCCTGCAGTAGTGCGAGAAGCCGAATTACAGAACAGAATTGTCAATGTGTTTCAGTTGATAAACATCAAAGACGAGGTTTCTGAAATCTTTTTTTATGGAGCAGGTTGTGGAACACTAAAGCCAACAGCAATTTTAAAGAAGATATTAGAAGAAATTTTTATAAATGCAGTAGTTACTGTTGCAGAAGACATGTTGGCGGCTGTCTACGCTGCTACGGGTAAAGACCCTGCCATTGTTTGTATTCTTGGAACTGGTTCTAATAGCTGTTATTTCGATGGGGAAGACCTGCAAATGTTATCGCCTTCTTTGGGGTATATCTTAATGGATGAGGCCAGTGGTAATTATTTTGGAAAAAAATTAATTGTGGATTACTTCTACAAAAAAATGCCAAAAAGTATCGCACTAGAATTTGAAAAAGAATTTAATGTAGAAGTTGATCATATTAAAAAAAATATTTATAAAGAAGCAAACCCGAACATGTACTTGGCGTCTTTTGCAAAGTTTATGTTCGACTTTAAAGATGAAAAATACATCAAGAGAATGATCAAGAAGGGATTCCAAGAATTCTTTAAATGTAGAATATTACCTTATAATAAAACTGCAGAAACACCAATTTACTTTATTGGCTCTATTGCACATTACTTTAGAGATATTTTAGAAGAAATTGCTAAAAAAAACAATTTAAAAATTACCGGTGTCATTCAAAGACCTATCGATAATTTGTTAGCGTATCATAAAGATAATATTGGTTAATGATGTTCATCGTTTCTCGTTTTTCGTCAATCGTTTTTCGTTTATCGTTTAACGAACAGTGAACATTTCTAAAATCAACCCCTGTGATCCCAAGAAATAATGAACGTTGATATGGAAGTGCGGTGCGCAGCACTACGCATGAAATATCAAAAGAGAATGGTGCAAAGCAATTTTATAGGGATTATCTTGATCTTTTTTTGCTCCGAACTTACATTCGGAATGTATCAAGACAAAAGATGAGGAATCATTTTTTATAATGCTACTTTCTATTTCACTATCGAATCCAGACCGCAAGCTCTTTGGATTCTTGCCGTTTTATAGAAATTGAATTATTACAAAAAATTAAATAGGTCCTTTTTAGATGCTGACTCTTAAATTAAATTTAAATGTCATTTCTGCGGAGGTAGGAATCCATGTAAAGCTAGTTTTAATGCGATTAGTAGGAACTACAAAAACTATCAACCAATTATATCTAAAACTCTTTCTAAACGCATTCCTCTAGAGCCTTTAATTAAAATAGTTTGGTTTTCTAGAGGATTTTTTTTGACGAAATTTTCTAAATCTTGATACGTTTTAAATTGCGGTTTGTTTGTTTTTGTGGCGTTGAAATTCTCACCAACAAAATAAGTTACATCAAAATTAAACGAATTCACTAAATCAACAATTGCTTGGTGTTCTTGTAAACTTTCTTTTCCTAATTCAAACATATCACCTAAAATAACAACTTTAGAGCTTGCTTTTAAATCATCAAAATTTTCAAGGGCAACTTTCATGCTAGAAGGATTTGCATTATAAGCATCTAAAATAATGGTGTTACTTTTTGTTTTAAGCATCTGTGAACGATTATTTGTAGGCACATAACCTTCTATCGCTTGTTTAATAGCTGCTTCAGAAACCTTAAAATAGTCGCCAATTGTAATTGCTGCAACAATATTTGTGTAATTGTATTTGCCAATTAAATTACTTTGTATAGGTATGTTTTTATATGAAAGTTTCACAAACGGATTCACTTCTAAAAACGGTACAGCATCCACATTAAAATAAACGGATTTTATCTCTTTCGTTTTTTCAACCTGAATTGCATCATCAGTATTTACAAAAGCAGTTTTATGGTGTTCTTTTAAAAAAGTATACAACTCACTTTTGCCTTTAATAACACCATCTAAACCGCCAAAACCCTCTAAATGCGCTTTTCCGAAATTGGTGATATAGCCAAAATCTGGTTCACAAATAGTACATAAAAATTCAATTTCTTTTTGATGATTTGCACCCATTTCTACAATACCTAGTTCCGTTTTAGGAGTCATAGAAAGTAAGGTTAAGGGCACGCCAATGTGGTTGTTTAAGTTTCCTTTGGTGGCAACTGTATTGTACTTTTTACTTAAAACTACATTGATTAACTCTTTGGTGGTGGTTTTACCGTTGCTGCCGGTTAGACTTATAATTGGTATGTTTAGTTGTTTTCTATGAAAATTAGCGAGTTTTTGAAGGGATTCTAAAACATCAGTAACTAAAAGTATGCGGTCGTTGGTTTTAAATTCCTTTTGATCCACAACAGCATAACTTGCGCCAAGTATTAGTGCTTGTTCTGCAAATGCGTTTCCATTAAAATTATCACCTTTTAAAGCAAAGAAAATAGTGTTTTTTCTTATGGTTCTCGTATCCGTATCAACTAAATAATGCTGATTGTATAGGTTGTAAAGCGCTGTTGTTTTCATTTGTAAGGTATAAAAAAGCCTCATTATTTTTCAACAATGAGGCTGTATTTTTAAGTATACTATTTTATCTGCTAGGATTTCTAGCTTTTCTTTTTTGATTTGACATAGGTCCTACTTTATCAGAGACACATCTAAAACCAATAAAGTTGGTTGCCATGTATTCTGGTAAATATCTTCTTTGTGCAGGATCTAACCAATATTCTCTATCAGACCAAGCCCCACCTTTGTACACTCTACTATTATCACTAATTAAAGTAGTTCTCTTTTTATCATCATTCGTAAAAGTTGTTCTACCAGTTTCAGCGTTTGTTACTATTTCTGGTCCTTTAGGTGAGTTATACATATTTGGTCTTGCTTTAAATTGATCTTCATCATCTTTATAAAAACGAGAAGAGTTTAAATCGCCATCACCAATATTAGAATTGTTAGCTACTGAGAAATTTCTTCTCAAGGTTGCATCGTCTTTTGTAATTGGGACGTATTTAATAGTTCCTGGTAAATTTGTAGGAATAATTTTACCGTTAGGTAAGGTGTCATATTCTACTTGAACGCCTGCATCATTCGCCGCAATAACTACGTTGCCATCTTTGTCAATCATTTTTTTGGTAAAAAGGTTTCCTCTAAAATAATTGAAATCATTTGCTTCATTGTCTATAATAGGTCTGTAAACATCTGCAGTCCATTCTGCCACATTACCAGACATATCATACAAACCAAATCCGTTTGGAGGGTATGATTTTATTTTATTAGGAATATCAGAGCCATCAGAACTCCAACCTGGTAAACCACTATATTGGCCATTACCTTGTTTAAAGTTTGCTAATTGATCTCCTTTGTTTATTTTTCCTTTTGCTCTTGTATACTTACCATTCCAAGCATATTTTTTTCTACCTCTAATATTGTTGTATTCTCGATTCTCTATAGTTGCTTTTGCAGCAAATTCCCATTCCGCTTCTGTAGGCAATCTAAAACGCTGTGATAAAATACCATCCGCTTGCGAAATTTTTCTTCCTTGAAAAGCATCTCTACCTTGTTTTGGATCCCCTCTTTTTCTTAAAGTTCTACCTACGCCTCTTTTATAGACCGTAGAATCACCGTTAAATAACTTGGTAGCATCCGTTAAAAAAACATCCGTATCAAAAAAGTTACTTATAGAATCTTGTTCAAAAATATTTTTAATATGTCCTTTATCAATTAAGGTTTTTAAATTTACAGCATTGGTACGCCATTTGCAATATTCATTGGCTTGCAACCAAGTAATACCTACAACAGGATAATCTGAATATGCAGGATGACGAAAATAGTTTTCTGATAAAATATCAGTATTTCCCAAACTTTTTCTCCAAACTAGGGTGTCTGGTAAAACTGAATTATAAATATGCTTGTAATTTTCTTCGGATGGAGGAAAAACATTCTTTGTATACTGAACATATAAAAAGTATTCTGAATTTGTAACTTCTGCTTCATCCATATAAAAAGAACGAACATGCAATTGATTTGGCGTCGTGTTCCAATCGAACATTACATCGTCCTGCACTTGGCCCATTGTAAAAGTACCACCTTCTACCGCAACCATCCCTAAAGGTGGTTTTTGGCCAGCATCTGTATTGCCTTTTATAAAATTACCGTTTTTTGGATCGTTAAAAGATAAACCAGTTAATCTCGATTTATTTGAATTTGATCTATTACAGTTAGCTAACAGCAATGTTGTTAGGATAACTAATGTTATTTTAAAAATGTTTTTCATTTCCTAATTTAAAATTGATAGGTTTTTTTATAGTGATGCAATTTACAATAAATATAATTTCTACCAAGTAAAATGTAAAAATTAACGCATCCTTTTTAAACTTATTCTAACAAAACGATTGCTTTTTTAATTTAGTATAATTTATCTTTGTTTACTATAAAATATCTAACTATAATTTGCGTTCTTTGAATACCTATATGAAAAAACAGTTCGTACTACTTTTTTCCCTTTTCTTAGTGCAGTTAAACCTTGCGCAAACTTCAAATTCTGTTTTATTCTCTGGAGATTGGTTCAAGTTTTCTGTGGATACAACAGGTGTATTTAAGATTGATAGGGCTTTATTGCAGAGAATTGGTATTTCTACCAACGGGTTAAATCCGAAGAAAATACATATTTATGGAAATGGCGGTCAGCTTTTACCCGAATTAAATAGCGATTTTAGATACGATGACTTGCAAGAAAACGCTATACATATAGAAGGAGAAAATGATGGTTCTTTTGATGGCGGTGATTTTATACTTTTTTATGCAAAAGGGCCCCATGATTGGATCGTAAATGCAAGTACAAATTCTATAAAACACAGACAAAACATCTATTCTGATAAAGCGTATTATTTTATAACGGTGAATGCTTTAGACGGAAAAAGAATACTACCTAAAATGCCAATTACAACAAATGCTACCAATCAAATAACTGTTTTTGATGATTTTATATTTTATGAAAAAGAACAAAAAAGTCTTTTAGCTGCGGGTACACAGTGGTTTTCTAACCAAGATTTTAATATTTTAAATACTCAGAATTTTAAAATCCCTTTTAAAAATGCGGTGGCAAACGGAAATATAAATGTGAGAGTTAGAGGTGTTTCTAATTCTGTGGCTTCTTCTACGATGGATGTAAAAGTGAATGCACAAGATGCTTTTGTAATTAACTATCCTGCTGTAAATCCAAATTCATTAACAAAGGCCTATGATGTTGAGCGAAATGCAACACTTGCAAATACATCCGAAAATATTGACGTTTCTATTACCTTCAACAATAATGGAAATCCGTCTGCAAATGCTTTTTTAGATTATGTAGAAGTTGTTGGACAAAAACAATTAGTATTTTCTGATTTTCAGTTTTCATTTAGAAGTTTAGTACAGGCAACAAGCTCTGGAACGGTGGCTTATCAAATAGCAAACGGATCTGCTGCTTTTCAAGTTTGGGATGTTACTACCGCTATTAATCCCAAATTAATTACCAATGAAAGTACTACCAATGAGTTCACTTTTAAAGATACCGCAGGAGGATTAAAAGAATATATTATTTTAGAGGATACCGATTTTTATAGACCAGAAACGGTAACGAATTCTAAAGTTAGAAATCAGAATTTACATGCGCTCAAAGACCTTAATTATATTGTAATTACAAATTCTGAGCTTTCTGGTCAAGCACAAAGGTTGGCTGATTACCATCAAAATAACTCAGCCTTAACCACAAAAGTGGTATTGTTAGATGAAATATATAATGAGTTTTCCTCAGGTTCAAAAGACATAACAGGGGTTCGTGATTTTATAAAACATTTGTATGACTCCAATTCATCCGCAGAAAAAAAACTAAAATATGTCTGTTTTTTTGGGGATGCTTCTTATGATTACAAAGATAGATTGCAGGGCAATAACAATATTGTGCCCGTAAAATTATCTACTATTAGTTTTAATTTGGCAAGCTCTTGGGTTACAGACGATTTTTTTGTGATGATGGATGCCAATGAAGGAACCATGTCTAGCTCGCATACTGTAGATATCGCTTCGAGCCGAATTCCGGTTTCCACAATTTCTGAAGCTAGCATTGTTGTGGATAAAATTTTGAATTATTACAGTAAAAACGCTATTGGAGATTGGCGAAATACGATCACTTTGGTAGCAGATGATATTGATGCAACTGGCGAGGAAGTTTTAGAACAAGGAGTAGAATCCATTGCGGATGAAATTAAAGCAAATCAGCCAATTTTTAACATCAACAAAATTTATGCAGATGCCTATGTGCAAGAAAATTCTTCTGGAGGAGAACGTTATCCTGAGGTAAACAAAGCTATTACAAATGCCATTGAAAAAGGAACCTTGGTTTTTGATTATTTTGGACACGGTGGGGAAGATGGTTTTGCATCAGAACGTATTTTAGATGTTCCTCAAATTCAGGGCTTTAACAATTCGAATACCTTGCCACTTTTAATTACGGTTACCTGCGACTTTTCCCGCTTCGACAATCCCAATAGAATCACAGCAGGAGAATTGACCTTAAAAAATAAAAATGGCGGCGCAGCAAATATGATTACCACTACAAGAGAGGTTTTTATTTCGGTTGGTCAACGTTTTAACGAAGAATTAATTCGGATTTTATTAGCCTTTAATAACGAGGATCTTACAATTGCAGAAGCATTAATGACTGCAAAAAATAATTTTTCTAGCACCCAAAAATTCTTTATTTATTCTTTTGGTGATCCTGCCATGAAATTAGCAGTTCCTAAACCAAACATCCGCATTACCAAAATGAATGATATAGACATTACCCAATCTTTAGATACAATTAAAGCGTTGTCTAAAGTACGGTTCGAAGGCATTGTAACAGACAATTCTAACGCAATTCTAACCAATTTTAATGGCACACTTTCTACCACGGTTTTCGATAAATTAATTGATAAAACAACCTTGGATAATGATGGTTTTGGTGTTAAAATGACTTTTGATACCCAAGATAGTAAGTTGTTTAGAGGAAAATCAACTGTAGAAAATGGGAAATTTAGTTTTGATTTTGTTGTGCCAAAAGACATTAAAATCGCTTACGGAAAAGGGAAATTAAGTTTTTATGCAGAAAACGGGGAAATAGACAAAGCGGGGTATAATTTTGATGTGGTTGTTGGCGGAATTGACGAAAATGCGCCTGATGACACTGTAGGTCCAGAAATAAAATTATTCATGAATGATGAATCTTTTATTGATGGTGGCAACACAAATGCGTCTCCTAATTTAATTGCGGTTTTATTTGATGCAAGCGGAATTAATACGTCTATAACCGCTGTAGACCACGATATTGTTGGAGTTTTAGATGGCGATACGGCAAACCCAATTATTTTAAATGATTTTTATCAAACAGAATTAAACGATTTTTCGAAAGGAAAAGTAAGTTATACGTTACGGGATTTAGAAGTTGGGCCACACACTTTAAAACTAAAAGCGTGGGATACTTACAATAACTCATCAGAAACTACGTTAAATTTTGTGGTGGTTAGTGATGCTATTTTAAATTTAGAAAATGTACTTAACTATCCAAATCCTTTTGTAAATTATACAGAGTTTTGGTTCAATCACAACAAACCGAATGAACCTTTAGAGGTGCAAGTTCAGATTTTTACAGTTTCGGGTAAATTGGTAAAAACGATCAATCAAAATGTGCAAACCTCGGGTAATTTATCAAGAGATATCACTTGGAATGGCTTAGACGATTTTGGTAATAAAATAGGAAAAGGAGTCTATATATATAAATTAAGAGTAAAATCTACAGCAAGTAACTTAGTGGCAGAGAAGTACGAAAAATTAGTAATACTGCAATAAAAATTAGATATTTGTAAAATAACAGAAGAAAAAAGATGAAAAAAATAGGATTTTGTATTGCACTTTGTGCTCTAGTAAGTTTAAAAATAAGCGCTCAAACCGATACACAACAAACAGGCGGAATTACTACTGCTACCCCGTTTTTATTAATTGTACCCGATGCTAGAGCAGGAGGAATGGGAGATATGGGGGTTGCAACAACGGCAGATGCTTTTTCTTTATTTCACAATCCTGCAAAAATGGTATTTAGTGATCGACAAATAAAAACTGGACTTACCTATTCGCCTTGGTTGCGTAATTTAACCGATGATATTTTTATAGGAAGTGGTTCTTATATCAATAGATATAGTGAAAACTCAGCTTGGGGAGCAGATTTTAAATATTTTTCTTTAGGTCAGATTGATTTAACAGACGATCAAGGAAATCCAAACGGAACGATAAATCCTAATGAATTGGTTGCAACTGGCTCATACGCTTTAAAACTAAGCGAAACTTTTTCGATGGGGGTTTCTTTAAAATACATACGTTCTAATTTAGCGTTTAACGGAACTGCAGGAAATGCACTACAACCAATTAATTCTTTTGCGGTAGATGTTTCTGGGTATTATCAATCTTTTGAAGAAAATTACGGCAACTTTAATGGTCGTTATAGAATTGGTTTTAATATTGCTAATATTGGGCCAAAAGTATCTTACACACCAGGACAAGAAGATTTTATACCAACAAATTTAAAATTTGGTGGTGGTTTCGATTTTATTTTTGACGATTACAATATCATTTCTACAACCGTTGAATTTACAAAATTATTAGTACCAACTCCACAGCCAGATGGTTCTGATCAAGACAAAGGTTGGATTCAAGGAATGTTTAATTCTTTTGGAGATGCTCCAGGAGGATTTAGTGAGGAATTAAAAGAATTTACCTATGCGTTAGGGGGAGAATATTTATACAACAATGCGTTTGCTTTAAGAGGTGGCTATTTTCACGAAAGCAGAGACAAAGGAAATAGACAATATTTCACATTAGGTGGTGGCTTTAAAACCAATGCTTTAAATGTTGATTTGTCCTATTTAATTAATGCTTCGGATGTAAATAATCCGCTAGAAAACTCATTGCGTTTTTCTTTATCCTTTGATTTAGGAGAAATCTATGACAATTATTAAAAGTGATAAATTTTTAGTAAGTTTACAATCATAAAAGCAGTCAAACAAGGCTGCTTTTTTTGACTCCATTATTTATGAAAAAAATAGAAATAGCAACAGCTGCAATCCTTTTTAATGATGTATCAGAACTTACTTTAGAGGATAAAATGTTAATGGATAAAGCGGTAGAAGCTAGAAAAAAGGCATACGCGCCTTATTCTAAATTTAATGTTGGTGCTGCATTGTTGTTAGAAAATAATGAAATTGTTTTAGGAAACAATCAAGAAAATGCTGCGTATCCCTCAGGAATGTGTGCAGAAAGAGTTGCCGTTTGGATGGCAGGAGCAACATTTCCTGGTGTAAAAATTTTAAAATTAGCAATATCAGCAAGTTCGTCTATTAAAAAAGTAGATAAACCAATAGGACCGTGTGGCGCTTGTAGGCAATCATTATCAGAATATGAAATAAAACAAAAACAACCTTTTCAAGTGTTGTTTATGGGCGAAGTTGGTGAAATTGTAAAAACAGAATCACTGCTTTCACTATTGCCTTTTTCTTTTGATAGCTCTTATCTTTAAAATCGTAAGTAACAAACTTCTTGTCATTTTGAGTCTGTCTCAAAGGTTTGTCTTTAAATTAGGAAGCTAGATAATTTTTAAAGAAAAGAAATCAATCACATCATTTCAAAAATTTTACATGAAATTATTATTCGATAAAAAATGATGCTTTTTGTTAATGTCAAAGAAAAATTAATTAGGGTAACATTTAGAAATAGTCACTCATTTATAGACTGCTATTATTTTTGATACTATTTCTTAAAGGAACAATTTGTAGCAAAACATCTTGACAATTTTTTTTATAACTTTTAAGAAAGAACATTTTACACTTTGGATATCGTATTTTTTTGAAATGATTAACGTTTCTTTTAAAGGTAAAAATTCAAGAAGAACTTTTCTATAGCCCGATATAGCTATCATTCTGCAATTAAATCTAGCTCTTTATACTGCCAAAAAAGATTCTTTTCTTAATTTGAATTTCGTTTTTTTTATTTGAGGCGCTACTCTTTTCACCACAAAACTACGTAGTTTTACAGAAGTTGATAATTAAAAGCAAATGATTTCATCAAAAATTACAGGTACCGGAACCTTTATACCGTCTTTAAAAAAAGGAAACACAGATTTTTTAAATGATAAATTTTTAAATTCTGATGGATCTGCTCTTGCAGCTGAGAATGATGTTATTATAGAAAAATTTAAAGCAATTACAGGTATTGAAGAAAGACGTTACGCAAAGCCAGAATTAAATACTTCAGATCTAGCTTTTTTTGCTTCTCAGAAAGCAATTCAAGATGCTAATATTAACAAAGAAGAAATCGATTATATTATTTTTGCACATAATTTTGGCGATGTAAAAGCAGGAACGATTCAGGGTGATATGCTACCAAGTTTAGCCACTAGAGTAAAGTATAAGTTAAAAATTGAAAATCCAAATTGTGTAGCATACGATATTTTATTTGGTTGCCCAGGCTGGATTGAGGGCATTATACAGGCACAAGCTTTTATAAAAGCCGGAATTGCAAAAAAATGTTTAGTGATTGGAGCAGAAACTTTATCAAGAGTAGTTGATAAATATGATAGAGACTCTATGATTTATAGTGATGGTGCCGGCGCTTGTATTGTTGAAGAAACACAAGATGCTGACTCAGGAATTTTAAGCCACGCTTCACAAACTTTTGCCATAGAAGAAGCGTATTATTTACATTATGGTAGTTCTTTTAATAAAAATGAAGACAAAAATGTACGCTACATAAAAATGTTTGGACGTAAAATTTATGAATTCGCGATTACCAAAGTTCCTGCAGCAATGAAAATGGCTCTTGATAAATCTGGAGTTGAAATTGAAGATGTAAAGAAAATTTTTATCCATCAAGCCAATGAAAAAATGGATGAAGCAATTGTGAAACGTTTTTTTAGATTGTATAAAATGGCAGTTCCCGAGGGTATTATGCCAATGAGTATTCATAAATTAGGAAACAGTTCTGTAGCAACAGTGCCTACCTTGTTAGATCTGGTTTTAAAAGGTAAAATAGAAAATCAAGCTGTAAACAAAGGCGATGTAATTATTCTAGCTTCTGTAGGAGCAGGAATGAACATTAATGCTATTGTGTATAAATATTAAGGTTTAATAGAGGATATACAATATTAAAAGTTAAAAGTTAAAAGTTAAAAGTCAAAAGTCAAAAGTCAAGAGTTAATGAGTTACAACGTCTGTTGGATACTTTGAGCATTAGTATTTGTAAGGGTGTTAGTTTGAGTGATTTTTTCTTTAAAAAATTGTATCGAAAACCTATAAAGTGATGAAAATCTTTTGATTTAAATATTTATTAACCGGATTGTATTATGTTTCGCAAAAAAAACATGTCATTGCGAAAGAGGAACGATTGAAATAATCTTTTGAATTTCTGCAAATAATAAAAGTAGGTCGGTTTTAGATTCTAACTATTAAATTAAATCTAGATATTAGTTCGAGAGATTTCGGTTTTTTATTGGGATTGTATTTAGTACCTGTTTAATAACATTAGTATCCGATTAAAAATAGTTACAGTCTGTAGAACCTATTTAAAATAATGGTAAACCGATTTTTTTAAATAACAGTTTGTTTTTTTAAAATAATTTTAATTGGACAAAGTAGTTAATTTTATTTTAAGTTATATCTGTTTGTCAATTAGTTAGAATCAAGTCTTGGTTTTTGATTCCAAAAGTGGAGCGGCCTTTAGTCTTTTATAGCACAAAAATGATTTAATAACTTAAATTGGAGTTATCGAGACAACTTTTACTCATTTTAACCGTGAAATTTACTTGACCTAATTCACTTTTTAGAATGATTAAAATGTTTAGCATGTGTACGTATGTTTTCTATGTACCCATTTAGTCACAAAAAAAAGTAGTATAAGTCCTTATTTTGTGAACTAATTCTCAATCTTTACAACGAATACTAATTAACTCAAAAATTCTAACTTCTTATATCGTAAATTTAATATCAAAATATTATTTTTGCGCATGCAACAAGACCAAGTACTTATTTTAGATTTTGGATCGCAATACACTCAGTTAATTGCGAGAAGAGTTAGGGAGTTAAACATTTATTGTGAAATTCACCCTTTTAATCATCCACCAAAGGAATTAGAAAACTTTAAAGCAGTGATCTTATCAGGAAGTCCAAATTCTGTAAGAGGTTCAAGTGTTTTACACCCAGATGTATCTGAAATTAGGGGAAAAAAACCTTTGTTGGCAGTTTGTTATGGTGCACAATATTTAGCCCATTTTTCTGGAGGAAAAGTAGCCCCTTCAAATACTAGAGAATACGGAAGAGCTAATTTGTCCTTTGTGAAAAGCAATGAAATTTTCTTTCAAAATATTTCTGAAGGCAGTCAAGTTTGGATGAGCCATTCCGATACTATTAAAGAATTACCAACGAACGGCGTTTTATTGGCAAGTACAAAAGATGTAGAAAACGCGGCTTATAAAATTGAGGGCGAAGATACATATGCCATTCAATTTCATCCAGAAGTATATCATACAAAAGACGGTAAACAATTATTGGCAAACTTTTTGGTAGATATAGCAAAAGTTGCGCAAACTTGGACACCAGATTCTTTTGTAGAAACTACCGTGGCAGCAATTAAAGAAAAAGTTGCGAATGATAAAGTAGTTTTAGGACTTTCTGGAGGAGTAGATTCTACTGTTGCGGCAGTTTTGTTACACAAAGCAATTGGCAAAAATTTATATTGCATCTTCGTTAATAATGGTTTATTGCGTAAAAATGAGTTCGAAAGTGTACTTAAACAATACGAAGGCATGGGTTTAAACGTTAAAGGTGTAGATGCATCGAAACGTTTTTTAGATAAATTAGCAGGTATTTCTGATCCAGAATTAAAAAGAAAAGCAATTGGTGGTACTTTTATTGATGTTTTTGATGATGAAGCGCAACTTATCCAAGATGTAAAATGGTTGGCACAAGGTACAATTTATCCTGATGTAATTGAATCTGTTTCTGTAAATGGTGGCCCATCAGCAACGATTAAAAGTCATCACAATGTAGGTGGTTTGCCAGATTATATGAAATTGAAAATTGTAGAGCCTTTGCGAATGATTTTTAAAGATGAAGTTAGAAGAGTTGGCGCATCTTTAGGCATTGATTCTGAGTTATTAGGACGTCATCCTTTTCCTGGACCAGGATTGGGAATTAGAATTTTAGGAGATGTAACCGCAGAAAAAGTACGTATTTTACAAGAAGTAGATGCTATTTTTGTAAATGGATTAAAAGAAGATGGTTTGTATGATAAAGTTTGGCAAGCAGGAGCAATGCTGCTACCCGTAAATTCTGTAGGAGTAATGGGGGACGAGCGAACGTATGAAAAAGTGGTTGCTTTAAGAGCGGTAGAAAGTACAGACGGAATGACGGCAGATTGGGTAGATTTACCCTATAAATTTTTGCAAAAAATATCAAACAACATAATAAATCAAGTAAAAGGTGTTAATAGGGTTGTGTATGATATCAGCTCAAAACCACCTGCAACTATAGAATGGGAATAGAACATATGAAGCACGTAAAATTTTTTATTTTTCTATGTATTTTAACATTTACCGTTTCTTGCGGTCAACAAAAAAGATATATACAATACAAAGTTGAAAAAGGAGAAACTATTAGTAGTATTGCTCGTAATTTAAACATGAAAGCGAAAGATTTACTTCGTTTAAATCCTGATGTTGCTACTGGGCTTAGAGTAGATTCTTATATCGTAGTGCCAGAAAAAAGTTTTAACAATTACATTTCTAAAAACACAAAAGCGCAAACAGAAGCTACCGCTGTTACTGATTCTAAATCTGATAAAGATGAAAAGACTGACGAAAACACAAAACTTTTAAATGAATTAAAAGAGAAATATGTTCTTTATACAGTCAAAAAAGGGGAAACTTTTTACAACTTAAATAAACTTTTTAATGTTGCCAGAGCCGAATTGTTATTGCTAAATCCTGAGTTAATTGAAGGTATAAAAGTTGGTCAAGTTTTGAAAATTAAAGAGATACCTGTTAAAGTTATTTCTGATGTTAATTTTTATGATGATTATATAAAACCTAATATGTCTTTAAAAGTAGCTTTACTATTGCCTTTTAAAGCAGATTTATACAATATTGATACACTTGCGCCAAAAGAGATTTTTATTAAAAATGCGACACTTGTAAATATTGCAACCGATTTTTATATGGGTGCAGAAATAGCGATAGATTCTTTAAGAGGTCGCGGGGTAGAAATAGAATTCAATGTTTTTGATACTGGTGATAGAAGTGCCAATGAAGTAAGAAGTGTTTTGGCGAACAAAAACTTAAATAATAGTGATGTTGTCATTGGTCCATTGTACTCAGAAGAGGTTAAAATGGTTGCAAGCAGTGTAAATGTTCCGGTTGTTTTTCCGGTGTATTCTAGTAATCAATCAGAATTTTCATCATCGAATATTGTAAAAACTGCCCCAGAAAAAAGTATTTTCAGAGTTGCGTTAGAAAGATATATCAAAGAGAATTTTGATCAAGGAAATATTATAATTGTTAGTGACGATAAGCCTGCGTCTTTAGAAACAAGTAGAATTTTAAAGGCTTCATTACAATCTAAAATTAGTGCAAGTAGCATACATCTCTTAACACCAAGTAAGGGTTATATAGCAAAATCAAGGTTTTCTCAAATTTTAAAACCGAACACAAAAAACTGGGTTATTATTGCTTCGGATAGCAACTTAATTATTGCCGATGTAATAAATAGTTTAATTAGTTTGCCAGAAGAAACAACAACTAAAGTCTTCTCTTTTGATAAAGGCACTGTTTATGAAAATGTAGATAATAGAAAATTAGCAAAGGTTGGCTTTACCTATGTTAGCGACGAGTTTATTGAGGAAGGTTCTTTGGGAACGAGAATTTTTAACACTCAATATTATAAAAAAAATAATACAATGCCCTCTTTTTATGCAACTAAAGGGTTTGATATTACCTATGATATCTTAGTAAGATTGGCTTCTGGAAATAATTTAAAGTCCACTTTTAAAGACGGTGCATCTTCTAGAGTGGAAACAAAATTTGACTACAGAAATAACGCTACTGAGAATCAAGGGTTGTTTATTGTACAATACAATAAAGATTTAACTTTAACCAAGTTGAAGTAAATATTGCAGACACAGAACTTCTTTTAGTATATCATATTAAACCAATACAAAACAAAAAAATCCGCTTTTAGCGGATTTTTGTTATATCAGAAAGCAAAAAAATTAGATTTTCTTCATCTGTGTTTTCATCATTTGTATTTGCTCTTTTAACATGCCGTGTTTGTCTAATTTTTTAGCTTCGGCCATTAAATTAGTTGCTTCACGCTTGCGTCTTTTTGTCATTGCAATTCCTGCTAATTGAAGTTTTGCCATTGCTAAATCATGATCCATTGATAAACCTATTTTTACAGCTTTACGCAAATACTTTTCTGCTTGTGTAATGTTCGTTTGACTTAACATAATGCCATGTAAATAGTTGTAATACCCTTGTTGCTTTGTGATCAAAGCAGTTTCGGGATTTTTAATATAGTGCAACCATTTTTGTGCTCCAGGAAAATTTTGTTTACGCAATTGCAAAAAAGCCAATAAAATAAATTCATTTTTAAAATAGAATAACACAAAAATTCCAGCGAATAATAAGATAGAAATTCCGTTCATAATATTTCCTTGGCTAAATTGATATACAGCCCAAACTGAAATTAAAGCTGCTAATACTAATTTTATATTTTTATGAAACATTGTATGTGTATGTTTTTTTGTAATCTCGATTAAATTCGAGAGGTTTTTTTTATTAATTTAAATGCAAAAATACATTTTAAAATGAAAATACCTACAAGGTTTTTGTACTGAATCTAGTTCAGTACAAGAAAACTTGTAGGGACTAAATTATTTTTTGTAATATTTTTTATATTTAAACCAAGAAAATGTTCCAAGAATAGCAACAAATCCTACGCAATAGTATACAGTAGTGGGTGTAATTACTCGGTCTCCACTCGCATAAGAATGCAAACCAGATAAATAGAAATTTACACCAAAATAAGTCATCATAATAGATGCATATGCAATGATTGACCAAAGATTAAAGGTATATCTTCCTCGTAAACCAGGAATTAAACGCATATGTAAAACAAAAGCATATACCATAACAGAAATTAGTGCCCAAGTTTCCTTTGGATCCCAGCCCCAATAACGCCCCCAACTCTCATTAGCCCACATTCCGCCTAAAAAAGTACCGATTGTTAGCATAACGAGCCCAACTGTAATAGCCATTTCGTTTATAACAGTAAGTTCTTTAATATGAATATCCATTCTTTTTTTGTTGTTTTCATTGGTGAAAAGAATAATGAAAAGAGAGAATATTCCTAAAATTAATCCTAAAGTGAAAGGGCCATAACTTGCCACAATGATTGAAACATGCACTTTTAACCACCAAGAATTTAATACAGGTTGTAAGTTTGCAATTTCTGGATCTAACCAACTTTGGCTTGCGAAAAATAGCGTAACCGCGGTAATAAAAGCACTTGCCGTAATCGTTAAGGCTGATTTTCTACCCAAAAATAGCCCAAATAACATGGTTGCCCAAGCCACAAAGATGATAGATTCATATGCATTACTCCAAGGCGCATTTCCGCTAATGTACCATCTGGCAGCTAAGCCTAGAGTATGTAGTATAAATAAAGCAACAACAACAACAATTAATATTTTTACAACGTAATTGATCCACTTTTTAGTACTAAATATCTGAGCTACTACAAATAGTATTAAAAGTAAACTTGCAAAACCATAATAACGAACCAATTTTGTAAAAACACTGTATTTGTTATATGCGATTTCTAATTCGATTTGCTTATCAGAAGGAAGAACTTCTGATCCAAATTTTGCTTGATATTTTTTTATGCCCGCTAAAAGCTGATTCGCTTTTTTATAATCACCTGATCTTTTTGCCGTTTGCAATAACTGCACATAAAGGGGTAAAGATTTACGAGCAAAGATTGAATCTTGTGCTTTGAAACCTTCTGTTGACGAAGTTTCTGGTTGTGAAACCCATTTATTATTTTCATCACCCGGAATTGGATAAATTTTTAAAATTCCACCACCAATTGCACTATATAATAAGCCAACTCTTTTATCAATTTTAATCAAATCTTTATCAAAATAACTTTGAACACTTTTCTTTTGTGCTTCGGCAACGTCTTCTCTAATTTTATAAACTGCTTTATCTGTAAAAAAATCTGATAAACGTGCGTATTTAGCAGTTTCGGGGATACCTAATTTTGCTCGAATTCTTGTGTTTCCTTTCTCTAAAAAAACAGCAGGAACTTCATACCAAAGTCTTGGGTTTTCTATAATTGACAATAAAACCTGACTAGGATCCATGCCATATAAAGTTTCTGTTTGACTAACTTTTCTTACAAGTTCAGAAGCAAAAGTATGTGCAGGTTTCATTCGTCCACCAGCATCTTGAATTACTAGTTTGTTAAAACTTTCTGCGTGTTCTAAAGAAACTAAATTAAATTTTAAAAGAGAATCAACTTGTTGATCAGAAATTCTACCAGCACCGTGTCCCTTTTCATGTTGGCCATAACCGAAAGAAGATAAGAAAATAGCGAATATAACAGACATCGTTATTTTTTTCTTTCTAATTTTCTTTAATGAGTTTTTTAAATCATCAAATCGTGTAAATTTTGCAAAGAAGATACAAATCATACCTGTGTATAAAAATGAATATCCTAAATACGTAATTAAGGTTCCCCAAAAATCATGATTTACAGAAAGATGTGTTTGTTCCTTTTCTCCTGATAAATCATAACTAGCTTGAAATAGTTTGTAACCTCTGTAGTCTAAAATGTGATTCATAAAAATTTTAAAATCAAAGGTTTCTTGATCATCAATTACAGTCACTTCGCTTGCGTATGACGCAGCACTTTCTGATCCTGGATATTTTTCTAACTGAAAATCATTCAGTTTTACTTTAAAAGGAGTTTCTAATGTTTTTGCTCCATACCAAATTCTAAAATTCAATCCATTTAAACTAAATTCTTTTGTATCGTCGCTATTAAATTTTCCTCCCGTAAGTTCGATTTTTTCTGTTTTACCGCCAGTTGTAACATCTAAAACAATAACATCTAAAAGTTTATCATTTTTGGGACCTCTCATCATCTTCATATTTCCTTTAATAGGGTATTGAGGCACTACAAAAGGCAAACCGTGAACATTGTAAAGAGAACGCAATTTAAAGTCTTGAATGCTGTCTTTTGCTAAGTTTCCTTTTTCTTGGGTTGCCATAACTTGAAAAGTACCAGCTTCTTTTGCACTGATTTTTAAAGAATCATTTCTCTTGAAAATATTGATAGAGGCATTGTTGTCTGCAGATTCATATCCCACTAAAATATTGTGAATGTTTTGGACAGTTCCTGATTTTATATAGTGTTCGTGTCTGTTACCTCCAGATGATTCTACTAAAAAAAGATGCTCAACTCCATTTTCATCTTCAACTAAATTCTTTTCTGCCCAAGGGATATAATCTATTAAATCCACTGTGTATACTTTATCTCTAAATTCATCAGAATAAGACCAAGAATTTGTACCCCAAGCAGAAAGCAAAATTGGTTTGTGAATTGTTTTTTGTTCTTCATTGTTATCGACAAGAACGTTAATGTAGGTAGCATCTGATAAAAACTGGTTTGTAGTTTGACCTTCATCTATCAACATAATTCCTTCAAAACCAATATATCTTGTTACTGCAGCACCTACAAGAATTAATAAAAAAGATAAATGAAACATTAACGTAGGCCATTTTTCTTTTTTATAAAGTCTGTATCTAAAGATGTTTCCAAAAAAGTTGATCATAAAGAAGACCATAATCGCTTCAAACCACCAAGCATTATAAACTAAAGCTTTAGAGGTTTGTGTGCCGTAATCATTTTCTATAAAAGTTGCAACACCCATCGCTGCTGCATAAATAATAAATAAGACTGCTGTTAGTCTTGTTGAGTAGAGGAAATTTAAGATATTTTTCATCTGAATTTGTTGCTTTTAAGAGTGGTACAAAAATAAGAATAAAAGCAACAAGACTCGACACAGAGAGGATGTTTTTTGTTGTTAAGAACTGTTAAAAATAAATATAATAAATGGCTAGTTTTGTCGATTTTAATAATCTTAAAAATCATCAATAGCCAGAACTAGAACTTAAAATTAATTTTCTATTTTTTAGTTGGAATAGGAGGTGGGCCTTCTGGAATAATCGCTTTATATACTTCACTTCCTTTGCGTTTTTTATACTCTGCCTTTACTTCTGTAACCAATTTAGGATTTTCATATAAATCTAACATGGTCATAGATATTGCTTTAGAAGAATGAATCATTCCTTTATGACCAATACTCATTCCACCACAAGCAACTACGGCCCAAGAATGCCAAGGTGTATCTTTAGGGGCTGTTGTTACAGATAAATTTATGTTGGCAACATTCCAACTTACATCACCAACATCTGTAGAGCCGCCTCCGGGATGTTCTTTAGTTTCTTCTAAAGGACGGATGTTACTATCCATTCCAATCTGAGCTTTACCTGTAGCTTCTTGTATCTTTTTTCCAAAAGAAATTTCTTCTTCGGTATATAGTATGGGTCCTAATAGTTCAAGGTTTTTTTGCATAATTTCTCCTCCACTTCTGTTGACTAAAACTTCATAAATACCAGAAATTAAAGAAACCTTATAATCTACATCTGCTAAAATCGCCGCTCCTTTTGCCATTTCCATAACTCGCTCATAAACAGGCATCATACCAGAACGTTTTGAATCTCTAACGCGCATCCAAAGTCTAGAATAATCGGGTACTACATTTACTACTTGACCCCCATCTTGAATGTGGTAATGCATTCTTACCGTTGGTTTTACATGCTCTCTGTAATAGTTTACACTAGCAGTATATAATTCTAAAGCATCGGATGCAGATCTACCATTCCATGGATCCATTGACGCATGGGCTGCTTGTCCAAAAAACTCTACTTTAAAATCTACCAAGGCTAAAGAGCTTTGTACATCAGCTCTTGTGTCTGACCCAGGATGCCAACTAATATTAACATCTACATCATCCCAAAGGCCTGCATTTACCATCCAGATTTTACCAAAGAATTTTTCCTCAGAAGGCGTTCCAAAGAATTTTATAGTTCCTTTTATTTTACCCTGTTCTATAAGCTCTTTTATAGCGATTGCAGCCCCTAAACTTCCTGCGCCAAATAAATTGTGTCCACAGCCATGACCTGCAGCTCCTTCTATTAAGGGGTTTTTTGTAGGTTCTATTTTTTGTGATATTCCAGGTAAAGCATCAAACTCACCCAAAACACTTATAACAGGTTTTCCAGAACCATAAGTAGCAACAAAAGCTGTTGGCATTCCGGCAACGCCTCTTTCAACGGTAAAACCTTGTTTTTCTGCATAATCTGACAATATTTTTGAAGATTCCGTCTCTTCGAAAGCAGTTTCTGCTAATGCCCAAATGTTATCGCTAATTGATATCAAAGCACTTTGATGCTTTTCTATAGAGGTTAAAAGTGCTTTTTTATTTTTTGAGAGTTTTTGACTTTGTAAACTACAAGCTATAAAAAATAAAAGGAGCATTGGAATTTTTTTTAATAGGAAGTTTTTCATGAGAAGTTGTTTTATCAAATATAGTAAAAAACACATGAATTATTTAAATAGATAAATATGTCTTTCATAAAATAAATAGAAAATTGCATGTGGTTTTTTATTGATTATTTTAATCTGTTAGGATTATTGTAATTAATCCAAAAAAAAGAAGAACTAAAATTATTATTATTCAAAAGGTTTCATTTATTTCATTAAAAAATAATTGTTCTTTCTGCGGATATTTAATGTGATTTTTTGTATTTTAAAAGTGAAATTAGAGAAACAAAAGCCCATACACCCTCAAGAATTATAAAAGGAAGATACTCCATTAAAACGGATGCAACACAAGCTAAACTTGCGCCAATTAAGTTTAATAAAATAAACGATAAATTTTTATTGTTTAGTTTACCAGTTACATTTAAAATATAGGCTATTACTATTAAAAAAACACCGATAAAACCAATCCAGTCTATTATGTTCATTAGTTTTTTCTTAATTATGAGAGTACTATTATTCTACAACACTATCAATCAAAATCGTTAATAAATCGATAGCAGCTTGTGCAATTTTTGTTCCTGGACCAAAAACACCAACAGCACCCGCATCAAAAAGAAATTGATAATCTTGTGCCGGAATTACCCCACCCACAATAACCATTATATCTTCTCGACCGTATTTTTTAAGTTCTTCAATTACTTGCGGAACTAGTGTTTTGTGACCGGCGGCTAAAGACGAAATTCCTAAAATATGAACATCATTTTCTACAGCTTGTTTGGTAGCTTCTTTCGGAGTTTGAAAAAGCGGACCAATATCAACATCAAAACCTAAATCGGCATATCCGGTTGCAACGACTTTTGCACCGCGATCATGACCATCTTGCCCTAGTTTGGCAATCATAATTCTTGGACGTCTTCCTTCTAAATCAGCAAAGATATTAGCTAAATCAGCTGCTTTTTTAAATAGTTTATCGTCTTTTATTTCTTTGCTATACACACCAGATATGGTTTTTGTAACTGCTTTATGTCTACCGTAAATAACTTCTAAAGCATCAGATATTTCGCCTAAAGTAGCTCTGTTTCTCGCTGCTTTTACTGCTAAATCAAGCAAGTTTTCTTCACCGGAATTTGCTAAATTCGTTAAATTTACTAAAGATTTTTGAACTTCCTCGGCATTTCTTTCAGCTTTTAACGTATTTAATCTTTCAATTTGCGATTTACGAACGGCTTCATTATCAACTTCTAAAATATGTAAAGGGTCTTCTTGTTTTAATTGGTATTTATTTACACCTACAATTACATCTTTTCCACTATCAATTCTAGCTTGTTTTTTTGCAGCAGCTTCTTCAATTCGCAATTTCGGAATTCCTTTTTCAATTGCTTTGGTCATTCCGCCTAAATCCTCCACTTCTTTTATTAAATCCCAAGCTTTTTTTGCAATTTCTTCCGTAAGTTTTTCAACATGGTAACTCCCTGCCCACGGATCAACCGTTTTGGTAATTTTTGTTTCCTGTTGTAAAAATATCTGTGTGTTTCTTGCAATACGGGCAGAAAAATCTGTTGGCAAAGCAATCGCTTCATCCAAAGCATTTGTATGTAAACTTTGGGTTCCTCCAAAAACGGCAGCCATTGCTTCTATGGTCGTTCTTGCAACATTATTAAAAGGATCTTGTGCTGTTAAAGACCAACCACTTGTTTGACAATGTGTTCTTAATATAAGAGATTTTTGATCTTTTGGATTGAAATTTTTAACAATTTTTGCCCACAACATTCTTGCCGCTCTCAACTTTGCAATTTCTGTAAAATGATCCATGCCAATTGCCCAAAAGAAAGACAATCTTGGTGCAAAAGAATCGATATCCATTCCTGCTTCAATTCCTTTTCTAATATATTCTAATCCGTCTGCCAAGGTATACGCCAATTCAATTTCTGCAGTGGCACCCGCTTCTTGCATGTGATAACCAGAAATAGAAATGGAATTGTATTTTGGCATGTATTTGCTCGTATATTTAAAAATATCAGCAATAATTTTCATGGACGGAGCAGGAGGATAGATGTACGTATTACGCACCATAAACTCCTTTAAAATATCATTTTGTATCGTTCCGGTTAGTTGATCAGGAGCAACTCCTTGCTCTTCTGCGGTTACTATATAAAATGCTAAAATGGGCAAAACAGCGCCATTCATTGTCATAGAAACCGACATTTTATCCAAAGGAATTTGATCAAACAATACCTTCATATCTTCTACAGAGTCAATAGCAACACCAGCTTTACCAACATCGCCTTGCACACGCTCGTGATCTGAATCATAACCTCTGTGGGTTGCTAAATCAAACGCTACCGATAATCCTTTTTGACCCGCTTCTAAATTCCGTCTATAAAAAGCATTGCTTTCTTCCGCAGTAGAAAAACCAGCATATTGGCGAATCGTCCAAGGTCTAATTACGTACATTGTAGAATAAGGGCCTCTTAAATTTGGCGCAATTCCGGCTACAAAATCTTCGTGTTTACGTGTTTTGAACTCTGAATTCTGATTTTTGAATTCCGGTTTTTTTAAACTGATATGTTCAAAGGATTTTCTAGACATTTTCTTGGGCTAATCTTTCTTTTTCTAAGGTTTCAGAGAGGCGTTTTCTATTGATTGGTAAAAGTATGGTTTTAATATTTCGATGTTTTACAAAAGGATATAATTCTAAGTCTTGGTTCATTTTATCGGCTGAATTTAACTGCATATTTGATCCTAGCAAAACAATTTTTTTACTTGTAAAATTTTCATCTTCCTTTAAAGCACTTTCTTGTATTTTCTTTTGGATGGCTCCTGCTTTTAACTGATGTAAAAATCCGCCAGCTTTTTCAATTTGTTTAAAAATCAACAATGCCTTTTCGGCCAATTGATTTGTAATTGTTTCGATATAATAAGAACCATCAGCAAAACTTTGTGCTTCTTGTAAGTAACTTTCTTGTTGCAGAATTAGCAACTGATTTCTAGAAATCCGATTTGCAAATTCATTCGATTTATGATAAATAGCATCGTACGAAACATTAGAAATTGTATTAGAACCACCTAAAATAGCACTCATACATTCTGTTGTAGTTCGCAGCATATTTACATTGTAATCATACAATGTTTTGTTACGCAAACTTGGTTGTGTAAAAATATGTGCTTCCACATTTTTTACCTCATATTCATTTAAAAGTGTTTGCCATAAAATTCTAAAGGCTCTCAATTTAGCGATTTCAAAAAAGTAATTACTTCCTACAGAAAAGTTAAAATGGATTTTATCTGCAACCTCTTTTCCAAAATGAACTAGATATTCATTTGCATGGGCAAGTGTATACGCTAATTGTTGTGCTATATTTGCTCCTGAATTTTGATACAAATCTCCTGAAACCGAAATGCATTTTTTTGTTGATGAAACGATGTTTTCTAATTTTCTGTAATCTTCTTTTAGGCTGATAAACCAATTGCCGTTCTCGGCTAAGTTGCCAATAATATCCGTTTGAAAATATACGTTTTCTGAATCGCAAAAAGCAGAAAGTTCTATTTGAAAATCATCATCTAAAAAAGACAATTGAAAGAAAATAGTAGTTGACTTGAGGTCTATGTTTTTTAAAACCTTTTGATAATCAAACTTTTTTACTGCTTTAAATTGAGTTGTGTTTGCACCTCTCTTTAAAGCATCTAAAGCCAAAGAATTGGCTATTTTTTCATCATCAATAAATAATGTTTGACAAATGTTAAATCCTTTTTTAGGAAGGTCTATTTTCGAATTTGTTCGGTCTTCTTTGGTGTAAAAAGGTCTAACAATAATACCTTCATCGGTTTTATAAAGCAAGGTTTCATTATAATCGGCACCTTTTAAATCTACTTGAACTTTTTGTTTCCAAGCCGAGGCAGTTACTGGTTCAAATTCATCAAATAGAAAATTAGTCATTATTTTTTTATGGTATCAAATTCAATAATATAAATATCTTCGTTTTCTCTTTTCATTAAATATTTTTCTCTAGCAAAACGCTCTAATTCTAAAGAATCTTGAAGGTTTTTGATCATCTCTTTATCCAAAAATAGTTTTTCTTCGTAAAAAATAATCGTGCTTTCTAAATCTTCGATTTCTTTGTTAAATTTGCGATGAACAAGATATGAATTATCATCAAAAAAGAGCATCCAAATTATAAAAGGAACAAAAAAGACCACAAAAATATTTGTAAGAATTTTGTAAACCGAATTCTCTTTTAAACGATCAAAAAACTTCATCTATAAACGTTCATTTATTACAGTTCTAACAATATCTATGGCAACAGTATTAAAACGGTCATTAGGAATAATAATATCTGCAAAATTCTTTGTTGGTTCTATAAATTGTTGATGCATAGGTTTTAAAGTGTCTTGATATCTGTTTAAAACTTCATCAATATCTCTGCCTCTTTCCGTAATATCTCTTCGAATTCTTCGTATCAAACGCTCATCTGTATCCGCGTGCACAAAGATTTTAATATCAAATAAATTACGCAACTCTTCACTATTAAAAATTAAAATTCCTTCTACAATAACCACTTTTCGAGGATGTGTTTTTAACGTATCGATAGTTCTATTGTGCGTTACAAAAGAATAAATAGGTTGTTCTATAATTTCACCTGCTTTTAATGCAATTAAATGTTTTACTATTAAATCAAAATCAATAGCTCTTGGATGATCAAAGTTTATTTTTTTTCGTTGGTCATAAGATAAATTTTCTGTGGCTTTATAATACGAATCTTGCGATATTACACAAACTTCATCAGTAGGTAAATGTTTTATAATTTGCCTTACTACAGTCGTTTTTCCACTTCCAGTTCCACCAGCAATTCCTATAATTAGCATATATTTTAATTGATTTTTTTTGAAAATTATTTTACTAAAATAATAAACTTTTTATAAAGTCATGAAATTATTAATTTTTATGTCTTTCGCTTTTAAGTCGAACATTAAATTATACAAACCAAAAAAAGTTCTGTTCATGTAAATAAAATGCTTTGAACCTCTACTGGCATTGTATGATCTTAATTCTGTGCTTTTTGCAAACTTATCGCCAAATTCTGATATTCGATCAAAAAATGCTTCATTAGAAAAATCGAATGTTTCTGCATGAAAAGGTTGTGTAAAAATACTTAACATTTCATGAAACAACGCGCTAAAAAATATTGATTCTTCTTTACTGTCTGTTGCTAATAAAATTTCTAATTCATACATTTTTTCTTCAAAAAGCTTTTTATCAGCCAATGTTTCTTCTCTTGCTAGTACAAAATACGGATTGTAAAAGTCTAAAGGAATCTTTTTCATACAACCAAAATCTAATGCGATTAGTTTAAAGTCTTCAGAAATTAAAAAGTTTCCGGGATGTGGATCTGCATGTACTTTTTTTAAATTATGAATCTGGAACATGTAGAAATCCCACAAAGCTTGCCCTAAACTATTAGATTTTTCTTGATTTGTGTTGATATTTGTAAATTCAGAAAGATGAAGTCCCTTCATCCAATCCATTGTAATAATTTGTTTTGATGACAACTCTTTGTAATAATTTGGAAATGCCAAATTTGGGATATGTTTACATGCATCTACAATTTCTTGACTCTGACTTATTTCTAAAACGTAATCTGTTTCTTCTAATAATTTATCTTGAACTTCAAGAAAATAATCATCAGACATTTTACCTTTCATATTAAACATTCTAGTAACAAAAGGTTTTAATAATGATAAATCAGATTTAATGCTGTCTGCGATTCCTGGATATTGAATCTTTACAGCCAATTCCTTTCCATCTTTTTTAGCTTTATGAACTTGACCAATACTTGCAGCATTGTAGGCTTTTACATCAAACTCGTCATAAATTTCTGAAGGAAATTTTCCAAAACTCTTTTTGAAAGTTTTTAAAACTAATGCTTCAGAAAGTGGGGGTACAGAAAATTGTGCCAAAGAAAATTTTTCAACATAAGCTCTCGGTAAAATACTTTTATCCATGCTTAACATTTGTGCAACTTTTAAAGGGCTTCCTTTTAACTCTTTTAAACTGTCGTAAATATCCTCTGCATTCGATTTGTTTAATTTATCTCTGGCTTCTTCTTCAGAATTTATAATTTTTTCACCATAATACTTTAAATAATTTACGCCAACCTTTGCACCAGTTGTTACTAGCTTAGTTGCACGTTGAATTTTTGAAATGGGAATTGTACTTGCTTTTTTCATAACTTAAATCACCTTTTTTTGAAACTTTTCTTTGTAAACAAATTTTCCTAAGTCGAAAACATTTTTTAAAAATTTGTTTTCTATTAGTTCGAAGCCGGTGTTGATTGATTTTTCTATTAATATATCTGTTTTTTCGAAAGATTCAGAGTTGTCCTCTAACCAAAATTGCACAGTTAGATAAAGTTGAATCCAAGCAGATTCGTTTATAAGTTTTCTTTGGATTTTTTCTAAACCGTCAATAGGTAAAATACTTTCTGATAAATCTAAATCATCTACAAAAGCAATAAAATCTTTCTTTAAACCAGAAAGTGCCCCAAATGCATTTATTTTATTTTTACACCCTTTTAAGGCTATTAAAACATATTCTCTATTTAGGTTTAAATTCTCGAAAAAGGTGAAGTATAAACTAATCAGTTTATTTTTTTTATCAAAAGAAAGAAACTCTTCAGTTTCATTTAAAACGTCTAAAGAGTTTTTAAAAAGTTCTTTAAATACAGTTTTTTCTACATTTTTTAAAGATTTAAAATGGTTATAAAACTGGTCTTCTTCTAAGCTTATGCTCTCGCAGAAATCCTCTATGTTTGTTGGCTTTTGTTGGTTTTTTACAACAAAATCCATATACATTGTAAGAACGTCTAATTTAGAAATATTTTTCTTTTTTGTCATATAAAGATTTATAGTGCAAAAATACGAAACGTTTTGTTGTTTAAAGAAAAACAACGTGTTTAAAACAAGAAAAACCAAGTTAAATATTAACTTGGTTTTTATATAAAAAATAGGTAATGTTCTTTAAGAAAATATTTTACCCAATCTTTTTTTACCACTGCTTAAATGATGCTTATAAGATTCTAAAGTGTCAAAAACAATATTTTGCTGATTGTTTAATAATTTTACACCACCTTTTAATGCTTGCTCTAAAACCTTTTGCCATTCACTTGCAACCGTAATAGATTCTGTAACTACATTTTCGGTTGTGTTTAAAGCATATTCATTTGCTTTTTTAACAGACGTCTTTGCTGTTTTTAAAACAGTACTAACTTTTTCTTTTAACTTCTGAGTATTTATTTTTTTTGTGATCATAATAGTCTTTTTTAATGATATAATATTGATTATAATTCTCCTTTTAACGCTAATGTTGCTTGCGCTTTCCAACCAGATAAATCATAAATTTTAGCATTTATTCCTGCAGCATTTAATAAATTAGTTAAGTCTGTAACTGTCATTTTCGCAATTTGATCGTAAGCCGTAACGTTTAATTCATTTAAGCTTTTTTCTAAAACGGGTCCAATACCTTTAATAACTTTTAAATCATTAACAATTTCGGTTTTTAGAACTACTACTTTTTCAACGATTTCTTTTTTCTTAGCTACTACTTTCTTTTTTGTAACTTCCTTTTCTACTGCTACTTTTTTTACTGGCGCTTTTTTTGTTCCAGTAACTTTGCTCACTTTTTCTTTTACTTCATCAATAATATCCTCTGTATAATCTTCGATTTTATCTTTTGCGTTTTCTATCGTATCAGAAATATTCTTTTTTAATTTAGAAGATATTTTTTCTGCTTTTTGAACTAACTTATTATTCGCAACTTCTTTTTCGATTTTATTTTTCATCGCTTCGGCTTTTTCAACTAAAGGATTCTTAGAAATCATTTTTTTTGCGTTCTCAACCATTTTTGGATCATAACCAACTAAAGTTTTTAAACGGTTTGTGCTATTTTCTAACTGACCTTTAATAGATTCTGCAGTTTCAACAAACATACTAATTTGTTGTTTTGTTAACGGTTCTGCTTTCTTGATCAATTTAGCTGTTAATTTTTGCCATTTTTCACCTGTTTTTACCGTAGTTTCGATTGCATTGAAAGAAGCGTCAATTAAATCATTATTAATTTTTTTAACAATTGCTTTTGCTTTTCCTAATGTCTTTTCTTTTTTAGACTTTTTAGTTGTCATAATATATGTGTTTTAAGTTTTTTACTTTTTTTTATTATTTATGTTGCAAATTTAATTTATGATAGTTGCAAATGAGTTACAAATTATTTTTTGCTAAAAAAATCTAATGTTTTATTTAGTTTTTTCCAGATCATTCCTTTTCCTTCTTCAAGACGATTAAAGAAATTATCTTGTTGTTTTGCTGAGCATTTCAAAGTGCTTTTTAATCTTTTAGAAGTTCTTTCTTGTAAATGTTCTGCCTTTTCAATTGATTTAGCAATTACTTTTTCAGTAGATTTTAATGCAGAACTATTTAACCTTAAGGTTTGTTCAATAATATTTATTTTCGAAATTGTTTTCATCTTTTTAGTTTTAATACTAATTTAATGCAAATATATAAACGAGTAGTTACAAATGGGTTACAAATTAATATTTTGGTAGATTTAGGTTTTTTTACTCATATTTCCCGTAGAATCATCGTTGATTTTTTAGACACTTATTTTACGGGTTTTCAAGGATGAAACGTATTAAATTGTAAAGTATAAAGTAAAATGATTAGATTTTTTTTATTCTATTTGATACTATATGCGTTAAGCAAAAGTATTTGAAAATTTGTGAAATCTGTCCCTTTTATTACAACAGCAAAGTAAACTTACAGCAATAATCCGTGCAAATCCGTGAAATCCGTGTCTTAAATAGTTATTGTATTTCCTCAATCTCTTTAAGAAGTTTCTTTGTTTCAGGAAGCGGAGAAATACCGTATTCTTCATCTAAAATAACTTCGCATTTCATATAGGTTTTTATAGCTTGTGGTCTATTACCTTTAATAATGTATGCTTGCATTTGTATTCTATACGCATCCTCCCAAGTAGCATCAATTGCCAAAGCATTTTGGGCTAAACGTATACTTTCTAGCGGATTTTCTTGTAATAAAATTTCTGCTAAAGTAATATAAGCTCCTAAAATTAAAAGTTGTGTTTTTTCTCTTTCTTCGGATGTCCAATCTTCAAAAACTCTGTTAGGTAAATAAGATCCTTTGTATAATTCTATGGCTGCTTTGTAGGCTGTTTTGGCAATATTGGTATCAACAATAAATGCTTCATTGCCAATAATAATGTATTTTTCGAGTGCTTCTACATCTATCCAAACCTTCTCTATATTTATTTGATAACTAACACCTTGTCTTATAATGTATTCTGATTCTGTTCTAGAAATCCTTTTTGGTTCTAAAACTTTATTAATTCCGTGAAGTGCTACTTTAAAATCACGATCATTCCAATCTTCCCAAAGCCCATCCATAATTTTTTCTTTATGAAGTGCATTTCGTTTACGATTAGATATTAAATATTGTAATAACTGAATTGTTTTATCTCTAGCCCATTCTTTATTGTCAATTTTTTCATGATTTCTCCACACACAAAAATGCCCTAAAGTTTCAATGCGTATTTGAGCATCCTTTTTAAAGGCTTGTAATTCATGTAATTGTTGAAGAGCGTTAGACATCGAGCAACTATTTCTTTTTTATAGCGTCTATTTTTGAGGCAAGTTTAGTTATTTCTGATGACAAACTTTCTATCTTATTTTGAATTTTATTAAAGTCCGATCTTGAGGCGTTTCTCCATTGATCAATTTGAACTTTCTCTGATATTTCTTCGCCAATTGTACTAATTTTACCCTGAATTTCATCTTGCAAATGTGTAAACTGTTTTTTAGGGTCTTTTAACGTGTCTCTTAATACTTTTGGGCCAATTTCTTTAATGGTTTTCCACATAGAAAAGCTTTTTTGAATAATGCTTTCTTGTTCTTCACTAGTTTGGTGCTTTGTAGCTTCTTCTGTTAATTCGCCTAATTTTTTTTGCATAAAAGTAAGCGCATCATCAAAATCTGAAAAACGTTTTTCTTCACCATCTTGTATGTGAGAAATTTTTCCACGCCATTGCAGTTTAGATTCGCCATTTTCTTCAAATATTCGTTGATTAAAACGAACCATAAAAGAGGCTGTTTGATCTTGTTTTTTTGTCATCACTTTAAATTTAACCCGGTTCTTTTTCAGAACCAGTTTCATATTTTAATAAACCTTTAAAAGCGTCATTTACGTTGTTTCCTTCATAGAGCACTTTATAAATTTCTTTTGCTATTGGCATGTCAATTTTATAATGTTTAGCAAGTTCCATCACCACTTTTGTGGTTTTTACACCTTCGGCAACTTCATTCATTTCGCTAATAATCTGTTCTAAACTTTTGCCTCTTCCTAACTGAAAACCAACATGATGGTTTCTACTTTTAGTACTAGAACAGGTAGCAACCAAATCGCCCATTCCTGCTAAACCAGAAAAGGTGCTTTTTTTACCGCCCATGGCAATGCCTAAACGTGTTAGTTCTGCCAAACCTCTAGTTATAATTGCAGCACGCGTATTATCTCCTGCATTTGAGCCATCGCCCATTCCTGTTGCAATTGCATAAATATTTTTTAAAGCGCCGCCTAATTCGCAGCCAATAACGTCATCATTTGTATACACACGAAATAAACCAGAACTAAATACAGGTTGTAAACTTCGTGCAATAGAATGATCTACCATTGCAATTACTGCTGCAGCTGCTTTTCCAAAATGAATTTCCTTAGCTAAATTAGGACCTGTTAAAACACCAATTGGGTGACCAGGCATTAATTCTTCAATCACTTCTGTCATTCGCATTTTTGTGCTAATTTCTAGGCCTTTTGCTAAATTTATAATTGGTACCCAAGGTCTAATATATGGTTTTGCTTCTGTCAGAACCTCTCGTAAACTTTGTGAAGGCACACCCATAACAATAACATCGGCATCTTCAACTGTTTCTTTTATAGAAATGGAAGCTTTTAAAGAATGCGTTAATTTTGCATTTGGTAAATATTTGGTATTTGTATGATGCGTATTAATTTCATCAACTATTTCTTGGTTTCTTGCCCAAATAATAGTTGGGCTATTTTTTGCAGTCAAGGAAGCAACAGTTGTTCCCCAAGAACCACCACCTAATAATCCAACTTTTAATTTCATAATTTTAGTTTTCTAATTCCTTTAAAAATAAATTTCGAACCTCTTCAACATAGCTATCTATATTTTTTGGATTCCATTCAGAAGTATCTACAGGATCTAAAACCACTACTTCTATATGAGTAGGCTTAAATATTTTACTTCCTTTTGGCATTGCCATATATGCGTTTTTAATCACAATTGGCACAATTGGTACCCCAGCTTTTATCGCTAAATGAAAAGCACCTTTTTTAAATTTACCTAAAATTTTAGTTCCGCTTCTTGTTCCTTCTGGAGCAATCACAATCGAGGTTCCGTTTTTTAAGGCTTCTATTGCTGGTTTCATCGCTGCAATCGCTTTTGTTTTATTTGAACGATCAATAAAAATGGCACCCATCGCTTTAAAAATTGGTCCAACAGGCGTGTATTCTAATTCCTTTTTAGCAATACCTGCAATGTCTTTTCTCAATATTTTTAGTAGGATAAAAAAATCAGCAGAACTTTGGTGATTAAAACAGAAAATGGCAGGTCTATGATCTTCTAAATTATGTTTTCCTTTTACATTAATATCTAAACCAGCCAGTTTTGTGCCTAAATCGCCAATACTAGCAATAGTAGTATTTGCACCTTCTTGTCTAGACAAAGAAAGAGATCCTTTTAATAAACCTTTTAAAGCGGAAGGATAAATACTTGCAGCAGCTAATCCAGTTCTTAAGCCGTTAACCAGAGGTTTTCTTTTATTTTCTTTAAAGCGAAGAATTTTCCAATCGTTTTCAAAAGCTAATTGAGATAATTTAGTGTCAGGGTTTGTAGCAATTGGTTTGCCAACAATTTCTAGCAGAGGATAATCGTCAATGCTATCTGTGTAAAAAAAACTTTTTGATAAATCTATTTTATTTGTTTTTGCAAAGGTTCTGCCAGCTTTGGCTTTACCTTCTTGCCAGCACATTTCGGAAATGACTCCTGTAAATTTTCCTTTTCTGACTTCCATTTCTGTACAGAAAATATTTTTGATTCCAAGCTCATTTGCAATTGGTGTTATTTGATAACGGGTTGCAGCAGAAATAATAACCACTTGATGTCCTCTTTTTACATGAGATGCAATTAATGCAATTGCTTCAGGATAAATGGTATTTGCTAAATGCTCTTGATATACTTCTTCGCCTAAATCTATAAATTGTTTTTCTTTGATGCCTTTTACGCCCAAAGCAGAAATTTTTGTGAGCATTTCAAAATCTCTATTTCCAGAGGCATATACTAAAATGGTTGCCAATTGAGAAAGTAATTCTTTAGCAGTAGATTTGCCGCTTAATAAACGAGATTTTAAAAATTGTTTGGCAGAAAAATCGTTGATCAATGTTCTATCTAAATCAAAAAATGCGGCAATATGCGAACCTTCTTCTTCCTCTAAAACATCATCAGAAATACTGTTTAATTCTGCTCCAGGAACAAATTCATTTTCTTCATTTCTTTTGCGGATTAATTTCTTTGTATTTACAACTTCTAATTTTTGTAAAAAGCGTAATCGTTCGGTAAGATTTTCAAGTAAATTCATCCAGATATCTAATTCTTTGATATCTATTTTTTTATTAATCGGAGTAAATTTACTGTTTTTAGCTAAGCGTAAAGCGCTTATTAAAAAAGGTTTAGATACACTTTCTAATCTACTAATTCTATTTTGCCAATGCAATTCTTTTCCTTTAAAAAGGCACAATTCTATAAAATCTTCATCTGTAAATTCATTTTCTAAATCCCAAGAATGTAAAGTTTGACAGACTACTTTATTCGCTTCTAAATAAATTAATAACAATCCTTTAGAAACAAACATTTCTTGTCTTGCTAATAAGCTATTTATATCCCCTTTTGGATCACTAATAATAACTCTCCAATTTTTATCGAACAAGGTTAATTCGGCCTCAATTTCACTACTGAATTTAGGTTTGTTTGTGTAGAAAAATTCGAATTTAAACAAATTTCTTAAACGCATTATTTCTGACCAAAAAGAAAGAATTCTATCCGAAGAATCTTCATCCTTAATTTTAACCAAAGCCATTTCTATAAAAGCTCTATGGTACAAATGGGCAGAAGCCATATTTGCATAATAGGTTGCTGATAGAAACTCTGTTGAAGCTAAACTATATTGTGTTTTATAGCCCGCTTTATTTTTTTGAATAATACCCGAACTCTGTAGTAAATTCAATGATTTTTGAACGGATGCACTAATGCTTTTTCCGCGTTCAATTAAAATATCTTTTTTACGTTGTTCTATATAATTCATCAACTTAATAACACTAAATTCGATGTCATTTTTAGTAAGTGAAAAATTATTTAGCAACACATTACAAACCAACGAAACTGTTGTTACTGGGGTAATCATGTTTGCATTATGAATCAATTCAAAAGCAAAACGGGGCAATGTGTTTACATCCGAATAGCTGTCTTCTTCAATATCCGGAATGATGGCATTTTGATGAGCGCTAGCATCTACGGGTTCACCAAATCTAATGGCAGCTTTGCCATATTCATTTCCTAGTTTTTTAAAATAGTTGATAAAAGTGCCAATATTTTCAGATTTTTTTGCAGCGCCTTTCCCTTCTTCTGTCATTTCTTTAACATCCGGAATTAAATCATAAACAATAGAAACGGGTACATATTTTAGGCTTCGTGTACTTTCTTTTTCACCTTCCATTATGTATTTTAGAATTCCCATTTGTGGGTAGACAATCTTACCTGTTCTAGAGCGTGTGCCTTCTATATTCCAAGTTAAATGATCGCCATTTTCTATCATACAAGAAATGTAATGTCTTAAAGCAGCCTTATAAACTTGGTCTTCTTTAAAGCTTCTTCGGATAAAAATTAAACCCGATTTTTTCCCCAATTGTTTAAAACCAGGAACAGCTAAATTAATACCACCAAAAGTATACGGAATTGGCATTCCATATCTAGCTAAAGTGGTTACTAGAACAACGGTATCTAAATAGGTTTTATGAGTTAAAATAAACGCAACAGAATTCTGACGCATTAATTTCATCAATTTTTTTATTTCTTTAGGATCAATATCAATTTTGCTATTATATGCTTTAGACATCATAAATTGAAACCCTTTTACAGATAACATATTTGCAATAGGATGCTGTTGCGAGTACAATTCTGCAACACATTCGGCTCCTTGTTTTTGAACTTCAGAAAATTCACTTTTTTGCTCTGCAGCAATTTCTTGGAGTTTTTCTTGAAATTTAGGATGCGCTATAATATTCTGTAAACTATGTTCCATAATTAGCTAAAAAAGAGGTTTGTAAATTTTGATATTCCTTTTTGTTTCCAAAATTCAGGGAAAAATATACTTTCAATTTTAGTCGTGATTCCTTTTGGTTTTTTACCTGTAATATTCGTGTTTAAAGAATTGGCTACGGTTAATAAAACGGAAGCATTAGCTCCCATACCACAATGACTTCCAAAAACTTCGATATTTTTTATATCTTTTCTTAATGTTTCTGCTTCCATACAGTGTTTCCATGGTAAAAGACCATCCGTTTTTGTGTAAATGCAAGTTACGGGCACATCCGGAATTTCTTCTAATTCTTTAATAAATTTATCATTTCTTTCTTTTAATTTTCGGCCTCTAAAAAATTCTAAAGATCGAACTACAGGAGTTTTCATGTTTTTAACACCCCAAACAGGAGAACCAATTGTAATTAATTGCTCTACTTTATCTGGATGTCTGTTGGCAATAATTTTTGCGAAAATTCCGCCGCCACTCCAACCAACAAGACTTACTTTCTCTTGATGTTTTTCAAAGATTTCGTCTAACTTTTCAATAAGTTTGGGCAATGATTTTGAGTTAATCATATTTACACCAAGCTCCCATTTGTAGGTTTTAAAACCAACAGATTTAAGATAATTTCTAACAAAAGTGGTAGATAAATCATTCCCTAAATAAGGCGGCATTAACAAAACAGGTTTGTTTTTACTCGCTTTATGTTTTGGTATAAAAGGATAAATACCAAATATAGATATCCATTCTAAGATAGATCTTGTTTCTAGAAGTACATTAAATAATGGTGGCGATTCTATTCTTGTATTTATTTCTTCAATCTTTTCTTTAAAGGTCTTTAAAACTTGATTTGCAATTTCATCTGTACCTTTTTTAGTAGCCTTCACCTTGCTTATTCTATCTAAAACAATTATTAAAGTTACATAATCTCTATCAGGTCCAAAGTCTTCACAAACAGATATGCATTTGTCTAATAATGTATGTATTTCTTTTTTTATTAGTTTACTTTCATCAATAAGCTCAATAATCATTTTTTCAAAAGGATGAAGTTCAAACTTTTGAATAACGATGTCTTTTGCTTTTAGTAAGGTTAGACCCTTAGACATTGCAACTTTTAACGCAAGTTTTGTAAAGGAGGTATAAAGAGTTTTATTGTTTTCCATTTTTATAATTTATGCCCTAATTCTATCATTTAGCCAATTAATGACATCTTGTTCAACTTCATTTTTATTAGTTTCATTTAGCATTTCATGTCTGCCACCTTCATAAAGCTTTAATGTTAAATCTTTAATGCCAGCCTTTATATATTTATTTGCCACTTTTTGCACGCCTTTTCCCATTTCTCCAACAGGATCTTTATCGCCCGAAAAAATTAAGATGGGTAAATTTTTTGGCGTGTTTTCAAAAGTTTCAGTCAAGCTAATTTTCTTAGTTCCTTTTAGGATATCTTTAAAAACACTTAAAGAAAAATCTTCAATTCTTAAAGGATCGGCTTCAAATAGGTCAACTTGGTTTTCATCACTACTAATCCAATCTACTTTTGTTCTATTTGGTTTAAACTTTTTATTAAACTGAGTAAAAAATAGATTTTTTAATAATTCATTACTTCTATGTTTGCCATTTATTGTGCCTAAAATATTTGCACTAAAAAGACCAATAGGTCCCAAACCTTTCATAAAACTTGCCGTTCCAGATAAAATTAAAGCGTTTAAATCATCACCATATTTAGTAATATATTCTCTACTGATTAAAGAACCCATACTATGACCAAATAAAATTATTTTTTTCTTTGGATGTTCTTTTTGGATAATTTCTGTAAGCTGACGCATATCGTTCAAAGCATCTAGAAAATAATTTTCGCCATCATAATACCCTAAATAATCATTATTTTTTACCGATTTTCCATGAATTCTGTGATCGTTAGCATATACTTCAAAACCTTCATTTTGTAATTTTTTTGCAATTGGATGATATCTGCCAGCATGTTCACCAACTCCGTGAGCAATTTGTACAATTCCTTTTAAGGGTATGTTTTTGTCTGATGGCCATTTGTAATAGAAAATAGTTTCATGATCAACTGTTTTAAAGGTGCTTGTTGCAAAACCCATTAATTTTTTTCTAAAAATTCAGAAAGTAGTTGCGAGAATTTATCAACGTTCTTTTTTGTACCTGTAAATTTTATTCTTTCTTGAATGATAGTTTCCTGTAACAATAAATTCTTTTTATAAAGATTGATCAAATTATCATCATCAATTTCAATTTTCACAGAAGATTTTGCTGTTTTTCTCTTTTTAACAGAAACACTTTCTTTTAAAACTTCTAACTGATAATTACTTTCTGACTCGTTTATATTTAAATCAAAATCATATATACCAATAGCTTGTTCTCTTCGTTTTTCATCATCATTTAAATACTTTTTAAAAGCAGTGAAAAATAGGGAGCTTTTAATTTTTTGAACTTTTTCTACCGTTTTTTGCTTCTCTTTTGCTAAAATAAGTACTTCTAGTTCATTTGCAGATTCTCTAATATATCTAGAAAACTTATCTGCATCTGGCATTGTTTTAGCGTCAGAAGTGGTGGTTATAGAAACCAAACCATTATAACTAAATGCGGCTATAATTAAACCAAATCCGTCTAAAACGGGAGCCAACCCAAAAATACCAACAATTTTATGACCTTTTAAATACAACGGATTTTGTGGTCCAGGAACATTTGTAATGGTAACATTAAAAGGTGGTCTGTGAAATTCTTTAATATTGTATTTGCTATACAAACCAGCAGCTAAATTGGCCAAACCAAAAGGCACAGCATCTGCCATTTTAGAAAGTGCTTTTGCGCCAATGGCTTTGTGTTTAGACTTTCCTAAACTAGTTTGTTCTTGTATAAATTCTAGACGTTCTATAGGATTTTTAATATGCGTACCAATTTTAACTAGCATATTAGAAATCTGATTGTTCATTTTTTGTTCTTCGCCTTTTACTCGGATAGAAATAGGAACATTTGCAACTAAAGGTTGAACGGGCAATTTTTCTCTTTCTTCTAAATATCTTCGGATGGCGCCAGCACAAATCGATAAAATTAAATCGTTAATACTAACATCCATAATTTTACGAAGTGTGTTTATTCTGTCAAATGATAAAATGGCAGTTCCCCAAGTTCTTTTTGGAGAAACAGATTCGTTAAATATTGTTTTTGGTGTAGTGTATGAGCTTTTAAGATATTGTTTTTTGCTATTTAACTGACTGTTCATTCTTCCTTTTATAAAAGAAAATGCAGTTTCCCCAATCAATTTTGGAACTTTTAATGGGTTTTTAAAAAAACCATAGCTACTTTTTATCAGTAAACTTATTTCATCAGGTAACGGTTCTGGTTCATAAGGTTTTGGTTTCGATGGTTTTTTATTTTTATCATCTTCGCTCTTATCAAACAAAATACTCATAATGCCAACTCCAGAACTGCCATCGATCATAACATGATGAATTTTAGATACAATTGCAATTGAGCCTTTAGGTACTTGAGAAACTTCGTCTAAACCTTCAATAAAATCAATAGACCACAAAGGTCTTCTTAAATCTAAAGGACTGCTAAAAATAGAAGAAGTCATTTCTCTTAAGGTTTTCCAGTTTGCAGGATCTGGAAGTTTTAATCTATTAATATGTAAATCAATATCAAAATTTGGATCATCTACCCAATATGGGTTGTCTAAATTTAAAGGAACATTTAAAAGCTTCTTTCTAAATTTAGGTATTAAATGCAGTTTCGAAGCTACTATTTCTTTAAAATCATTAAACTCGATAGAGCCCTCAACAATTGTTAAAGTTGCAACATGCATAGGACTATTTGGAGATTCTGCATACAAAAATGTAGCATCTTGCCCAGATACTTGTTGTATAGAACTATCTAAAACGTCTTGTAATAGATCTTTAATTAACTTATTAGCCATGTATTTCTAAATTTACGAATTCCTTTTTGCTTAGAATGATAGAGAATACATCTTTTTTCAAAAATTTCTCAACTCTGCAATATAAATAATTTTAGTTACATTTTCTAATATGAAATTATAGAGTTTTACGAGAATATTCACAAAAAAAAGTCCCAAAAAATTAATTTTTGGGACTTTTACTATTTGAGCCGATAGAGGGACTCGAACCCACGACCTGCTGATTACAAATCAGCTGCTCTAGCCAGCTGAGCTACATCGGCTTTTATTTAAGTTCGCAAATTAAATACTAAAATTGAAGTTTACCAAGATAAAAATGCTTTTTCTTTAAACAAAATAATTTAAAATTCTTGTAATGCCGTTTTATAACTTTTTAAACAACGTTCTCGGGCTATTTTATGATCTACAATCTCTTTAGAATACGAGAATTCTTGAAAATCTGGAACCCATTTTTTTATGTATTCTAACTTTTTATCAAATTTAAGAATCTGTGTAGTTGGGTTAAAAATTCTAAAATAAGGGGATGCGTCTACGCCAGTTCCTGCAACCCATTGCCAATTACCAATATTGCTAGATTGTTCATAATCGTGCAGTTTTTCTGCAAAATAAGCTTCGCCCCATTTCCAGTCTATTAATAAATGTTTACATAGAAAACTACCAACTAACATACGCACTCTATTGTGCATAAAACCTGTTTGGTTTAATTCTCGCATACCTGCATCTACTAAAGGATATCCTGTTTTTCCTTGACACCAAGCAGCGAATTCTTGTTCGTTATTTCGCCATAAAATTCTATCGTATTGTGGCTTAAAGCTGTCTTTTATGGTGTGCGGGAAATGCCATAAAATTTGCATAAAAAACTCGCGCCAAATTAATTCTTTTAAAAAAGTATTATTGTTGCTTTTTGAACCTTTATTAACCATTTTTCTTACACTTACTGTTCCAAAGCGTAAATGAGTTCCTAGTCTAGAAGTGCTGTTTTTTGCAGGAAAATTTCTGGTTTCTTCATAAGTATCAATTAAAGTTGCGTCTACTTTATAAGAAGCAACTTTTATAGAAGATGCCGTGAAACCAATTTCTTCTAAGGATAAAAACTGAATAGTTTCATTTTTGATGAAATTCTCTAATTTTTCTTCGGAAGGAAAAAATTTAATCTCTTGTAATTGAAAAGCTTCTAGCCATTTCTTTGAATAGGGTGTATATACTTTATATGGTGTTCCGTCTTTTTTTACAATTTCATCTCGTTCAAAAATTACTTGGTCTTTAAACGTTTTAAAATTGCTGCTTTTTGATTTTAAAAATATTGAAATTTCTAAATCTCTTTGAAGCGCATACGGTTCATAGTCACGATTTGTAAAAACAGTATCGATGGTATATTTTTCTGATAAATCTTTGAAAATATTTAGTGGTTTTCCGTGAAAAATAGAAATGTTGCTGTTAATTTTTAAAAGTTGCTGTTGAATGTTTTCTAATTCCTGATGAAGAAATGATACACGTGAGTCGTCCTTTGGTAATTTATTTAGAATATCTTCATCAAAAATAAAAATAGGAAGTACTTTTTTATCCGAAGAAAGCGCATTAAATAATCCGCAATTATCTTCTAAACGTAGATCTCTTCTAAACCAAAAAATATTTATTGCTGTTTTCATTTTTTTGTTTTTAGCCTGATTTGTAAAAATAACAATGCCACAAATTCAAAAATTCAAAAATCGTTAAAAGATTTAGAATTTTTGAATTTGTGGCAAAAATAATTTTTTAATTTTTATATTCTCCGAAGAGTTCTAATAATTTTTCTTGTCTGTATGCAAAGATTTCCTCTAATTTTGGTTTTACTAAAAAAGGATGTACCAATTGTCCTAAAATACCTAACGGAACTTTATAATCAATAATATCTTCCATTTCTACGCCACCATCAATTTCTTTGATAAAATGTTTGTGATGCCATAGAGCATAAGGTCCGTACATTTGTTCGTCAACAAAATATTTTTTATCTTCTATATGTGTAATTTCCGAAACCCATTTTGTTTTTATCCCAAGAATTGGTGTAACAATATATTGTATTATTTGCCCAGTGTACAATGGTCTGTCAATAGTAGAGATAATATTGAAGCTCATGTAATCTGGCGTAATTATTTTTAAATTTTTCGGATTCGACAAAAAGTCCCAAGCTTGATCTAAAGTGATTGGTAATTTTTGTGATTTGTGAAGCGTGTATATTTTCATGTTAATTATAAACTAAAATGTACAGATTTAAAGACGTTGCAATACAAAGCCAAATCATGTAAGGTAAAAGTAAGTATTTATAGTTGCCTACTTTGCTACTTAATTTAAAGAAGTAGTTAAATAAAAGTGCGGTTAAAAGTGTAATTGTAATTAAGCCGAACAAGACTAAATGCTGATTAAAGAAAATAAAGTTCCAGCTTACGTTTAAAATAAACTGGACTAGAAAAATAATTTTTATTTTCTTTGAGCTATCTTCTAAGAAAAGTTTTCCTAAATAAATTGAAAAACAAAACATTATTAAAGTCCAAGCTATACCAAAAACAATTCCAGGTGGTGTCCAAGGTGCTTGATTTAAATTCGTGTACCAATCTGTTAACGGACCGTTATCCATTAACCAACTTCCAATGGCTAAACCACCAAAATTGATTATTAAAAATAAGATGGTTAAACCAAATTGTTTCATTATTTAGCTTGAATCTCTTCTATTTTTTTAAGAATTACATCGGCATCAAAATACTTTTGATCACTATCACTTCTATTAATAGATTGCAATTTATAAGCTTCTTCCATTAACTTTTTATAAGAATCCTGTAGTTTATCAACTTCAGATTTCTTTTTGAATAGGTTAAACATGTTTTTTTATTTTAAGTATTTGGTAATTTTTGAACTGGTAGGACTTGTTAATGAGAAATAATAATCTACCAAAGCACCTTCCATATCAACAAAGTATTTTTGAAAGTTCCATTTTACTGAAGAACTTTTGTTACCATTCATTTCTTTATTTGTAAGCCACGTATATAAAGGGTGTTGGTTTTCTCCTTTTACATCAATCTTTTCGGTCATTAAAAAAGAAACACCGTAATTTAATTCACAAAATTCTTGAATTTCATCAGCACTTCCAGGCTCTTGTTTTCCAAACTGATTACAAGGAAGTCCTATAACAACCAAATTGTCTTTATATGTTTCGCTTAAAGTTTCTAAATCTTTGTATTGAGGTGTAAATCCACATTTAGAAGCAACATTTACAAATAATATGTATTTTTTTTTAAAGTCAGATAATTTTATTGGTTTTCCTTGTAAACTATCAATTTTAATATCGTAAAGATTCATTTGTTTAGAGAGTTAAGATTAGATTTTAAAGCTTACAATTCCGCAATCTAGTTCAAAAATTTGACCAGAAATAGAACGTGCTTTATCAGAAATTAAAAAAGTAGCCATATCTGCCACTTCCTGTGGTGCTAAGAATTTTTTAAGAGGATGACGTTCTGTAATATTCTCAATCATTCTTTCGTTTCTTAATAATTTTGCTGCTAAATCTGTATCTGTTACTGTAGGTGCAATTGCATTTACTCTAATTGTTGGGGCTAATTCTGCTCCTAAAGATTTTGCTAAACCTTCTACTCCAGATTTTGCAGCCGCTATACTTGCATGAAAAGGCATTCCTAATTTTGCTGCAACGGTACTAAATAATAAGATAGACGGATTGTTCCCTTTTTTTAAAGCAGGTAAAAAATGTTGAATCGCTTTTACAGCGGAAATCACATTAATTTCATAATCTGTTCTAAAATCATCTAGACTTAATCTAGAAATGGGTTTTAAATTGATGCTTCCCGGGCAATAGATAAGAGAATCTATTTGGTCCATATCAGGTAATTCATCAGTAAGAATATCGCAAGAAAAATTAGTAAGATTCTTATGAGAAAGTAGAGGAATTGACCTACTTATATTAATTACCTGGTTTTCTTCAACCAAAGATTTAACTATTGCGCTTCCAATTCCTTTACTACCTCCAATTACTACAATTTTCTTCATATACTTTTAGGGCCTTCCTTTCAAACGCTTTTCTATTTTCTGTTTAACAGCAGTTAAGCGCTTCATTAAATCCATCATTTCTGGATCTTTTTCTGATTTATAAACTTCATTAAGTTCTAGAATAAGTGCTTTTACTTCTCTAGATGCTAAAATTCTATCGCTAGTTGTTTTGAATGAGAATTTTCTGTTCTCAAACTCTATAGCTCTTTCAATTAAATTCATTTCTTGTTTTTTCCTAATTTTACTAATCCGTGAATATAATTATAAAAGTTAGAAAATCAACAAAAAAATTGTTTTATTAAGAAGCAGTAAGCGGTTTACCTTTTAAGCGCTTTTCAATCCTCTGTTTAACTGACGTTAAGCGTTTCATAATGTCCATTATTTTTTTGTCTTTACTTTCTTTGTAAATTTCGTTTAGACTTAAAATTAAAGATTTTGCTTCTCTTGAAGCTAAAATACGATCGCTAGTTGTTGGAAATCTCATTTTTCTTGTTTCGAACTCTAAGGCTTTTTTAATTAATTCCATGGCTTAATAATTTAATGTGTTTTGTAATTCTACTATTTTTTCGGGGGTATTAAAAATACCACCAAAATAAGAGGTTACTGTAGATGATGTATCGTCTTTTACACCTCTAGATGAAACACATAAATGTTTAGCATCGATAATTACAGCAACGTTTTCGGTCTCTAAAATTGATTTTAATTCTTCTGCAATTTGATTTGTTAAGCGCTCTTGCACTTGTGGTCTTTTTGCATAATATTGTACAATTCTATTTATTTTTGATAATCCAATTACTTTTCCTGATGAAATGTATGCAACATGTGCTTTACCAATAATTGGCACAAAATGGTGCTCGCAATTAGAATAGAACGTAATATTTTTTTCAACCAACATTTGGTTGTACTTGTATTTATTGTCAAACAAAGCAACTTTTGGTTTGTTTGCAGGATTTAATCCAGAGAAAATTTCATCAATGTACATTTTTGCAACTCTTTGTGGAGTTCCTCTCAAAGAATCATCGGTTAAATCTAAGCCCATAACGTCCATAATTTCTGCAAATAGGTGCGCAATTTTCTCTTTTTTAACTTCATCAGAAATATCAAATGCATTTGGTTTCATTGGTGTTTCTAATCCGCTAAATAAATGGTCGTCCCCAATTTCGTCAAACGATAAACTGTTAGATATTTGACCATTTACTGTAATTAATTCTTCTGTAATCATTTTTTTTCTTTTTAATGTGCTGTAAATAAGTGTTCTAAGCTTAGAGGCAAAGCACGTTTTATCTTTTGGATATAGAGTTGTTTGATATTGTTCTTTGTCTTGAGCATCTGAATGTTCCTTTTTCAAATACTCTTAATTTTGCGTGCTTAGTTTTTCTACCTTGCACTCGTTCTCTCCACATTTTGAAGCTTTTCAACTTCATTTCTTTTCTCATTAAATCGATAACTTCTTGTTCTTTTAAACCAAATTGAAACTGTATTGCTTCAAAAGTGGTTCGGTCTTCCCAAGCCATTTCTATAATTCTATCAATCGATATACTGTCTAACTGTATCATTAATGAGTATTAAGTTGTGCTTTCGTAAAATGAATAATTTTCTTCATTCACAACCTTAAGTTGTAAAATTCGATCAAGAAATTTTTTATTTTCTGTGTAGAGCTTATTCGTTTGAAAACGAACAAAATTCCCTTGAGCATGAAGGCTATAGCCATTCGTTTTGTAAATATGTAATTGATAAAAAGGAATTGCCCAACTATAGTTGTTTAGTCCTTTGTTAATGTGTACCAAAATTCCTTTTTCTCTGATTTCAATATTTCCGTAATTGATATCACTCACAGCATTGATGATTTTTTTAAATCCGATGCTAACATCCTCTATCATCATTCTTTTAGATCCAGTTCCTTTCATTTTGATAGACTCTATAAAAGAGTAGCGCTTGCCAATTAAATCATTAATTGTAGCTTCTGCGTCTTTGTTTTTGTATGTTGTATTGTAAATCACACACAAATATACGACAAAAAGAAATATGTTTAACGTTATTGCAATTATGTTAAACAAAAATTAACAAAAAATTATAACTTATGATATAGAAGTGATTAGCTATTTTTTAGCATTCTTTTTCTTTCGGAAATGGTGTGTTTTTTTAATATTCTTCTATTTTCTATAACAACTTCTTTATCTTTTTTTAGTTCCCAAAGTATGTCGCTCGCTCTTTTTCTGGCAGATTTGATATCTACAATTGGGCTTGGATAGTTTTCGCCCAATTTAAAATTGTTAAATAACTCATCTAACGGAGTCATTATATAAGGTTCGTGTATAAACGGAACGGGTAATTCTGCCAACTCTGGGCACCATTTCTTTATAAAAGTAGCATCTGCATCATGCTCTAAACTATTTTTTACAGGATTGTAAATACGCAGGGTATTTATACCAGTTTCGCCAGAACCCATTTGCAATTGCGGAAAATGGATGCCAGGTTCAAAATCTAAAAATAATTTTGATAAATGCTGCGATGCTGCTTGCCAAGGCTGCCATAAAATATGTGTAAAAAAAGAAATTAGCATTGCCCGCATTCTAAAATTTAAATACCCAGTTTCTATTAAACAACGCATACATGCATCAATTAATGGGAAACCTGTATTTCCTTCTTCCCATGCTTTTTGATATTCTTCTGATATGCTCTTTTTTAATTTTTGATATCCTTTGTTTAAACTCACGTTTTCCATGGTGTGTTCCATTTCAAACTTCTGAATAAAATGTGCTTGCCAGCGCAATCTAGAAACAAATGCACCTAAAGGTTTCGAGTTTTCTGCATCTTTTACTTCGCAAGCTCTTTGGTAAATTTGACGAATAGAAATGTTTCCCCAAGCAATATATGGCGATAGTCGGCTACAACTTTCTCTTGCCAACGCAGGTTTAGAAATGTTAAACATGTATTTTTCATGTCGTTTATCAAAAAAACTATTTGCATATCTCCAACCCATTTTTGAGCCGCCTTTTTGAAAAACAGCTTCTTTTGGAGTTTTTAAACTTACAATTTGAAAGTATTTTTCTAGCGAGATAATTTCATCAAAAGAAATAAATTTTTCTGATTTTAAATCATTTTTAATCAGATTTTGCGTCATATAATCTTCCCACTTATCAAACCAATCTTCTCTGTTTAACAATCCTCTTAGAACAGCATTATTTTTATTTTCAATCCAATCTATAGAATTATTTCTGCAATATCTTGTAAAATCTTTGTCTCTATTATAGGTAACTAACAAACCCGTTTCTTGATGAGAAAAAACGCTATCGATCTTATAAGTGCCTAACAATTGGTTAAATGCGTTTACAACTTCTGTTTGAACACAAAGAATTTTAGTTTTGTAGTTTTTTAAACCTTCATTAAGGTCTGCAATAGATTCTTTTATAAAATTCCAATGGCGCACATCATAATGCTTGTCTTCTAATAAAGAATTTTCGAAAACATATAAGAAAAGCGTGCGCTTGTTAGATTGTAAAGCATTGTAAATTGCCTCATTATCTTGTAAACGTAAATCACGTTTTAACCAAACTACATGTATTTCTTCTCTGTTAATATTCATCTAAATTTTCTATTATATGATTTGCTTTCTCTTTAATTTTCGATCTATCTTCGGATGACATTTTGTTTAAAACACTATACATCATTTTCATTCTAAAGTTGGATGCTAATTGTGTTTGTTTTTCGTCTAAAAAGTTCCAAAACAATGTGTTAAACGGACAAGCATCGTCTTCAAATTTCTTCGCTTTATTATAAAAACAAGTGTCGCAATAATTACTCATTTTACTAATGTAACTTCCGCTAGAAACATAGGGTTTTGTAGCTATTTTTCCGCCGTCTGCAAACTGACTCATTCCGCGTGTATTTGGCAACTGAACCCATTCAATAGCATCTACATAAATACCCAAATACCAAGCATCAATTTCATCTGGATGTACTTGTGCTAAAAGGGCAAAATTACCCGTAATCATTAATCTTTGAATGTGATGTGCATAGCCATTATTTAGAGAATTATGAACCGCATTTTTTATACAATTCATTTTGGTGTTCCCTGTCCAAAAGAAGTCTGGTAATTTGTTTGTATTGCCCAGAAAGTTGTCTTTTTTATAGTCCGGCATTAGCATCCAATACATGCCTCTCATGTATTCTCGCCAACCTAAAATTTGTCTTATAAACCCCTCAACTTGCGATATATCTATTTCATATTCTTGCTTTCTATAGGTTTCTAAAACTGCATCAACAACCTCTTTTGGCGAAATCATTTTTGTGTTCATCGCAAACGAAATTCTGCTGTGAAAAAGATATATTTTATCGGTATGCATCGCATCTTGGTAATCCCCAAAATGCACTAATAAATGCTCACAGAAATACGCTAATTGAACCAAAGATTGCTTTCTAGAAATAGGATATTCAAAATAAGCAGCATTAATAGCACCAATTGTTTTTACGCCCGCTTTTTCTATATCAGAAATAATAGCAGAAACGTTGTTGTCAAAACTAATTTCTTGCGGAATTAATGCTTCTCCTTTCCATTTTTTTCGGTTGCTTGCGTCAAAATTCCATTTACCGCCTTCTGGTTGTTGATTAACCATTAATATTTGATGTTTTTTTCGCATTTGGCGGTAAAAATTCTCCATCAAAAATTGTTTTTTTCCTTTAAAAAAATTCTGTAAATCAGCTCTTTCTGTATAAAAATGTTCGGTTGAAAAAACTTCTGATTCAATTTTTATACTTTTAGAAAAATCCTTTAACTGCCTGTCTAAGCGATATTCATCCGGCGCTAAATATTCAAATTTATCGATGTTATTTTCCTTAATTAAAAGAGCTATATTTTCTACTAAACTTTGTGTGTTTTTTGCGTCATTAATATCAAAGTAAATAACGGTATGATTTGCTTTTTTTAATTCTTGGGCAAGATTTCTCATCGCAGCAAAAAAACCAACCACTTTTTGAATGTGATGCGTTACATAATCTGTTTCTTGGCGCATTTCAAACAAACAGTAGATTACATTTTCATCTGTTTTTAAAAACCAAGAATGTTTGCTATTAAGTTGATCCCCTAAAATTAAGCGTAATTTTTTCATTTAAAATAATGTTTTTGATAACCACAATTTTCTAAACTTATAGGCCGCATCGTAGCGCTCAGCTTGAAATTGTGTATTAAATTTTCGATCTCTTGGGTCATTGCCAACCCCGGCAACATACATCCAGTTTCCATAATTGCTATGCACATCATAATCTAACAACATCGATTCGAAATAAGATGCCCCTATTCGCCAATCTAATAACAATTCTTTTGCAAAGTAGGAAGCCACATTTTGTCTTCCTCTATTGCTCATCCAGCCAGTTTCTTTAAATTCGATCATGTTTGCATTAACAAAATCGTCTTTGGTTTCGCCGTTAATCCATTGCTGAACAATTTTTTTATTAGTATTCCAATGATATTTTTTATCTAAAATCCCTCCAATTTTAAAGATTTTAGCATCATATTTTAAAGAAATATATTTAAAATAATCTCTCCAAATCAACTCGAAAATTACCCAATAGGTAGAGTCATTTGCACCAAATTCTTTTTCGTACGCTTTAATTTTCCAGTAAATAGTTTTTGCTGATAAACTTCCGTTTGCCAACCAAGGAGAAAATTTTGTTGAGTAATCTATGCCAACTAAACCGTTTCTTGTCTGCTTATAAAACTCAACTTTTTTACTTTCAAAAAGATAATAATTCACTCTTTTTAATGCTTCGGATTCTCCACCTAAAAACGGAAAAGCAGATTTTGGATGCATTTCAAAATCTTCAAAACCTAAAATTGAAAGTGAAGGTATTTTAGTAGTGTTCTCAATACTATTTGTTGTTTGTAATTTCGTAATTGAAATTTCAGCGGGTATTTCAACATATTTTTCTAACTTCTTCCTGAATTGTGTAAACACATCCGGAATGTTGCTAAAATTTTTAGAAACCGTTTCTGGATGGTATAAAAACTGATCGTATTCTTCTATAAATTCTATATCTGAAGAGAGTGTTTTTTTTATCAGCTCGTTTGTCTCAATTTCTTCTCGTGTCCATTCTTTTTGAGAGTAGATTGCATCAATTAAAAATTCGTCACACAAAAGAGAAATTTTATTTTCTGGGGCCTCAAAATAGGTGAGGAGTGTAATGTTTAGTTTCGCTAAATTATTTTTTAAATCTGTAATCGTTTCGATAAGAAATTTTGCTCTAAATTTCCCTGTTTTTTGAAACCCGAATTCATCCTCTTTAAAAGATTTTGGATCAAAAAAGTAAACTGCAACTATTTTTTCGTGATTTTCAGTTGCTTTTTTGAGTGCTATGTTATCTTCTGTTCGTAAATTATTACGAAACCATATTAAACCGGTGTTGTTTTGTTTCTTCTGCATTTTTCGCTACAATATTTTACGTTTTCCCAATTTTTTTCCCATTTTTTACGCCATGTATATGGTCTTTCACATACAAGACAAATTTTTGTTGGAAGATGCTCTTTTTTCAAAATTATTTGTTAATATTATTAATCATTCCGTTAAATACAAACCAATGAAAGGGTATTACTGAATACCAATATAATCTACCTGCTAAACCATGAGGTCTAAAAGTGGCTGTTTGATATAAAATACCGTCTTCTACTTTAAATTCTAACCAAGCTTCGCCTGGTAAAATCATTTCTGCATAGAGTAGTAGTTTGCCTTTTTCTTTATCCGCATAAATTACACGCCAAAAATCTAAAGCATCACCAGCATTTAATTCAGACGGATGTCTTCTTCCTCTTCGCAAACCTGCACCGCCATAAAATTGATCTACAATTCCACGAATTTTCCATAGAAATGTGCCGTAATACCAGCCAGTTTCACCGCCAATTGACCAAATTCTATTTAAGGCAACCTCTTTATTTTTAACTTTTCTTTTTTTGAAATCTCTAAAACAACCATATTCAGGAACATTTATAAATTCGTGTACATAATTTTTCAATTTACCGCTACTTATATAAGAATCTTTCCAACTAGAAATAATACTATTTTGTTCAATTTTCTTAAAAGCCAATTCTACAGCTTCCTTATAAGTCATTGGGTTTACGTCTAATATTTGATTGATATCACTTTTGATACCAATAACTTCTACACCCATAGAATTTACCAAAGTTCGTGCTAATTTGTAAGACGTTGAGGTTACAAAATAAAGCCAATACGAGGAAAGTCCTGGTGTCATCACTGGTATTGTAACAATCCATCTTTTTAGTTTTCGTACTTCTGCAAATTGCAATAACATATTTTTATAGGTCATTATTTCGGGCCCAAAAATATCATACGAAGTATTAAATAATTCTTTTTTATCTAAAGCATTGTGCAAAAACGACAATACATCCCTAATTGATAGCGGTTGCGTTTTTGTATTTAACCATTTAGGAGTAATCATAAATGGCAATTTTTCTACAATATCTCTTATAATTTCAAAGGATGAACTTCCAGAACCAACAATAATACCTGCTTTAAAAGTTGTTAAGGCATATTTTTTTGATGTCAAGGTCTTCTCTACATTTTTTCTGGAAAGTAAGTGTTTCGATAACTTCGTGTCATTTGTTATTCCGCTTAAATAAATAACTTGTCGTATCGCAGTTTGTTCTGCAAAACGTTTAAAATTAAACGCACATTTTTCTTCTAAAATATGGAATTCTTTTGCCGAGTTAGACATCGAGTGTATCAAATAATAGGCTACATCAATATCTTTAGGAATTGCCTCTAACGAGTGGCCATTTAAAAAATCTGCTTCTACAAGTTCTACGTTTTTTTGATCTTTGTAATAATTTTGAGCTCTTTTTTTATCTCTAACAGGACACACGATGGTATGGCCGTCATGTAATAATAACGGAATTAAACGTTTGCCAATATAGCCAGTTGCACCTGTTACGAGAATTTTCATAAATTTTTATTTAGTTTTTTTTGGTCGTTGGTATGTAAGTTGTTTTTTAAATTTAGGTATTGCATACGTATCTAAACCGTTAATTGTAACCACATTACCTTTTGATAGATTGATTAAACCATCTTCTTGAAGCAATGCGTCATTAACATACAATTCTTCAATTTGAGCAACCACCAGCATCACATCATTTGAGGGTACATAAATTTCTTCAATTAAACGCATACTCATCTGTACAGGAGAATTTTTTACAAAAGGCGCTTTAAATTTTCCTTTAAATTCTGACTCTAAATTTGTCATGTCGAATTCAGAAATTTCTGTTGGATATTTTGCGGATGTATGATGTGCATCTTCTATAATATCTTCCCAAATATGATTAATTGTAAAATTGCCCGACTCTTTTATGTTTTTATAAGTATCTCGTGGAACTGTGGTTGGTCTTAAAATAAACCCCAATGTTGGTGGGTTTGAACCTAAGTGCGTAACAGAACTAAAAACGGCAACATTAGAAATGCCATCACTAGAAATTGAACCTAATAAATTTGCAGACTTAAAGCCAGAACAACTATTTATTAAGTTAATTTTGTATATTTTATCGAGACCTTGGATGTCTTTATGATCAAAAAATTGCATGAATTTATTTTTAACTTATACATACAAAGATACAAATTGTTTAACAAATTACGATGTAAGTTAAACATAAGGTATCGTTAAAAGTTAGCGGATGTTTTGTAAGGCAGAACAAGATAGGAATCGAATTAAATCTTCTCAAAAACTAAATTAAAAATTATAAGTAAATTGAAAAGGCGAGGAAATTTTAAGTAAAATTCCAGCACACACAGTTGTATTTTGGTGTTTTAAAACTAAAATCAATCAAGGCATAAAGAACTAGTCCTTCTTTTCTTTTTCATTTTTATTGTTTTTAAAATTAATAATCATCTAAATCTAACCATTAATTCTAAAAATAGGTTTAAGAGAATCTAAAGAAATTTTAAATAAATATAATTTAATAGAAAAGGTGAGCTTTTTTATCGATTCGCCCTCTTGTAAGAATCTAATGAAATATAAAAGCTGCTAAAATTTATAGCTATAGCCTAAACGGATTATTTGTGTTTCGTTATAATTGTTGCTGGTATAATTAAATGTTTTTCCTTTAATAGTCTGCTTTATAACCATTGTATTTAATAAGTCTGTAGCATTTAAAAAGAGTTCTCCTTTACCTTTTTGGATTGATTTTTTAATACCTAAATCCAACGAAAACATTGATGCTCTTTTTCCTTGCGGAATAATATCAGCAGCTAAATAATTCGCGGTTAATTGCGCATCTACTGTTTTAGAAAAATGAAAGCTATTGTTTAATTTCAGTATTCCAGAAGTTGTTTTTTGTTGGTCTGCCGAGAAAACATTTTCCGTTGGATATAAATTAACTACAGAAAAAGCATCAATCTGATTTTGATACACATTTCCATTTAAGTTAAAGGAATAGCTGTCGGATACTTCTTCTTCATAAATTATTTCAAGTCCGCTATTAAAACTTTTACCAGCATTCTGAAAAACGGCATAAATCAACGGATCGTTTCCAATGGTGCTAGAGATTCTGGTAATGGTTCCATCTGCAAAACGATGATAGAGAGCGGAGTATAAACTACCAGATTTCCAACTCGTTTTATAGCCTAACTCCAATAAATTGGTAAACTGCGGACGTAAATTTGGGTTCCCTACTTTAATAATTTCGGCATCATCATATTTTGGGAAAATTCGAATATCAACTTCATTTGGTCTATCTACACGTCTATTATAAAAAAGAGAAATTTTATTTTTTTCATCAATTTTTTTAGCAAATCGCAGGTTGGGAAAAGGTTCGAAATAAGTATAACCACCTGTTTTATAGGTATTATGATTTGGGTTTACAAAGTAATTTAAATCAACATATTCTACCCGCAAACCAATTTCTGCTTCGTATTTTTCATTTTCATATATATAATTTCCGTAAACAGCAGGAATAAATTCTTTGTATTCTGCTTCCCCACCTGCTTCAATATCTAGTGGAGTGTTCGTTCCGGGAAAAAACTGCATGTTAATAGGTATGTTTCGTTGCCTAACTTTTATACCTGTTTCCATTTTACCAAATTTTAATGGCTTTACATAATCGATATTAAAATCATAAACCTGCTCATCCGAAAGGAGTTTAAAAGAATTTTTACTAATCGGTTCGTTGGGTAAGATATTATCGAAAAAGTATTTTTCATCCTCACGATGAAACGTATAATTAAATCCCAATGCTAGGTTATGGCCGGCTTCTTTAAATTTATGCAGATAGCTTGCCGTTGCCATTGCTGTTATTTTTACTTCATCTTCTAGAAATTGCCAAAGTCTTAAACGATTGTTTAAATCTTCATTAAAAAAAGGTTGATCTCCATTATCAATAATTACTTCTGTGCCGTATAAACCAGAAAATGTAAAGGTGTTTTTGTCATCTAAATTCCAATCTACACCCGATTTAAAAGTAGAAAAATGGGTGTCTCTATTTCGTTTCGACTGTTGATTTATAATGGTTCCGTCATCATAAGTTCTAGTTACAAATTCGTTTTTATTTAAAGTTTCGGTGTATAAATAATCACCTTGAAAAAAAATATTTACATTGTCTTTTCTGTAATTTAAAGAAATTGAAGGATTTATTTTAGGGGTAGTAGTATACTGCGGTCTAATAGTTGGCAAGTTTTCTTCACGAATCCATAAAGCACCTAAACCACCAGTAAAACCAACTTTACCATTAAAGCCTTCCGTTTTATTTTTCTTGTAGATGATATTGATAATTCCACCATTTCCGTTCGCATCATATTTAGAAGACGGATTATTAATTACTTCAATTCGGTCAATGGCAGAAGACGGGATGTTATCTAACCCAGCTTGATTTCCAAAACCGGTAAGTGCAGTTTGTTTGCCGTCAATCAATACTATCACTTTATCATTTCCCCGCAATTTCACTTTTCCATCCAAAACGCTTACACTTGGTAAATTTTGCATCGCTTGTAAAACAGAACCGCCACTTTGACTAATATTATCTTTTAAAGAATAGGTTTTTTTATCCATCTTGGCACTAATTTCATCTTTTTTAGTGTCAATAATTATTTCTTTTAAACTCGCAATATCCTCTATGAGTGCGATGGTTTTTAAATCTATAAATTTAGAAAGCGTTCCTATATAAATAGGTTCTTTATAGGTAATGTACCCAATGGTAGAAATTTCTAGAAAGTAGTTTCCAGATTTTAGAGCACCAATTGTAAAAAGACCCTCCTCGTTGGTTGCCGTTCCGATAACAAAGGTGTTATCTCGTTTAGATTTTAGAACTACACTTGCATACGCAATTGTATTTTGGCTATTCTTTTCTTTTACAGTTCCAGAAATAGTAATATTATTTTGAGCAAAGGCTGCTGTAGAAAATAAAATTACAACAGCAAATAGCAGTATTTTTTTAAGCATTATTTTAATTTTAAGGCAATATTACCAATTAAATCTTAATAAATTTTTAAGCTAGTTAAATTGTACAGAAAAAATATGTTTTTGCACTTTATAATGGTAAGATAAGGTAAACCCATAAAAATCGTATTCTTTTCGGGTAAGCCCTATTGCTTTGCCATTTATATATGCAGCTCTCGATTTGGTGTCAATTTTAATTTCCTTAAACTCTTTAACTTCGTCTCCACTATATTTTCCTCGGCGAAGCACTGCGTTTATTCTCGAATTCAATTCTGCTAAATGAAAAGGTTTTGTAATATAATCGTCCGCACCTAAATCTAAACCTTCTAACTTATTCGTTAAAGAATTATTAGCAGAAATAATAATTATGCCTGCTTTTTTCTTTTCTTTTTTTAGTGTTTTTAAGATGTCTAAACCATTTTCAGTATTCAAGTTGATATCTAAAATAATAATATCACACTCATAAATAGTCGCTTTTTCTGAAGCTTCTCTAAAATCGGATGCCACTTCACAAATATTTCCATCACGTTGCAAATAGGTAACGATAGCTTGTTGCAAATCAATCTCATCTTCGGCTATTAGATATTTCATATCTGTAATTTTAAAAATCATCGAGAATGGCTAAAACATATGAGGTAAGAAAATTATGAATAGGTTAATTAATTAAAATTATTTTTTAAAATAATAAGATTGGCATTCTCTAGGCTATACATAGAGTCGCTTTCTAGAAAAACTATAATTAAAATTAGTATAGTTGTCAAAACCAATATGTTAAATTTATATGTATAAATGTACTTTTTAAACCTAAAGCAAATATGAAGTGCCTTATTGCAAAGCACAGTAGAAATCAATAATTTTGATGAGCATTAATTGTCTCTAAAACTAAGTATTCAAGTTTCTTTAAGATCAAACTTTATTTTTGGGCATAAAGCAATTAATAATTTTATTGAATACCAGGGATTGAATCCATCAGAATATTTTTTACAGGAAGGGAAAGAATAGAATCTGATAATTTAGCACCGTTATCAAAAATGGAATCTTTAAACCTATGTTGCATAATATATGTGCTATCGGTTTTTGCAAATTCAGCAGCTTCGGAAGGGCTCATTTCTAAAAATGGCGGACAATCAAAGTAATCTTTTACATACACAAAATTAGTAAGGATAGAATTGTTCCAAGCGCTCATACTTTTAAACACAGATGCGACCATAGGTAAGGCAGTGTTAGCGCCAGAACCCATATTTGTGGTTTTAAACTGTACTCTTTTATCATAAGTACCTACCCAAGAACCTACAACAATCTCTGGTGAACAAGCAATAAACCAACCGTCTCCGTTATTTTGAGTAGTACCTGTTTTACCAATTAAATTATTAGGAATTCCGTAACCTTGTATGCGACCTGCGGTTCCTTCGGTAAGTACACCACCCATCATTTGTTGCAAACGTTTGGTATTTACTTCACTTGCAACGCGATCTCCATAAGGTGGCTTTGCTTGATATAAAACTTTACCGTTATCGTCTTCTATACGCTCAATTGCATAGGGTTGCATGCGTCTACCACCATTTGAAATACTAGCATAAGCAGTAACCATTTCGAAAAGGGATATATCTGCAGTGCCTAAAACAATAGAAGGCCAAGAAGGTAGGGTAGCGGTAATACCCATATTTTTGGCTAATGATTTTACAGGTTCAATACCTGTTTCTATCTGAATTCGAACAGATACTGTATTAATAGAATTTGCCAATGCACCATGCATACTATAGCTACCGCCATACTGACCATTTGAATTTCGAGGTTTCCAATCTTTATAATCTGCGTAAGAGACCAAATTATTATCATAATAATTACACGGATTTTTACCTTTTTCTAGTGCAGCAAGATAGGTAATCGGTTTAAAGGTAGAACCTACCTGATTTTTCTCTAAAATATTATCTCTTTGACTCATTCCGTAGTCCATACCTCCAACATAGCCCATAATTCTACCCGTTTGACTGCTAATTGTTAGCAAACCAGTATGTAATCTATTGATAGCGACCGCAATAGAGTCTTTTAAAGATTGAACTTTTAGTATATTTCCTGCATTTATAGTCCATTGAATTCTAGATTTTTTAACAGCAATCAATTTTTGAATTTCAAGATCGCTTTTTCCTTGCGCTTTCCATTGTTTTACTGCAGCAGTTTGATTCAATAACTTTTTAAGCAACGCTTCTTTACCACCTTCTGTACTTAGCGCAGCCCAATGTTGGTTCATTAGTTTTTGAAGGCTCTCCATTTGTCTAAGCATTGCTTTTTCGCTCGCTTTTTGAACAGAAGTATTAAGCGTAGAATATATTTTTAAACCATCACTTTCTAAATTATAAATATGTCCGTCTGGCGCCGGATTTTCTGCTGCCCAAGTAGTAAACTCTTTTTCTACATATTCTTTAAAATAGGTAGTTAAAGAAGATAATTTTTTAGGTTCTTGGTACTTCAATTTTAAAGGAATTTGAGCAGCTTTTTCTTGTTCAGGCGTTATGTAGTTGTACTTAACCATTTGTTGCAATACTACATCACGCCTTATAGTTGCTCTATCTGGGTGAACTCTTGGGCTGTAATATGTAGGCGCTTTCAGCAAGCCAACAAGCGTTGCCGCTTCAGAAACAGATAATCTTTTAGCTCGCTTATTGAAAAAGCGCAAAGCTGCCTTTTCTATTCCGTATATATTTTCTCCAAACGTAACGGTATTTAGGTACAAGAGTAATATCTCATCTTTTGTGTAGATTTCCTCTAGTCTTTTGGCAATAAAAACTTCCTTAATTTTATTAATAGGTGTCGTTAAGATAAAATGGCGCTCTCTACCAAAGGTGTTTTTTGCTACTTGCTGCGTAAGTGTGCTACCGCCACCTGCATTTTGTCTAAGAATTACAGATTTTATAAAAACACGACCATAACTTTTATAATCGATGCCGTTATGTTCATAAAAACGATTGTCTTCGGTAGCAATTAGTGCATTTTTTAAAGCCGAAGGTATTTCTACGCTATCTACATTTGTTCTGTTTTGAAGAAAGTACAACCCAATTTGTTCTTTATTACTTGCGTAAAGTGTGGAGGTAAGCGGAGTTCTTAATTGCAGTAAGAAATCTTTAGAAGGTAATTTGCCAAATGCACCTAAATAGGTTAGTAAAACTAATAATATTGTGAAACACAAACCTGTTAGCATGGTATAAAAGATACTTTTAAAAGGATGTTTTTTTACAAATGAAACAAGTGTTTTAAATTTGGTTTTTAATTCTTTTAAATAATTATCCCACATACAATTTTTTCTTTAATCGCTTTATTAATTTTATTAATCAGCAGTAAATGGTCTCTAGTTGAGATTTTACTTAATATTTTTTTTAATATATTTAGCCTCATTAGTAGGTGCCAAAATTAAAACTAAATTATAATAATTAAATATATTACCGCAGTATTTTATGAAATTTTCACTTTTTACATCACAATTATAGCTGCTTTCTGCTTTTAATTACAGCTCATTATCAAGCAGTTTAGGGGCTTTTTAATGGCGTATTATTCGAACGCAATATACACCAAACGGTTGATTATAATGCTTGATTTTTTAGCTACTATACTTTATTCTTGAAGTTGTAATATCTATATTTTTTTTTTATTTCTATCAACAAAGATTAAGATTTACTGTCTGCTTGTTTAATAATAATGGCGCTCCAATCTTTTACACTATGGTGCCCTTTGCAATTGTTAAAAGTTATTCAAGTCTTTGTATTATATCTTTATTAGTTTAGCTAACATGGTGTTTTTTGTAATTGACTCGAAAAAAGAATAGAAACAGTAAATATTATAAAACAAAAAAAACTTCAGATTTATTCTGAAGTTTTTTTTGGGTTCTAGGATTTTATAAAACTATGCAACTCTCTTTATTTCGATAGTTTAAAACACTTTTAACTTTATGTGTTCACCTAATTTTACACTAAAGTCAAATAGACCTATTTAAATTTTATTTATTATTTAAGGCCGCAAATATTCGATTTCTATTAAATATAAGTTAGATTTAAATTCAAATAAATTACAATCGATTATCAATAATATTTTGCACAACCTCAGGATTTAAAAGTGTGCTTGTATCGCCTAAATTGTCCATTTCATTGCACGCAATTTTACGTAAAATACGACGCATAATTTTACCCGATCTCGTTTTTGGCAATCCCTCCGAAAACTGAATTTTATCTAATTTTGCAATCGGACCAATATGTTCTGTAATTATTTGATTGATTTCTTTTCTTAAATTGTCATGATTTCTAGTCTCGCCAACATCTTTTAAAATTACATATCCGTACAAAGCACTTCCTTTTATATCATGAGGAAACCCAACAATGGCACTTTCTGCTACCGCAGGATGTTCGTTAATTGCATCTTCAATAGGTGCTGTTCCTAAATTATGACCAGACACTATAATTACATCATCTACTCTACCAGTAATTCTGTAATAGCCAACCTCATCTCTTAAAGCGCCATCACCCGTAAAATACATATTCTCATATGCTGAAAAATAGGTTTCTTTATACCGCTCGTGATTTCCCCATATGGTTCTTGCAATACTTGGCCAAGGAAATTTAATACACAATCTTCCTTCTACCTGATTTCCCTTTAACTCATTTCCGTTTTCATCCAATATTGCAGGTTGAATACCAATAAAAGGCAAGGTTGCATAGGTAGGTTTTGTTGGCGTAACATACGGAATTGGAGTAATCATCATTCCGCCTGTTTCTGTTTGCCACCAAGTATCTATAATCGGACTTTTCTTTTTACCAATATTGTCATTATACCAATGCCATGCTTCTTCATTAATAGGCTCACCCACAGAACCTAAAACTTTTAAAGAGGATAAATCGTAGGTATCTACCAATTCAGTTCCTTGTTTTGCTAAAGCTCTAATTGCAGTTGGCGCTGTATAAAACTGATTAACTTTGTGCTTTTCGATAATACTCCAAAAACGCCCAAAATCTGGATAACTTGGTACGCCTTCAAAAAGTACTGTGGTTGCTCCGTTTGCTAAAGGTCCGTATACAATATACGAATGACCCGTGATCCAACCAATATCTGCAGTACACCAATAGACATCATTTTCTTTATATTGAAACGCGTTTTTAAAAGTATAAGCTGTATACACCATATAACCGGCAGTTGTATGCACCATTCCTTTTGGCAATCCTGTAGAACCTGATGTATATAAAATAAATAATGGATCTTCTGCATCCATAATTTCTGCTTCACAGTCTTTAGAAGCATCGTCTAATAAGGGTTGTAACCATTTATCACGACCTTCTTTCATGTTGACGTCTGAATTGATTCTTTTAGCCACCAAAACAGTTTCTACACAAGTACATTTTTCTAAAGCTTCATCTACAATTCCTTTTAAATCGATTGTTTTTGCACCTCTATAAGAACCATCCGAAGTAATAACCATTTTACAATCTGAATCGTTTATTCTAGTTGATAATGCGGTAGCTGAAAACCCGGCAAAAACAACGGAATGGATTGCGCCAATTCGGGCACAGGCTAAAGTTGCAATTGCTAATTCTGGAATCATGGGCACATAAATACAAACTCTGTCGCCTTTTTTTATTCCGTGGTCTTTTAAAACGTTTGCAAATTGATTTACTCTTTCTGATAATTGTTTATAGCTAATATGTTCTGCTGCTTCATCAGGGTTATTAGGCTCAAATAAAATGGCTGTTTTAACTCCTCGAGTTGCCAAATGTCTATCAATACAATTTTCTGTAATATTTAATTTAGCACCTTGAAACCATTTTACTTCTGGCTTTTTAAAATCCCATTCTAAAACGTTATCCCATTTTTTTCTCCAAACAAAATGCTCTTCTGCTATTTCTTCCCAAAAATTTTCTGGTTCTCGAATCGATTTTCTATAAACTTGATAATATTCTTCTAAATGTTTGATGTGATAATTGCTCATAAAAATAATCTATTTTCTAACGTTGTATTATTTCTTTAAATACGAATTTTTAGATTTAAAAATACTAGTGTGCTGTTGCTTCTCCAACACCACTTGGTATTCTTATGTTTTCTACAATTTCTTGCACTTCTTCTGGTGTTTCTGGTGTAAATTTCATCACTACTATAGAGACTACAAAATTTAAAATCATGGCAATTGTACCAAACCCTTCTGGAGAAATGCCAAACCACCAATCTGCTTTTTCACCGCCACCAAACCAACCAAACTTAAATTTAGTCATGTAAAACAACATCACTAAAATACCAACTACCATTCCTGCAATGGCACCTTCTTTGTTCATTTTTTTATAAAAAATACCCAAAATAATTGCTGGAAAAAAGGAGGCTGCTGCCAAACCAAATGCCAAAGCTACTGTGGCGGCTACAAATCCTGGAGGATTAATTCCGAAATAGCCTGCAATACAAACTGCTACTGTTGCTGCTAAACGTGCTGCAATTAATTCGCCTTTCTCTGAAATATCTGGGTTGATTATTTTTTTGATTAAATCATGCGAAACAGAGGCAGAAATAACCAATAACAAACCGGCTGCTGTAGATAAAGCTGCTGCTAATGCACCTGCAGCCACTAAAGCAATTACCCAATCTGGTAAATTTGCGATTTCTGGATTTGCCAATACCATAATATCATTATCGATAACTAATTCGTTGGATTTTTCATCAGCCAAATACTGAATCAAACCATCATTGTTTTTATCTGTAAAGCTTAACAAACCCGTAGATTCCCATTTTTTAAACCATTCTGGCATAGATGCATATGGTTGATTAGAAACCGTTTCTATCATATTTGTTCTAGCAAATACTGCTACTGCTGGCGCCGTGGTGTATAAAATAGTAATTAGCAACAAAGCCAGTCCTGCCGATTTACGGGCGTCTTTCACTTTTTTAACTGTAAAAAACCGAACAATAACATGTGGTAAACCTGCTGTACCAACCATTAAAGCTAACGTTATGGCAAAAACATCTACCATAGATTTTGTTCCTTCTGTATATTCAGCAAAACCAAGATCGGTACTTAAACCGTCAAGTTTGTCTAACAAATAGGTTCCTGAACCATCAGAAAGTGTGCTTCCAAATCCCAATTGCGGAATTGGATTTCCTGTCATTTGAATAGAAATAAAAATTGCGGGCACCATAAATGCGAAGATTAAGACACAGTATTGTGCCACCTGTGTGTAGGTGATCCCTTTCATACCGCCTAAAACAGCATAAAATAAAACGATAACCATCCCTATAATTACACCTGTATTAATATCTACTTCTAAAAAACGAGAAAACACTAAACCAACACCTCTCATTTGACCTGCAACGTAAGTAAACGAAATTAAAAGAGCACAAACAACACCCACTAAACGTGCTGTATTTGAATAATAACGATCTCCAATAAAATCTGGTACCGTAAATTTTCCAAACTTCCGTAAATATGGCGCTAATAAAAGTGCCAGTAAAACGTAACCGCCAGTCCAACCCATTAAATAAACGGCACCATCATAACCTGCAAAAGAAATAATTCCTGCCATAGAAATAAAGGAAGCAGCACTCATCCAATCTGCAGCTGTTGCCATTCCGTTTGCTAAAGGTGAAACGCCCCCTCCAGCAACATAAAATTCTTTTGTAGAGCCAGCTCTTGTGTAAATGGCAATACCTATATATATGGCAAAAGTGCTTCCAACGATGATGTAGGTCCAATTTTGAACGCCTAATCCATCAACAAAAAGTAAATTATTCATCATAGCCATATTTCTTATCTAATTTATTCATAAGTCGAACATAGACGAATATGAGTATTACAAACACATACATGGCTCCTTGTTGGGCAAACCAAAAGCCTAATTTAAATCCTCCAATTTTTATTTCATTTAGAGCATCTTTCAATAAAATTCCAGCGCAAAAAGATACCACAAACCATATGAAAAGAAGGATAAGGACATACCTTATATTTTCTTTCCAATAGGCTTTAGCTTTTGTTTTGTTTGTCATAAGTTTAGTTTTTCCAAATATAATGTTTACAAAGCTAATGAATAAAGAGCTACTAAAAGTCCATAAAAAGTTATTAAATAGTTCTTAATTAGGATTAAAGCAATTTTAATCTCTAACTTATTTTCTTTAAATTGAAAAATCATTGTCCAATGAATGTATTAATAGAGCTATGAGTTTGAGTAAGAGAAAAAATCATAATTTTAATAAATGAGAACAGAAAAAAAATTAGCACAATGCCTTTAAAGCAAAAACTGATAAAATAAGTTATGAAAGATCAGATATTACAGAACTAGAAAAAGAACAAGGCATACGAGTTTCTATACTCTATAAATGGTGCAAAGAATATGAGAAATTAGGTATAGGTACTTTTCAGTGGTATAGTAATTCTTCATGCTGCCAAATTTTAGTGCCTTAATCATATTATCATTATAGTATATAATGAGTTCTATTAGGGTTTTATCATTGACATATCTACCTAAATAGCTTTGTTTAGTGGTATTGGATGAGACTATTTTACCTTTAATTAATAGGCTGTTTTGGCAATCAAGCGATTGGTTGGGTACTTGGTTTAAATAGGTGTTTAAAATTCTTACCTTTTGGTTATTTCCTCGTTCCCTATTTTTCTGTATATCCCGATCGATCTTTAAATAAGACTCTTCTTTTAAGGCTGAATTATTAATGTTTTCCGTTTACAGTTACAACGAGTATAGATGTATAATTTATTCGTAATGTATTTGAATTTTGTGGCAAATAAAATGATTAAAAATGTCTTGTTTATCTACATTTTCAGAGGATTTAATTGAACAAAGGGTTTTTAAAAATAAAAATCAGATTACTCTTAACAGGGCTTTTAGACTATGATAATTCAGAGGAGAGGGTTTGCAGATAATTGCGCGCATTTTATTTGATATAAAATAAAAAAACACTGATATTAAAATAATTAACAGTGTTTTAGTTTAACTTATTTCTAGATTTGTCGGGGTGGCAGGATTCGAACCTGCGACCTCCTCGTCCCAAACGAGGCGCGATGACCGGGCTACGCTACACCCCGAAAATGGTGTATTAATAAAGGTTTGCAAAGATACATTCTTTTTGTACACATGCAATAAATTGTTTCAAATATTCATCAATAAAAAACATTAATTACATCTGCTTATGTTTTCATTATAAAAACTTATAAACATTCGCTCTTAGAAGTATCAAAAAATTCTATTTTTACGCTTCGAAATTGATACACAATAAATATGTCAGATACAATAGAAAAAATTAAATGTTTAATTATAGGATCTGGGCCAGCAGGCTACACTGCCGCTATATATGCAGCTAGAGCAGATATGAAACCAATAATGTATACAGGAATGCAAATGGGTGGGCAGTTGACAACTACAACAGAAGTTGATAACTTTCCGGGTTACGCAGAAGGTACAGATGGACCTGCAATGATGGAAGATTTAAAGAAACAAGCTGAACGTTTTGGTACAGAAGTTCGTTTTGGAATGGTTACTAAAGTTGATTTAAGTGACAAGGTTGGCGGAATTCATAAAGTAATTATTGATGAAACAAAACATATTGAGGCTGAAACTATAATAATAAGCACTGGAGCAACTGCCAAATATTTAGGAATAGAAAGTGAACAACGTTTAATTGGTGGCGGAGTTTCGGCTTGTGCTACATGTGATGGTTTTTTCTATAAAGGTCAAGATGTTGTTGTTGTTGGAGCAGGAGATACTGCCGCAGAAGAAGCTACGTATTTAGCTAATATTTGTAAAAAAGTGACCATTTTAGTTCGTAAAGATTTTATGCGTGCATCAAAAGCAATGCAACATAGAGTTAGTAGAACTAAAAATATTGAGGTTTTATACAACACAGAAATTGATGAGGTTATAGGTACTAATGTTGTAGAAGGTGTTAGAGCGATCAATAATCAAACGAAAGAAACAATTGATATACCTGTTACAGGTGTTTTTATTGCCATAGGTCACACACCAAATTCAGATTTATTCAAAGGTGTTTTAGATATGGATAAAACAGGGTATTTGATAACAAAAGGCAAAACTACAAAAACAAATTTACCAGGAGTTTTTGCTGCTGGAGATATTCAAGATAAAGAATATAGGCAAGCTGTAACAGCTGCAGGAACAGGTTGTATGGCTGCTTTGGATGCAGAGCGCTACTTAGGGGCTTTAGAATAACAATATACGTTTATAACAAAAAAGAGATTACTATTACAGTAATCTCATTTTTGTTTGATTGCTATAATGTAAGCAATCTATATATTTTTATCTATGAATTTCTATCTTTTCAAAGAATTATAAAGATTATACCGCTACTGAAGCTTTCATAGATTTTCTATAGATAAAAGAATTAAAAATATTTCTTTTACCAAAATTATTCATAGATTTTGCATTTACAAATTTTCCAAAAAGTATTTTACTCACACCAAAGTATTCGTATTTATTACCATCTGTAAATGTAACTTCTAGTAACATACTTTTATGATGCCAATCTGCTACTTGAAATTCTGTAATAGTAGTTTTGTATTCCTCTAAATTAGCTTCTTTGGTTTCAGGAGCAATACTTACCAAAAAATGATAACCATCAATAATTTGAGTGCTTATAATGTCTGCTTCTTCTTTTTGAGCTTCTTCTTGAAATTTATCAGGATGCCATTCTTTAACTAAATTTCTGTAGGTTGTCTTTAATTCTTTTAAATCAATAGCACCTTCTATTTTAAATAGTTTTTTATATTCTTTAATACGCTTCATTTCGTTGTTTTCAAATTGCGTGCAAAAGTAGTCTTATTTATTTGAATAAATAAATATGCACACAGAAATAATTATTGTTTTTTTAATCTGATGTTCAGTCTTTTAAGAAATACTAAAAATGAACGGATGCTAAGGTTTGACTAGCAGCAAAAAAAATATTCTTTTGGTACTCTAATCGACTAAATACACATCAAAATTTTCTATTGCTTGGATAATTACCTATACAGATTCTATGTAAAAACTCTTATTTATAGTCAAATATGTATCAGTACTTCTGTGATAATGATTATGATCTGGTACGCCAAAATAAATTAAAGGTATTTTCTCTCGATGAAAAATTTTTATAATCAGAAGAAAAAGTCCAATCAGAGTGTTCTTTGTTTTTAGGCGCATCATGACCAAATAATAACTTTAATTTATTTGACTTTATTTTTTGTAAAGGTTTTCTTAAATCAGGATAATGATATAGACAGGAGGCAAAAAGTATTAGATCGAAATCGCTATGAGAAGTTATATCAAGATTACTGTTTAAAACAATATTTTCTTTCTCCTTAAAGTTATTTAAGAAATATTCAGCACTTAAAGAACCAATTTTTTCAGCATCAACTGCTGCAAAAATTAAGTTATGATGTGTAGCCTTACCTTTAAAACACGAAGCAATAGCAAATAATGCAACAGTACCAGAAGCGTTGTCATCTGCATCATTAAATTTTTTTCTATCTTTAATTCCTAAATAATCAAAACGCGCAGTAATAAAAATTTCTTTATTTATCCTTTTAAGATATCTATAATATTTCCGACAATAACAGTCGTACCTAGAATATTCGAGAAATCTTTTTTTTGTGTTGCTTATAGGATAAATATCTTGTCTTTTTTATCCTTTAAATGTATAAGAAAATTCTTGAAGATAGTTATTTTGATAGATCGTTCGTATACCAACTTCTTTAAATTTAGAAATAATAAATTTTTGAGTTTTATAGTTTCCTTGTTTAGAAAAAGCCCTTCCTTCTAATGAGTCATCAGAAAATATTTGAACATTTTTTAATAGCTTTTTACTGTCAATATTGATTTCTTTTGTCTTGCTGCAGCCCCATGTCATTAAAAGTATTGCTCCAAAAATTAAATAATAAATTTTCATAGTTATTTTTTTTCATTCTGAAATTTATAGAGCTCAGTATCGAATATAAAAAAAAGACCATTAATTAAAATGGTCTTTTTAAACAAACAACTAAACTTAAGCCTTTTAAGGTTTAAAAAAATCTTAAATATATTTAAAAACAGTATTTATTTTCTGCTTTTAATTTTTCTGCAATGAAGTTTCTTAATTCAATTACATTGGGATAATTTGCATATTTGGTAAAACGTTTTAACCCCATTAATAACATTCTTTGTTCATCTCCTTCAGCAAAAGAAATAATCCCTTCTTTACCGTTTTTTGCAATAATTTCTACAGCATTATATAAATATAATTTAGCCATTGCAATTTGTCCATTTTGAGCTTCTTCACCAAAACGTTTTGCATTTTTCTCCGCACGTAAAAGTGTAGATTCGGCCATATAAATTTCATTTAAAATATTTGCAGCTGCCATTAATAATTGTTGATGAGCGTCTAATTCTGCACCATATTTTTGAATTGCAGAACCTGTTACCATTAAGAAAACTTTCTTTAATTTGGCAATCATTTCTTTTTCTTCTGCAAATAACTCTGAATAATCCGGAGTATCAAAAGAAGGAATTCCCATTAATTCATTAGCAACAGCAGTTGCAGGGCCTAATAAATCTACATGACCTTTCATTGCTTTTTTGACTAACATACCAACAGAAAGCATTCTGTTAATTTCATTAGTCCCTTCGTAAATACGCGCAATACGAGCATCTCTCCAAGCAGCTTCCATCGGTGTTTCTTCAGAAAAGCCCATTCCTCCAAAAATTTGGATTCCTTCATCAGCACAAGCCTGTACATCTTCTGAAACCGTTACTTTTAAAATAGAACATTCAATAGCATATTCTTCTACACCTTTTAATTCTGCTTCTTGATGAGAGTTTCCTTCAGATACTCTCATTGCAATTCTATCTTCAATATTTTTTGCAGCTCTATAACTTGCAGATTCACCTGCATAGGTATTAGTTGCCATTTCTGCTAATTTTGCTTTTATTGCACCAAAATCTGCTATCGGAGTTTTAAATTGTTTACGCTCAGTTGCATATTTAAGCGCAATATCTAAAACCCTTCTTTGAGAGTCTAAACAAGCTGCCGCTAATTTAATACGTCCAACATTTAAAGCATTTACAGCAATTTTAAATCCACCACCTCTTATAGATAACATATTATCTGCAGGTACAATAGTGTCATTAAAAAAGACTTGACGCGTAGAACTTGCACGAATTCCCAATTTATGTTCTTCTTCACCTAGTGCAATTCCATTTGGGTTTGCAGCATCATATTCAACGATAAAACCAGTAATATTCTTATCATTTTCTATACGGGCAAAAACGATCATCAAATTACAGAAACCTGCATTTGAAATCCACATTTTTTGTCCGTTAATTTTATAAGATTTTCCATCCGCAGAAAGCTCTGCAATTGTTTTACCAGAATTTGCATCAGATCCTGCACCTGGTTCTGTTAAACAGTATGCGCCCATCCATTCTCCAGAAGCTAATTTAGGAACGTATTTTTGTTTTTGTTCTTCTGTTCCGTACAAAGTAATTGGCATTGTGCCAATTCCTGTATGCGCGCCAAAAGCAGTGCTTAATGAGCCATTTCCACTAGAAATATACTCGCAAGTAATCATTGTAGACACAAAGCCCATTCCCATTCCTCCATATTCTTCAGGAACAGCAACACCTAAAAAACCAAGTTCCCCTGCTTTTTTCATCACTTCTTCTGTTAAGGCATAATCTTTTGCTTCAAAACGATCTCTATGTGCAATAATTTCACGCTCGTTAAATTCTTTAACGGCTTCTTTCATCATTATTTGTTCTTCAGAAAAATCTTCTGGAGTAAATATGTCTTCGCAAACAGTTTCTTTTACTAAAAACTGACCACCTCTTAATATCTCTTTATTTATTGTTTCCATTCTACTATTTTTTAATCTAGATTTTGTTAATTTAAAAATTCAAAAATACCTGCTGCACCTTGACCAGTTCCAACACACATTGTTACCATTCCGTATTTGTTTTGCATGTCACGTTTGCGCATTTCGTCAAATAATTGAACAGATAATTTTGCACCTGTACAACCTAACGGATGACCTAAAGCAATTGCACCACCATTTACATTTATGATATCAGGATTTAAACCTAACTCGCGAATTACAGCTAAAGATTGAGAAGCAAAAGCCTCATTTAGTTCAATTAAGCCAACATCATTTTGATGCAAACCTGCTTGTTTTAGAGCTTTTGGAATTGCAGCAACAGGTCCAATCCCCATAATTCTAGGAGGAACACCAGCAGCAGCATAACTAACCATTCTTGCAATAGGTTCAAGATTTAATTCTTTTACCATGTCTTCGCTCATCACCATAACAAAAGCTGCGCCATCACTCATTTGTGATGAATTACCAGCAGTTACACTTCCATTTGCAGCAAAAACAGGACTTAATCTTGCCAAACCTTCAATGTTAGAACCAGAACGTGGCCCTTCATCTTTGTTTACGATATATGATCTAGTTGCTTTTTTTCCATTTGCATCAACATAGGTTTGATTAACTGTAATAGGTACAATTTGAGAATCAAAACGACCTTCTGCTTGCGCTTTTAATGCTTTTAAATGAGAATTTAAAGCAAACTCATCTTGGTCTTTTCTAGAAATATTAAATTCATTAGCAACTGCTTCTGCTGTATTTCCCATTCCCCAATAATATTCTTCATGACCTGCAGCAACTGTATCGTAATTTAATTCTGGTTTAAACCCAGTCATAGGAACAGAACTCATGCTTTCTGCACCACCTGCAATAATACAATCTGCCATTCCTGATTGAATTTTAGCAACCGCCATACCGATGGTTTCTAATCCTGATGAACAAAAACGATTCACGGTAACTCCAGGAACTTCTTCAATTTTTAATCCCATTAAAGAGATTAATCTTGCCATATTTAATCCTTGAGCACCTTCTGGCATTGCATTTCCTACAATAACATCATCAATTCTTTTTTTATCAAAATCCGGCAATTCTTTCATCATATATTCGATGGTTTCTGCCGCTAATTCATCAGCTCTTTTGAATCTGAACAATCCTTTAGGTGCTTTTGCAACCGCTGTTCTGTATGCTTTTACTATGTATGCTGTTTTCATCTTTTAGTTTCTTAATGGTTTACCCGTTTTTAACATGTGCTGTATACGTTCTAAAGTTTTACGTTCTGTACATAAACTTAAGAAAGCTTCGCGTTCAAGATCTAATAAATACTGTTCTGAAACCTTAGTAGGTTCAGATAAATCTCCACCAGCCATAACATAAGCCAGTTTGTTTGCTATTTTTTGATCGTGAGCAGAAATATATCTGCTATCATGCATAGAATCTGTTCCTACTAAAAACATACCTAAAGCTTGTTTGCCAAGAACTAAAACATCATTGCGCCTAACAGGTTGATTATAACCAGCTTCTGCCATTAACAAAGCATGTTTTTTAGCTTCTGCAATTTGACGATCTTTATTTACTACAACTACATCTTTTCCTTTTTGAAGCAAGCCTAAATCGAAAGCTTCGTATGCAGAAGTTGCTACTTTTGCCATACCAATTGTTAAGAAATGTTCTTGTAAAACGTTTAATTGTACATCGCCTTTGCTAAACAAGTCTGATGCTCTTAAAGCCATTTCTTTAGAACCACCACCACCAGGAATTACACCAACTCCAAATTCTACTAATCCCATATAGGTTTCTGCTGCTGCAACTACTTTATCTGCGTGTAATGATATTTCACATCCACCACCTAAAGCCATTCCGTGAGGAGCAGAAATTGTTGGTATTGATGAATATCGCATGCGCATCATGGTATCTTGAAAATACTTGATAGCCATGTTTAACTCATCATATTCTTGCTCTGCAGCCATCATAAATATCATACCAATGTTTGCACCTACAGAAAAGTTTGCTCCTTGATTACCGATTACTAAACCTTGATAGTTTTTTTCAGCTAAATCAATTGCTTTATTTACTGCAGCTAAAACATCGCCACCAATGGTATTCATTTTAGATTGAAACTCTAAGTTTAAAATTCCGTCTCCTAAATCCTCAATTACTGCGCCAGAATTTTTCCAAACTTCGTTTGATTCTCTAATATTATCTAAAATAATAAAAGAATCTTGACCCGGTTTTTTAACTTGAGATTTTGTTGGAATATCATAATAATGAGTTGCTCCTTCTTTAATTGAGTAGAAAGAAGTTTCTCCTTTTTCTAACATTTCTGTTACCCAAGAAGCAATTTCATGACCTTCTGCTTTCATTAACTCAACACCTTTGGCAACACCAATGGCATCCCAAATTTGAAAAGGTCCTTGTTCCCAACCAAAACCAGCTCTTAAACCATCATCAATTCTATAAACTTCATCAGAAATTTCTGGTATTCTATTTTGAACATATGCAAACATTGCTGCGAAGCTTTTTCTATAAAATTCTCCAGCCTTGTCTTTTCCTGCAACTAATACTTTAAAACGATCAACAACATTATCAATAGTTTTCGTAAGTTCTAAAGTTGCGAATTTTGCAGATTTTTTTGATCTATATTCTAAGGTGTTTAAATCTAGTGATAAAATTTCTCGGCTACCATCCGCAGCTTTTGTCATTTTATAAAAACCTTGACCCGTTTTGCTTCCCAACCATTTGTTTTCCATCATTTTGTTTACAAAATCTGGAATTACAAATTGATTTTTCATTTCATCATTAGGGCAATTGTCTTTTACGCCATTTGCAGTGTGTACAAGAGTGTCTAAACCAACAACATCAATCGTTCTAAAAGTTGCAGATTTTGGGCGACCAATAACCGGACCAGTTAATTTATCTACTTCTTCAATAGTTAAATCCATTTCTTTTACAACATGAAATAAACTCATGATGCCAAAAATACCGATTCTGTTTCCAATAAATGCAGGCGTATCTTTTGCTAAAACGGATGTTTTACCTAAAAATTTATCACCATACATCATTAAAAAATCGGTAACTTCTTGTTTACAGTTTGGTCCTGGAACCACTTCAAAAAGTTTTAAATATCTTGGTGGATTAAAAAAGTGGGTAACTGCAAAATGCTTTTGGAAGTCTTCACTTCTGCCTTCATTCATGAACTTAATAGGAATTCCAGATGTATTAGAAGTAATTAAAGTTCCTGGAGTTCTGTATTTTTCTAATTTTTCGAAAACGACTTTTTTAATATCTAATCGTTCTACAACCACTTCCATAATCCAATCTACACCGGCAACTTTAGCAATATCATCTTCTAAATTACCCGTTGTAATTCTACTTGCAAATTCTTGCTTATAAATAGGAGAGGGTTTTGATTTTAAAGAAGTTGTTAAAGCATCATTTACTAAACGATTGCGAACTACTTTGTCTTTTAACGTAAGTCCCATTGCTGCTTCTTTGTCGTTTAATTCTCTTGGAACAATGTCCAATAAAAGAACTTCAACACCAATATTAGCAAAGTGACATGCAATACCAGAACCCATAATACCAGATCCTATAATTGCTACTTTTTTAATTCTTCTTGTCATTTGATTATTGTTTGTTATACTACTTCTTATTTATCTTGGTTGATAGATTCGTAAATTTTTTTGTCTGCTATTAACTTATTTATTGTAGAGGTTACTTTAAAAAAAGATTCTAACTCTTTTTCTGTAACATATTCTCTAACAACATTATTAAATTGGTAAACATGGGTTTTAGAAAATTTACGCATTTCTAATCCATATGTTGTTAATCTAATAATTACACTTCTACCGTCTTCAGGATTTTTTTCTCTAGAAATTGCACCTTTATCTTCCATAGATTTTAAAATTCTTGAAAGACTTGTAGGTTCCATTCCCATTAAAGGTCCTAAAGCTGTTGAAGGTGTGCCGTTTTCTTTATCAATTGTTAATAAAACAAAAGCCATAGCCATAGTGCTACCATAGTTTGCGGCTTGTTCATTATACATTTTTGCAACAGCTTGCCATGTTGCTCTTAATTGATGGTCTATAGATTTATCTTTCTCCATAGTTCCAAAGATATACAAATTTATTATGCACGCATAGTAAATTTCAAAAAAGTTATGCATGCATAGTAAATTTTAACATTTTTAAAGAGTAACCATTTATAACTTATAGCTACTAGTGTATAATAAATACTTAGATTTGTTGAGATTCAACTTTTACAAAAAATCAAAAACTGTTAATGAGAAATTTACTTGAAATAAATAATGTTGTAAAAAATTATGGAGATTTTAGAGCATTGAATGATGTTTCTATTCATATTCCTAAAGGAAGTGTTTATGGATTATTAGGTCCTAATGGTGCAGGAAAAACATCATTAATTAGAATTATCAACCAAATTACAATGCCAGATTCTGGTTCTATCATTCTAGATGGTGAACCTTTATCGCCCAAACACACTGCGTATATTGGTTATTTGCCAGAAGAACGTGGTTTGTATAAATCTATGAAAGTTGGTGAACAGGCTCTATATCTAGCACAATTAAAAGGTTTAAGTAAATCTGAAGCAAAAAAGCGTTTAAAATATTGGTTTGATAAGTTTGATATTTCTGCTTGGTGGGGAAAGAAAATTGAGGAACTATCTAAAGGAATGGCGCAAAAAGTACAATTTATTGTTACAGTGATGCACAACCCTAAATTATTGATTTTTGATGAACCTTTTTCTGGATTTGATCCAATAAATGCACAGCTAATTGCTAAAGAAATTCTTCAATTACGTGACGAGGGTGCAACGATTATTTTTTCAACGCATAGAATGGAATCTGTTGAAGAAATGTGTGATGAAATTGCATTGATTAATAAATCTAATAAAATTTTAGACGGGAAATTATCCGATATTAAGCGTCAGTTTAGAACAAACACTTTTCAGGTTGGTTTGCATACGGATCATCCAAAAGAAGTGGAAGCAAAATTGAAAGAAAATTTTGAGGTTTTTCCTGCGGATTTTAAACTGTTAGGAAATGAGTTAACGCTTAATGTTAAATTAAATGAAAATAACTCGGCAAATGAGTTGTTGTCATTTTTAACAAGTAGAGGGCAAGTGCAGCATTTTGTTGAATTGATACCAAGTGCAAACGATATTTTTATTCAAGCAGTAAATAAAAACAACTAAAATGAGCAAGTTAAAACTAATTATACACAGAGAGTTTATTGCTAAAGTGCGTAATAAATCGTTTATAATGATGACTTTTTTAAGTCCGTTGTTATTAGTAGCTATGGGAGCTTTGGTGTTTTTTCTGATGAAAAAAAATGACGAAAAAGTTAAAGAAATCGTTTATGTAGATAATTCGGGATTGTTTTCTAAAGATGATTTTGTAGATTCAGAATCCATACATTATCAAGATTACACTTCTTATGGAATTGAAGAAACTAAGAAAAAAGTACAACAGGGCGATTATTATGGAGCCCTAATTATTCCTAAACAAGATAGTTTAGAAGTTTTAGCAAAATCTATCGAATTTTATTCGAAAGATTCTCCAGGAATGTCTGTTATGAATTCTTTAGAATCTAAAATTGAAACAAAAATCAGAAATGAAAAATTAAATGATTTCGGAATTGACATTGCACAAATTAATGCTTCAAGAATTCCATCAAATATTAAGATGTATAATTTTTCAGGCGAAGAATCATCCAAATTAATAAATGGGTTAAAAATTGGAGTAGGCGCAATTGCTGGGTATTTATTAATGATGTTTGTGATTATTTATGGCACATCGGTAATGAGAAGTGTTATTGAAGAAAAAACAAGTAGAATTGTAGAAATTATAGTGTCGTCTGTAAAACCTTTTCAATTAATGTTGGGTAAAATTATAGGGAATGCATCTGCAGGATTATTACAGTTTTTAATTTGGGGAATCCTTATATTTATAATTAGTACAATTGCATCGGCTATTTTTGGTGTTAATATGGTAGAAATGCAAACTGCAAATATACCAGCAGATCAATTAGAAGTGGTAAAACAAGCAGTAGGAGGAGATAAAATGCAATTGATAATTCAAGAAATTTTAAGATTACCTATTTTAAAAATGTTTGTGTTATTTATTTTTTACTTTTTAGGTGGTTTTATGTTGTACAGCTCGCTTTTTGCAGCTGTTGGGGCTGCGGTAGATAATGAAACAGACACACAACAATTTATGTTACCAATTATGGCGCCTTTGGTTTTAGGCGTATACGTAGGTTTTGGAACTGTAATGAACGACCCGCATGGTTCTATAGCTGTGATGTTTTCATACATACCATTTACGAGTCCGATTGTAATGTTAATGAGAGTACCTTTTGGAGTTTCTTGGTATGAATTAGCAATTTCTATGACCTTACTATTAATAACATTTATTTTTATGGTTTGGTTAGCAGCTAAAATATATAGAGTTGGTATTTTAATGTATGGTAAAAAGGCAACCTATAAAGATTTATATAAATGGATAAAATACAAAGGATAAATGCAAGATAAAATAGAAAAAGTTACAGATAATATTGTTGACGAAGCAACCTCAATTTTAGAGTATACGTTTACGTTTAGTAAAGAAATAAGCATTTCAGTAAAAGGTTTAATTTTTGTTGTTTTTGCTTTAATTGTAAGTGCATTTTTTTTAAAACTAGTTAGAAGAGTTATTACTAGAAAAATGCCAAAAAACGATCAACTTAAATTTGTAAGTGTTTTTAGCTATTTAAAATGGTTTGTATATTTGGTAATTTTTTTAATTGCCATGCATACGTCTGGGGTAAATGTTACCGCTGTTTTTGCAGCATCAGCAGCTCTTTTAATTGGTGTTGGTTTAGCATTACAGACACTTTTTCAAGATATTATTTCTGGTATATTTATTTTGGTTGATCAATCTGTTCATGTTGGAGATATCATTGAGCTCGAAGGAAAAGTTGGTAGGGTTTTAGATATACGTTTAAGAACTACAAGAGCAGTTACAGTAGATAACAAAGTTTTGGTAATACCTAATCATTTGTATTTAACAAATATCTTGTTTAATTGGACAGAAAACGGAACTGAAACAAGAGAATTTGTTGATGTTGGTATCGCTTATGGATCTGATGTTGAGTTGGTAAAAAAAATATTATTAGATATTGCAAAAGCGCAACCTAAAGTGTTAAAAAGTCCCCAGCCAATTGTTTTGTTTAGCGATTTTGCAGATAGCTCTTTAAATTTTAGAATTGCATTTACTTTAAGCGATAGCTTTGATGTTCGATTTACACAAAGTAATATTCGTTTTGCTATATATAAAGCATTTAGAGAAAATAATATAACAATTCCATTTCCACAGAGAGATGTCCATATTTTTCAAACAAACGGATAGGAATTGATTTAAGAGAATGAGATATAAATAGTTTTACTAAACTAAAGCTTAAGTTAATTATTGATTTTTATCAATAGAATACTTTGAAATTTTGAAACGAAAAAATAATGAGTAGAATATTAGTTATAGAAGACGAAGCATCCATAAGAAGAGTGCTTAAAAAAATAATTTCTGAAGAAAATGAAACATACCATGTAGAAGAAGCAGAAGATGGTTTATTAGGTTTAGAAATGATTAAAAATAACGACTACGATTTGGTTTTATGTGATATTAAGATGCCAAAAATGGATGGTGTTGAAGTCTTAGAAAAAGCAAAAAAAATAAAACCCGAAATACCAATTGTTATGATTTCTGGTCATGGAGATTTGGATACGGCTGTAAACACAATGCGCTTGGGAGCTTTTGATTACATCTCAAAACCACCAGATTTAAATCGCCTTTTAAATACGGTTAGAAACGCATTAGAAACCAAAGTTTTGTTAGTCGAAAATAAGCGTTTAAAGAAAAAAGTTAGCAAAAATTACGAAATGGTTGGCGCTAGTATTGCCATTTCTCATATAAAAAATATTATTGAAAAAGTAGCTGCTACAGATGCACGAGTCTTAATTACTGGGCCAAACGGAACAGGTAAAGAATTAGTTGCGCATTGGTTACACGAAAAATCAGATCGTTCTAAGGCACCAATGATTGAGGTAAACTGTGCTGCCATTCCATCAGAATTAATAGAAAGCGAACTTTTTGGACACGTTAAAGGTTCTTTTACGGGCGCAAATAAAGACAGAGCGGGTAAGTTTGAAGCAGCAAATACAGGAACTATTTTCTTGGATGAAATTGGTGATATGAGCCTATCTGCACAAGCAAAAGTATTACGTGCTTTGCAAGAAAGTACCATTTCTAGAGTTGGTTCTGATAAAGATATTAAAGTAAATGTTAGAGTGGTAGCGGCAACAAATAAAAATTTAAAGGAAGAGATTACAGCGGGTAGATTTAGAGAAGATTTGTATCATAGATTGGCTGTTATTCTAATTAATGTTCCTGCGTTAAATGATCGGCGAGAAGACATCCCATTATTAGTTGATTTTTTTACGGCAAAAATATCTCAAGAACAAGGTACTCCTAAAAAAACGTTTTCATCAGAAGCAATTACTCTTTTACAAAAATATGATTGGACAGGAAATATTCGTGAATTAAGAAATGTTGTAGAGCGTTTAATAATTTTAGGTGAAAAAGAAGTGTCTGCAAACGATATAAAATTATTTGCAAGTAAATAGTTTTTATTAAAAAGGAGACAAGAAATAAGCGATTAGAAATAGGTAAAAACAGTTTGTTTTCTTCGGATGAATTAGGAATAAGTGAAAAATAAAAAAGGGAATCAACTTATGTTGATTCCCTTTTTTAGTTGTAAAAATAGGTTTAATTATTTTTTAAGATCATATCGATCAAGATTCATCACTTTTGCCCAAGCAATTACAAATTCGTTTACAAAACGTTCTTTTGCATCATCTGCAGCATATACTTCTGCAATGGCTCTTAGTTCTGTATTTGATCCAAAAATTAAATCAGCTCTTGTACCTCTATATTTAATTACACCTGTTTTTCTGTCTGTTCCCTCAAATAATGTATCATCTTCGGAAGTTGCTTTCCAAGTAGTGCTAAAATCTAAAATATTAACAAAGAAATCATTTGTAAGAGTACCAATATTATCTGTAAAGACACCGTATTTAGAACCATCGTAATTTGCGCCTAAAACTCTTAAACCTCCAACTAAAACAGTCATTTCTGGAATGCTAAGTGTTAATAATTGCGCTTTATCAATTAATAATTCTTCTGCTGCTAATTTTAGATCTTTTTTGATGAAGTTTCTAAATCCGTCAGCTTTTGGTTCTAAATAACCGAAAGAAAGGATGTCAGTTTGTTCTTGAGAAGCATCTCCTCTTCCAGAGGTAAAAGGAACAGAAATACTATAACCTGCATTTTTTACTGCTTTTTCAACACCAACAGAACCTCCCAAAACAATTAAATCTGCTATAGAAACGCTACCATTAAAGCCTTTTTGAATTTCTTCTAAAACAACAAGCACTTTATTTAATTCATATGGATTATTTACAGCCCAACTTTTTTGTGGTTGTAAACGAATTCTTCCGCCATTTGCACCACCACGCATATCTGAACCCCTAAATGTTGAAGCAGAAGCCCAAGCAGTAGTTACTAACTGCGAAATAGATAATTCTGAAGTTGAAATAGCTTCTTTTAATGTTGTAACTTCTACATCAGAAAGCGCTGTTCCTGCAGGAATTGGATCTTGCCAAAGCAATTCTTCTTTTGGAGTTTCTGGACCCAAATAACGAGAAATTGGTCCCATATCTCTGTGTGTTAATTTATACCATGCTCTTGCAAAAGCATCTTCAAAAGCTTTGTGATCTTTATGAAAACGTTTAGAAATTTCTAAATACAGAGGATCAACTTTTAAAGCGATATCTGCAGTGGTCATCATTAAATCTTGAGTATTATTTGCGTCACCAGCTTTGGGCGCTTTTTTAGCATTTGAAGCCGCTGTTGGTTTCCATTGATGAGCACCTGCCGGACTTTTAGTTAATTCCCAGTCGTAATTTAATAAAACATCAAAATAATCATGATCCCAAGTTGTTGGGTTTGGTGTCCAAGCTCCTTCTATACCACTTGTAATTGTATCATCGGCAACACCAGATTTGTATGAGTTTTTCCAACCAGTACTCATTTCTTCTATAGGTGCACCATGTGGTGATGGTCCAACATATGTATTAGGATCTGCTGCACCGTGCGCTTTACCAAATGTATGTCCTCCAGCAGTAAGAGCTACTGTTTCTTCATCATTCATTGCCATTCTACCAAACGTTTCTCTAATATCTTTTGCAGAACCCATTGGATCTGGGTTTCCGTTTGGTCCTTCTGGGTTTACATAAATCCAACCCATCATTACAGCAGCTAATGGATCTTCTAATTCTCCTTCAGCATAACGCTCTTTATTTTCTCCCCAAACAGTTTCAGAACCCCAATATATATCTTGTTCTGGTTCCCAAACATCTTCACGTCCGCCAGCAAAACCAAAAGTTTTAAATCCCATAGATTCCATTGCACAAGTTCCTGCAAGTATCATTAAATCTGCCCAAGAGATTTTGTTTCCATATTTCTTTTTAAGAGGCCAAAGTAATAAACGTGCTTTGTCTAAATTACCATTGTCTGGCCAACTATTTATTGGTGCAAAACGTTGTGAACCAGAACGTGCTCCACCACGTCCATCCCCAACTCTATAACTACCAGCACTATGCCATGCCATACGAACCATAAAAGGTCCATAATGCCCATAATCTGCTGGCCACCAATCTTGTGAATCAGTCATAAAGCTCATTACATCTTTTTTTAATTCTGCATAATCAATGCTTTTAAAAGCGGTTGCATAGTCAAAATCTTTAGTCATAGGACTAGATGCTTCTCCATTTTGACGTAGAATATTTAATTTTAACTCATTTGGCCACCAATCGCGGACTGATGTTCCATTACCAGCTGTTTGTTTTTGAGTACCTCCCATAAATGGGCATTTATTGATATCGCTATTATTTTCCATCATTAATTAATTTTAATTTCTGATTACAAATCTACAGAAATTACTTTAATAATTTTTATCTATAGTTTTTATTTTAGTATAACTAAAACTTATAACTAGTAGTTCTTTGTAGGTTTGTAAATTTTTATTTATCAATTGTACAAAATATAATTTAATTTATTGATTAAAAACCATCAATAAAGTTGATGATAACATAATAAGTTATCATCAACTTTTTTATGATCAATAAACTTTTGCAGAGTATTTTTGCAGCTTCAAAAACAAATAATAGTAAAAAAATCAAAAAAAAATATGGCAACAGCAGTTGGAAAGAAATTCCCAGATTTAAATGTAAATGCAATGAACGAAATGGGAGATACGTTTAAGTTAAATGTATTAGAAGAAGCAGTAAAGAATAATAAGAAAGTGTTATTATTTTGGTACCCAAAAGATTTTACGTTTGTGTGTCCTACAGAATTACACGCTTTTCAAGCAGCTTTGACTGAGTTTGAAAAAAGAAATACAATTGTAATAGGTGCTTCTTGTGATACAGCAGAAGTTCATTTTGCATGGTTAAGTACTTCTAAAGATAATGGTGGAATTGAAGGTATTACCTATCCTATTTTAGCTGATAGTAACAGAAACTTATCTTCGATTTTAGGTATATTAGATATCACTAATGAAACGTATGATGAAGCTACAGGAATTGTTCAGGTAGAAGGAGACAATGTAACTTATAGAGCAACGTATTTAATTGACGAAGAGGGAACTGTTTTTCATGAAGGAATTAATCATATGCCAGTTGGTAGAAATGTAAATGAGTTTTTGCGTTTAATTGATGCATACGCTCATGTTCAAACTCATGGAGAAGTATGCCCTGCAAATTGGGAAGAAGGAAAAACAGCAATGGCGCCAAATGCCAAAGGAACTGCAGAATATTTAGCAGCTCACTTAAACTAGTTATAAAGAATGGTTCAAGAATTAAGTCAAGATAATTTATCAGAAATAATTTCTGATAACAAAAAAGTCGTAGTGCAATATACTGCAACTTGGTGTGGAAACTGTAGAATTATGAAACCAAAATTTAAAAAATTGGCTTTAGAAAATGAAGGAATTGCTTTTATTATTGCTGATGCAGAGAAGTTTCCTGAAAGCAGGAAATTTGCAGATGTTAGTAATTTGCCAACTTTTGCAACTTTTGTGGATGGTAAATTAGTAAATCAAACACAAACCAATAAGTTTGATGTTTTAATCGATTTAGTAAACGAAGTTATTTAGTTATGAAATTACCAATTATAAAACATTTAACTTCTTTTATTGAAGAAAATGATCAAGATTACATTTTAGAGACGATAGAAACTTTAGAAGCATTAACAGAAGTTCCGTCTTTAAAGGATGAAGAATTAGATGTTATTGGAGAGTTAATTTCTAATATGTATGGTGCTTTAGAAGTAGATAAAATGATCAAAGAAGGTTCGCCTAAAAAAGAAGCACTAAATGCTTTTATGAAACGTGTATTAGGTTCTATTGATACATAGCCTTTTTTAGTGCATAGTATAATTAAATCCTAAGTGAAAGCTTAGGATTTTTTATTGAAACTTATTTTTAAGATGTTCTAAAACTTGATTTCCTCTACAAATGGCGCCTTCCATATAACCACCATATTTTGGTGAAGTTTCTGAACCAGCAACTATTAATTTTCCGTTTAAAAATTCTTGCTGATAGATTTTATGCCCATTATTAAAATGTGGAGGTATAAAAGTGTCATTTTTAAAATTTAGGTTTTGATCGTTACTCCACACTTTTTCTTCATACGAAAGATAGTTTTTCCCTTTTTCACCAAAGAACTTAGAAAGTTGTTCTCTTATTTTTTCTTCTTTATATTCTTTAGTTTCATTCGATAAACCACTATTTAAAAATCCCATGAGCGCAAAATGAGTATTCTCAAAATTAGAATGATCGTATATTTCTGTAAACGGACCAACATTACTAAAACCTACTCCAGACAATCCTAGTTCTTTCCAAAAAGGAGTTTTATAAACGAGTGCAAATTTTATGGAATCCTTCATCCAAGTATGGGTGTTGTTTGCAATTTGTTTAAAAGCTGAATCTAAATCCGAAGAAAAATGAACACTATTTATTAAAACCTGAGGAGTTATAGTAGAAATAACAAGATTTGCGCTATAAGTTGAAGTTTTAGTAGTTATTTTAATACTAGTTTCTTTATCATCAATTTGTATCACTTTTTGGTTCAGTTCAATTTCATTGGCATTTAAAGTTGCCTTTAATTTGTTTAAAATGTCAATTGTGCCGCCAACAATTCGATAGCTAATTTCTTGGTTCTTGGGAATTTGAAAACGCTGAGGTAAATTTGTGTTCACAGCCTCAAATAAAGCATCACCATGCATGTTTTGTTCGTATAAAGAAATGTTTAAATCGCTGCATACCTTTAATAATTCGGAATTATAGCTCCAAAGCCAAGTTGCGCCTAATTCAATGTTTGTATTGTGGCTGTTTTTAGTATAAATTCTTCCTCCAATTCTATCATTTGCTTCCAGTATTTTTATAGAAAAACCTTCTTTTTTAAGAAGATAGCCTAAATATAAGCCAGAAATTCCTCCGCCAATAATCAGTATTTTGTGCTTCATTTTAGCAAAGTCTTATGATAAAAATTAATAGTTGTAAAAGGGAATTTCTATTTTAATGATGCGTTAATTGAGCAATTAATTTTGCGTGTTTTGGAAACTCTTTTGAAAGTTCTTTACAACTAGGAAGTACAAAATCTCTAAAATCAAAACCAGGAGAAACTGTGCATCCTGTAAAAGAAAAAGAATCTTTTTCTACAACTTCTGCCGCAAAATAATGATGAGCAGGAACCGTAAATTGTGGAATTTCTCCTTTACTAAAATCGTTTCCAATCAGTACAAAGCTGTAAACTCCTTCTGGTGAAATTATGTGCAATTTTAAAGCAGTTCCTGTGTAGAAATGCCAAATTTCATCTTGATTTATTTTATGAAAAGCAGAGAACTTGTCAGAAGTCAATAAAAAATAAATACTAGTACAATAATTTCTATTCCCGTCAAATTTATCTCCTAAATCTTCTGATAGAATTTCACCTTTACTTCTGTAGGTTTCTTTGTAATAACCACCTTCGGGATGTGCCGTTAAGTTAAAATGATTTATAATTTCTGTAGCTTTCATTCTTTGATTTTTTTTGTGCTTACAATAAATTCTCCAATTTCTTTTCCCCAAATTTGATAGGTTAATAAAGATGGATGAACGCCATCGCTAAAATATATTTTAGGATTACTATCATTTTCAGAATGCTTTCTACTCCATTTTTTTAAGGTGATAATCTCATCATTATAGAATACATTTTCTTTGTTTTTGATGTTTTTATTTAGCTCTTTACCTAATATTTCTACTAAATTACCAATCACAAATTTTATAGTTTTTGTAAAAGCCGGAAACTCTTTTATTGGTGGCATATTTGTAAAAAAAATGGGTGTTTTGGGGTATTTATGCTGTAATAAATCAATGAGTTGATTAATATCGGAAATCCATTTTTTTGGAGAGTTTAATGTAAAAGCGTCATTTCCACCCATTCCGATTACAATAATATCTACAGAAGTTTCTTCTATTTTAGGAATAATTTTTGTGCAAACTTGTTTTACAGTATAGCCACTTTTTGCATAAACGCGCCAATTTATATTGCTTTTTAATGCAGTGGAAAGCGTTGTTGCTAAAGTGCCTGTAAATCCGTTTTTATGAAAATCAGCACCAACACCAGCAATAGTACTTTCGCCAATTGAAAGGATGTTTATGGTTTTATTAAAACCACCATTAACATAACCAATTGGGTTTTTAGCTTCGGGAAGCTGAGATACGTTTTTTCTGATATTTTTTCCTTGAAAATACATTAAAGGTAAAAGTGGCAAGGATGCAATAACGCCCAAATAGTATTTAAAGTTCATCGCTGTTTTGGTCGTTTTTTTGTTCGTTTACTTTTTTAATAAGTGCTTTTAAACGGTCTTTAGTTCGCTGTTTTTCTAGCTTTACTCTGTTAATTTTTTGATTCATTAACTTTGAGTGTTTCGCTTTATTTAAGGTGTTTTTTGCTTTTCCTTTTTTAGGCATTTTCTATTTGTTATGCAGCAAAATTAAGGAATTTTATCTCAAATAAGTAAATAAGTAATTTTTAAAATTTTGATAATTTCTAATTTTAATTGATAAATGCCTTGCCAAAATCAACAAAAAACGCACTATTTTTTTTACCTTTAAGCATTAATTCGATTGATAATGCGTTTAGAAAAATATAAAGTTGTTGATGCTATTTCTTTGAAGGACTTTTCGACGAAAGAAGTGATAGAAAACGCGAAAAAAGACCTTAAGAAAAGCAGAAAAAAACTAAGTAAATTGCAAGATTCAATGTACGCAGAAGGTAAATATGCGATGTTAATTTGCTTGCAAGGCATGGATACTTCTGGTAAAGATAGCTTAATTAGAGAGGTTTTTAAGGACGTAAATGCAAGTGGAGTAGTGGTTCGTAGTTTTAAAGTGCCAACAGAATTAGAACTAAAACACGATTTTTTGTGGAGGCATTACATTGCTTTGCCAGCAAAAGGAGAAATGGGAATTTTTAATAGAACGCATTATGAAAATGTTTTGGTTACAAGAGTGCATCCAGAATATGTTTTTGCCGAAAACATACCAGCAGTAAAAAGTTTAGAGGATTTAGATGCTGCATTTTATGAGAATAGAATGGATAGAATTAAGGATTTTGAAAATCATTTAGCTAAAAACGGAACTATTATTTTAAAGTTTTTTTTAAACATATCTAAAGAGGAGCAAAAAAACAGATTGTTAAGGAGATTAAATCTTCCAAATAAAAACTGGAAATTTTCTGTAGATGATTTAAAAGAACGTAAATTGTGGAATAGATATCAATTTTGTTACGAAGATTTATTGAACAGAACATCCAAAGAAAATGCACCTTGGTTTATAATTCCTGCGGATGATAAAGCTTCTGCAAGAATTATTTTAGCTAAAATTTTAGTAAATGAATTAGAAAAATATAATTTTAAAGCGCCAACATTGTCAGCTAAATTAGTAGCACAATTAGATGATTTTAAAATGCAATTAAATAAAAAATAAATATTATTGTTCAATTTTTTGATTTTAAATTCAATAATTGAACTCGAACCTTAAATTTTAAATTTTGAACTTAAAACTTAGTAAACCAATCGTATTTTTCGATTTAGAAACAACAGGAGTAAATATTGCAACCGATAAAATTGTAGAAATATCAATTTTAAAAGTGTTTCCAAACGGAAATAAAGAAAGTAAAACTTGGTTGGTAAATCCTGAAATGGAGATTCCAAAAGAATCATCAGAAATTCACGGAATTACAAACGAAAAAGTAGTTACAGAGCCCACTTTTAAAGAGCTTGCACAAAAAGTAAATGAAATGGTTGCTGGCTGCGATTTAGCAGGTTTTAACTCCAATAGATTTGATATTCCTTTGTTGGCAGAAGAGTTAATGCGGGCAGGAATCGATTTTGACATGAAGAATCGAAAAGCCATTGATGTGCAAGTAATTTTTCATAAAAAAGAGCAACGAACATTGGGTGCAGGATATCAATTTTATTGCGGAAAAGAATTAGAAGGAGCTCACGGAGCAGAAGCAGACACGAATGCAACGTATGAAATTTTGTTAGCACAATTAGACAAATATCCAGATTTAGAAAATTCTGTAGATGCTTTAAGTGAATTTTCTACACACGGAGAAAGAGCTGATTTTGCAGGTTTTATTCTGATGAATGAAGAAAAGCAAGAAATTTTTTCTTTCGGTAAATACAAAGGAAGAACCGTAGAAGAAGTCTTTATTGAAAACCCTGGTTATAATAATTGGATTCAGAATGCGGATTTTCCATTATATACAAAAAAGGTATTAAGAGAAATAAAAGAAAGAATGTCTGCACCAAAAGATACCATGACGGATGCACAAAAATTACAAGCTTTGCAGCAGAAATTTAATTTGAGGTAACGATACAAGGTAGCATTCTCTGTTATCGAAACAACAAGGTAGTATGCTAGCTTGTTAAAATGCTCGCTATTCAAACGTTATTATAAACCTGTCAGGTTTTGGTAATGTGATGATTATATTGTTTAAGATTTCTGCAATATTTTTTATTATGAAATTTAATTTGAATAACTTTATGTCACTTCGAGTGAAATTCTTTTTTAAAGAATTTTGTATCGAGAAACTTTAGTGTTAAAATCGTAATAATTAACAACTTGTTAAGGAATTTGTAATTGATAAGAATCTATTTTTGTGAGAAAAACAGCCATGAAAAAACTCATCTTTTTACTTTTTATTTGCTCACAAACCTATGGACAAACGATTAATTTTACGGGCAAACTTTTAGACAAGGAAACCAACAAACCTGTTGTGTATGCAAATATTAGTTTTTTAAAAACCAATACTGGAATTTCATCGTTAGAAGATGGAACTTTTAATTTAGAAATTGATAAAAAATTACTGCAAGAAAAAATACATATTTCGTGTTTAAATTATAAAGACACTATTGTTTTAGCAGATAATTTGCAGCAAAAAACCTTGTTTTTACAGCCAAAAAGTTTTGAGTTAAATGAAGTTGTAATTTCTAAAAAAGTTGATAGAGAACTTCAGGTTGATGCATACAAAAGAAGAGATATAAAAGCTACATTTGGCGGTAGTCAAAGTAATCCATGGACAGTAGCAAAGTTTTTTAAATACAGAAAAGAATATAAAGAAACGCCTTACATTAAAGATTTGTCTGTTTATTTTGGAGCAATGATTGTGAGGGAAAAATCTAAATTTAGAGTCAGATTATTTAAATTAGACACAATAACTGGATTTCCTTCTAAAGATATTGTTCACAAAGAAATTATAGCATACTCAAATTTAATAGATGGAAAAGTTAAAATTGATATTTCTAAATATGATATTGAATTCCCGAAAGAAGGTTTTTTTGTGGGATTAGAAAGAATTCATATTCCATATAATTTTTATGAATATAAATATACCATGCAAGGAAGTAAAAAGAAATACATTGCAAAAGCCGTTGCTCCTAGTTTTGGGGCTGTTTATACAAAAGATACTACATTTAATTTTTATAGTGGTAAATGGAGAAAATTGTATTCACCAAAAGAATATTATAAAGGAAACCAAATTCAACCTGCAATTTCCTTAACTTTAACTAATTAAATTTGCTGTATTTCAATGAAAAAACTCATCTTTTTACTTTTTATTTGTTTGCAAACAGGTGCACAAACAATATCTTTTAAAGGCAAACTTTTAGACAAGGAAACCAACAAACCGGTTGTGTCTGCAAATATTAGTTTTTTAAAAATGAATGCGGGGATTTCATCTTTAGAAGATGGTACTTTTAATTTAGAAATTGATAAAAAATTATTACAAGAAAAAATACATATTTCTTGTTTAAATTATAAAGACACTATTGTTTTAGCAGATAATTTGCAGCAAAAAACCTTGTTTTTACAGCCAAAAAGTTTTGAGTTAAATGAAGTTGTGATTTCTAAAAAAGTTGATAGAGAACTTGAGGTAAATAAAATAAAAGCAAGAAAAGTTAAAACTTCAATGATAGGTACTGCTGATTTTCCTTGGACTGTTGCAAGATATTTTGAATTTAAAAAAGAATATGAAAAAACTCCTTATTTAAAAAATGTAATTATTTTTCTATCTACTAGAGAAAATAGAAAAGCAAAGTTTAAAGTTAGAGTTTTTTCTAAAGACTCAATTACGGGTTTTCCAAAAGATGATTTAATAATTGAAAACTTAATTGTTGATGTTAGTCAAAAAGAAAAAAAAGTGGTTTTAGATTTGTCAAAATATGATTTAGAAATCCCAAAAAAAGGAGTTTTTATTTCTTTAGAAAGATTAAATATTCCATACAATATTTATGATTATGTTTTTAAATATAAAGATAGTATTAGTAAAAAAGTCAAAAGAGTTGCACCTGATTTTGGAGCTATTCCTGTATATAATGAAAAGAGATACATGTTTAAAAAGGGAAAATGGTATTCAAGTGAAAATGATATAATTTATTATAAAGATAAAACTTTAGTTCCTGCAATTTCCTTAACTTTATCCATTTAGACAAATACACAAATCAACAATTACACAATAAAACAATGTTTACACCATATACAAATTTACCAAACAATTCTCGTGTTTGGGTTTATCAATCAGAGAGAGAATTTAATCAAAAAGAAATAGCAGTTATTTCAGAAAAAGCAGTAGCATTTATAAATTCTTGGACGCGACATGGCGATGATTTAAAAGGCTCATTTACTATAAAATACAATCAGTTTTTAGTGTTGGCGGTAGATGAAAGTTTTAACAATGTTTCTGGTTGCTCAATTGACAGCTCTGTTCGTTTTATTCAAGGTTTAGAAAACGAGTTGCAATTAGATTTAATGAACAAAATGAATGTAACTTTTAAAGACGGCGAAAACATTAATTTATTAAAATTGCCCGATTTTGAGAAGTTTGCAAAAGAGCAAAAAATTACCGCAGAAACTATTGTTTTTAATAATATGGTAAATACCAAAGAAGATTTTGAAAATAGTTGGGAAATACCCGCAAAACATAGTTGGCACAAGAGGTTCTTGGTATAAAAATTGTTCTAAATTAAATTAGAAGTTAATAAATAAGCTGCGTTAAGGATTGAAATGGCATCCTTTTTTTGAGAAAAAAAAGATATAATGGAAAGCCTGTTAAAACGCCCAAAAAAATATTCAAAAATTAACATGAAGAAAGAGTTACTATTTGTCTTTTTAATAGGTTTTGTATTTAAGTTAGCTGCACAAGGAGTTGATCCTTTAATTACAAAAGATTTTGAAGCCCAAGAAATTTGGGTAAATACTATTTTAAATAAAATGACTATTGATGAAAAAATAGGACAGTTATTTATGGTGCAAGCCTATTCTAATCAAGATCAAAAACACGAAGATTTTATTACTGAATTGATTACAAAATATCATGTAGGTAATTTAATTTTTATGCAAGGAACTCCAGAAAAGCAAGCAGCACTTACAAATAAATATCAAGCTGCTTCTAAAATTCCTTTAATGATTGGTTTTGATGGGGAATGGGGTTTAGACATGCGTTTACAAAACACGTATCGATTTCCTTGGAATATGACGTTGGGCGCTATTCAAAATAATGCTTTACTAGAAGAATTTGGCGAACATTTGGGTAAACATTGCAAGCGATTGGGAATTCATATTAATTTTGCGCCTGTTGTAGATATAAATACAAATCCTGATAATCCTATTATTGGAAATCGTTCTTTTGGAGAAAGTAAAGAAAACGTTACTCAAAAAGCAATCGCTTTTACAAAAGGAATGCAAAAATACGGTGTGATGGCAAATGCAAAACATTTTCCAGGCCATGGCGATACGGCAACCGATTCTCATCATACATTGCCTGTTTTAAATTTTGATAAGGCACGTTTAGATTCCGTTGAATTATATCCATATAGAAAGATTTTTGATGCAGGAATTGGGAGTGTGATGACGGCGCATTTAAGCATACCAAGTTTAGAACCAAACCCAGCTTTACCAACTTCGTTATCTAAAAATGTAGTAACAAATTTATTGCAATACGAATTAGGTTTTAATGGTTTAATTATTACCGATGGTTTAAATATGAAGGGTGCTGCAAATTATGCAACATCCGCAGAAATTGATTTGGCTGCTATTCAAGCCGGAAATGATTTGTTGTTAATTCCGCAAAATGTACCTGCAACTTCAAATTTGATAAAAAAAGCGATAGAATTAAAAACATTGAGTTTAAAGCAACTAGATTTTTCTGTTCGTAAAATTTTAAAAGCTAAATATTGGATGGGTTTAAGTACTTACAAACCTGTTGTTTTAGCAAATTTACAAGAAGATTTAAACACGATTAGTGATGAATTGTTGCATAGAAAATTGGTAAAAAATTCTATCACAGTTTTAAAAGTTACCAAACAAAATATTCCTTTAGCTAATTTAGAAAACCAAAAGATTGCCTACGTAAATTTAGGAGATGATTCTGGAGACTATTTTTTAGAAATGCTTAAAAATTACACAAAAGTAGATGCCGTTTCTGATGAAAATTTAGATGGATTAATGCTAAAACTAAAACCATACAATCAAGTGATTATAGGTTTTCATAAATCGAATTTAAATCCATGGAAAAGCTATAAATTCTCGCAAAAAGAGTTGGTTTGGTTGCAAGAAATTGCGCGCCAAAAGAATGTTATTTTAGATGTTTTTACAAGTCCGTATAGTTTATTACAGTTAAAAACGTTTACAAATATCGAAGGTATAATTGTCTCGTATCAGAATAGTAAATTAGCACAAGAATTATCTGCACAGCTAATTTTTGGAGCATTTGAAGCCAAAGGAAAATTACCAGTTTCTATTGGCGAAGAGTTTAAAGTAGGGTTTGGTTTACAGACGTATAGTTTGGGTAGATTTGAATATACAATTCCGGAAGAAGCAGGTTTATCTTCAAAAAAATTAGCAAAAATAGATCGTTTTGCAGACACTATTTTAAAGGATAAAATGGCGCCAGGCTTCCAAGTTTTAGTGGCAAGAAATGGTAAAATTGTTTTTCAAAAAAGTTATGGACATCATACAGATAAAAAATCACTGAAAGTAAAAAATTCTGATGTGTATGATTTGGCATCCTTAACCAAAATCTTAGCTTCTTTACCTTTAATAATGAAAGCAGAAGAAGAAAAAGTAATCTCATTATCTGCAAGTGTAAAAGATATTTTACCTAGTTTTAATAATTCTAATAAATCTGGGGTTTCTGTAATGGAAATTCTTTCTCATTATGGTAAATTAAAAGCGTGGATTCCTTTTTATAAAGACACTCAAGACAGTTCTACGCACAAAAATTTACCCTTATTTTATGGTGACAAGCAATCTACTATTTTTGATGTAAAAGTTGCAGATAATTTATACATCAAAAAATCGTATAAAGACAGTATCTACAAGCACATAAAAGAAGCTAAACAAAACAGTAAAAAGGTTTATGAATATAGCGATTTGGGATATTATATTTTTAAAGAAGTATTAGAAACGGCATACCATAAACCGTTAAATAAATTGGTTGATGAAGAATTTTACAAATCTTTAGGAGCAGATAGAATGACGTATTTGCCTCTTGAGAAGTTTAATAAATCGGAAATTGTACCCACAGAAATAGACGATTATTATAGAAATCAGTTACTGCACGGTTATGTGCATGATATGGGCGCTGCCATGTTGGGCGGAGTTGGCGGTCATGCGGGTTTATTTGCCAATGCAAATGATGTTGCTAAAATTATGCAAATGTATTTGCAAAAAGGTTTTTATGGAGGTAGACGTTATTTAAAAGAAGAAACTGTAAATAAGTTTAACCATCGGTATTATTCTAATCAAAAAGTAAGAAGGGGTTTAGGTTTTGATAAGCCAGAATTAAACCCAGATATAAAAGCAACTTGTGGGTGTGTTTCTGATGAGAGTTTTGGACATTCTGGTTTTACAGGAACCTATACTTGGGCAGATCCTAAAAGCGGAATTGTCTATGTCTTTTTATCAAACAGAGTCTATCCACATGCCAGTAACAGAGGGTTGATAAATAGCAATGTGCGTACTAAAATACAGCAAACAATTCAAGATGCTATTTTAGATTAGAAGCTTTTTCCTGGCTTTATTATATCTTTTTTTGATTTGTCTTTGCGAAGTTTACTTTTTTCTAAACTGTGGCAATCTTATAATTTAATAAGATTACTTGTTTTTTTGAAATGACGTTTTATTAGTCAGGGCTAAACCTCTTAGCTAGCATTTGTATATACGAATCATTTTCTGAGTTTGTTGGTGATGCTTTAGAATATATTAAAATTAGTAAAAGTGAAATTAATAGATAGAAAACTGCAATTTTAAGTCCAAAAAATAAACTGATTATCCAAGTTTGTAAACCGTAAAAAACAGGAAAAGTAAGCACGTTTATTGCAAATCTAAAAGTGTCTACAAATTCAGCTTCGTCAATTTTTTCAGCAACCTTTTTCCAAATCAACATTGGTAAAATACTGTTTAAAAGAATGATGTAATATAAAGCTTTTAAAAGGTTGTTAACTCTTTTATTTTTACCCGTAAAATTATTTTCTAAAATCATTTTATTTACCAAATTTACATCAGTAAAATCTACATTTAAACTGTTTAATTTTGATAAAGTTGAGGTGTAATTTTCATCATCAGGAATATGAACACTCAGTTCTTTTAATTGATTACTAACCTCTTTTTTTAACTTATTGATTGAAATATTTAGCTCATTACTATTATAATATTCTTTTGTGGCAATAGGTTTTCCATAATTTATTGACACTTTAGAAGGATAAAAAGAGGCGTTTTGGTAGGTTAAACCAACCGGAATTATAGTAATCTCTACATCAGGATATTTTTCTAAAGCGCCAAAAACAATTCTAGTAAATCCTTTGCTCAGCATTCTAATTGTACGTTTTCTATTATGACTTGCTTCTGGATAAATTAGCAAGGTTTCTCCTTTTTTAAATAGCTCAAAACAGTTTTCGAAAATTTCTTTATTTTTTCCAACTTCACTTACGCCATCTTTCATTCTATAAATTGGCATTAAATTTAAACTTTCTAAAAATTTCTTTGCAAAGGGATTTTTAAAAGCGGCAGCTCGTACTAAATAATGACCTATTCTTGGGCAATTGGTTGTAATCATTAAAGGATCTATCAAACCATTTGGATGATTTGCGCAAAATAAAATAGCTCCTTTTTTAGGAATATTTTCAGTACCTGAAATCTTTATTTTTTTGCTATAAAAAAATAATCCTATTTTTATTAAACCTCTAATTAAGTTGTACCAATTTTTTTGTAACATACCGATTATGATTTTATTTTTCTTCCCCAAAAAGTAGCCAAAGCCATTCCTGAAAACACATCCCAGATTCCCCAAAAAGCAGCCAATAAAGCCATACCACCTAATCCGTCAAAAAAACCAAATATTAAAAGTAAGCCTAAACCACCATTTTGTATGCCGGTTTCCATAGAAATTGTTTTGCAATCTTGTTTGTTTAATCCGAAGCTTTTAGCGGTGTAATACCCAAGAATAAAAGCAAAAACATTATGAAAAACCACCAAGAATAACACATGATGAATATGATTTACAAACACGTCTAAATTTTGTGAAAAAGCAATAAATATTAAAGCAATAAAAACCAACATAGATAATGGTTTTAAAACTTTTTCCATTTTATCTGCCATTTCAGAATGATAATGTTTGATAATCATTCCTAATACTAACGGAATTCCTAATATTAAAGAAACCAGTTTAAATAAATCAAACGGATTTAAAGAAACGGTTTTTAAGATTTCGTTGGTTGGTTCGTATAAACTTCCCCAAAACTGCAAATTAAAAGGCGTAAAAAAAATACAAATCAGCGTAGCAAAAGCGGTTAAACTAACAGAAAGTGCCGCATTTCCTCCAGCCATTTTACTAAAAAAGTTAGAAACATTTCCACCAGGACAAGCTGCAATCATCATCATTCCGAGTGCAAAACTTGGGTGAGGTTTTAGGATTAAAATAATCAAAAATGTAAAAGCGGGCAACAAAATAAATTGAGATAAAACACCCACCATTAATATTTTAGGATTTTTTAATAATCGCTTAAAATCGTCTATAGTTATACCTAAAGCCACACCAAACATAATAATAGCAATAGCGATATTTAAAACCCATAAACCGCTTTCGTCAAAGTTTATTTTTATGGCATCTATGTCTATTTGGTTTTGCATTGATTTTAAGTTCAAAGATTAAGATTTAAAATTCAGTGTTTTTTTTGCTTATGGCTTATAGCCTATAGCCAATTGCTTATAGCCTAATTCTTAAACGCATATTCAATAATATTTGCGCCCATTTTTAAGGCTTTTTCACGCACTTCTCGCGGATTATTATGAATAATTTCGTCTTCCCAGCCATCACTTAAATCGGTTTCATAATCATAAAAGACTATTAAACGGCCTTCGTAAAATAAACCAAAACCTTGTGCAGGTTTTTTATCATGTTCATGAATTTTAGGAATTCCGTTTGGGAATTTAAAAGTCTGATTATAAATTGGGTGATTGCTTGGTATTTCTTGCAATTCTAATGTAGGAAATACTTTTTTAAGCGCGGGTCTTATAAATTTATCCAAACCATAATTATCAGAAATATGTAAAAATCCGCCAGAAATTAAATAGTTTTTTAGGTTTGTAGCTTCATCATCAGAAAAGAATACATTTCCATGACCAGTTAAAAACAAGATTGGAAAGTTAAATATATCTTCGCTTTCTACGCTAACGGATTGTGGGTTTTTAGAAATATTGGTTTTAATAGTTGCATTTGTAAAAGCCACCAAATTAGGAATTGCAGTTGGATTTGCATACCAATCGCCACCACCATCGTATTTTAAAATGGCAACATCTTGGGCGTTTGTAAACAAAAAGAAAGAGAATATATATAAGGATAAAAATTGCTTCATAAATACATAGAAAAGAATTTGAAGCAAGATAGTAATTTCAATTTTATGTTTTAAAAAGAAGACTTAAAAAGATATAAAGTTTTAATTGGATATTTTCTTTTAAAATTTTGGTGCGGTAAATGTTAATTATTTTTGTTGTATTTAATTATTATGAGCAGTTGTTGGTAGCAACTGCTTTTTAGTTATTTAATGTTGCAATATTTATATCAAATCTACCTTCTGATATCTCTAAAATATCACTTTCATCATCTATATTTTTAAACTTTACTGAAAACACACCAGCATATAAACCTGATGTCTGATTGACTTTAGAAAATAAAATCGAACCAGAATCTTCAAAACTTAAATATTTTTTATTATTTATGATACAAAATATATGAGCGTAATCTGGAGAGTTTAATCCATAACTTACCCCAGGGCTTTCACCAAAAAGATATGTTGTTTGTTTTGGTAGATCTTCGGGTATATATAAATATATAGCAGTATTAATATAGTTTCTTGCTTGTATTACAAATACAGAGTTATTACCTAAAATCTCTATTCCTTGTGGCGTTCCACCACCAGGAGGTGTATAGCCTGTTTTATCTTTTGGTATAAAAACATTGCCATTAATAAGACATCCAAAAGTATTGGCTCCGGTTTCTGTAATTGGTGGTAGTTCAGCTTCTGTAACTGTGGGTTCTAAAATGTCATTTTCTGAACAACTTAAAAATAAAGTTGTTATAAAAATTAAGCAAATTTTAATTGTTTTTAGTTTCATAATAATTGGGTTTTAGATTTAAATTGTAAAATAATAGTAATAATTTTTTTCATAATTTTGTGTTTTAGTATTTGATGTTTTACGGTTGTACACGCAGCCGTTTTTTATTTGTTTACTGTATTTAGATTAATATCAAATCTACCTTCTGTAATTCTTATAATTTCGTTAGGGTCATTGTTGTTAAAAACAGTTAATTCAAAATTGCCTGATATTATCTTGTTAACATTATCTAATCTTGTTATAGTTATAGTACCTGAATTAGTGTTGGATAAATATCTTTTTTCATTGTCTAAATTGTCAGTAATCCCTGCCCAACAATAAGGGTAATCAGGTTTAAATGTGGATGCAGGTTGAACGGAACTTAAACCAAAATTATAAGTACCAATGGAATTTAAATTATTTATATTTATATATATATTATCACCACCAACATCTCTAAAGTTACCAGCATCTATTTCAAAGTTTTTATTTTGAAAATAATAGACACTTAATCCTTTTCGAGGTCCTCCAGGTCCTCCTAAATTTCCTTTTGCATCTTTTGGTATCAAAATTTCCCCATTTATAATACAACTAAAAGTATTTGCACCAGTTTGAGTAATTGGTGGTAATTGTTCTTGTGGGTCGTTGTTTTCACATTTTAAAAATGTAATAGCAAAAAGTAATATTGCTGTTTTTAAAAATAAATGTTTCATAATATTTTGGGTTTTAGGTTATTGTTTTAAGATTGCTTCGTTCCTCGCAATGACGTTTTAATATAATTTTTTTCATAATTTTGAAATGTGTTAATTAGTTAAATTTTTTGAGTTTTATGTTTTAGCATTATTAGGGTGTTGTTACAGCAACACCTTTTTTTGTTTAAGGAAATATTGTTTCATCTAAAGTATATCCATTTATATCAAATCTTCCTTGTGTAATTTCTATAATATCATTGGAATCTTCTTGGTTTTGTAATTTGCAACTAAAAGTTCCTGAAATTATTCCATTGTCATAATCGTATCTTGAAATGTTTAATTTATCTTCATTTTTTATAGAACAATACCATTTATATATTTTTTCAGTATCGTCATAAACTCTACAATTTATATTAATACTAACATTAGCATCCAATCCATTTTGGCAATTACTCTCATTTATTTTATAAGTACCTTGTCCATTTTTATGTAAGTCTGCGATATGAATTCTCAATAAACCACCTTTGTCACTTTTCCGATCATCTATATAGATTTCATTATATGTTAAACTTGGAGGATTACCTATAAACCTCATTCCACTATTGGTACTTTTTATCCCACCATTTCCATCACGAGGTGTAAGAAGTTTACCATCAATAAAACAACCAAACGTGTTTGCTCCTGTTTGTGTTATTGGTGGTAATGTTGGAGTAAAAGTTTGCTTTTCGTTGTCATTTTCACTACAACTTAATAAAATTGTTATTAGAGAAAAAATGCATACTGTTTTTAAGAATGTTGTTTTCATAATTTTTGGGTTTTAGATTTAATTTTAGGCACTGAAACAAGTTTAGTATTAGAATAATATTTTTTCATAATTTTGTGTGTTAAATATTAATAAAATGGTTTTTGTTGTATTTAATTATTATGAGCAGTTGTTGGTAGCAACTGCTTTTATTTGTTTACAGTATTTAGATTAATATCAAATCTTCCATTTGTAATTTCAATGATATCATTTTCATCATCCTTATTTTTTAATTTTACAGAAAATGTTCCAGAGTAAATACCATTATTAATTTCTAGTTTAGAAAACTCTAAAAAACCTGAATTTTCATAAGATAAATAAGTATTATTATTTCCGTTTATATGGCAATAGATATGTGGATTTGGTAAATCTGAATTTTCAAAACCGTCACTTTTCCCAATTGTTTGATTAACACTTATATTTAATAAAGATGGAATATATATGTATATATATATACTTGGGTTTATTTTAAAGTTTCCAGTTAAAATAGTCCATTTGTCATCTCCATTAGTATCATAAAAATCGCTTCCAACAAAAGATTGGAGTCCTTTAAAATTGTTTGTACCAGGAATACCTGAAGGAGAATCTGCAGGCACAAATACCCTACCATCTACAATAGCACCAAAAGTATTTGCGCCAGTTTGTGTAATTGGTGGTAATTGGTCTTGTGGGTCGTTGTTTTCGCAATTAAAAAAGGTTATTGCAAAAAGTAAAAGTGTTGTTTTTAAAAGTATTGCTTTCATAAGTTTTGGGTTTCTGGGTTATTATGTAAAAGTATTTTAAATTATAATTTTAGGTGTCCAGAATTTTATAAAAACGAGAAATTCTGGACACATTTGTAAAATTCTGGACACATTTTATTTTTAACTAATTGATTATTAATAATTTATTAATTTTGTCTTTTTTCAACTTATTAGTTGTTTTTTAAGTTAGCTAGACTTTTTTGGGATGAACGGGAATGTTTATAATTTGATTTTTCATAATTTTTAATTTATAAAACGCCCTTAAATTTTTAAGGACGCTTTTTTAATCAAACTCTCTTTTTCAAATATTATTTAATTCCGTGTACAGCAGCTTCTCCAATTGTTTTTGTGAGTTCATTAAAAAGAAGCACTAAAAGCGCAAATGAAATAGTAGCGCCAAATAAGTAGGATTTTAAAAATGAAAACTCCCTTTTTTTTATGGTTCTAATTTCTAAAACAGGAATTTTTATCGTTTCGTTTATTTTTTTAACCGTCATGGTATCTTTGTTGAAGTCAATAATTTGTCCTTTTAGTTTTGTTGAATTTAACAATTCAATTTTTACTTTTTTTGGTCTAAGTATGTTATAGTATTTTATTTCAAAAGTTTTATATGTATAACAACTTTGAAATAAAATTAAGATTGCTAATAAGTAAATTTTAGTTTTATTCATGATTAAATTATCTATATTTTCCAAAACCGCTTTTAAGTAAAATGCCAAATGATGGTTTTTTAGAATTTATATCAGCAAATAAAGAAATTCCTAATCCGTAGAAATTAAAAGGTTTAAATAAAAATTCTATTTCTAAAGGAATTGACAACATTGTACTGGTTTCTGTTTCATAAATGGATGATGAAAACCAACCAGAACCAGTTCTGCCAATAACATTCGTTGTTAGTTCTTCGTTAAAAGCAATACCAAGTCCTCCTAAAAAAGATATTTGCGTAAATTTTGTTGAATAATGTTTGCCAATTAACCCTCCAATTGAGACCACATTTTCACTTTGTCCGAAAATCTTAAATTCTGAAATACCTAAAAAGCGCAATTTATAATGAGATTTGTTTTCTATGTAGTTTAAAGAAAAACCCATTGCTATATAACTTTGGTCCTCTAATTGTGAGGTAATGCCAATACCAGAATCTAACCAATATTTTTTGATTTCAGGAATACTATCTTGACTATGTATTTTAAGAATAGCAAAAACGAATGTTAGTAATAATAATAGTTTAGTTTTCATCTTAGTAGTTTTCATCAAAAATAGCGGTCAATAAAAAAAAGGTGTCCAGAATTTCATAAAAACGAGAAATTCTGGACACATTTGTGAAATTCTGGACACATTTTAATTGTTCTTTGGATAAAAAATCTTTATTGTTTGATAAAAGACAAAAGATCGATGCGTTTTTAGAACCAAGAAACAAGACTTGATAAAACTATCTGATAAATTGTTATGATTTAAAAGAAAAGAAGATTACTAAAGAAATTAAATTTTTAAGTATTTAATCATCAATTTTTGATATTCTGTAGGTGTTAAATTGGTGTGTTTTTTAAAAGTAGCGTAAAAAGAAGATTTAGAATTAAAACCAGATTCTAATCCTATAGACGTAATTGTGTAGTTTTTATACGCTTCATCTAACAACAATTCTTTTGCAAATGTGATTCTAAATTCATTGATAAAATCATTAAAGTTTTTATCAGAAAATTGTTTAATAATACTTGTTAATTTTAACGCATTTACATCCAACGCAGTTGCTAAAAAATCAACGGTAAGTTTTGGTTCTGTAAACAGTTTTTCCGCTATGATTAAAGTTTCTATTTTATTAAAAATGTCTTTTTTTTGCGCATCTATAGGTTCTTCATCCGTAGTTTTATCAATTTTGGTTGATGAAATAGTTAATTGATTTCGCAAATCTTTACGTTCTTTTAATAAACGTAATTGTATAATTGATTGGTAGCCAATCCAATAAATTAAAATAGTTGTTAAAACTCTTAAAGGATAATACGAGTAAATAAATTCTTTAAAATCTAACGCTACGGATATCGCCAAGGCAATAATCCAAAAAATGTAGGTGAATAAACCTAGTTTAAAAAAGGTGTAAATCCATTTTAAATTATCGAAAGAAAGAATTTTTGTAAATAAATTTTCTTTTTTTGATAGTATCTGAAAAGAATATGCAAAAATGGTTAAAGAAACAAATAAGCTAAAAATTTCTTCTATGGATGTGTATTTTTCAAATAAATAAGCAATATCGCTAGAATTTATGTCGCTATAGAAATACACAAAACCAATTCTGATGGTAATAATACCAATAAAAATGGGAAGTATTATTTTTAAAATTTTTTTACTGCTATTTACAATTTCTAAATAATTGATTAAAAACATGTAAAAAAATGGTGCAATTAAAAAATGCCAAGGGATGTGAATATAGTCTAAAAAGAAATATTCTTTAAAAAAGCTTTTAATTAAAACCCAAGATTGTATGTTGTTTAAAGAAATTACAAGTACCAGTAAATTAATGTATTGCATACTTTTCTCTCTTCCGTTTTTAGAAAATAGTATGACAAAGCTAAACAGAAAACCGTGTATTGCACTAATCAGTAAAAAGAGATTAAAGATTTCTTTGATATTCAAAATTATAGCATTTTTGTGCTAAAGCACTAAATTATTGATTGATAAAAGCTACAGAATGTACCGCAACTAATGCAGCAGTTTCTGTTCGCAATCTGCTTTCGCCTAAAGAAATTGGAACGAATTTTTTATCCAATGCTTTTTTAATTTCTGCGGATGAAAAATCGCCTTCTGGACCAATTAAAATAGTTGTTTTTTCTGATGGATGTACTACGGATTTTAAACCTTTTTTTTCTGCTTGCCCTGAGCTTTTGTCGAAAGGCTCGCAATGTGCAATACAAACAGTGCCTTCAAAATCTTGGTTGATAAAATCAGCAAATTTAACCGGTTCATTAATTTTTGGCAATGTAAATTTTAAAGATTGTTTCATTGCCGACTGAATAATTTTTTCGAAACGATCTAGTTTTATGTTTCTACGTTCAGAATTGCTGCAAAAAATAGGCGTAATTTCATCAATACCTATTTCTGTGGCTTTTTCTAAAAACCATTCGGTTTTATCATTCAGTTTAGTAGGAGCAATTGCAATGTGTAAATAGTAGTTCCAAGGTTTTGGTTTTTCTTCGGCAGAAATTATTTTTGCAATACACTTTTTATCGCTGGCAATTGTGATTTTTGCTTCAAACAAAAAACCGAATCCGTTTGTAATATGCAAAATATCATTTTCTTTTTTTCTTAAAACACGTACAATATGTTTGCTTTCTATGTTATCAAAAGTTATTTGTGTGGTGCTTTTAGTAATTTCAGGATTGTAAAATAGTTGCATTTTTCAATATTAAATGTTCAAAGTTCAAAGTTTAGTTTCAATATCTAATTTCTAAGAAATATCCTTTCGATACGTTCTTCTTCTTTTGTGAGTTACAGGATTAAAATCTGCCCAAATTTTTCTAATAGATTCATTATCTTCTAGTTCTGGAGTTCTAATGCAGTTTACAATTCCTTTTTTGGTAAAGGTTTTGGTGTATTGATCAAAAATAATAGCAGTAACTCCTTTGTTTTGATATTCTGGATGCACACCAATTAGATAAAAAGTTACGTCTTTGGCGTGTTTTTTAGCTTGTAGCATTCTTAAAATTCCCAACGGAAATAATTTACCTTTAGATCTTTGTAAAGCTTTTGAAAAAGAGGGCATTACAATTGCAAAGGCAATTAGTTTATTGTTTTGGTTCACAACAAACTTTATGTATTCTGGATTTATGAAAGAGATATATTTTTTCTTGAAATAAGTTACTTGTTCTGGGGTAATAGGCACATATGTAGAAAGTTTAGAGTAGCTTTTATCAAAAACTTCAAACATTTCGTCTACATAGGGCATTATTTCTTTTGTTTTTTTAAAATCTAAAGCTTTTAATTTAAATCGAGATTTTAAAATTTTACTAACTCTATCGTAATAAGCAGCATCAACATTTTGAAATTTAAACTTATTTTCTAGGTATTCTTTTTCTTTTACAAAACCTAATTGCTCTAAATGATCTTTGTAATAGGGATGATTGTACCAAGTAATCATTGTTCCTAATTGATCAAAACCATCAATTAAAACACCTGTTTTATCCAAATTATTAAAGCCAACAGGTCCTTCTATAAATTCAAGATTATTGTCAAGACCGATTTCCTGAACTTTTTCTAATAAAATTTTGCTAACTTCAAGGTCATCAATCATATCATACCATCCAAAACGGATTTTTTTAATATTTTGATGATTTACTTCAGACCAATTGATAATTGCAGCAATTCTTCCAACAATTTTTTTGTCTTTGTGCGCTAAAAAAAATTGAGCATCAGCACTTTTAAAAACAGGATTTTTTTTAGGATTAAAATTAGCTATTTCTTCTTTTATAATTGGAGGAACCCAAAATTTATTTTTCCTATACAAAGAGAATGGAAACAATACAAATTGTTTCATTTCTTGTTTAGTAGTAACTCTTTTTAAGGTAATCATAATTTAATTATTCCTTTTTCTTTTGGTTCGTTTTCTAGATGCTCTTTCGGACCTCTTTTTTGTAAAAATACCTAAAATTCTACTAAAAAAGCTACTTTGTTTTTTATTGTAACGTGTAATCGGAGTGTTTTTTCTATCATTTTCAGTATTGCTTGTTTCTTTAAAAGAATCTTGATGCTTGTTAATTCTGTAAGAAATTCCTAAACCTGCGTAAAAACCTTGCGCCTTGCCCTCAAAAAGAAATCTTGCAGATGTGTTTATTTGTAAATCTTTATTATATAGGTAAGCTAAACCTGTTCCTAAATTTGTGTTATTTTGATGTTTTTGAAATACAGTTTGGTTTTCAAAAAACCCAGACCATCGATCACTAAATGTATAAGTTCCTGTAAATATATATGAGAATTCAGAAAAATCTGTGCCAATTTTGTCGTAGTAAAAGTTGGTAATTACATTAAAATCGTTGCTTAAATTATTTTGTAATAAGATACCTGCTTTTGGAGACATACTTCCTGTTTTATAAATGTCGTTCACAAAATCTGTATTTAGTCCTGCGTAAACTGCTACAGACGGAACTAATCTTTTGGTATCAAAAGCCATTCTTTTTTTCCAACTTCGCACTTCTTTACTCTTGTCGTTATATTCTTGCTGAAAAATTAAGTATTTAGCACCAATGGTAAATTCACGAAATCCTGTCGTAGCATAATCAGATGTAAAAATATTTTTAAAAGCAATTTTATCTCTTTGGTAACTAATATTGGCATTTATCTCTAGTCTTTCTAATAAAAAACTGGTTCTAAAAAGCATATCGAACCCCAAAGATTGGGGCACAGAAAAAGTAGGTTCAACAGAAGTGTTTCTTAAAAAAAGATTACTTTCAAATTGATACACACCAGTACCTACACTATAAGGACTCTCCGAAAAACCAGGCTTGTTCGAATTTATAACCTCTGTATACTGACTGTAAATAGAAGAAAAACCAAGTAGAAATAACAAATAGAAGAGTTTCAGTTTACGGTTTTTCATCAGCAAAAAAAAAATTAAATATTAAAAAGAGTTGTTAAACAAACATAGAACAAAAATGCTGTTTTTAAAAGTAATGTATACTTTTTTACTTTTGTTAAAGTTTTATAGTTTCTTAACGTTAGAATTGTTATCAAATTGTTACTTTTGATTGATTTTTTAAACAAATATTTCAAATGGGTTTACTAAAGACTATCCTTTATTTATTAGTGTTTTATTATGTATTTACATTTTTAGCACGTTTATTTGCTCCTTTTTTGATTAAAAAGGCAGCAGAGACTATCCAGAAAAAAGCCGAGCAACAGTTTGGGAATCAGCAACCTAAAAGCAGTGTAAAAGAAGGTGAAACTATAATTGATAAAGCACCAAGCAAAGACCAACAAAGAAAAGACACAGTTGGCGAATACGTAGATTTTGAAGAAATAGATTAGCCTTTTTTAGGCACTTAGCAAACGCAGCTAGATAATTTCTTTACAGAAAATAATAAAATATATTTTAAAATATAAAAAAAGTGAAGGCAAAGAAATTTTTACCTTTTAGTATTGCAATTGTAATATTTGTTATCGCATCTGTAATTTATTTTTATCCTGTTTTAAAAGGACAAAAAATAGCACAATCAGATATTACGCAGTTTCAAGGAATGGTTAAAGAAATTAACGATTTTAGAGCTGATAAAACTACAGAACCTTATTGGACAGGAGCTTCTTTTAGCGGAATGCCAGCGTATCAAATAAGTGCCTATTACCCTAATGATTTTGTACGAGTTTTAGATAAAATACTACGTTTTTTACCAAGACCTGCAGATTACACATTCTTGTATTTTTTAAGTTTTTTTGTTTTGATGTTGGCGCTAAAAGTAGAATGGAGGTTGGCAATTTTAGGTGCACTTTCCTTTGGGTTTTCAACGTATTTAATCATCATTTTTATTCCTGGTCATAATGCTAAAGCACATGCAATTGCATATATGCCTTTTGTTTTAGCAGGAGTTTTGTGGGTTTTTCAGAAAAAATATGTGCTTGGTTTTTTTGTTACAGGTGTGGCAATGGCATTAGAAATATATGCAAATCACATACAAATGACCTATTATCTTGGTTTTTGCTTGTTAATTTTAGGAATAGTAGAACTTATCAATGCGATAAAAGAAAAGAAGTTACCGGTCTTTATAAAGCAGTCATTTGTAATATTGGCTGCAGTTATTTTAGGAATTGGGGCAAATTCATCGCGGCTTATAGCAATGAAAGAATATACAGATTTTAGCACACGGGGTAAATCTGAATTAACCATAAACGTAGACGGAACACAAAAAGCAGCTACAAAAGGTCTAGAAAAAGAGTATATTACACAATTTAGTTATGCTAAATTAGAAACTTTTAACTTGTTTGTTCCCCGTTTTATGGGCGGAGGAACTGTAGAGGAATTAAATAAGAACTCTAATTTTTATCAATTAATAGAGAAAAAAGCAGGTAAAAAAGTTGCTGATGACTATTCTAAACAAGTTCTTACCTATTGGGGAGATCAACCAATTGTGGAAGCACCAGCATATATTGGAGCGGTTATTTTCTTTCTTTTTTTCTTAGGTATTTTCTTAGTTAAAGGAAGATTAAAACAATGGTTAGTTGCAGCAACTGTTTTTTCAATTTTATTAAGTTGGGGTAAAAATATTGAAGGATTAACCAATTTTTTTATAGATTACATTCCTTTATATAACAAGTTTAGAGCAGTTTCTTCTATACAAGTTATTGCGGAATTGTGTGTGCCAATTCTTGGCGTTTTAGCATTAAAAGAATTCTTTTCATCTAATAATTCTATCATAAAGAAAAGAAAATCATTAGAAAAAGCAGTTCTAGTTTTTGGAGGATTGATAGTTCTAGGTTTTTTATTAGCACACAGTTTTTCAACGTTCCAAGGTTTAAGAGATACCAATTACCGCGATTTCCCAGGTTTACTAGATGCAGTAATATCAGATAGAAAAGCGATGTTATTGCGTGATACTTTGCGGTCTCTTGCTTTAGTTTTGTTAGCAGCAATAACCCTAAGATTCTATTTATTTAACAGAATAAAACAAAAAGTTACAATTGTAATTTTAGCTATTTTCATTTTATTAGACTTAATACCAATAAATAAAAGATATGTAAATGCAACCGATTTTAAAGCCTCTAGAAAAATAGAAAAGCCTTTTAAAGCGACTACTGTAGACAACCTAATTTTGCAGGATAAAACACATTTTAGAGTGATAAATTTTACAACAGATCCAATGCAAGATGGTGCAACATCATACTTTCATCAATCTATTGGTGGTTATCATGCCGCTAAAATGGGGCGTTATCAAGAGTTGTTTGATTATCAAATTGCAAAGAATAATTTGGAAACGTTAAATATGTTAAATGCCAAATATTTTATTATTGCTGATGACAATAATGAATTGCAAGCACAGCAAAATCCAGATGCAAATGGCAATGTTTGGTTTGTAGAAAATATAAATTTGGTGAATTCTGCAAATGAAGAAATGCAAGCATTAGATTTGTTAAACACAAAAACAACCGCTGTTTTAGATAAAAGTAAGCTATCAAAAAATAGTGGTTTTATTTTTGAAAAAGATTCAACCGCTACCATTATATTGCTTAAATATGACGTAACCGAATTAACTTATCAATCAAAATCAGCAAAAGAACAATTTGCAGTTTTTTCTGAAATCTATTATAAAAATGGTTGGAATGCCTATGTTGATGGTAAATTAACGCCTCATTTTAGAGTGAATTATGTTTTAAGAGGAATGAAGATTCCTGCTGGAGATCATAAAATTGAATTCAAATTTGAGCCTAAAGTGATTCAACAAGGCGGCCTTATATCCATGTTTTCATATGTTATTTTGATTTTAGTTTCCTTAGGTTGGTTCTTGTATGATAAAAAGAAGAAAAAAATAGGATGAAAATAGGAATGATACTTGATGCTCCTTTTCCTCCTGATCCAAGAGTAGAAAATGAAGCAGTTTCTCTAGTAAATGCTGGCCATCAAGTTTTTCTTTTTTGTTTAAAATATGCTGATGAAAAAATATCCGAAGTTAGAAACGGAATAGAAGTTAGAAGATATAATTCTAATAAACTAGAGTATAAACTCTCGGCACTCGCCTATACAGTTCCTTTTTACACTTTTTTGATGCAGCAAAAAATTCAGCAATTTATAAAGGAAGCAAAAATTGACGCTTTGCACATTCATGATATCAGGATTGCTCAAGCAGTTTTTAACGCTAATAAAAAGCTTAATTTACCTGTTGTGCTAGATTTACATGATAATATGCCAGAAGTGATGAAATTATACCCTCACTTGCAAAATTTTCCAGGAAAATATATTATTTCTCCTAAAAAATGGAAACGGAAAGAAGTAGAATTTATTAAAAAGGCAACAAAAGTAATCTCAGTATCACCAGAATTTATAGAAACATTACAAACAAGATTACCATCAGAAAAAGAGAAGTTTATTTTGGTGCCAAATACTATTAGGGCTTCTTTTTTTGAAGATTATAAAGTTGACGAATCAATTATAGAAAAGTATAAAAACAGTTTTGTAATTCTCTATTTAGGAGATACACATCTTAGAAGAGGCTTAGAGACCGCAATTTTATCAATAGAAAAATTAAAGGAAAAAATCCCGAATATAAAATTAGTCATCGTTGGCAAAAACACCACAGATATTATTTTAAAAAAACAAGTTAAAGATTTAAACTTGCAAGATTTTGTAGATTTTGAAGGATGGCAAGATGTTTTTCTTTTTCAGTCTTACATACTTTCTAGTGCTGTTTGCATTTCTCCCTTACATAGAAATTTACAACATGATGTTGCGTACGCTAATAAAATATTTCAGTATATGAGTTTAGGAAAACCATTGCTGGTAAGCGATGCAATTGCTCAAAAAAGATTAGTTGAAAGAATAAATTCAGGTTTGGTACATCAAGAAAAAAATGTAAAAGATTTTTCTGATAAAATTTTAAAGCTATTTTTTGATGAACCTTTAAGAACTGAATTAGGCGAAAATGGAAAAAATTTTGTTAGAAATGAATTTTCTTGGGAGCAAACATCAAAAAAATTATTACATTTATATGATAATCTTCTAAATTGAAAGTAGTAATAATTACATATTATTGGCCTCCTGCGGGTGGTTCTGGTGTTCAGCGTTGGTTAAAATTTGTAAAGTATTTACAAAATTTTGATGTGCAACCCATTGTCTATACCGTTGATAATGCTAATTATCCAAAAGAAGATAAAACCTTACTAAATGAAGTTTCTTCAACTATAAAAATTTTAAAACAACCAATTTGGGAACCAACTAATTTATTTTTCTGGAAAAATAAACAAGCACAAAAAAGTGATGTTTCAAATGCTACAAATAATGGTTTTTTATCATTTATAAGAGGAAATTTTTTTATTCCTGATCCTAAAATATTTTGGGTAAACTCTTCAGTAAAATTTTTGCATCAATATTTAAAAGAGAATAAAGTAGATGTTGTAATATCTACAGGTCCGCCGCATAGCACGCATTTAATTGCTCAGAAATTAAAGCAAAAAAATAATATAAAATGGATTGCAGATTTTAGAGATCCTTGGTCTAATTTGTATTATAATGAAGAGTTTAAGCAATTATCTTTTGCTAAAAAGAAGAATGAAAAGTTAGAAAACTCAGTTTTTAAAAATGCAGATTGTATTTTAACAGTTAGTAATTCTTTAAAAAAGGAATTTGACCAAAAGGCAACTAGAGTAGAAGTAATTACGAATGGTTTTGATGATGAAGTATTATCCGAAGCTTCAATAACAGTAGATAAAAAATTTTCTATTTCGTATATTGGTTTACTACCAAAACAAAGTAACCCAAAACTATTTTTCAAGGTTTTAAGTAATTTATGTTTAGAAAATACTGATTTTAAAAATGATTTAAAATTGAACTTTATTGGTGATATTTCTGCGGATGTAAAACAAGAAATTGAAACGTATAATTTATTAGAGAATGCTGAATTTGTTGGGTATGTTTCTCACAGAAAAGCAATAGAATATCAGAAAAAAGCACAAGTTTTATTGTTGCTAATTCCTAATGTTGAGAAATCCGAAGGTATTTTAACAGGAAAACTATTTGAATATTTAACAGCGAAAAGACCTATTTTAGCAATGGGTCCAGAAACGGGAGATTTATCAGAAATATTAAAAGACACAAATGCGGGTGTTGTTATTGGTTTTGAAAATGAAACTAAATTAACAGCAGAAATTCGTAATTTATATCTGCAATATAAAACAGGAAATTTAAAGGTAAATTCTAAAAATATTGAACAATATCATAGAAAAGAGCTGACCAAAAAGTTGTCTGAAATCATAAAAAATCTATAGGATAAAATGGGAATTGTATTAAAACAATCTTTTAAAAATACCCTTTTTATTTATCTAGGTTTTGCAGTTGGCGGTATCAATACCTTGGTTTTATACACTCGTTTTTTAGAAGATGAATATTATGGTTTGGTTACCTTTTTGTTAGCAACTTCTAATTTATTAATGCCTTTAATTGCACTTGGAATTCATCATACAATTGTAAAATTTTTCTCAAGTTACTTCACAAAAATAGATAAAGATAAATTTTTATCATCGGTATTATTTTTGCCTGTATTGATTGCAATTCCGATAGGTTTTTTTGGTGATCTTTTTTATGAACAAATTAGCAGTTATATATCAGAAAAAAATCCAATAATAAAAGATTACACATTTGTAATTTACTTGGTTGCATTTACCTGTGCGTATTTTGAAGTCTTTTACGCTTGGGCAAAAGTACACTTTCAAACCGTTTTTGGTAATATTTTAAAGGAATTGTATAACAGAGTTGCGGTAATGATTTTGTTGTTTGCTGTCTATTTAGAGTGGATAACAAAAGCGGAATTTATTTACTATTTAACGGCTACGTACTTTTTAAGAATGTTATTAATGATGTTCTATGCGTTTAGATTGTATTTGCCAAAATTTACTTTTCAAAGACCCGATAATTATAAAGAAGTCTTGCGTTTTTCTATCTATATTATTATGGCAGGTAGTGCTGGTGCCATCATTTTGGATATCGATAAATTTATGATTCCCGGTAAAGAATCTTTAGAAACGGCGGCTTATTATGCTGTCGCAGTTTTTATTGGGTCGTTTATAGAAGCGCCAAGCAGAGCGATGTTAAACATTCTACAGCCTTTAACATCTAAAATTTTAAATGAAGAAAATCACAAAGAAGTAGCATCTTTATATAAGAAAAGTTCTATTAATTTATTGATTATTAGTGGTTTTTTCTTTGTGATTATCAATGCAAATATTAACGAGTTATTTAATTTGCTTCCTGTTCAATATGCTGGCGGAGCTTTGGTTGTTTTCATGATTTCATTATTAAAAATGTACAATGGTTTTTTAGGGAATAATGGGGCAATTATTAATAATTCTAAATATTATAAAATTACCTTACCCTACAGTTTAATAATGGCAATTTCTGTTTATTTTTTAAATAAACTCTTCTATTATGAGTTAGATATGGGTACAGACGGTTTAGCTCTAGCTACATTAATCGTAATATTTACAGCAAATACAGGAAAGATATTTTTTGTGAAAAGAAAATTTTCAATGACACCTTTTACTGATAAGTCATTTACCATGATGTTCGTAATTGCTGTTTTGTACTTGCTCTTTAATTTCTGGGACTTTACAATACGCAATGTGTATGTGTTTGAGCTGCCAATCCATCCAATCATCAACATCATTTTAAAAAGTATTTTAATTACACCTATTTATTTGTTTTTAGTATTAAAATTGAATATTTCAACTGAAATTACAACTATTTTTAAAAGGTTTTATAAATAACAATCAATAAAATCGGTGAGCATATGAAACAATAATGCAAAAGCGAGTATTCTTGTTTTCTTAAAGAAAAGACCTGCGGAATAGATGCTTATTGCAATATAAGAATGTAGCGGATGAAAATTAATACTACACCTGTTTTTCTCAAAAATAGGGTTTGCAAATAAATGATCTAAATCGACTAGCATAGAGCATAAAAAAACGAGATATACAGTTTTCCAATTTTTTTTAAAAAATAAAAAGGATATTAGTAAAGGAAGTAAAAAGTGTAATCCATAATGAACGGTAAATTTCAGCATTTAAAAAAGTTTTTATAAATAACTAATTGCATTAGGGCCTTCCATAAATAAAAGGTCTAAAATTGATAAATTAGGTATAAAACCATGTTTGTCATCAAACATTTGTATGTATCTATCTACTAACTTTTTTGGTTGCTGTTTTATTTCGGCGAGCAATCTAAAATCATTTTCTGAGGTTTCAATTTGATATTCCTTAGTTTTAGAAAAATTAGTTTCTATTTGGAGCGCATCCGTTAAAAATAAAAAAGTATCAATATTTAAATCTTGAAGATATTTGTATTTTTTCTCAAAAATTGGAGCAATATCGTCTTCAAAGAATTCAAAAAAAGGGGAAGTTCTGTATGCAATTTGTAAGGATTTAAAATGTTGGTCCTGCCAGGGAAAATCGTTTTCTACTAAGGTATCTCTTGTTTTTTTTCTACTATCTTTTGTAAGATGTTTAACAGGAATAGTTAGCAACTGTTTACCATTGCTATTATAAATATAACAACGATTTCTATAACTTTGTTTCTGAAAATTATCATCTAATTCAAAAATGATTTCGCTTGCTTTTACAATCTCTGTATATTGAGAAATAGGAGAGAAGTAAGTGGGTATAAATAATGGCATCTGTTATTACTGTTCAGTTTACAGTCTCAGTATTCAGCATTAAACTGTTAACTGTTCCTGTTAACTGCTACTGAAACTTGCTTCTGTAAGCTATTTTTTAACTTTTTTTACTTTGTAAAAACTCCAGCCAATATAAAGTGCAATTATTGCTAAAACAAAATATCTGTAAGAAACAGGCTCTCCATCTCCGCCAACAGTTGTAAACATTCTATCCCATCTTATAGATTTTAATTTAGCCGTAAAACTAGCTGCATTTGCATCCCAACTAAACCAAATCATTACTGGTTTCCCTAAAACATGATCAAAAGGGACATAGCCCCAATAACGAGCATCTAAAGAGTTGTGTCTATTGTCACCAATCAAATAAAAGTAATCTTGTTTAAAAGTGTAAGAATCTGCTTTTTCTCCGTTGATAAAAATATCATCTCCATTAATTACCAAATCATTGTATTCATAATTTTTAATAATTTGCTTGTAAAAAGGAAGAGACTCAGTATCTAATTTTACAGTTGCTCCTTTTTTAGGGAGATAAATAGGACCAAAATTATCTTGACTCCATTTTAATTTTTCTACATGAGGAAAAATCGCATTGTCTGGAGCATGATTTATTTTTTTAACAGAAACTGTTAATGGATACTTTTCTAACTTAGAAACTTCATCATCCGTTAAATTAATGTTTATCTTATTTTCAACATTAATCATTTTTAAACGTTGTGCAAATTGTTGGTTTACACCCCCTGCGACTTCGGTATACAGAGAATCTGAGCCAATTTTTGTAAGATTACCGTTTTGCTTTATAGCTTCTTGTACTTTATCATTATTCCAATATTCTGATAAAATTTTATAAACGCCTGTTCTTTCTTTATCCAATAAAAACTTTGGGTATGTATTTTGGCTAATAGGTTCTTTACATTCAAAAGTATAATAAAACTGTAATTTTGCTCTGTAAGGCAATACGTTCTTTTTACCATTTATATAAAAATAACCATTGATCATTTGTAAAGAATCGCCAGCAATACCAACACAACGTTTTACATAATTTGTTTTTTTATCAACAGGTTTATAGGTGAATTTACCTGAATTGTCCCCCCACATGGTTGCTAAAGAATCTGCAGGCCAGTTGAAACAAACAATATCATTATTTTTAATTTTTTGTAAACCAGGTAAACGAGTATAAGGTAATTGAGGTGTTTTAAGATATGATGCTGTACCGGTAAAAGGCAAAGAATCATGCACCATTGGAGCAGCAATTACTGTAGATGGAACTCTTGCTCCGTAATGAAATTTGCTTACAAATAAATAATCTCCAACTAATAAAGATTTCTCTAAAGAAGAAGTTGGTATTGTAAAAGGTTGCATAAAATACGTGTGAACCAACGTAGCTGCAATTATTGCAAAGGTTATAGAACTTACCCATTCGCCAAATTCAGAACGAGGTTTTAAGCTTCTTTCTGAGTGATACGTTGCGTCTGTTGCATAGTTGATATAGAAAATATACAAACCTAAAGTTACAAGTACTAAAAGCGAATCTAATTTCTTGTAAAAACCAAAAGTTCTAATCGTTTCGATCCAAATAACAGGAAACATTAATAGGTTTACAACAGGGATAAATAATAGAACAATCCACCATTTTGGTCTTTTTATAATTTGCATTAAAACAATTCCGTTATAAATTGGTACAGCCGCTTCCCAAGCTTTTCTACCCGCTTTAACGTAGAGTTTACACGTCCCTAAAAAATGTAGCACTTGAATTGCTAAGAAAAAGATAAACCATTGTGTATATGTCATAATAATATTTTTAAAACCCTTTAAAAAGGATAAAGTTCTTTTGTTTTATAAGGCACAAAATAGAAAAAATGTTACAGTTTTTAAGAGATGTTTAACACGTCTTTCATAGAAAAAACTCCAGTTTTATCTACAATCCATTCTGCAGCAATAACAGCGCCTAAAGCGAACCCTTTTCTGCTGTGAGCTGTATGTTTAATTTCGATTGTATCTACTTCAGATTCATACCAAACGGTGTGTGTTCCTGGCACATCTGGCATTCTTTTTGCCACAATTGGTATGTTTTCTTCAGATGTTTTTTCTCCTAACTCCCAATGAGTCTTAGAAGAATTATCTATAATTCCCTCTGCCAATGTAATGGCTGTTCCGCTTGGCGCATCCAATTTTAAGGTATGATGAATTTCTTCCATAGAAATACTGTAACCTTCTATAGTTTTCATCATTTTTGCTAATTGTTTGTTTAGTTCAAAAAAAATATTTACACCTAAACTATAATTTGAAGCATAAATAAACGCACCATTTTTTTCCTTACACAATGCAACCACATCGTTGTAGTTATCTAACCAACCTGTAGTTCCAGAAATTACTGGAACATTGTTGTTTAAACAAGTTGAAATGTTATTAAATGCTGAATTTGGAACGCTGAAATCAATAGCCACATCTGCTAAAGTAATCTCAACTTCATCATCAACATCTTTTCTAATTACTATTTCATGGCCTCTAGAGATTGCAATTTTTTCAATCTCTTTTCCCATTCTCCCGTAACCTAAAAGTGCAATTTTCATTTTAAAAGTTATATTTTATGACCAATCCAACAGAAGGTGTTTCAAATTTAATTGGGTTCATTATTAGTTCAGGTTTAAAAGACAAACTATCATCCGTATTAAATTGAAGTAAATGTGCATTTACACTGGCTTCAACAATTTGCAGTATGTAAATAATTACTCCTGATAATAAAGACATATCTCTATTTTCTCGTAATTGCTTTTGTGCAGTCTCTAGTGTTTGTATCGAAACAGTAGAAGTTCCATCATCCGAAGTGAACTCATCTTGCAAACCATTTTTCCTTAATTTATAAGCAGTTCTAAATCGTTTATAATCGTTATTATTTATTTGATAATAATAAGTAGGTATTGCTAAAGCAGCCCAAACTATAGGTGCTTTCCAGTATTTTTTATTATAAACTTGACCCATTCCTGGAAAAATCGCAGAATAAAACGCAGCTTTAGAAGGCGATAAAGGATCGTATACTCCTTGAGCAATATTTATATTTCCTTTAATTGTAAGATCTTTAATTTTTAGATCTGTAGAATCTTTTTGCGCAAAAAGAGTCGCAGAAAAAAATGCGATTGTAAGAATTAATATGTTTTTTTTAAAAAACACCTATTTTAATAAGTTTTTTATTCGATTAAAATCTTCTTCAGAATGAAAGGGAATTGATATTTTTCCTCTGCCATTTGCACCAATACTAATATCTATTTTATGACCAAAGTATTCGCCAATATCTTTTAAACTTTCTTTTATATAAGGAGGTATCGTTTTCTTTTTTGGCTTTGCAATTGTAACAGATTTCAAGTTTTTTACCAAATCTTCTGTTTGTCTTACAGATAATTTTTCTCTTAAAATTTTTTCGTAAATTGCTAATTGATCTTCTGTATTATCAACGTTAATCATTGCACGACCATGACCCATAGAAATAAAACCATCTCTAATGCCTGTCTGTAAAATTGGGTCTAATTTTAACAAACGCAAGTAATTAGTTACCGTAGAACGTTTTTTACCAACTCGAATACTTAAATTTTCTTGTGTTAATTGAATTTCGTCAATTAAACGTTGGTAAGAGAGCGCTACTTCAATTGGATCTAAATTTTTACGCTGAATATTTTCAACCAAAGCCATTTCTAGCATTTCTTGGTCGTTGGCAAGTCTAATATACGCTGGTATTGTGGTACTTCCTATTAATTTTGATGCTCTAAAACGACGCTCACCAGAAACTAATTGGAATTTATTTCCTTCTAATTTTCTAACTGTAATTGGCTGAATTACACCTAACTCTCTTATAGAACTAGCCAATTCACGCAAGGATTCTTCATCAAAATAAGTTCTTGGTTGAAAAGGGTTCATATCAATTGAATTTAATTCAATTTCAATAATACTTCCTACAACTTTATCTGCATGTTTATCTGATGCAGAATTGATGTTTGGTGATTCTTGTAATAAAGCAGATAATCCTCTTCCTAAAGCTTGTTTCTTGGTTGCTTTTGCCATTTACTTATGCTTTTTTATAATTTCTTGGGCTAAATTTAAGTAATTTATAGCACCTTTACTAGTAGCATCGTATGCTATAATGCTTTCTCCATAACTTGGTGCTTCTCCTAAACGTGTGTTTCTTCTAATAATTGTGTCAAAAACCATGCTAGAAAAATGCTTTCTAACTTCGTCTACAACTTGATTTGATAAACGCAAACGAGAATCAAACATGGTCAATAACAAACCTTCAATATCTAAGTCTGCATTATGAATTCTTTGGATACTTTTTATGGTATTTAATAATTTACCTAAACCTTCTAATGCAAAATACTCACATTGTATCGGTATAATCACAGAATCTGCAGCAACTAAAGAATTTAATGTTATCAACCCTAAAGATGGTGCACAATCAATTAAAATATAATCGTAATCATCTTTAATATCAACTAATGCCTTTCTAAGCATGTATTCTCTGTCCTCCTTATCTACTAATTCAATTTCTATAGCAACTAAGTCTATATGAGCAGGAATAAGATCTACATTAGGTGAGGTTGTTTTTACAATAACATCTTTTGCAGAAGCGCTATGTTCTAAAACTTGATAGGTTCCAATCTCTACACCATCAACATTTATACCCAAACCAGAAGAAGCGTTTGCTTGGGGATCAGCATCTATTAAAAGAACTTTTTTTTCTAAAACACCTAAAGAAGCTGCTAAATTTATGCTTGTTGTAGTTTTACCTACACCCCCTTTTTGATTTGCGATTGCAATTATTTTCCCCATTAAAAAGCGATATTTTTAAGGAGTAAAATTACAATTTATTATCTTTTAATAAAATGAAAGATGTTAACAAAAATATAAATTTTTAAAATTCTGAAAACAAGTAAATTAACTTTATGTTGTTTATGTTTTTAAACAATTTTATATTATAAAATGTTAGTCTCTATACTCAAAATTTAAGTAGGGATTAGGCGTTCTTTTTAGGGATGTTTTTAAGGATTTCAAGTAACAATTTCCAGAATTTTTGTGTTGATGAAATTTGTGCTCTTTCATCTGGAGAATGCGCTCCTCTAATAGTTGGTCCAAAAGAAACCATATCTATATTTGGGTAATTTTGACCTAAAATTCCACATTCTAATCCTGCATGACACGCAGCAACTCTTGGATCTTCTTTAAATAAATCTGTATAAATAGTAGAAACAATTTTTAAGATTTCTGAATTTACATTCGGTAACCAACCAGGATATGTCCCTGAAAACTCAACTTCAAAACCTGCCAATTCAAAACAAGAGCGCAAAGAATTTGCTAAATCCCATTTGTTTGTTTCTGATGATGATCGTGTTAAACAACCTACTTTAATAGTACCCTCTTTTACAATAATTCTTGCAATATTATTTGAAGTTTCTACTAAGCCATCAACATCTGGACTCATTCTATAAACACCATTTAAAGCAGCATAAATTGCTCTTGTAAATCCTTCTTGAACTCCTAAATCCATTACCTTTTTAGGTGATGTAACTTCTTTAATTTCAACAACTAAATTAGTTTCTAATGTTGAAAACTCTTCTTTTATATTGTTAATAAGTATGTTTGTTTCAAACAAAAATAGTTCTTTAGATATGTTGTCAACGATAATAGTTGCGGCACTTTCTCTTGGAATTGCATTGCGCAAACTACCTCCATTTATATCCGCAATTCGCAATCCAAAATTAGCAAAACCATCAAACAAAATACGGTTCATAATTTTGTTAGCATTTCCTAAACCTTTAATAATATCCATTCCAGAATGACCGCCATTTAAACCTTTTACAGTTATTGAAAAAGCAGTTGAATTTTCTGGTGTTGCATCTTCTAAATACGTTCTAGTCGCAGTAACATCAACTCCGCCAGCACAACCTATTCCTATTTCATCATCTTCTTCTGTGTCTAAATTTAGTAAGATTTCGCCTTCTAAAACGCCACCTTCTAAACCCATTGCGCCAGTCATACCTGTTTCTTCATCAATGGTAAATAAAGCCTCAATTGTTGGGTGTTCAATTTCTTTGGATGATAAAACAGCCATAATTGCAGCAACTCCTAAACCATTATCTGCTCCTAAAGTTGTGCCTTGTGCTTTAATCCAATCGCCATCCACAAACATTTTAATTCCTTCTTTGTCAAAATCAAAAACGGTATCAGAATTTTTTTGATGCACCATATCTAAATGACCTTGCATTACAATGGTTTTTCTGTTTTCCATTCCAGCAGTTGCCAGTTTTTTAATGATCACATTCCCAACTTTATCAACAAAAGTTTCAAGATGTAGTTTTTTGCCAAAATCAACCATAAATTGGATAACTCTTTCTTCTTTTTTTGAAGGACGAGGAACTGCATTTAAATCTGCGAAATGGCTCCAAACTGCTTTTGGTTCTTGGTTTCTTATATCTTGACTCATGATGATTTTTTCTTAAAATTAGTGGTGCAAAAGTACAATTTTTGAAGCCCAAAAAAAAGCCTTCTCGTAAAAGAAGGCTTTTTAAATTTAAGTAGTTGCTTAATTAATTTCTATAACTACATCTTCGATGTTTTTACGTACTTTTTTAAGATCTTTCATATAATCATCTGCTGCTCTAAAACCAACTGGTAAAACCAATATTGAAGTTAGATTATGAGCGCCTAATTTTAATATTTCATCATATTTTTTAGGAACAAATCCTTCCATCGGACAAGAATCTATTTTTTCTGCAGCACAAACCGTCAATAAATTACCTAAAGCTAAATAGGCTTGATTTCTATTCCAAACCAATAGTTCTTCTTGCGTTTTTTTCTCAATTTCCGCAGTTAAAAACTTTTTAAATGGATTGATTATTGCATCTGGAGTTTCTCTAATTTGTTTTACTAAATTAAAGTAGTTTTCTACTTCTAATGATGAATATTTTGTTGGGATACAAATCACCAAAAGATGAGAAGCACCCAATACTTGAGATTGATTCCAAGAATGTGCAACCAATTCTTTTTGAATCTCTTTATTCTTTACGATAACTAACTTTAAAGGCTGCAAACCATATGAAGTCGCGGTTAAATTAAATGCTTCTTTTAAGGTATGTATTTGTGTTTTTGAAAGCGCTTTATGTTCGTCAAACTTTTTAACTGCATATCGCCATTGTAAACTTTCTATTGAATTCATTTTCTTATTTTAGACTGCAAAAATAAATGAATAATTAGAACTAAAAATTCTATTTGTATTGGTAAAATTTATGAGGAAATAAATTTTTTTGTAACTTTAAACAAAAAAGTATGACAGAAGAATTTTTATATTATATCTGGCAGTATAAACTATTTTTAAAAAATGATTTATGTACTACTGATCATCAGGAAATAGCTATTTTAAAATCAGGAATTCACAATAAAAATTCTGGACCTGATTTTCTAAATTCTCAAGTAAAAATAGAAGATCAACTTTGGGTAGGAAATGTGGAAATGCATGTAAAATCTTCTGATTGGTATTTGCACAATCACGAAGAAGACGACAATTTTGATGCTGTAATTTTACATGTGGTTTGGGAACATGATGCCACTATTTTTATGAAAAACAACCAACCTTTGCCCACTTTTGAAATCAAAAATTTTGTTGATGAAAAATTATTAGGGAATTATAACCGTCTAATTTATTCCAAACAAAATTGGATCCCTTGTGAAAAACAAATCTATAACGTACCCAAGTTTTTGATTGATAACTGGTTAGAGCGTTTGTATTTTGAGCGATTAGAACAGAAATCGGTTTTTATTAAAGAATTGTTAGTAAATACAAATCAAGATTTTGAAGCTGTTTTATTTCAATTGTTAGCTAAAAACTTCGGATTAAAAGTAAATGGAGATTCTTTTTTACAATTAGCAAAGTCAATTGATTTTGCGGTGATTAGAAAAGAACGTTTTGACCAACAAAAGTTAACTGCTTTATTTTTTGGACAAGCAGGTTTTTTTGAAGATGATATTCAAAATGAATATTTTTCTTTGCTAAAAAGCGAATATAAATATTTGAAACATAAGTATAACTTACAAGCCATTTCTAAAAATAATTTTCAATTTTTTAGAATGCGACCTCAAAATTTTCCAACAATAAGAATAGCACAATTGGCAGCATTATTTTTTACGTATCAAAATTTATTTTCAAAATTGATGAACATTTCTAAAAAAGAAGATGTTTACAAATTATTTTCTTTTGATATTCAGGAATTTTGGAAAACGCATTATACGTTTGAAAGTGAGTCAAAAAAATCAGCAAAAAAGCTCTCAAAATCTTTTATTGATTTATTTTTGATAAATACAATTGTCCCTTTAAAATTTGTGTATTTACAAAGTAGAGGAGAAGTTGATCATGAAGCTATTTTGGAACTGATTAAACAAATTTCATCAGAAAAAAACAGCATTATTGATCAATTTTCAGAATTAAAAATGAAATCTAAAAACGCATTAGAAAGTCAGGCTTTATTAGAGCTTAAAAACAACTATTGCACAAAGAAACGTTGTTTACAATGTGCAATAGGTAATAATTTATTGAAGAAGTAAAATCAAAATTCGTCTTTGTGAGGCACGAAGCTATCTGTTAGTTAAAAAAAAACGATTTTTATATTTTAATGAACAGATTGTTTCAGTTTACCAAAAAGTAAACTTCGCAAAGAGGGTGTTTAGATTATTTTGTGTCTAAAATTTCCTTTATAGTTGCCAAACAATCTCTGTAATGGTATTTTGTGATTCTATTTATAGCTCTATTTTTTGCAATCGTCAATTGAAAATTCAGCATTGCCAATTCACCTCTTATTATTGAAGAAATATCGGTGCTTTTTGTGTCTTTTGAAACTAGTAAAATACCTAATCGATCTATAAAAGACTTTTGTAAATTACGTCTAAAGAGAGTTACATTTCTAACGTAATTTGCCTCAGTAAAAATACCCGTTCTTACATCTCTAATCATGTCTGAAGCTCTGTAATAATTATCCTGAATAACTTCTGCATCAATCATTCTTTTAAGAGTTGCAGCGTTTAAAATTGAGTTTAGTTGCCTTTCTTGTAAACTCAACATCAAATCAGTATAACCATCTTCTTTAAAGTTTGCTAAAATATTTTTATTTAATAACCAGTATTGCGTTTCAAAAGCGTTTTTATGCAACCAAACTAAAGATTCTTGTTGTTTTTCTCTACTTACAGGAATGTAAATATTTCCTGTTTGATTTGGTTTTTTATTAATTTCGTAAACACCGCCAATATTGCCGGTAACATGCCCAACATATCTGCTCCAAACTCCTAATAATTCTAAATATAATTCTGATAAATCTTCATAATTATTGGTTTGATTAGAAGTCCAATTTGGTAAGTTTTTAGCAACAATTTTAAGGTTTTTAATTCCGTAAGTTGACGCTTGTACTTGATCATTTCCTATTCCCTCGGTTTGTGCAGAAGGGTCAAAGCGTTCACCACCAAATCTATAAATAGGATTATCTCCTTTTTCTTCAATCCAAGAATCTAATGTTTTAACTTCTTGTTCAGGGTTTTTTATATCCGGAATTTTACGATATCCCCAGTTAATTGAATAATGATCATAAGGACCTAATTGACGAATAAATCGGATGTTTTTATCGCCCGGTTGTGCAACATAATTGTAACGCGCATAATCCATAATAGTTGCTGCAATTCCCATTTTTTGTGTAAAATTTCCAGAACGTAAAGAATCTACAGGATACGCAAAACTTGCAGCCATGTTATGCGGTAAACCCAATGCATGACCAACTTCGTGAGAAATTACCATTCGCATCATTTCGCCAATTTCTTCTGCAGGAGTATCTAAAGTTCTTGCAGATGGATTTGCGGCACCAGTTTCTAATAAATATCTATTTCTGTAAGAACGCAAATGATTGTGATACCAAATAATATCGCTCTCAATTATTTCGCCAGTTCTTGGATCTGAAACACTTGGCCCGGTTGCATTTCTTGTAGTGCTTGCTACATATCTTATAGAAGAATAACGAACATCTTCCATGCTGAATTCTGGATCTTCTTCTTTTGTTGGTGGGTATTTTGCCATAATTGCATTTTTAAAACCAGCAGTTTCAAACACTTTTTGCCAATCATCTACACCTTGTTTAATGTATTTTTTTAATTTATCTGGAGTTGCAGGGTCTAAATAATACACAATTGGTTTTATAGGCTCTACCAATTCTCCACGATTATAAGCTGCCAAATCTATAGGCTCTAAACGCCAACGTCTAATATATCTTTTGTCATCAGCTTTTAAAGCTTCAGAGCTATAATCTATATTTCCGATAGAAAAATAACCAACTCTTTTATCGTAAATTCTTGGTATCATTTTATCTTCTGGTAATAAAATCATTGATTGATTTACGCGTAAAGTAATTGTATTTGTTGATGAATTACTTGGCGGTTCATCTGCATCAAAAGTAAAATCTTGCACAACTTCTATATTTTTTGGATAACTTTTTATACTGTTGATAAAACTTCTAGAAGCATCTAACTTTTTCACTTTATATGTTTTTCTAAAAGAATCTGGCAAACCTGATATTGCTTTTACATCCGAAGAAAAGAAATCTGTAACATCTACTAAAACTGCTGTAGAATCTTGGCTTTGAATTTTAATATCAAAAGCATAGATTACAGGTTCTAAATTGTTTGCAACGACAGATTTATATATTGGTAAAGAATCATTTGCAATTGCATTATAAGATTTTACTTTTAAAAGAATTTTGTTTTTAAATTTTTCCCAAACAATAACTTGTGTGTTTATTTTTGAGCCAGCATTTACATAACCACCACCTAAACCTGCAGGTAATTCTTTAATTCTGGTAACTAACAGCATTTCTTTTCCTAAAAAAGATGTAGGAATTTCGTACATAAATTTGTCATTGTTTTCGTGCACTTTAAAAACGCCGTCATCTGTTTTGGTTTTAATTGTTACAAAATCTGCATATTTTGGAGTTTTATTTTTTTCTGGTATTAGTGTTGTTTGTTCTTTTTTTGATTTTTTTCTTTGCGCATTTATTTTTGATGGAAATGCAAAAGCAATCATTAAAGAGAAGAGTAGTAGTTTTTTCATAATTGGTATTTTGTTTAAGATTTGTAATTTACTTAAAAACAATAAAAATAGCTTTATTGTTTTTAGTAAAATATAAAAAGTTTGTTTTACCCTTTTTATGTTTCGTTGGTTAAAGGTTGTTACATTTACTTTTATTTCGATGAATTTACAACCTTAATTTTATAAAATAAAAACTTTTAAAATTGTATTTATATTCATGTTTTTTATTTCATGTGATTCGGTAAAAACCAAACCAGAATATCTTGAATTTGAAAATTATCCAAATACAGATAGAGTAACAGAAACAAGTAGTATGTATAAATATTACTTCATAAAGAATGCTCCAGCAGATAATGAAAATTTACGTGCTCATACAGATAAGTTAGCATTTAAGTTGATGAATTTTACATTAAATGATTCAATTAAGAAAATTACTTTTTTCTTTTTCACAGATAAACCAAATTTTTTATTAGGTATTATTGATGAAAATTATTATTAAGATGGTCCAGGTGTTGAAGACGGATATAATCCAAGAAGAGCATAGAATACTTTTTCAATAAATGAAGAAAAAGAAGTTTGGTTAAGTACAACCATCTATAAAAATGAAAGGACAGTATTACCTTCAATTGTATATTTAAAAAGAAAATTAATAAAAAAAAGTAAAATAAAATGAAACAAATGATATCACTAAAATTAACAATTATACTTTTACTTTTAAGTATAAATATGAACTCTCAAACAATTATAAGTTTGAATATAGTAGATGAATATTCATATAATGGTGACAAAATAAATATGCAAGAGAATTTTGTTGTAAAAGACTTTTCTAATATTGATTTAAGTTTATTAAATAAATTAGAGACCTATTGCAATTCAAAACAATCTTTAATTAGAGATAAATATTTAGATCATAGCTACATGTTTTTTAAATATGAAAAGAATGTTTTAGAGGATAATATTGGTCTTACTGTTGAAGATTTATACAATAATAAGATTAAAGCAGTAGCAATATTAAGGTATCATAAAACGAGAAATGGTACTTTTGAGAAGCGCTTCATACTTTTAAATAATGGAGAGCCATTAAAATATTTCATTAATGGAGTTGAAAAGAAAAAAAATATAAAAAAAATGCCCTAGTTGGCGCGAGCATCCTGCTCGTGCACACAACAAAATAATAATAGAAATTAATTTTATCAAAAACAAACCCAATCTTTAAGTAGATTGGGTTTTTATATTTATATGAGTTCTTCTAATACAAACTCTTATATTTATTAGGATTTGCTTCATGCATAATCTCATGAATTTTTTCAAAAATATCTTCTGCAGATGGTTTAGAAAAATAATCTCCATCTGTACCATAAGCTGGTCTATGGGCTTTTGCTGATAATGTTGCAGGTTTGCTGTCTAAATATTGATAGCCATTTTGAGTTTCTAAAATCTCTTGTAAAAGATACGCAGATGCTCCACCAGGAACATCTTCGTCAATGATTATTAGTTTATTTGTTTTTGCTAAACTTTTTACACAATCATGATTTAAATCAAAAGGCAATAAACTTTGTGCGTCAATAATTTCTATTTCTATACCATCTTGAGATAAATCTTTGGCTGCTTCTTGAACTAAACGTAAAGTTGATCCGTAAGAAACAACCGTAATATCTGTACCTTCTTTTATGGTTTCTACAACTCCTATTGGTGTTTTAAACTCACCTAAATTTGTAGGTAATTCTTCTTTTAAACGATACCCATTTAAACATTCAATCACAACAGCAGGATCGTCACCTTCTAACAAGGTATTGTAAAATCCGGCAGCTTTTGTCATATTTCTTGGAACCAAAACATGAATTCCTCTTACATTATTTATAATTCCTCCCATTGGCGATCCTGCGTGCCAAATACCTTCTAATCTGTGACCTCTTGTTCGTACAATTAACGGTGCTTTTTGTTTACCAGATGTTCTGTAACGTAAAGTAGCTAAATCATCGCTCATTATTTGAAGTGCATACAATAAGTAATCTAAATATTGAATTTCTGCAATTGGTCTTAAACCTCTCATTGCCATTCCAATACCCTGACCTATAATAGTAGCTTCTCTAATTCCTGTGTCAGAAATTCTAATGTCTCCATATTTATCTTGCAATCCCTCTAAACCTTGATTTACATCACCAATAAAACCAGCATCTTCACCAAAAATTAAAACATCAGGATGTTTTTTTAGAATAACGTCAAAATTATCTCTCATTATAATTCTGGCGTCTACAAAATTCTTTTCTTGAGAATAGGTTGGTTTTTTTTCTAAAATATTTATAACACTTGAATCAGATTCATTAAGTAAATGTGTAGAATACTTGTTAGAACCATTATTTATAGCTGATTTTATAAAATTCTGTAATTCTATTTTTGCAGCAAAATTTTCATCTTTTAAATATCTTAAACATTTTCTGGTTGCAGTTAAAATATCTTTTCTTGATGGTTCTACAATTGTTAATAAATCGTTTTTATATTTATTAATAAAAGTTCCGTTTTTGCTTTTGCTAACTGCGTTTTCAAGTATTTCTGCTGCAATAGAAAGTTCAGCCTTAATTTCATTTAAGTAAGTATTCCAAGCATTTCTTTTAGCATTGGTAACTTCTTTTTTTGCTTCTTTTTCTATAATTAATAACTCTTCTTCAGATTCTACAAAGCGTAAAATATCTCCAGTTTCTGTTTCAAGTTCAAACTCTAAAATCCAATTACGCATTTTGGTAATACAGTCATAGTCTTGTTCCCACTGTAATCTTTTTTTGTCTTTATATCTTTCATGAGACCCAGAAGTAGAATGACCTTGAGGTTGTGTTAGCTCTTTTACGTGAATTAAAATAGGTACATGTTCTTCTCTTGCAATTTTAGCTGCTTTTTGATAAACATCAACTAATTGCACATAATCCCATCCATTTATAACAAAAATTTCATAACCATCTTTTTCATTGTCTCTTTGAAAACCGTTTAAAATTTCTGAAATACTTTCTTTTGTAGTTTGATGTTTAGCGTGAACTGAAATTCCATATTCATCATCCCAAACATTCATTATCATTGGCACCTGTAAAACACCAGCAGCGTTTATGGTTTCAAAAAACACACCTTCACTTGTACTAGCATTACCAATTGTACCCCAGGCAACTTCATTTCCATTAATAGAAAAATCAGTTTTATGTTGTACACTTTTTTCGTTTCTATATATTTTTGATGCTTGTGCTAAACCTAATAAACGTGGCATTTGGCCTGCTGTAGGAGAAATATCTGCACTAGAATTGTATTGTTTTGTTAGGTCTTTCCAGTTTCCATCTTCTTGCAAACTGTGCGTTGCAAAATGACCACCCATTTGTCTACCACCAGACATTGGATCTTCTTTAAGATCTGCATGTGCATACAAACCAGCAAAAAATTGTTGAGGTGTTAACTCACCAAGTGCCATCATTAAAGTTTGATCTCTATAATAACCAGATCTAAAATCACCTTTTTTAAAGGCTTTGGCCATGGCTAATTGAGGCACTTCTTTTCCGTCACCAAAAATCCCGAATTTTGCCTTACCAGTTAAAACTTCCCGTCTTCCTAATAAGCTACATTCTCTACTAACTTTTGCAATTCTGTAATCATTTAGTACTTCACTTTTGAAATCATTAAATGTAATTTCCTGAGTATTAGAAGTTACCTTTTCTTTCAGCATGGTTTTATATTTTAGACGTTCACAAAGATAGTTTTTTTAATCGATAATTAAAAATATCTTGATTGTTTGAGAATATGTTAATAAAATTAACATAAAGATATGTTTTGTTAGGAATTACACAAAAGAATTTAATTTGTTTGAATTTCACAAAAATCCTCGCCTAAAAAAATTATAAATCGAATTTACGTCAGCAGTTAATGTAAATCTAATTTTTTGTGGGTAATCACCCTGAGAAATTTCCCATCCATTATTTGAGTATAAAGGAAAATAAATCTCAAATATATTGTGAACAAAATTAAAACGGATTCCATTATTATATCCAAAGTAAATAGGATTGTTTTTGTTTTTTAGAAAAGCGACATCATTATAAAATTCAATCCATCTCCATAAACCAAAACTAGAATTCATTGCAAACATATATTGATTTGCATATCTTGTGGGTAAAACAGATTTAAATCCACCTTCGGCAATAATAAATTGTTTGCTAAAAAAACCAGTATTTTCTGATCTTCCTAAATAATTAAGCTGAAATAAATAGTCATTAGCTCTGTCTAAGCCAAAACTAAAATAATCTCCTTCTGTTTTATTATTTAAAAAAGCACCAGCAAAAAACCTAAAATCTAATTGTGTATCTGAAGTTGATAAAGATCTAAATCTTAAATCTACCGAGAGTTTAGAGAATTTTTCAGCAGCTTCTAAACTAAAGTTAGACCTAAATTCTTTTATAATGTCTGGATTTATATAGTTGTAACTTAAACTAAAAACGCTATAATTATCTTGATCTGTTCTAATTCTTGTGGGTGAAACCTCTTTATCGATATGAACTAATTTTGCTAATAAAGATTCTGTAGTTGCATCTCTCAAAGATTTCCTTTTAAAAACTACGTTTACAAATGGTACAAAAGCGGTGTATGATAATTCTGGAGCATAATCTAAAGTAAGACCAGAAACACCGTACATTACTTTGTAGATTTTAGTTTCTTCTAAATATTGATTGTATAAAGTAGTAAACTTACCAATTAAGGTATTGCTTTTTGTAGCATAAGAAGGTGCAAATTTAAATTCTAAATTCCTTTTAATTATAGGTTTGTTGTGCAGCTTAATGCCTAAAATAAGTCCGTTGTAAAAGTTGTAATTAATATCTGGTTGATAAAATATTTGTGTGTAATAGGGGTCTTGGGCGTCTTTTATTAAAGTGAATTTTAAAGGCTTGTTAAAGATTTTATTATCTAGGGTTTTCCAATTATCTAGGGTATTTAACTCTGGATAAAGATTTTCATAATTTAGAGCTACCTTATTAAAATCTTTTTTAGGAATGGTAACCGTTTTTAAGCTATCGATGTCTGTAAACCATTTTTTAAATTTAATTTCTTTGTCTTTTAGACCGTAAAGCAAAACGGGTGCAGTAATATTTCTCTTGTTTCTAATAGTTACTTCTAAACTGTCACCTTTTACAATAACATCATCGATTGTGTAATCTATTTTTTTATTGGTTTTTATATAGTCATTAAAAAACCAATCAATTTCTTGGTTCGTTTTTGATGAAAGTATTTTTTGAAAATCGAAACTAGAAACATTTTTTGTACTATGGTTTTGATAAAGTTCTTTTATGCTACTGTTTAAAATGCTATCGCCTAAAAATCCTTTTAAATACCTAAAACCTAAGCCCGCCTTATATTTGCTTGCTATCTTTCTATTAAAGTTTGATAAAGAATCTGCGGATGTTGTTAATGCTTGATCTAAAAACGTTCTTGAAACAAATTGATGTATTAAAGGATATTTGTCATTGAAATTTTGTTTAGAAATATGAAAGTTTTTTAAAAACCATTTGTTAGACATTTCACCTAATAATTTAGTGTCTGGATAAAATTCATCAATATATTCTAACATTAAATAATTTTGTAGTCCGTCTAAAAGCCAGTAGTCTTCTCTTTTGTTTAAGAGCAAAGTATTTTCAATATACTTTCTGCTTAAGGCTTTAAACATGGTAACATCCCATTTAAAAGAGTCAGAAAAAGGGCGTAAGAAATTTGGCAACTGATTTAAGCCATAAACGGGGTCTTTTGATTGCGTAATTTTATCAATGTATATTTCTTTATGTGGATATTTTCCTAAGAATTTTTCTATAAAAAGTAACTCTCTATTTAAAATAGTTGTGGCAGCATTATACTCAATTTCATCAGGAAAAAGATTTGTATAAACTGTGGTGTTTTTTGTCTTAAAAGTTTTTAATTGCTTGGCTTTGTTGATGCTTAAAATAATATCAGTTTTACTTTTACCAACTAAGTAATAGTTGGTAAAATTTTCTTTTTTTATTTTGTACTCATATAAATTACTTTCTATTAAATAATTTTTAGGCACATCGATTTCTACTCTAAAATCTGTTGCACTTTCATAAAGGTCATCAATATTTAGGTTGCTCATTAAATGCCAACCATTATTGTAAACTGCAGGTGTTATATACCAAAAACGTAAATGATATCCTTCTTTTGTTTTACCATAGGATGTGAATTCTGCACTCGGAATTTTTACAATATAAGTAATCTCTATTTTTGCACTATCACTCGGTTTTAAGGCGCTTAATAAAGGTACATTAATGATGTCTGCTTGCTCTTCAGCTTCCAAAAAAGCTATGCTTACATAGTCTACACTAAGGTTTTTGATAGTTGTTTTACCTAACTCTTTTTCATTTGCAAAATATAATCTCTTTCTAAAATCTTTAATTAATCTTTTTGATAAAGGCGTTTTTCTATCTCTAAAACTATTTGCCCAATTATGAAGGTAAATGTTTGTCAAAATAGAATCAGATGTGTTGTAATAAACAATTTCTTGTTGTATTAATAGCTCATCTTTCTCTGGATTAAAAGTTGATTTTATAGAAATTTTGTTCTCTTGTGCAAAAGAAAGTACAGATACGAAAAAACAGAAAAGAAATATGCTTAGAGATTTTTTCAAATTAGATTTTCCTAGATTTTAATTGCACAAAAGTAAAATATTAGATTTAAAAGTTTGGCTGTAATTTATATTTGCCATAAAATTTATTTAAATGTTCTACAGCTTCATTCGCAGTATCAACGATTCTAAAAAGATTTAAATCTTCTGCGCTAATATTACCTTCTTCTATAAGTGTATTTTTTATCCAATCTATTAAACCACCCCAAAACTTTGTTCCCACAAGCACAATAGGAAAACGTCCAATTTTTTTAGTTTGTATTAATGTAATCGCTTCAAAAAGCTCATCCATTGTTCCAAAACCACCTGGCATTACTACAAAACCTTGAGAATATTTTACAAACATTACTTTACGAACAAAAAAGTAATCGAAATCTAAACTTTTACCTCTATCGATCCAAGGATTGTCATGTTGTTCAAAAGGCAACTCAATATTTAATCCAACAGAAACTCCTTTTCCTCTATTTGCGCCTTTATTACCAGCTTCCATAATTCCTGGTCCACCACCTGTGATAACACCAAAACCATTTTGAGTTAATTTAAAAGCAACTTCTTCTGCTAATATATAATGTGGATGATTTGGCTTTGTACGAGCAGAACCAAATATAGAAACACACGGGCCTATTTTACTTAAACGTTCATAACCATCAACAAACTCTGCCATAATTTTAAATATAGCCCAAGAATCTTTTGTCTTAATTTCGTTCCAGGTTTTTTGTTTCAGTTTTTCTTTTATTTTTCTATCGTCATTTGTCATAATTGGTAAGTTTTAATTGCTATTTTTTCTATAAAACAGTTTGCTAAATTAGTTCTTTTTTAAAGAAATTAATAATGAGAGTAGATATGTTTAACAAAATATTTTAAATTTGCTCGCTTAAAAATAAAATTGATTTATGAAAATTAACAATTCCACTGCAGGAATAATCTTCCTGTTTTTTACTGTATTTAGTATAAGTGCTTAAAATAATTCTGATATTTATTGGAATAGTATGATAGAAAATAACAATAAAGAGGCATACAATACATTTATAAATTCTGATAAAGACATCGAAAAATCAGTACAATTTTTTTAGATACAATTAAGAACATTTCGGCATAAAAAGGAGCAGAATTTTTAACCTACACCGCTAAAGTTCATTTAGATGATAAAAATGAATGAAATGGGGTCTATGACATTTTTAAAATTACCCATAGTTTCTCATTCTTACAATGCAGGTATTATTAGTTTGGAGGAAAGAAAATATCCAATAGATTACCAGAGTTATGAAAACTCAAATTTTTATAATTCTGTATATAATTTAGAAATTCCTAAAGCGAAAAAATTTATAGAAATACCTGAGGATAAGAAGTTTAGGTATAAGAAACATTCATTTGAGGTGATGTATAAAGCTATTTCAGAAAATCAATTATAAGTAACAATTGCAGCTGCTACAGATCTAAGTGATATTTCTGAAAAAGAGTATGTAGACTTTAAAAGTTATGTTGAAAAAGTATTAAAATCAAAAGATATTTTAATAGGCTATAAATAAGAGGTTTCAAGTTCTTTCCTTAAAAATTGGGCGGTGTAACTTGTTTTATGTTTGGCAACTTCTTCTGGAGTTCCCTTACATAAAATAGAGCCACCTTTTTTACCACCTTCCATACCAACATCAATAACGTAATCTGCTAATTTTACAACATCTAAATTATGCTCAATAATTAAGACAGTATTTCCTTTATCGGCAAGTTTATTTAAAACGACCATTAATACTCTTATGTCTTCAAAATGAAGCCCTGTCGTAGGTTCATCTAAAATATAAAAAGTATTTCCGGTGTCTCTTTTAGACAATTCTGATGCCAGTTTTATCCGTTGCGCTTCACCACCAGAAAGTGTGGTAGATTGCTGACCTAAAGTAATATAACCCAGCCCAACGTCTTTAATTGTTTTTAATTTTCTATGTATTTTAGGAATCAATTCAAAGAAATCGGTAGCATCTTCAATAGTCATATTTAAAACATCAGAAATTGACTTTCCTTTGTAGCGAATTTCTAAAGTTTCTCTGTTAAAACGTTTTCCTTGGCAAGTTTCACATTCTACTTGAACATCCGGTAAAAAGTTCATTTCTATAACTCTAACTCCGCCACCTTGGCAGGTTTCACAACGCCCACCTTTTACATTAAATGAAAATCGTCCAGGTTTGTAACCACGAATTGCAGCCTCTGTAGTTTTTGCAAATAAGCTTCTAACCTCGCTAAAAGTTCCTGTATACGTTGCAGGATTTGATCTAGGAGTTCTACCAATTGGTGATTGATCAATATCAATTACTTTATCTACATGCTCTAAACCTTCAATTTTTTTATAAGGCATAGGTTTTTTAACACCTCGATAAATATGAGCATTTAAAATAGGATACAAAGTTTCATTAATTAAGGTCGATTTTCCGCTTCCAGAGACACCTGTAACACAAATCATTTTACCCAAAGGAAATTCTACAGAAACATTTTTTAAATTATTTCCGGATGCTCCTTTTAGTTTGATAAATTTCCCGTTTCCTTCTCTACGCTTTTTAGGAACTGCAATTACTTTTCTACCGGTTATATAATCTGCAGTTAAGGTATTTTGTTTTTTTAAATCTTCAAAAGTTCCTACGCTTACAATTTGCCCTCCATGCCTTCCTGCTCCTGGACCAATGTCGAACACAAAATCTGCGTGTTCCATCATGTCTTTGTCGTGTTCAACAACCAGAACAGAGTTTCCAATATCACGTAATTTTAGCAAAGAATCTATTAATTTCTGATTGTCTCTTTGATGCAACCCAATACTTGGTTCATCTAAAATATACAGAACACCAACTAATTGCGAGCCAATTTGAGTTGCCAAACGAATTCTTTGTGCCTCGCCACCAGAAAGTGATTTTGAAGTTCTGTCTAAGGTTAAATAGTCTAAGCCAACATCTAATAAAAATTGAATTCTAGTTCTTATTTCTTTGATAATTTCTGACGCTATAATTAATTGTTTTTCTGATAAATCTTTCTCAATAGTTGCAAACCATTTTGCCAATTCAGTGATATCTAATTGGGCTAAATCGCTAATATTTTTATCTGTAATTTTAAAATGAAGCGCTTCTTTTTTTAATCTTTTTCCATCACAAGAAGCGCAAGAAACTTCATCCATAAAAGATTGTGCCCAACGTTTTATAGAAGTGCTTTCTGCATTAATATATTGATTGTTAATGAAAGCTAAAATACCCTCAAAGTCAATTTTATAATTTCTGGTAATGCCAACAGTTTTAGATTCTATGGCAAAAGATTCGTTTCCACCATTTAGAATAATTTCTAAAGCTTCTTTTGGAATGTCTTTAATTGCATCCGTTAATTTAAATTGATACCGTTCTGCAATATTCTGGATTTGTTTAAAAATCCAGCTACTTTTTTGTTCTCCTAAAGGGATAATTCCACCATTTTTTATAGAAACGCTGTGATCTGGAATTACTTTATTTAAGTTTATTTCATTCGTTATTCCTAATCCGCTGCAAGTACTGCATGCTCCTTTTGGCGAGTTAAATGAAAAATTATTCGGCTCAGGGTTTGGATATGCAATTCCGGATGTTGGGCACATTAATTCACGGCTAAAATATCGAGGTTTTTCGTCATCAATATCAATTACCATCATAATATTATTACCAGAATACAATGCCGTTTTAATGGTTTCTTCTAATCGGTTTTCTGCGGATGTGTTTATTAGTAATCTATCAATAACTACTTCTATATCATGCGTTTTATATCTATCTAAACGCATTCCTTTTTCTATTTCTTTGATTTCGCCATCAACTCTAACTTTTACAAAACCTTGTTTAGAAATTTGCTCAAAAAGCTCGCGATAGTGTCCTTTTCTAGATTTTATTAAAGGCGCTAAAACCGCTATTTTTTTATCAGCAAAATCAGTCAGAATAAGTTCTTTTATCTGTTCATCAGAATAACTTACCATCTTTTCATTTGTATTATAAGAGTAAGCGTCTGCAGCTCTTGCAAATAATAGTCTTAGAAAATCGTAAATTTCTGTAATTGTACCAACTGTAGAACGTGGACTTTTGTTTGTTGTTTTTTGTTCTATAGAAATTACAGGCGAAAGACCGTCTATTTTATCAACATCTGGTCTTTCTAATCCGCCTAAAAACTGTCGAGCATAAGCAGAAAACGTTTCTATATAACGTCTTTGCCCTTCTGCATAAATTGTGTCAAAAGCTAAAGATGATTTTCCACTTCCGCTTAAACCAGTAATAACGACTAGTTTTTCGCGTGGAATTTTTACATCAATATTCTTTAAATTATGAACTCTTGCTCCGTAAACTTCTATATATTCTTGGTCTTTCAAAAAAAAGGGATTTTGCAAAAGTTGCAAAGTTAATCAATATTAAATCAAATTTGATTGAAAACTATTTAACAAATAATATTGTTTGTAGTATCTTGCAATAAAAATAATTTTGGGGAATTTAATACATTATATACGTCATTTTTTTGAAAGACATGGTTTTGGGGTTTTCTCAAGACTTGCAGATAAATTAGGGATGCGTGCAAAAAATGTACGTATTTTTTTTATTTATATTTCTTTTGTAACAGTCGGTTTGTCTTTTGGGTTATATTTAACTTTAGCATTTTTGTTGCGGTTAAAAGATATGATTCATACAAAAAGAAGCTCGGTTTTTGATTTGTAGTTTATGAAAGTATTAGACTCGAAAATTTATAAAATTATATTGCTAGTTGTCTCGATAATAACAGTTGGCACAACAGGATATATGTGGCTCTCAGATTATTCGTTTGTAGATGCTATTTATATGACAGTAATTACGGTAACAACCGTTGGTTTTGGAGAAGTAAAACCATTTACCCCTGAAGAAAAAATCTTTACAATTTTTTTAATTTTAACAAGTATTACAATTTTTGGTTATGCAGTTTCGGCTTTTTCAGAGTATTTAGTTAGCGGAAAATTATTTGATCATTTTAAACATAAAAGAGTGGAAAAACAAATAAATAAATTAGAAGGACATACAATTGTTTGCGGCTATGGTAGAAACGGTAAGCAAGCTATTTCTAAGCTTAAAAATTATGGAACAAAATATGTTGTTATAGAAAAAAGTAAAATATTAATAAAAAAATTAGATCTTGAAGGAGTTCTCAATGTTGAAGGTGATAGCACTGTGGATGAATTTTTATTAAAAGCAGGAATAAAAAAGGCTAAAAATTTAATTACTGCTTTGCCTTCTGATGCAGATAACTTATTCGTGGTTTTAAGTGCAAGACAATTAAATAAAGACTGCAAAATAATAAGTAGAGCATCTAAAGAAAGTTCGTATAGTAAATTAAAAATTGCTGGCGCAGATAATGTAATTATGCCCGATAAGTTAGGCGGAGACCATATGGCATCTTTAGTGGTTACACCAGATGTAATTGAGTTTGTAGATCGACTAACAATAGAAGGAGAAACAACCGCGAACTTAGAAGAAATTGATGTGGATGAATTGCCAAAAAAATATTTAGGCAAAACTATTTTAGATCTAGACTTAAGAAAGAAAACAGGTTGTACAGTTATAGGACTAAGAAATCCAGATAAAGATTATATTATAAATCCAGAAGCAGATTCTAAACTTATTGCAGGTTCTCATTTAATAGTTTTAGGACGACCAGAACAAATAATAAAATTAAGACAATTATTCTAAATGATAAAAGTTGTAATTACAGGTAGTAACGGTTTACTTGGGCAGACGCTTTTAAATTTATTGCTTTTAGAAAAAGAAAAATATCAAGTTTTTGGTTTTTCGAGAGGAATAAATAGAAGCGGAAGAGAAGATTTTACTTACACTTCTATCGATATTACGAGAGAGGTAGAATTAAAGAAAAAGCTTACTAAAATTCAACCAAACTTTATAATTAACACAGCAGCAATGACACAGGTTGATGATTGTGAAAACAATAAAGCTGGCTGTGATTTGTTAAATGTAACAGTCGTAAAATGGTTGTTAGAAACTTCTAAAGCCCTAAACGCCCATTTAATACACCTTTCTACCGATTTTGTTTTTGACGGAAAAAAAGGCAATTACAAAGAAACTGATAGTGCCAACCCATTAAGTTATTATGGATTGTCTAAGTTAAAATCCGAAGAAATTTTAATTAACTCAACAATAGAGTACACTATTTTAAGAACTATTTTGGTGTATGGAAAAGTGTTCGATATGAGTAGAACAAACATTGTGCTTTGGGTAAAAGAAATGTTAGAGAGCGGTAAAGAAATTACGATTGTTGATGATCAATTTAGAGCACCAACTTATGTAGAAGATTTGGCATTAGCTTGTAAAATTTCTATGGTTAAAAAAGCAAAGGGTATTTATCATATTTCATCAAATACGGTGTTAAGTGTTTTTGAAATCGCGCAACAAATTGCAGAAACTTTTAATTTAGATAAAAGCCTAATAAAATCAATTTCTACATTAAACTTAAATCAAACTGCGCCAAGACCAGCAAAAACTGGTTTTAACTTATTAAAAACTAATACTGAGCTAGGTTTTTATCCAAAATCATTTTTAGAAGATCTGCTAAAATTTAAATTAACATTAATGTTAAATTAACATTTAACGATAAAAAGTTGTTGTAAAACTAATTTTTTATGATATTGCGCTGTACTAACAAGTAAACATTAATTTAACGAAAATTATGAAGAAAAAATTTCTTTCATTGCTTTTATTAGCAATTCCAATGTTATCATTTGCACAAGAAAAAGGATTAGACGAGCTAGTAGATGATGCATTTATGCCATTCGCAACTTGGTGGGAAAATTTAGTTCTAACAACGGTGCCAATTGCAGGTTATAATATTCCTTTTGTTGTTTTATTATTAGTTTCTGGAGCAACTTTTTTTACCATTTATTTTAAATTTCCTGGTTTTACGAAATTTTCTACAGCTATAAATACCGTTAGAGGTAAATATGTAGACATCGAAAAACATGGAGTTGATAAATTATATAATAATGATGAAGCTTTAGCAGTAGAAGATATTGCAGATACTATCCGTGATGAAAGTGCTCATGGAGAAGTTTCGCATTTTCAAGCATTAGCAACAGCAGTTTCTGGAACCGTTGGTTTAGGTAATATTGCAGGTGTTGCCGTTGCAATTGGTCTAGGTGGCCCAGGAGCAACCTTTTGGATGGTTGTTTGTGGATTATTAGGAATGTCTACAAAATTTGTAGAGTGTACTTTAGGAGTAAAATATAGAGATGTAGGTGCAGACGGCACCACCTACGGTGGCCCAATGTATTATTTATCAAAAGGATTTAAAGAAATTGGTTTTGGGGCTGTAGGTAAAGTATTAGGTGTAGTTTTTGCTATACTATGTGTTGGTGCTTCTTTTGGAGGTGGGAATGCATTTCAATCCAACCAAGCTGCTGTTCAAATTAGCTCATTATTTAATTTACAAGGAGGTTCCACAGGAGTAATTATTGGGGTTATTTTAGCTATTCTAGTAGGTATCGTAATTATTGGTGGTATTAAGCGTATTGCTAAAATTACTGAAAAAATTGTACCTTTTATGGCAGGTTTATATATTGTAGCATCTTTAATAATTATTTTTGCAAACTTTAATGATATCGGTTTTGCTTTTCAATTAATTATGGATGGCGCATTTTCTCCTATGGCAGGGCTTGGTGGTTTAGTAGGTGTATTAATTGTTGGTTTTCAAAGAGCCGCGTTTTCTAATGAAGCAGGAGCAGGTTCTGCTGCAATTGCACACTCTGCTGTTCGTACAAAATATCCTGCATCCGAAGGTGTTGTTGCACTTTTAGAGCCTTTTATTGATACGGTTGTTATTTGTACAATGACAGCTTTAGTTATTATTTTCTTCAACATTAACGGTACAGACGCTCAATCGGTATTTAATTATACTTCAGCGCACGGAAGTAGTGTTATTTTAAATTCTACTGGAGAAACAATTAACGGTGTTGATTTAACATCAATGGCATTCGATTCTGTAATTCCGCATTTCTCTTATGTATTAACTGTTGCAATTGTATTATTTGCATTCTCTACAATGATTTCTTGGTCATATTATGGTCTACAATCTTGGAAGTATTTGTTTGGTAAAGGTAAAGCTGCAGATATAACGTATAAAATATTATTTTTAATATTTGTTGTTATTGGTGCTGCTGCAACATTAGATGCAGTAATTAAGTTTTCTGATGCAATGATTTTAGCATTGGTTTTCCCAAATATGATAGGTTTATTATTCTTGTTTCCAAAAGTAAGACAAGAAATGAAACGTTATATAGGCGCAATTACAATGAAAAAAGAAGCAATTCAAGATGGTGCTATCGATCTAACTAAACACATGTAAATAGCATTAACAATGAATATATTTAAATCCCATTTCTGGTATAATAAAAGCCAAAGAAATGGGATTTTTTTTTTAATTTTTTTAATACTTCTTCTTCAGGTAATTATTTTTTCAGATGTTTTTTCTTCGGATAAAATTATTGACACAAATAAACTAGAAATTGTAGCTTTTCAAAATCAAATTGATAGTTTAAAAGCTGTTGAAATTGAAAATAGAAAACCTAAAATATATCCTTTTAATCCCAATTATATTAGCGATTATAAAGGAGAGCAATTAGGAATGTCTTTAGCAGAAATAGATCGATTATTAGCTTTTAGAAAAATAAATAAATTCATCAACTCAAAAAATGAATTTCAGCAAGTAACTAAAGTGTCTGATTCTTTATTAAACAGAATTGCTCCGTATTTTAAATTTCCAGATTGGGTAGTAAATCAAAATAACTCCAGTCCAAGCAAGCAGTCTTTTTATAAAAATAATGTCGTCTCGAGTGCTATTATAAGGTCGACTTTAGACATTAACAAAGCAACCGCAGCAGATTTTAAAACAATTAACGGAATTGGATTGGCGTTTTCAGAACGAATTATTCAGTATCGTTCTAAATTACAGGGATTTACTTTTGAAAACCAACTGTACGAAGTGTGGGGATTGGATAAGATTGTAGCTGATAAAGTCTTATCAATTTTTAAAATTATTGATAAACCTATTATAAAAAAAGTAAATGTAAACACCGCTACTTTCAAGGAATTGATTAAAAATCCTTATATAGATTACGAATTATGTAAGAAAATTTTCAATTACAGAAATGAAGTTGCTGAGCTTCAGGATCTTTCAGAATTAAAAAATATCAAAGATTTTCCTTTAGATAAGTACGATAGAATAGCCTTATATTTGTTAGCAAATTAAACTAACAAACAATAAACAAATTTTTGCTTATGAACAGTATGTATTTTACTGAAGAACATGAAGCATTTCGCTTAAGTTTCAAAGAATTTTTACAAAAAGAAGTGGTTCCTCATATAGAAAAATGGGAAAAAACAGGAACGATAGAACGTTTTATTTGGAAAAAATTTGGTGAAATGGGTTATTTTGGTTTATCAACTCCAGAAGAATACGGAGGAATGAATCTAGATCTTTTTTATACAGTAATTTTCTTAGAAGAATTACAAAAAATAAATTCTGGCGGATTTGCAGCTGCAATGTGGGCGCACGAATATTTAGCAATGACACATTTAAATAAAGAAGCAAATGAAGCTGCTAAGCAAAAATATTTAGTTCCAAGTGTAGAAGGAGATTTAATTGGTTGTTTGTGTATTACAGAACCTTTTGGTGGTAGTGATGTTGCAGGAATGCGTTCTACAGCAATAAAAACAGGAGATAAATATATATTAAATGGTTCTAAAACTTTCATTACAAACGGTGTTTACTCAGATTATTTAATTGTTGCTGCAAAAACAGATCCATCAGAAAAATACAAGGGAATAAGTTTATTCATAGTAGATAGAGATACAAAAGGAATCTCTGCAACTAAATTAGATAAACTAGGATGGCGTGCGTCAGATACAGCAGAAATTGCTTTCGATAACGTAGAAATTCCTTTAGAAAACTTATTAGGTGAAGAAGGAAAAGGGTTTCCTTACATTATGCAGCACTTTGCTTTAGAGCGTTTAATAATGGGTGTAAATGCGCACGCAAGAGCAGAATTTGCTCTAGATTATGCTGTAAATTATATAAAAGAACGAGTTGCCTTTGGTAAATCTTTAGATAAATTTCAAGCATTAAGACACAAAATTGCAGAAATGGCCAGTAAAGTTGATATGTGTAGAGAATATAACTATTCGATCACGAAACGTTTAAATGACGGTCAATACGTTGTAAAAGAGGCAAGTATGTCTAAATTATTGTCAACAAAAATTGCAGACGAAGTTATTTACGACGCACTTCAAATGTTAGGTGGTTATGGCTATATGGAAGAGTATCCAATGGCACGTTTATTAAGAGATAGTAGATTAGGTCCAATTGGAGGCGGAACATCAGAAATATTAAAAGAAATTATTGCAAAAATTGTAATCGATCATAAAGAATATAAACCAGCTACATAAATTCTTTACATTGTTATAAATATAATTCTACAAGATATCAAAATTTTGTAGAATTTTTCTTTATTACCAAACGTTAACTTACAACCGATATCTTATCACGGATAATTGACAACTAATTACTAATAACTTTTAAAGGGCGTTCCCTAAAAGGTCGGGCTTTTCACTTTATCTTTTTTGTGAAAAACAAAAAAGGATGCCGTTTCAATCCCTAACGCGAATTACGTTTCTAAAAAGAAATAAAAATTTTAATTTGTAATTGTTAATTAATACTTACATTTGCAAACCAAAAAATAAACCAATAGTTTAATTACTATTCAAAATATAAAGATACTATGAAGGGAGGTGCATACTTATGTTAATTATACCTGTAAAAGAAGGAGAAAATATCGATAGAGCTTTAAAGCGCTATAAGAGAAAATTTGATAGAACCAAGACAATGAAGAACTTGCGTAGCAGAAAAAACTTCATGAAGCCATCTGTAGCGAATAGAGCTCAGAAAATTAAAGCGTCTTACGTTCAAAAATTAAGAACACAAGAAGAAGTAGGTTAATAAAACACAATTTTAAGAAGCCTCTAAGGCTAACTTAAAACTGTAATAAGAATTAATTTCGTTTTTTTTTTAGCGGAATTGTAACTTATTTTCCTAGAATAATTAACTCGTAACACATTATGTGTTACGAGTTTTTTTGTGGGCTAAATTTTGTAAATTTACAAACAACTAACAACCAACAACTATTTTGATAGCTTCCTTTTTAGATTATTTGTCACTCGAAAAAAAATACTCCATACATACAGTAATAGCCTATAAGAATGATTTAGTTGCTTTTAGAGACTTTTTAATCAAAGAATACAATGAAGAAGAATTAGTAGAGGTAAATTATCCGCAAATAAGAAATTGGATCGTTTCTTTAGTTGATGGTAAAATTTCAAATAGAACAATTAATAGAAAAGTAAGTTCGCTAAAATCATTTTATAAATTTCTTCAAAAAACTGAACAAATAGAAATAAATCCACTTTCTAAACACAAAGCATTAAAGGTTGCCCAAAAAGTACAAGTTCCATTTACATCTAAAGAAATTAATTTAGTACTTGACAACATTAATGAAGAAAATGATTTTACATCCGTAAGAAATAAATTAATTGTAGAATTATTTTACTCTACAGGAATTAGAAGAAGCGAACTCATAAATATAAAAGAAAGAAATATTAGTTTTTCAGAGAACACAATTAAAGTATTAGGGAAAAGAAATAAAGAACGTTTTGTGCCTCTATTGCAGTCTGTTGTGTCAACTTTAAAAAACTATTTAGAACTAAAAATAAATTTTTCTACAGGACTAGAAGAACTTTTTATTACAGAAAAAGGAAATAAAATTTATGAAACCCTTGTTTACAGAATTATAAATTCATACTTTAGTAGAGTCTCCACGAAGTTGAAAAAGAGTCCACATATTTTAAGGCATTCTTTTGCAACACATCTTCTTAACGAAGGGGCAGATTTAAATTCAGTTAAAGAATTGCTAGGGCATTCATCTTTAGCTTCCACTCAAGTCTATACACACAATAGTCTTGAAGTTATAAAAAAAGTATATAACCAAGCTCACCCTAGGGGCAATATAAAAAAGAATGATTTATGAAAGTATTCACGCAATCAGTAAACTTCAATGCAGACATCCAATTAATTAAGTTTGTAGAAAAGAAAGTAGAATCATTGGAAAAGTTCCATGATAAGATAGTAGATGCAGAAGTTTTTTTAAAAGTTCAAAATACAAGTGATAAAGAAAATAAAATTACAGAAATAAAAATAAATATTCCAGGAAGTGAATTAATTGTCAAAAGAGAGACGAAAACCTTCGAAGAAGGCGTTAATGCTGCAGTTGACAATTTAAAGAGACAATTAAAAAGGTCTAAAGAAAAGCACAGAGACTCATTAATTTCATAAAAATGAAAATAATTTGAAAAATAATTATAAAATGTTTTAGAAATTAAAATAAACTTTATACATTTGCAATCCGTTAGAAATAGCGGGTTGTTTTTTTGCAACAAAAGCCGATGTAGCTCAGCTGGCTAGAGCAGCTGATTTGTAATCAGCAGGTCGTGGGTTCGAGTCCCTCCATCGGCTCTAAAAGAGAAAAATAAGTTCATTAAAATAGTAAATTTAGAGGGGAGATACTCAAGCGGCCAACGAGGGCGGACTGTAACTCCGCTGACTACGTCTTCGCAGGTTCGAATCCTGCTCTCCCCACAAAATTTACATATTGCGAAAGTAGCTCAGTTGGTAGAGCGTCAGCCTTCCAAGCTGAATGTCGCCGGTTCGAACCCGGTCTTTCGCTCAAAATTAAATCCAACAAAGCCGGTGTAGCTCAGTTGGTAGAGCGCATCCTTGGTAGGGATGAGGTCATGGGTTCAAGTCCCATCATTGGCTCATTGTAATACGCATTATTAGACACTAAATATATTTAAACTAAAGAATTAAAATTAATAATCATGGCAAAAGCAAATTTTGACCGTTCGAAGCCACACTTAAACATTGGTACTATCGGACACGTAGATCACGGTAAGACTACATTAACCGCAGCTATTACTAAAGTATTATCTGATGCTGGTTTTTGTGACGCAAAATCATTTGATCAAATTGATAACGCTCCGGAAGAGAAAGAAAGAGGTATCACAATTAATACTTCTCACGTAGAGTATCAAACAGCCAATCGTCACTATGCACACGTTGATTGTCCAGGTCACGCGGATTATGTGAAGAACATGGTAACTGGTGCGGCACAAATGGATGGAGCGATTTTAGTTGTTGCTGCTACTGATGGTCCTATGCCTCAAACTAGAGAGCATATTTTATTAGGTCGTCAAGTAGGTATTCCTCGTATGGTTGTTTTCTTGAATAAAGTTGACATGGTTGATGATGAAGAGTTACTAGAGTTAGTAGATATGGAAATAAGAGAATTATTATCTTTCTATGAATATGATGGAGATAATGGTCCTGTAGTTTCTGGTTCTGCTTTAGGAGCTTTAAATGGTGAGCAAAAGTGGGTAGATACCGTTATTGAATTAATGGCACAAGTAGATGTTTGGATTGAAGAGCCTTTAAGAGAGGTTGATAAGCCATTCTTAATGCCTATTGAAGATGTATTTTCTATTACTGGTCGTGGAACTGTAGCAACAGGTCGTATCGAAACAGGTATCGCTAATACGGGAGACGTTGTTGATATTATTGGTATGGGAGCAGAGAAAATGACTTCTACTATTACTGGTATTGAAATGTTTCGCCAAATTTTAAACAGAGGTGAAGCTGGAGATAACGCAGGTATCTTATTAAGAGGTATTGCTAAAGAAGATATTAAGAGAGGAATGGTTATATGTAAGCCTAAATCAGTTACACCACATGGTAAATTTAAAGCTGAGGTTTACGTTCTTAAGAAAGAAGAAGGTGGTCGTCATACTCCATTTCATAACAACTATCGTCCACAGTTCTATGTAAGAACTACAGATGTAACGGGTACTATTAATTTACCTGCAGGAGTTGAAATGGTAATGCCAGGAGACAACTTAACAATTACTGTAGATTTACTTCAACCGATTGCATTAAACGTTGGTTTACGTTTTGCTATCCGTGAAGGTGGTAGAACAGTAGGAGCAGGTCAGGTAACTGAATTATTAGACTAACTTTTTTTTAGTTTTTTAATAAATAAATTCTAAGGGTGTTCCGTTTTTAACGGAATGCCTTTATCAATGTATAAGAAACGGGCGTAGTTCAGCGGTAGAGCACTGGTCTCCAAAACCAGCTGTCGGGAGTTCGAATCTCTCCGCCCGTGCAATAAAACATAAAAATAAAATGAACTTTATACAATACATCAAAGACTCTTTTGAGGAATTAAATAATCACATGACGTGGATATCTAAAGAAGAGGCTCAAAAATCAACTGTTACAGTAGCTGTTTTTACAATTGTATTTGCATTAGCAGTTGCCGGTATAGATTATGTTTTTCAAACTGGATTAGATAACTTTTTTAAATTATTTTAAGAAAATAAATTATGGCTGATACAGTGATGAAATGGTATGTTGTTAGAGCCATTGGTGGACAAGAAAATAAAGTGAAAGCTTATATTGAGACAGAAATTTCGAGATTAGGGTTATCTGATTACGTTAGTCAGGTTATTGTACCAACTGAAAAAGTAGTTCAAATTAGAAACGGTAAAAAAGTTAATAGAGAAAAAGTTTACTTTCCTGGATATATAATGGTTGAGGCAAATCTTTCAGGAGAAGTACCTCACGTAATTAAATCTATCACAGGTGTTATTGGTTTTTTAGGAGAAACTAAAGGTGGTGAGCCAGTTCCTATGAGAAAATCAGAAGTAAACAGAATGTTAGGTAAAGTCGATGAGCTTTCAGTTCAAGATGAAAACGTTGCAATTCCATTTAACATCGGTGAAACCGTTAAAGTCGTAGATGGTCCATTTAATGGATTTGATGGAACTATAGAAAAAGTAAATGAAGAGAAGCGTAAACTTGAGGTAATGGTTAAAATCTTTGGAAGAAAAACACCATTAGAATTAAGTTATATGCAAGTAGAAAAGATATAATTGTTACACAAATATATAAATACCGATTTATTTTAAGCTTCAAAATTAAAATAAATCATTAAACATTTTAAAATGGCAAAAGAAGTTAGTAAAGTAGTTAAGTTACAAGTAAGGGGAGGCGCAGCGAATCCATCGCCGCCGGTTGGACCCGCTTTAGGTGCTGCTGGTGTTAACATTATGGAGTTCTGTAAACAGTTTAATGCAAGAACGCAAGACAAACAAGGTAAAATTTTACCTGTTGTTATTACTGTTTTCAAAGACAAATCATTTGATTTTGTCGTAAAAACTCCTCCTGCAGCAGTTCAGTTACTAGAAGTGGCCAAAATTAAAAAAGGTTCAGGAGAGCCAAACAGGAAAAAAGTAGCATCAGTAACTTGGGATCAAATTAAAGTTATTGCAGAAGACAAAATGGTAGATTTAAATGCATTTGAAATTTCTTCAGCAATGAGAATGATTGCAGGTACAGCTCGTTCTATGGGATTAACAGTAAAAGGTAATGCACCAGCATAAACTTTATAAAAAGTAGTAAAATGGCAAAATTAACAAAAAAGCAAAAAGAAGCACACGCAAAGTTAGATCGTTCTCAATCGTATGATTTAGCAACGGCTTCAGTGCTAGTCAAAGACATTACCAATGTAAAGTTTGATGCATCTGTAGAATTAGCGGTACGTTTAGGAGTAGATCCTCGTAAAGCAAATCAAATGGTTAGAGGTGTTGTAACATTACCTCACGGAACTGGAAAAGATGTAAAAGTTTTAGCATTAGTTACCCCAGATAAAGAAGCAGAAGCTTTAGAAGCAGGTGCAGATTATGTTGGGTTAGATGAGTACCTTCAAAAAATTAAAGGAGGATGGACAGATGTAGACGTAATTATTACGATGCCAAGTGTAATGGGTAAATTAGGTCCCTTAGGAAGAATTTTAGGTCCTAGAGGTTTAATGCCAAATCCAAAAACAGGTACAGTAACTATGGATGTTGCGAAAGCTGTTCAAGATGTAAAAGCTGGTAAAATCGATTTTAAAGTTGATAAAACAGGTATCGTACATGCTGCAATTGGAAAAGTATCTTTTGATGCTAAAAAAATTGAAGAAAATGCAAACGAGTTAATACAAACAATTATTAAATTGAAACCAACAACTGCAAAAGGAACGTATGTCAAAAGCGTTTTTATTTCTAGTACTATGAGTCCTAGTATTGCTGTTGAAGTAAAAACTGTTTAATACGTTAAAACTTATAATTATGACTAGAGAAGAGAAATCACAGGTAATACAAGATTTAACAGCAGTATTAGCAGGAACAAATACGTTATATTTAGCTGATATTTCAGGTCTAAATGCAAAAAATACATCAAACTTACGTAGAGCTTGTTTTAAAGCAGGTGTTCAGTTAACAGTTGTTAAAAATACATTACTTGCAAAAGCAATGGAAGCGTCAGACAAAGACTTTGGTAAACTTCCAACAGTATTAAAAGGTAATACTTCAATGATGATTGCTGAGGCTTCTAATGCACCGGCAAAATTAATAAAAGACTTTAGAAAGAAATCTAAAAAGCCTCTATTAAAAGGAGCATTTGCAGAAGAGTCTGTATATATTGGAGATGAGCAATTAGATGCCCTTGTAGATATTAAATCTAGAGAGGAACTTATTGGAGAAATCATTGGATTATTACAATCACCAGCTAAAAATGTTATTTCAGCATTACAATCAGGTGGACAAAAACTTTCAGGTATTTTAAAGACATTATCTGAAAAATAATTTCGCGCACAAATAAACTATAATAAATAAAAATTTTTAAAAACAATTAAAATGGCAGATTTAAAAGATTTCGCAGAGCAATTAGTTAACTTAACAGTAAAAGAAGTTAATGAATTAGCTACTATATTAAAAGACGAATATGGTATTGAGCCAGCAGCAGCAGTTGCAGTAGCAGGTCCAGCAGCAGCAGAAGGAGACGGTGAAGCTGAAGAGCAAACTGAATTTGATGTAATCTTATTAGCAGCAGGTGGTTCTAAACTAGCAGTTGTAAAATTAGTTAAGGAATTAACTGGTTTAGGATTAAAAGAAGCTAAAGGTGTAGTAGATAGCGCACCAGCACCGGTTAAAGAAGGTGTATCTAAAGCTGAGGCTGAAGGTCTTAAAGCAGCTTTAGAAGAAGCAGGAGCTGAGGTAGAGCTTAAATAAGCTTTTAATCCTGACTACATATTAGTGTAGCAGGAAAACAAATTTAGGTTTAGGTACTAGAAATTCGTTTTTAGGCCTAAACCATTTTGTGTATATATTCGTTCTTTATTTTAATTTAGATTTTAATCAAAAAAATATTCTCTTTTGGCAACGAAAAACACTACTGAAAGAATCAACTTCGCTACTTCTCAAATGATAAAAGAGTATCCAGATTTTTTGGATATTCAGGTAAAATCTTTTCAAGATTTTTTCCAACTTCAAACAAAGGCAGAAGAAAGAGGTGAAGAAGGTTTATACAAAACCTTCATGGATAACTTTCCAATAACAGATACAAGAAATCAGTTTGTATTAGAATTTTTAGATTACTTTGTAGATCCACCAAGATATTCGATTCAAGAATGTATTGAAAGAGGTCTTACACACAGTGTGCCGTTAAAAGCACGACTAAAATTATATTGTACAGACCCAGAGCATGAAGATTTTGAAACGATTGTTCAAGATGTTTATCTTGGTACAATTCCGTATATGACAAACTCAGGTACCTTTGTAATTAATGGTGCAGAGCGTGTTGTAGTTTCTCAATTACACAGATCTCCAGGTGTATTTTTTGGACAGTCTTTCCATGCAAACGGTACAAAACTATATTCAGCAAGAGTAATTCCTTTTAAAGGCTCTTGGATAGAATTTGCTACCGATATCAATCAAGTAATGTATGCTTATATTGATAGAAAGAAAAAATTACCAGTTACAACATTATTCAGAGCTATTGGTTTTGAAAGAGATAAAGATATTTTAGAAATTTTTGACCTTGCGGAAGAAGTCAAAGTTTCTAAGGCTGGATTAAAAAAAGTATTAGGGCGTAAATTGGCTGCTAGAGTTTTAAAAACTTGGCATGAAGATTTTGTGGACGAAGATACTGGTGAAGTTGTATCAATTGAAAGAAATGAAATAATTCTTGATCGTGATACAATTCTTGATAAAGAACATATTGATGAAATAATAGATGCAGGTGCAAAAACGGTTCTACTTCATAAAGAAGATAACCATATGGCAGATTACGCTATTATTCATAATACATTACAAAAAGATCCTACAAATTCAGAAAAAGAAGCAGTAGAACATATCTATAGACAATTACGAAATGCAGAACCGCCAGATGAGGAAACTGCAAGAGGTATTATAGATAAGTTATTCTTTTCTGAACAGCGTTATAATTTAGGTGAAGTTGGTCGTTTTAGAATGAACACGAAGCTTCATTTAAATGAACCAATTGATCAAAAAGTATTAACGAAATTAGACATTATAACTATTATTAAATATTTAATTGAGTTAATAAATTCTAAAGCTGAGGTTGATGATATCGATCACTTATCTAACAGACGTGTACGAACTGTAGGTGAGCAATTAGCAGGTCAATTTGGTGTTGGTTTAGCACGTATGGCTAGAACAATTCGTGAGCGTATGAATGTACGTGATAACGAAGTTTTTACACCAATCGACTTAATTAATGCGAAAACATTATCTTCTGTAATTAATTCTTTTTTTGGAACAAACCAGTTGTCTCAATTTATGGATCAAACAAATCCATTAGCAGAGATTACTCATAAGCGTAGATTATCTGCACTAGGACCTGGAGGTTTATCTAGAGAAAGAGCAGGTTTTGAGGTGCGTGATGTTCACTATACTCATTATGGACGTTTATGTCCTATTGAAACTCCTGAGGGACCAAATATTGGTTTAATTTCTTCACTTGCAGTATTTGCAAAAGTGAATAATTTAGGATTTATTGAAACTCCATATAGAAAAGTAGTTAATGGTGTTGTAGCAACTGATGAACCAATATATTTAAGTGCTGAAGAAGAGGAAGGTATGAAAATTGCCCAGTCTAATTTAGAATTAAATGAAGACGGAACTATCGTTTTAGACAGAGTTATTGCGCGTGAAGAAGGAGATTTTCCAGTAGTTAATCCAGATGAGATTAATTATATGGATGTTGCCCCTAATCAAATTGCATCAATTTCTGCATCTTTAATTCCTTTCCTAGAACACGATGATGCCAACCGTGCATTAATGGGATCTAACATGATGCGTCAAGCAGTTCCTTTATTACGCCCAGAATCTCCAATTGTTGGTACAGGTTTAGAACGTAGAGTAGCAAAAGATTCTCGAATCTTAATCAATGCAGAAAGAGCTGGTGTAGTAGAATACGTAGATGCTAATAAAATTACAATAAAGTACGACAGAACTGAACAAGAAAAATTGGTTAGTTTTGAATCTGATGAAGTTACGTATAACTTAATCAAATTTAGAAAGACGAATCAAGGAACTTCAATCAATCTAAAACCAATTGTAGAAAGAGGTGATAGAGTATCTGAAGGTCAAGTTTTATGTGAAGGGTACGCAACAGAAAAAGGAGAATTAGCTTTAGGTAGAAATATGAAGGTAGCCTTTATGCCTTGGAAAGGGTATAACTTTGAGGATGCAATCGTGATTTCTGAAAAAGTAGTTCGTGAGGATATATTTACATCTATACATATTGATGAGTATTCTTTAGACGTAAGAGATACAAAATTAGGAGTTGAAGAACTAACTAATGATATTCCTAACGTTTCTGAAGAGGCTACTAAAGATTTGGATGAAAATGGGATGATTAGAATTGGGGCAGAAGTTAATCCTGGGGATATCTTAATTGGTAAAATTACACCAAAAGGAGAATCCGATCCAACTCCAGAAGAAAAATTATTACGCGCTATTTTTGGTGACAAAGCAGGTGATGTAAAAGATGCATCATTAAAAGCTTCTCCATCATTAAGAGGTGTAGTAATTGATAAAAAATTATTCAAAAGAGCTGTAAAGGACAAGACGAAGAGATTAAAAGATAAAGAAGCAGTCGCAACTTTAGAAGCATCTTTTATCTCTAAATTTGAGAGTCTAAAAGATGAATTAATCGATAAGTTATTTACACTTATTAGTGGTAAAACATCACAAGGTGTTTTTAATGATTTAGGAGAAGAAGTTTTACCAAAAGGTAAAAAATACACACTTAAAATGTTAAACTCTGTAGATGACTACGTTCACTTAACAGGTTCTTGGACAACAGATAAGGAGTTAAATGATTTAGTAGGTGAATTAGTTCACAATTATAAAATCAAAGTAAACGATTTACAAGGTAACCTTCGTCGTCAAAAATTCACTATTTCTGTAGGTGATGAGTTACCAGCAGGAATTTTAAAATTAGCTAAAATTTACATCGCTAAAAAACGTAAGTTAAAAGTGGGTGATAAAATGGCTGGACGTCATGGAAACAAGGGTATTGTTGCTAGAATTGTAAGAGCAGAAGATATGCCTTTCTTAGAAGACGGAACTCCTGTTGATATCGTGTTAAATCCGTTAGGGGTGCCTTCTCGTATGAACATTGGTCAAATTTATGAAACTGTTCTTGGTTGGGCAGGTCAAAAACTAGGAACTAAATATGCAACGCCAATTTTTGATGGAGCATCTTTAGATCAAATCAATGAAATTACAGATCAAGCAGGTGTACCAAGATTTGGACATACTTATTTATATGATGGCGGAACAGGAAAACGTTTCGATCAACCAGCAACTGTTGGTGTCATTTATATGATTAAGTTAGGACACATGATTGAAGATAAAATGCATGCACGTTCTATAGGACCTTATTCATTAATAACACAACAACCTTTAGGTGGTAAAGCACAATTTGGGGGTCAACGTTTTGGAGAGATGGAAGTTTGGGCACTAGAAGCATACGGTGCATCTAGTATATTAAGAGAAATCTTAACTGTAAAATCTGATGATGTAATGGGTAGAGCTAAAACATACGAAGCAATTGTTAAAGGCGAAACTATGCCAGAACCAGGTTTACCAGAATCGTTTAACGTATTAATGCATGAACTTAAAGGTTTAGGTTTAGACGTTAGATTAGAGGAATAAATTTTTTCAGTAACCAGTTTTCAGTAGTAGCTAGCAGTTTGCGAAACCTACTGAAAACTGTATACTGCCAACTGAATACTTATTAAAAGACATGGCAAGAAATCAAGAGAAATACACTGTAAAAAAGTTTAATAAAATCTCAATAGGTTTATCATCACCAGAAGCTATTTTAGAAATTTCTAAAGGTGAGGTTTTAAAACCTGAAACTATAAATTACCGTACGCACAAACCAGAAAGAGATGGGTTATTTTGTGAGCGTATTTTCGGTCCTGTAAAGGATTATGAATGTGCTTGTGGAAAGTACAAACGAATTCGTTACAAAGGTATTGTTTGTGACAGATGTGGAGTAGAAGTAACAGAAAAAAAAGTACGTAGAGATAGAGTAGGACATATTAATTTAGTAGTTCCTGTTGCACATATCTGGTACTTTAGATCATTACCTAACAAAATGGGATACCTTTTAGGATTGCCATCTAAGAAGTTAGATATGATTATTTATTACGAGAGATACGTAGTAATTCAACCGGGTATTGCTAAGAATGTTGAAGGAGGACCCTTGAAAAAGATGGATTTCTTAACTGAAGAGGAATATTTAGATATTGCTGACGAGTTGCCAAAAGAAAATCATTATTTAGATGATTCTGACCCAAATAAGTTTATTGCTAAAATGGGAGCAGAGTGTTTAATTGATTTATTAGCACGTATTGATTTAGACGGACTATCTTTTGAATTAAGACACAAAGCTAATACAGAAACATCTAAACAACGTAAAACAGAAGCGTTAAAGCGTTTAAATGTTGTTGAAGCATTCAGAGATTCTCAAAAGAATAGAGAGAATAAGCCCGAATGGATGATTATGAAGGCTATACCAGTAATTCCACCAGAATTACGTCCTTTAGTTCCATTAGATGGAGGTCGTTTTGCAACGTCAGATTTAAATGATTTATATAGACGAGTTATTATCAGAAATAATCGTTTAAAAAGATTAGTTGAGATAAAAGCACCAGAAGTTATTTTACGTAATGAAAAACGTATGTTACAAGAATCTGTAGATTCATTGTTTGATAACACACGTAAATCATCTGCAGTAAAAACTGAATCTAACAGACCTTTAAAATCTTTATCAGATTCATTAAAAGGTAAACAAGGACGTTTCCGTCAGAATTTATTAGGAAAACGTGTAGATTATTCAGCACGTTCTGTAATTGTTGTTGGTCCAGAATTAAAGCTATCAGAATGTGGTATTCCAAAAGAGATGGCATCAGAACTTTACAAACCTTTTGTAATTAGAAAACTAATTGAAAGAGGTATTGTAAAAACCGTTAAATCTGCCAAGAAAATAATAGATAGAAAAGAACCAGTTGTTTGGGATATTTTAGAAAATGTAATTAAAGGGCATCCAGTTTTATTAAACAGAGCTCCTACTTTACACAGACTAGGTATTCAAGCATTTCAACCAAAATTAATTGAAGGTAAAGCAATTCAACTACACCCATTAGTGTGTACAGCCTTTAATGCCGATTTTGATGGGGATCAAATGGCAGTTCATTTACCATTAGGACCAGAAGCTATTTTAGAAGCACAAATATTAATGTTGGGCTCGCATAATATCTTAAACCCTGCAAATGGTGCGCCGGTAACTGTTCCTTCTCAGGATATGGTACTTGGTTTATATTATATGACTAAAGAAAGAATCTCTACTCCAGAAGTACCTATTAAAGGAGAGGGGTTAACTTTTTATTCACCAGAAGAAGTAACGATTGCTTTTAACGAAGAAATGGTAGACTTAAATGCTGGTATTAAAGTAAGAACTTACGATGTTGATAAAGATGGTGAGCAAGTTCGTAAAATTATAAAAACTACTGTTGGTAGAGTTTTATTTAACGAAGTTGTACCTCCTGCTGCAGGATATATCAACGAAGTATTAACTAAGAAAAACTTACGTGGAATTATTGGTGCAATTTTAAAAGCTACTGATATTCCTACAACTGGTGAATTCTTGGATCAAATAAAAAATATGGGATATAAATTTGCCTTTCAAGGTGGTTTATCTTTCTCATTAGGGGATATTATTATTCCTGAAGAAAAGAAATCTATGATTGATGCTGCTAATAAAGAGGTAGAGATAATTGTAGGTAATTATAACATGGGTATGTTAACGCAAAAAGAGCGTTACAACCAGGTAATTGATGTTTGGGGTTCTACCAACAACAGATTAACTGAATTATCTATGAAAAATTTACGTGAAGATCAACAAGGTTTCAACTCTGTATACATGATGCTTGATTCTGGTGCAAGGGGTTCTAAAGAGCAAATTCGTCAGTTAACAGGTATGCGTGGATTAATGGCAAAACCTAAAAAATCTACAGCTGGTGGTGGAGAAATTATCGAGAATCCAATTCTTTCTAACTTTAAGGAAGGATTATCAATTCTTGAATACTTTATCTCTACTCACGGTGCACGTAAAGGACTTGCAGATACCGCTTTAAAAACGGCAGATGCTGGTTACTTAACACGTAGATTAGTGGATGTTTCTCAAGACGTTATTATTAACGAAGAAGATTGTGGAACATTAAGAGGTTTAGAAGTTTCTCCATTAAAGAAAAATGATGAGATTGTAGAATCTTTATCAGACAGAATTGAAGGAAGAATTTCTTTAAATGACGTTTTTGATCCATTAACAGATGAGCTATTAATAGAAGCAAACCAATCAATATCTTCTAAATTAGCAGATAAAGTTGAAGCCTCTGGAATTGATACTGTTTATGTAAGATCTGCATTAACATGTGAATCATCTAAAGGTATTTGTGCAAAATGTTATGGTCAAAGTTTATCAACTCGTAACAAAGTACAAATTGGTGAAGCAGTTGGTGTAATTGCAGCGCAATCTATTGGAGAACCTGGTACTCAGTTAACATTACGTACATTCCACGTTGGTGGGGTTGCAGGTAACATATCAGAAGAAAACAAGTTAATTGCTAAGCATGAAGGTAGAGTGGTTATTGATGATTTACGTTCTGTTGTTGGTAAAGACAATGATGGCAAAGAAATTGATATCGTAATTTCTAGAACTGCTGAAATTAAAATTATTGATAAGAAAACAGATATCACATTAAGTACAAATATACTTCCTTACGGATCTGTAATTTTTGATAAAGACAGAAAGTCTATTAAAAAAGGAGATGTAATTGTTCAATGGGATCCATTTAACGGTGTAATTGTTTCTGAATTTGGAGGAAAAGTGAAGTTTGACAATTTAGAACAAGGTGTAAATTACTCTGTTGAAATTGATGAACAAACAGGTTTCCAAGAAAAAGTAATGATAGATTCTAAAAACAAGAAACTAATTGCTTCTTTAATTATTGAGGACAAAGATGGTAATGCATTGCGTTCATACAGTTTACCTGTAGGAGCTCACTTAATGGTTAGTAATGGCGATAAAGTTGAATCTGGTCATACAATTGTAAAAATACCAAGAAAATCTGGTAAAGCAGGAGATATTACTGGAGGTTTACCACGTGTAACAGAATTATTTGAAGCACGTAATCCTTCTAACCCTTCTGTAGTTTCAGAAATAGACGGTGTTGTTACTTTTGGAAAAATAAAGCGTGGAAATAGAGAGATTATTGTTGAATCTAAAACTGGAGATATTAGTAAGTATTTAGTAAAACTTTCTAACCAAATTTTAGTTCAAGAAAATGACTTTATTAAAGCAGGTATGCCTTTATCTGATGGAGCAACTACTCCTTCTGATATTTTAAGAATAAAAGGCCCATCAGCAGTACAAGAATACTTAGTAAATGAAATACAAGAAGTATATCGTTTGCAAGGTGTAAAAATTAATGACAAACATTTCGAGGTTGTTGTTCGTCAAATGATGCGTAAAGTTAAAATTATTGATTCTGGAGATACATTATTCCTAGAAAATCAGTTAATTCATAAAAATGACTTTATAGAAGAAAATGATGCAATTTACGGAATGAAAGTTGTTGAAGACGATGGAGATTCTGAAAACTTAAAAGCAGGTCAAATTATTTCTGCACGTCAACTAAGAGACGAAAATTCTTTATTAAGAAGAAATGACAAGAACTTAGTTACTGCAAGAGAGGCAAAACCAGCAACAGCTGAACAAGTTTTACAAGGTATTACAAGAGCATCACTACAAACTAAATCGTTTATTTCTGCAGCTTCTTTCCAAGAAACTACAAAAGTATTAAACGAGGCTGCTGTAAGTGGTAAAGTAGATACTTTAGAAGGATTAAAAGAAAATGTTATTGTTGGTAAGAGAATTCCTGCTGGAACAGGTATGAGAGCTTATGAAAACATTTTAGTTGGTCCTAAGGATGAAATAGAAAAGAGTTTCTAATAAACGTTTAAACGTTACTATTTTAAAGGTTGAATTGTTTACTGTAACTTAATTACATTATTCAATTCAACCTTTTTATTTTTAAATAAGTATATGTTAAGTTTCACAAGGTTGTTCCTATTTCAACTTGCTTACGTTATTTTCAAATTTAGAATTTTATTTTTAAATATTAGCGGATTTTCTTTAAATATTTTTGGGTCTAATTCATACCATTTTTCTAC
>Ga0222648_1000007_pt1 | contig 170203 bp, 166 predicted proteins | sample AntAcemetagen335_FD_181021 | JGI IMG/M metagenome (GOLD analysis project Ga0222648, IMG submission 181021) | Saline water microbial communities from Ace Lake, Antarctica - #335 | ecosystem: Environmental > Aquatic > Non-marine Saline and Alkaline > Saline | place: Antarctica: Ace Lake... | reverse complement strand
TCCGAACCTTCCAGACCGTTCCCGACCCGTCCAACCCGTCTAGCGCCCCGACACTGCATCTCTGCGCCGCCGGTGAGGGGGGTTCTACGGTTACTGCACCCAGCCCGCAAGGGGTTTTTTCAGGAAAATGACAGCAATGCGCATTTTCTTGGAACATTTATGACAACCGCCAATGAAACAAGCGCCTTGCCCCACAAAACAAGGTCTTCGCAGAGGTGCTGAAGGCACAAACCACAGCGGATGTGGTCGAATCGAAGACACAGCAGAGCGCATTTCAAGAGATATTTAGCCTAAGCAGCCCGAGTCGTCGCCCACCCCATCCAGAATCGCAACAACACGGCAGAATCCTGCGGCACCGCCCCACCCTGCGGCGCAGTTTGCAGGCCGCAGGTCGTATTTCGGCGGTTGTCGTGCCGCAGTGCGGCTAAGCTTACTTTGCGCAGTGCTCTGCCGCGCTGCGCATTCTGTTGACGTGCTGTTGAACGGCACAAAGCGAGGTACGATGCTTGATCAAGCCCTGATGCTGGACCGCCTGACGGCGCGCCGCCCCGCGCATGCGCTGGAACGTGATCTTTACTGCGATGATGGTGTCTATAACCTCGATCTCGACCACATCTTCTATCGCGACTGGCTGTTCGCCCTGCCTGCGCCAGTGCTGCCAAAACCGGGTGCCTTTGCGACGCTGCAGATCGGGGCCTATCCGGTCGTGATCGTGCGCAGCACAGATGGCATGATCCGCGCCTTTCATAATGTCTGCCGGCATCGCGGTCAGCGGCTATGTGCGACCACAACCGGATCAACGCCTAATCTGGTCTGTCCTTATCATCAGTGGACTTATGGGCTGGACGGCAAGCTGCTTTATGCCCGCGATATGGGTGACGGATTCGATCCGGCCGCGCATGGGTTGAAAAAGGTCCATTGCGTCGATCTGGGCGGGATGGTCTTTGTCTGCCTGGCCCAGGTGCCGCCGCCGATCGCGGATCTGGCCAAGCATCTGACCGCCTTCCTTGCGCCCTCCGGTCTCAAGGATGCCAAGGTCGCGCATAGCTCGACCATTGTCGAAAACGGCAACTGGAAACTGGTGCTGGAAAACAACCGCGAATGTTACCATTGTTCGGGGTCGCATCCGTCTTTGTGCCGGACCTTCTCGGACAATCCCAAATTCGCCGCCATGTCCGGCCCTGACGAGGCAAGCGCCGAAATCCTGACCCATTGGAAACGGTGCGAGGCGGCAGGCCTGCCGTCACGCTTCACCCATGCCGATGACATGAGCTGGCGGCTGGCGCGGGTGCCTTTGCTGAACAATGCCGAAAGCTATACAATGTCCACCAAGGCCGCCGTGGCCAAACGGATGGGCACGATGCCGTTCAACGATGCGGGCACGCTGCTATTCTATCACTATCCCAACACATGGAACCACTTTCTGGGCGATCATGCGATCACCTTCCGCGTCCTGCCGATCTCGGCCACACAGACCGAGGTGACAACGACATGGCTCGTGCACAAGGACGCGGTCGAAGGCGTGGATTATGATCTGAAAACCCTGACCGAGGTCTGGTTGAACACCAATGACGAAGACCGCCAGGTGGTCGAGGAAAACCAGAAAGGCATCCTGTCGCCCGCTTATGAACCCGGCCCCTATTCCCCCATCCAGGAAGAGGGCGTGATCCAGTTCGTGGACTGGTATACCGGCATGATGACCGAACGGTTGACCCCGCAGCCTGCACTGGCGGCCGAATAGATGCCCGCGCCCGCACGGATCAGCACGACCGCTGCTTGGCGCGATGATGAATGGCTCGAATGCGTCATGGTCATCCCCGAAACACCCGATGTGGCGACCTTTGCCTTTCGGGCACCCTCGGGGGCATGGTTCGACTATGAACCGGGGCAGTTCCTGACGCTTGATCTGCCGGTGCCGGGTGGCGCGGTGCAGCGCACCTATACGATCTCGTCCAGCCCCTCGCGGCCCTTGTCGATCTCGCTCACGGTCAAGGCGCAACAGGACAGCATCGGCACGCGCTGGATGCTGGACCATCTGCGCCCGGGGATGAAGATCAAGGCCTACGGTCCCGCGGGGATCTTCAGCTTTCACCGGCATCCGGCGGAGAAGTACCTGTTCATCTCGGCAGGGTCGGGCATCACACCGATGATGTCGATGACGACCTGGGCCTGGGACAGCGGCGACATGCCCGATATCGTCTTTGTCCATGCCGCGCGGCGGCCCTCCGACATCATCTTTCGCGAAAGGCTGGACCAGTTCGCCAACCGCGTGCCGGGGCTGCAACTGCGCTATGCGGTCAAGGAACCCGACCCGTTCCGCGTCTGGCACGGGTATCACGGACGGCTGAACCAGATCATGCTGGGGCTGATGGCGCCGGATTATCTGGAGCGTGAAGTGTTCTGCTGTGGCCCCGAACCTTTCATGCAGGCGGTGCGCGACATGCTGAACGCGCTTGGCTATGACATGGACCGCTATCATCAGGAAAACTTTCAGGCCCCCGTCGAAAAACCCGCCGACGCGCCCCAGATCAATGATATCACCCCTGATGCCGCCACCGGCGCGCAGATCAGCTTCACCACCTCGGGCGTGGTCGCCGCCTGTACCGAGACCGACACGGTGCTGGCCGTGGCGCGCGCCAACGGGCTGAACATTCCGTCGGGCTGCACCTTTGGCCTCTGCGGCACCTGCAAGATCCGCAAGACCGCGGGCGAGGTTCATATGGTCCATAACGGCGGTATCTCGGACGAAGATATCGCGGACGGCTATATCCTTGCCTGCTGCTCCAACCCGCTCGGCCGGATCGAAGTCGCTGTCTGACTTCTTATTTCCACAAATACTTCGGGGTGAGGCCCGGATTTATCCGGGCCGAGGGGCAGCGCCCCTTTTTGCGGCAGAGCCGCAAAGCGCTCCGCGCGGGGATATTTAGGCTCGGAAGATGGGGGCGCCGGTCATTCCGCCGCCAGGGCTGCATTGGCCTGCGGTACGTAATTCAGAACCGGCCCCAGCCAGCGTTCGACCTCGGCCAGATCCATGCCTTTGCGCGCGGCATAATCCAGCACCTGATCCTGTTCGACCTTGGCCACCCCGAAATAATAGGCATCAGGATGCCCGATATAAAGCCCCGACACCGATGACCCCGGCCACATCGCCATGCTTTCGGTCAGTTTCACGCCCGTCGTGGTCTCGGCGTCCAAAAGGCGGAACAGTGTGGTTTTCTCGGTATGGTCGGGCTGGGCGGGATAGCCCGGTGCGGGCCGGATGCCGCGATAAGGCTCGCCGATCAGTTCCGAGGGCGCAAGGTTTTCATCCGGCGCATAGCCCCACAATTCGCGGCGCACCTTTTCATGCATCCGCTCGGCAAAGGCTTCGGCGAAACGGTCAGCCAGGGCCTTGACCAGAATCGCGTTGAAATCATCCCCCGCCGCCGCGAAGCGCTGCGAGATCGCCACTTCCTCGATCCCGGCGGTCACAACAAAGCCGCCCACATAATCGGGGATGCCGACAGGAGCCACGAAATCCGACAGCGCCACATTGGGCCGCCCGTCGCGTTTGCTGACCTGCTGGCGCAGGGTATGTAGCATCGCCAGTTCACTCTGGCGGCTGTCATCACTGAACAGCCGGATATCATCGCCCACCGTATTGGCAGGCCAGAAGCCCACTACGGCGCGCGGGCGGAACCATTTTTCCGCGATGATCTGGGCCAGCATCTCTTGCGCATCGGCAAACAATGCACGCGCGGCCTGCCCCTGTTTTTCATCCTGCAGGATCTTGGGATAGACGCCTTTCAATTCCCATGTCTGGAAAAACGGTGTCCAGTCGATATAGCGGGCAAGTTCGGCCAGATCCCAATCTTCATAGACCTTGGTCCCGAGGAATGACGGCGCAGGCACTTTGTAATCCTGCCAGTCGATTTGCAGCGCATTGGCGCGGGCGGCGGCCAGGGCCAAGCGTTTCTTGGCGAGTTCGGACCGCGCATGTTGTTCCGCGACCTTTTCATATTCGGCGCGGATCGTCGTGACATAGCCCGCCTTCTGATCCGGCGACAAAAGCGCGGACACAACCCCCACCGCGCGGCTGGCATCCGTCACATAGACCGTCTGGCCCGCTGCATAATTGGGGTGGATTTTCACCGCCGTATGCACACGGCTGGTCGTCGCACCGCCGATCAGCAGCGGAATATCCATCCCCGCGCGTTCCATTTCCGCCGCGACATGGACCATTTCATCCAGCGACGGGGTGATCAGGCCGGACAGGCCGATGATATCCACATTCTCAGCCTTGGCGACCTCAAGGATTTTCGCAGCAGGCACCATCACGCCCAGATCAATGATGTCGTAATTGTTGCAGGCCAGCACGACGCCCACGATATTCTTGCCGATGTCATGCACATCGCCTTTGACCGTGGCCATCAGCACCTTGCCCGCAGATTCGCGCCCCGTCCCGCCATGCAGGCGCTTTTCCTCTTCCATATAGGGCAGCAGCACCGCGACCGCCTGTTTCATCACGCGGGCGGATTTCACGACCTGCGGCAAGAACATCTTGCCCGCGCCGAACAGATCGCCCACCACATTCATCCCCGCCATCAATGGGCCTTCGATCACATGCAGCGGACGGTCGGCGCGCCGACGCGCCTCTTCGGTATCAGCATCGATGAATTCGGTGATCCCGTTGACCAGCGCATGTTCCAGCCGCTTTTCGACACTCCAGTCGCGCCACGCCAGATCACGTTCCTTGGCCTCGCGCGCGCCGGTGGATTTGAACCTCTCGGCGATCACCAGCATGTTTTCGGTCGCATCCGGCGTGCGGTTCAGCACCACATCTTCGCAGGCGGCGCGCAGGTCGGGGTCGATACTGTCGTAAACCGCCAACTGGCCTGCATTGACGATGCCCATATCCATGCCGGCCTGAATGGCATGATAAAGGAACACGGCATGCATCGCCTCGCGCACGGGGTCATTGCCACGGAAGCTGAACGACAGGTTCGACACGCCGCCCGACACATGGACATGCGGCAGATCGGCCATGATCCGGCGGGTGGCATTGATGAAATCGACGCCGTAATTGTCATGCTCCTCGATCCCTGTCGCCACGGCGAACACATTGGGGTCAAAGATGATATCCTCGGGCGGGAAACCCACCTTTTCGGTCAGCAGGTGATAGGCGCGGGTGCAGATTTCGACCTTGCGATCCTCGGTATCGGCTTGGCCCGCCTCGTCAAAGGCCATGACAACCACCGCCGCACCGTAAGCGCGACACAGGCGCGCCTGATGCAAAAACGCCTCTTCGCCTTCTTTCATGCTGATCGAATTGACGATGGGTTTGCCTTGCACGCATTGCAGGCCCGCCTCGATCACCTCCCATTTGGAGCTGTCGATCATCACCGGCACCCGGGCGATATCAGGCTCGGCCGCGATCAGGTTCAGATAGTCGATCATCGCCTGTTTGCTGTCGATCAGGCCCTCGTCCATGTTCACGTCGATGATCTGTGCGCCGTTTTCGACCTGTTCGCGGGCGACATCGACGGCGGTAGCATAATCGCGCGCAGTGATCAGCTTGCGGAACTTGGCCGAACCGGTGACGTTGGTACGCTCGCCCACATTCACGAAAGCGATGTCGCGGGTCAGGGCGAAGGGTTCCAGCCCCGACAGGCGCATCAAGGGCCTCTGCGCAGGGATCGCGCGGGGTTTGTAATCTGCGACGGCAGCGGCAATGGCGCGGATATGATCCGGCGTCGATCCACAGCAGCCACCCACGATATTGACCAGACCGTGCTTGGCGAACACGGCGATCTGTTCGGCCATGAAGGCGGGGCTTTCATCATATGCGCCGAATTCATTGGGCAGGCCCGCATTGGGATAGGCGCAGATCAGCGTATCGGCCACGCCCGACAATTCTGCCAGATGCGCGCGCATTTCCGCGGCCCCCAGCGCGCAGTTCAGCCCGATGGTCAAAGGGTCCGCATGGCGCACGGCATGCCAGAACGCGGTCGGCGTCTGGCCTGACAGGGTGCGCCCCGACCTGTCGGTGATCGTGCCGGAAATCATCACCGGCAGGCGCAGGCCATTGGCGGCAAAGATTTCCTCGCAGGCGAAAATCGCCGCCTTGGCGTTGAGCGTGTCAAAGATCGTCTCGATCAGGATCAGATCGGCGCCGCCGTCGATCAACCCGCGCAATTGTTCCACATAGGCCGCGCGCAGCTGGTCAAAGGTCACCGCGCGGTATCCCGGATTGTTCACATCGGGCGACATCGACGCCGTGCGATTGGTCGGCCCCAGCGCGCCCGCGACAAAGCGCATCCGCCCGTCCTGCGCCGTGGCACGGTCCAGCGCCTGACGGACCAGCCGCGCGCCGTGAAAGTTCAGGTCATAGACCAGATGTTCCAAACCATAATCGGCCTGCGCGATGCTGGTGGATGAAAACGTGTTGGTTTCAACAATATCCGCCCCCGCCATGGCATAGGCATAATGGATATCCTCGATCGCCTGCGGCTGGGTCAGGATCAACAGGTCGTTGTTGCCCTGTTGCGGCAAAGGATCATCACTGAAAATGCGCGGATGGCAGGCACAACCGGCCCCATGCGCGGTGAAATCACCCTCGGCAAAGCCCAAAGCCTGAATCTGCGTGCCCATCGCCCCGTCAAGGATCAATATGCGATCAGCCGCCGCAGCGGCGATCCGGTCGAAGGCGGGGGATTTCGGCAGGATAGTGGTCATGACAGTCCGATCAAACGACAAAAGGCACCTGACGTGCCTGTCCTTCAGATAGGCGCAGGCGGTTGTGAAAACAAATTCATGTTGGGCAAGACGATTATGAATTTCATTCATATTCAGCCGGGATCGGCAGGCCAGTCCCGCAAAATCGCTTTACTAATCTGATTATTTCTGTCAGGTATAAATCACCCAGTCGGGACGGCGGTTGCGCGATGGTCCGGCAAGGCATGCCCCCTTTGCACAGGAATTGCCGATGCCCGATGCCACCTATGATTTTCTGATCGATCTGATCGCGGCCCAAGACGATTGCGTCACCGACGGGTCCACGCTGGAACCACATCTGGTCGAACTGATCCTTGACCGGCAGGTCCAGCGATCCGCAAAGGAAAGCGCCGCTAATGCACGGCGCTGATCCGCGCCGTCCATTCCGCCCGGTCTATGACCCGCAAACGGGCCATGGCCCCACACGGGATCCGCGTCCCGGCGAGGTTGCGTTGCAGGACATGAACCTTGATCCTTTTGCGCGGCTGACCTTGGACTTGTGCCGCTGGCATTTCCAGACATTCGCCAGCCCCGAAAGCCACGGCTGGCTGGTCGCGCTGCGTTGCGCCACCGCCCATGTCGGCCCCGATGCCGCAGGTGCGTTGTGCTATGACCTGCTGGGCGTGGTGCAGACCCTGCGGGCCAGCCGGACCACCCCGATCGCGTTCAATGCCGAAGGCTGCCCCTGCTGCCGCGACTGGCTGACGCCTGCGGAACGCCAGATCATGCAGATGATCGACGCCCTGCGGCACAATCAGCAAGGGCGCGCGCGGACATTGGCGCAGTTGCTTTGCGATGGCACACCCGACAGCCATCTGTTGGCGGTGGCCGAAACCTATCTGCGCCGCCACGCCCCGGATTATGCGCAAACTGCCGCATTTTCATCGGTCTAGGATTGGCCCGAAACCACCCAGAGCTGCGCCATTGACACCCTGTCGGGCGGTTCGTATGAAAAACACGAACGTTTTTCATACTCTCAAGGACCACCATGTCTCTGCCCAGCGCCTGTTTGTGCACCCTTGCCGCCGCCCTGATCATCGGCACCGCCGCCGCTGCCAAAGGCAGCCTGCACCTTTTCGCCAATGGCGAAGCTTTGGCGCGCGAAGGGTTCATTGCCCCCGCACTGACCCGCGACGGCTGGGAATTGCGTTTCGATCATGTGTTCGTCACGCTGGCAGGCGTGTCCGCATTGCAGACCGACCCGCCCTATGATGCCCACGCCGGTGACAAGCCCCGCGCCACCGATACAGTGGTTTTTGATGCCATCGACCAGATGACGATCGACCTGACCGACACCGATGCGCAGGGCCGCGTGATGCTGGCGACAGCCCCCGCCCCCGCAGGCCATTACAACGCTGTGGTCTGGTCGGTGGTGCCGGCGCAATCGGGTGACTGGGCGGGCCAGTCCATGGTGCTGGTCGGCACGGCGACGCGCGACGGCGCAAGCGTGGATTTCACCCTGACCAGCGATGCCACGCATGATTACACCTGCGGCGAATATGTCGGCGATGCGCGCAACGGGTTTGTGACTGCTGGCAGCGATGCCGCGCTTGAACTGACCTTTCATCTGGATCATCTGTTCGGTCGCCTTGACAAGGAAGACGCCGATCCAATGAATATCCATGCGCTGGGGTTCGACGCCTTCGCCGCGGGCGGCACCCATCAGATGACCCTGACGGGACTGCATATCGGCCATGTCGGAGAGGGCCATTGTGCTGTCAGCCATCGTTAAACCCCTGATCGCAGCGCTGTTGCTGGCGGGACCGGCGGCGGCGCATGGCGCATTTGTCGATATGGGCACGACCGAGGCCGTGGCGATCCAAGCCCGCTATGACACCGGCGCGCTGATGGCGGGCGCACAGGTTTCCGTCTTTGCGCCTGACAATCCTGCGCAGCCGTGGCTGACGGGGATGACGGATGCGGATGGCCGGTTCGTCTTTGTGCCGGGCGACAGGGCGGGGCAATGGGCGGTGCAGGTGCGGCAGGCCGGTCACGGTGCAATGGGCTATGTCACGGTCGGCACGGATGGCGCAGCCATCACCGTCACGGCCAGCCGCACCGGCCTATCATGGGCGCAGCGCCTGCTGATGGTGGCCAGCGTTGTGTGGGGTTGCATTGGCACGGCGCTGTATTTCCGGCGCTTGCGCCCTGCGGAACCGGCCTGATGCATATCCCCGATGGTATTCTGCCCCTTGGGCTGAGCTTGGGCGGCTGGGCCATCGCGGCGGGGCTGACCGCCCTGTCGCTGAACCGGATCGCGGCCCAGCCTGACCCGCGTGCAGGGCTACCGCGTGCCGCGATGATGACGGCGGCTTTTTTCGCAGCCTCGCTGATCCATATTCCGGTGCCACCCAGCAGCGTGCATCTGGTGCTGCCGGGGCTGATGGGGGCGATGCTGGGCTGGTATGCGCTGCCCGCGATCCTGATCGGGCTGGCGTTTCAGGCAGTGATGTTCGGGCATGGCGGGCTGACCACCTTGGGGGTCAATGCGGTGATCCTTGGGCTGCCCGCGCTGGCCGCCTTTGGGCTGACGCGCAATCTGGGGCATGTGACCCAGCGCGCAGCGGCGGCGATTGTGGGCTTTGCCACCGGCGCGGGGGCTGTTCTGCTGGCTGTCGCGCTGTTCGCCGCGATCCTGCTGGCGGGATTGCCCGCGCATCTGGATGCGGGTGCCGAACGCGCGGCGATCACGGCACTGGCGCTGGCGCATCTGCCACTGGCACTGGCCGAGGGGATGGTCGTCGTCGCCGTGCTGGGTTTTCTGCGCCGCACCAGCCCCGAGATGATCGTTGCGCGCTGATCCGATCACCGATCCACGCCTGCGGGTTGCCGCCCTGCTGACGCTTGCCTTCGGGTTTTCCGCGCTGCATGCGCCAGCCGCCTTGGCGCTGATGGTTGTGGCAACCTTGGGCCTTGTCTGGTGGTCCGGCACGCCCGCCCGCCGGTTGCTGCGGGCCTTGCGCCTGCCGGGCGTTGTGGTGGCGGGGCTGGTCGTGATTTTACCCTTTACCAGCGGGGATCATGTGATCGCCGCAGTTGGGCCCCTGACCCTGCGCGCCGAAGGGCTGGCAGCGGCCACAGGCATCACCCTGCGGTTCGTCGCGATCTTTACGCTGATCGTGGTGTTTGTGGGCGCGCTGCCGCTATCGCATCTGATCGGCGCGCTGCGCGGGCTTGGGCTGCCCACGCTTCTGGTGGATATGGCGCTGCTGACCCTGCGCCATATCGAGGATCTGCGCCACGATCTGGCCCGCATGCAGACCGCGATGCGCCTGCGCGGCGGGTATGGCTGGCTGGGGCGGTTCCGCGCGACCGGCTGGCTGCTGGCAAGCCTGCTGCTGCGCAGCCATGCGCGGTCCGAACGGGTCTATCACGCGATGATCCTGCGCGGACACGGGGCCACAGGGGCCGCCCTGCCCGACGCAGCCACCGTGCCGCGCGCCGACAAATGGGCGCTGGCGGGCCTGATCGCCCTTGCAGCCAGCCTGCTGGTGGTGGACCATCTGGCATGACCCTGCCCCTGCTGCATACAACCGACCTGACCCTGACCCGCGCCACTGGCGAGAGGGTCTTGCACGACATATCGCTGCGCATCGCACAGGGCGAAAGGGTCGGGCTGATCGGCCCGAACGGGGCGGGCAAAACGACGCTGATGCTGTGCCTGACCGGCGTGATCCGCGCTAGCGCAGGCGCGGTGCAGATGGACGGCAAACCCGTCACCCCCGGCGGGTTCCACCCCGATATGGGGTTCGTGTTCCAGCAGGCCGAGGATCAACTGTTCAGCCCGACCGTGGCCGAGGATGTGGCCTTTGGCGCACGCAATCTGGGGCTGTCCGGCGCCGTGCTGGACAGGGCCGTGGCGACAGCCCTTGACCGTGTGGGGATCACGGGCTTGGCCGACCGGCCCGTGCATCATTTGTCGGGGGGCGAAAAACGGCTGGCCTGTCTGGCGGGGGTGCTGGTGATGGACCCGCGCCTGTTGTTGCTGGATGAACCGTCAGCCGCGCTTGACCTGCGTAACCGCAGGCGGCTGATCGACCTGCTGCGCGGCATGGATCAGGCGATGCTGATCGCCAGCCATGATCTGGAACTGGTGCTGGAGCTTTGCCCGCGGGTCATCCTGATCGACGCAGGACGGATCGTCGCCGACGGCGCGGCGCGCAGCGTGCTTGGCGATGCCGCGCTGATGGCGCGCCACGGTCAAGAGGTGCCCCATTCACTGATCCACCACGCGCGGGTGGATCACGCCCATCCCCCGCGCATCGTATAGATCAAAGCGGATCAAAGGCCCCACATTGGTGGTCGCGACGGCCTGCGCCTGCAAGACCGCCAATTGGGCGTCGGACAGGCGGTCTTGCCATGCGATCAGGCTGCGCACGTTATGGCGGCGCGCCAAGCCGATCCGGTCACCGGCCGCCAGATCGGCCGCGAACAGCGCCTTTGCTACGGCCTGCCGCGCGGCCAGATCGACAATCATGGGTTCCGGCCATGGCACCGACAGAACCTTTTGCCCTGTTGCGACAACAGGCCAGGCGCTGGTCAGAAAGGCCGCCACCGGCTGATCATCGGCGATATCGGCGGTCAGTACGCCTGCCGCCTCGTAAAACGTCACCTCACCCGGCATTGTTGCTGGTGCGGTGATATCAAGCAGGTTGGCGACCACCGCGAGCGTCGCCAAATTGGCAGCCGCAATCAGCCCGATCACAACCGGACGCCTGCGATCAGACCCCATGCCGGTCAAAAAGTAAAACGCCAGACCGACCTGTAGCACCAACACCAAGGGCATCAGGAACCGGCCCGCAAGCTGAAATCCGGTCAACCCGACAAGGTAGATGCACAAGAACACACCAGCCATCAGCAGCAAGGCGCGGCTTTCAGGCGCGCGCAGTCCGGCCAGCCCGAATATCGACGGGATCAATGCGGCGGTCAGATAAACCGGGGAATAAAACGCAGGCCCGCCTTCCCATGTCGCATTGCCGGGGCGCAGGACAATTTCAACGGCATTGAAATAGGGCCAGAGTGTCGACAGGCAGACCGCCAGCACCAGCGCCGACACCACCCGCATCCGCACAGCGATGGGGCCATGCGGCCAGCACAGTGCAAAGCTGCCTGCGCCGATAAAACCGATCACCGCCCCAACCTGATGGGTCGTGAACATCAACACCGCCAGTGCGCACAGCGGGATCACAAAGACAGGCCGCACGAGACTGCGCAGCACCAGCGCCCATAGGATAAAACTCAAGCCAATCATATAGGTCGCCGGATAGGCAGCGGCGTAATACAGGGTCAACGGCGAATGAAACCCCGTATGCTGCAGCGGCAACGCCCACCCCAGCATCAGACATAAAAACAGCACCAGCGGCGCCCAGGGCGCAGGATGCAAGGCACGCGCAAAGACATAGACGCCAATGCCGAACACCGCCATCGCGGCATATCCCGCCAAAGCCAACACCTGCCAGACATCCAGCCCCGCGACCCGCGCCACAGCGGCCCATGCCACCCAAAGCGGCTGGAAATGGCGCGATCCCGCATCCGAGACGATGAACGGATTGGCGGGAGCATCGGGGTTTTCGATCAGGGCCAGCAAAGCGGCGGCATGCTGCCAGATGTCACTGCCGGGATGTTCCAGCAAAATGCCCTGCGCAGACAGCCATGCGAAAAGCCCCAAGGCCGGTGCCGCGATCAGGGCATAAAACAGATTTGCCCGCCCGAAAGAAACCTTGGTCTGCGCATGGCCAAACCCGCCACCCACCTGTCTGTTGATATTTGACGCCACAATGACCCGCGCGAAAGACTACCTGAAATTGTGTAATAAGAAAAAATTAACCGCAAAACGAGAAATTGGCATAGTCGGCAAAAACACTTCTGATATCCACCAAATTGCATCACTCAACTACACAACAGCCACCCGATGTGACGGCTTTGATCTGGCGCAGGGATGCGACGCGATGTTAAAGCAGGGGCCAAGACAGACACTGGAACAGACAGCATGATCATCCTGACAATCTGGCCACTGTTCGCCTTGATCTGCCTTGGCTTTGTGATGGCGCGCACGGGGTTTCCTGAACCGGGGTTCTGGCCTGCGGCGGAACGCGTCAATTACTATATCCTGTTTCCGGCCCTGCTGGTCGGCAGCCTTGCCGCGGCACCGTTGGGTGATCCCGCGATCTGGCGGTTGGGCGGGGCGGCTGGCGCTGCCATCGCGCTGGCCGCATGTGGCCTTTACGGGTGGCGGTGGTGGACGCCGTCGCCAGCCGCGCGGTTCGGGCCGAGTTTGCAAGGGGTGGTGCGGATCAACACCTATCTTGGCCTTGCGATCACGGCAGCCCTGGTTGGCGCGACCGGGATCGAACGCGCGGCCATCGTGCTGGCGGTCGTCGTGCCGTTGGTCAATGTGCTGTCGATCATGGCGCTGGCCGACCGGACCGAGGCCCGCCATCCACTGGCGATCCTGCGCATGATGGGGCGCAACCCGCTGATCCTGGCCTGCGTGCTGGGGATCACGCTGGCGCTGAGCGGGATCGGGCTGCCATTCGGGACGGGTGCGTTTTTCGCGCTGGTCGGACAGGGCAGCCTGCCCTTGGGCCTGCTGTGCGTCGGGGCGGCGCTGCGCCCCGGAGCACTGCGATCCGACATGGGCGCGATCGGCGTCAACAGCGCGCTGCGCCTGTTCGCCATGCCCCTGTTGGCAATGGGCATGGCGTGGATATTCGATCTGGACGGGATCGAGGCGCTGGTGCTAGTGATCTTCTTTGCCATCCCGACGGCGCCCACATCCTATGTGCTGACACGGCAATTTGGCGGCGATGCCACCTTTATGGCCGGACTGGTGACAGCACAGACGCTGGCATCGGTACTGACGATCCCGCTGGTGCTGCTGATCTTCGGGGCAAGCTGACGATTTCGCGCCGCGCCGGAACCTGATCGCGGCAAGGGGCGGTCCCTTGTCGCAGGCTTTCACACGATAAACACAACCGTCTCTGCCAACCAAAGCGGACCAGCTGCTGCGCGGGCTTTGCAATGGTCCGTTTGTGATCTGCATCAAGATTGTGGTGCCCGCGGCCGGCACCAACACATTGTTTTTATGTATTTTTATACGTCCACACCTGACCGTATCCACCTTACAAACAAGGCAATAAGTGCCCAAAGCTGTCTTGCTATGCCCATCCTTATCCTGTAACATAAGGTGGATATTTAGGTGGATGGGTTGTGCGGGCGACAAACAGGATTTCGGCGGGCTTTCTAAAAACCGCCCCGGTCGGTAAGCACTGCGACGGTGCCGGGCTTTGGCTGGTGAAGCGCGACACTGGCGGGGCGCAATGGGTGCTGCGCGTGACCATTCACGGGCGGCGGCGTGAAATGGGCTTGGGTGGCTATCCTTCGCTTGGCCTGGCCGAAGCCCGCAAGCTTGCCCAGCGATGGCGCGATGTGGCGGCGGCTGGCCGTGACCCGGTGAAAGAACGCGAAGCGGAAGAACGGGCCGCAAGGCGTGAAGATATATCACTGGCAATCCTTACCGCCGATGCTTTCGAAGCGCGCAAGGCTGAATTGAAAGGCGACGGCACGGCGGGGCGGTGGCTTTCACCTTTAACGCTTCACGTTCTACCCAAGCTTGGCAAGGTGCCAGTGACTGACCTCGACCAACGCGACATTCGCGACGTGCTGAAACCCCTCTGGCATGAAAAGGCTGATACGGCGCGGAAGGCATTGAACCGGCTTTCTATCGTGCTGAAACACGCGGCAGCGCTGGGCCTTGATGTGGATTTGCAAGCGACCGAAAAGGCAAAGGCGCTGCTGGGCAAGTCGCGGCATGTGCCAAAGAACATTCCGGCGATGGCTTGGGCTGATGTGCCGGGCTTCTATGCGACGCTGGAAGAACCAACCCAAACGCACCTTGCTTTGCGGCTGCTGATGCTAACAGGGGTGCGCTCGAACCCGCTGCGCAATATCCGGCTGGATGAAATCGAAGGCGATGTGTGGACCGTGCCGGGCGAAAGTATGAAGGGCCGCAAAGGCGCGACTGATGATTTTCGCGTGCCGCTTTCAACTGAGGCCCAGCGCATTATCGAACTGGCAAAGCCACACGCCCGCAACGGCTTTCTTTTCGCAAACGCGCGGCAAGGCGTTATCTCGGATATGACCCTTTCACGGATGATGGAACGGCGGGGGCTAGAAGCACGCCCGCACGGCTTTAGAACCTCGCTTAGAACATGGCTGGCCGAAGCGACCGACGCCGCGCATGAAGTGGCCGAAGCGATGCTGGCGCACACGGTGGATGGTGGCGTGGTGCGCGCCTATCGACGCACGGATTATCTGGAACAACGCGCGAAACTGGCCGAACGCTGGGCTGACCATGTGACGGGTGGCGCTGGGCATGTGGTGAAACTGGTGGGGGCGGGCTGATGGCTAAAAGTAAAAACGGCAGCCCCCCCACTGCTACATCCGCTACAACTGCTACACGGGAAAGCACAGCAGAAAGCCGGAAGCCATTGGTCGGTCTGCTAGGCGGTGAACTTGATTTTTTTGCGGAGTTGGGCCTTGGCTTTGGGGCGAGTGACCGTGCTAAATTGTTAGTCCTGAAGGGGCTTGAGGCTGAATTGGGTGAACTGCGTCGCCAGATGAAGCCGACTAGGGGAAGGCCGCGAAAGGAGTTTCCAAATATCGACATAGAGCGTGCGGCGGCAGTTTTGGGGGCGGCTGACCTTTGGCGCGACACGTTAGGGGAAGGCCCACCGACGCAAAAAGCCGCAATCGATTTGGCAATTCAAATCGACACAATCCTTGTCAAAGCTGCGGTGCGGTCTGCTCCTTTATTTGGGGGCAAGATGACGACATTCCTGCGTCTACAAAACTCAGTTTCGAAAGGGTTGGCAGACCTTGGCGAGACAAAAAGGTTCTCGAATAAATAGCAGTTATTTTAGTGAGAATGAACGGCTCGACACCTTCAGACACCTTTGCACCACCTGAAACCGATATGGATGGTGCAAGAAATGCAAACCTATCTGACACTAACCGAACTGCGTGCCAAGCTGGGCGGGCGTTCACGTTCTGCAATCTATCTGGACCTTGAAGCTGGCAGGCTGCCCCAGCCAGTGAAGCTTGGCGGGCGGTTGTATTGGCCTGAAAATGACGTGGAAGCGCATTTGCGCACGCTGCACGAAAAGGCTGCTTGATATGGGCGGCGGGCAAAATAAAACCCCGCGCGGCTGGCAGGCCGACACGGGGCAGGAAAGCCACAAAGAGACTGCGGCGGGCACCTGCAATGTAGCACAAGCCAAGGACCGCGCAAAGTGGGCTGGCCTGTATCATATCCAACCCGAAGGCGGCGAACCCTTCACAATCCAAACCAAAGGCCGCGATGCTTGGGCACTCGACCGGCTGCGCGAAGCTGGGGCGAAAGGCTGCACGCCAATAACCGAACCCGCCCCGCGATGGTCTGCATATGTCCACAACCTTCGCGGGCTTGGCGTGCCGATTGAAACCGTGACCGAACCGCATAGCGGCGAATTTTCTGGCACGCACGGGCGCTATGTGCTGCGGGCCGATGTGGTGAAAGGCGGTGCGGCATGACCAACGCACGCGAACTAACAACGGCGCTGGTCGGGCGCTGGCATGGGGGCTACGGGGCTTGCGCTTGCCCTGTGTGCCAACCGGAACGGCGGAAGGGGCAGAACGCCTTGACCGTGGCGGATGGGCGCAATGGGCGGCTGGCGCTGCACTGCAAGAAAAGCGCTTGCGCCTTTCTCGACATTCTGGCGGCGGCTGGCCTTCGCTCTGGTGATTATACGCCCCCGTATGCTGCAACCCTTGCCCAGCGCGAACGCGACGCGAAGGCCGAAGCTGAAAAGCGGGCGGCACAAGCCAAGCGGCTTTGGCAGGAAGCCCAGCCTATCGCGGGCACGGTGGCGGAAGCCTATCTGCGCGGGCGCGGCATAACCCGCGAACTGCCCCCGACGCTGCGCTTTCATGGGGCTTGCTGGCACGGGCCAACCGCAAAGCGCTACCCCGCGATGGTGGCGGCAGTGCAAGGCGCGGGCTTGCCTGCGGTTCATCGCACTTATTTGCGCGCGGATGGCTCGGGCAAGGCTGCAATCGACCGTGACAAGATGATGCTAGGCGGCACACAAGGCGGCGCTGTGCGCTTGTCTGATGGACCTTCGCGGCTGGTGGTGGCCGAAGGCATTGAAACCGGCTTGTCGTTGCTGTGCGGGCTGCTGGATGGCCCCGCGACGCTATGGGCTGCGCTTTCAACCTCGGGCCTTCGCGGGCTGCACCTTCCGACGCAACCGGGGCGGCTGACAATCGCAACCGATGGTGACGCACCGGGCCGTGAAGCCGGGCACGCACTGGCAGAACGGGCGCACGCGCTGGGCTGGCAAGTGGGCACCCTCGACCCCGGAACCGGGTGCGACTTTAACGACATTCTGACTGGAAAGGCGGTGGCGGCATGAACGTGCATCCCCACATGAAAGAAACCGCCTTCACGCCCGAAGGACCGCAACCACTGGTGCGCGAAATCGCCCCTGGTGCAGCCTATCCGGTGCAAGCGCTCGGGCCGCTGCGCGCGGCTGTGGAGGCGGTGCAAGGCATGACGCAAGCCCCCCTGGCGATACCGGCGCAATCGGCGTTGGCGGTGGCTTCACTGGCCGTGCAAGGCTTTGCCGATGTGGAAACGCTGGGCGGCACGCGCCCGCTTTCGCTTTACGCTTTGACGGTGGCGCGCTCTGGTGAACGCAAAAGCGCTTGTGACGCCCCGTTGATGGCTGCACTTCGCGCTCACGAAAAGGAACAGGCAATCGCCCAGCGCGATGCAATGCAAGCCTGGGCCAACGCGCACGCAATCTGGAAGGGCGAACGCGACCGCATCCTGGGTGAAGCCAAAAAAGGCAAAGGCGAAAAGCGCACGGCAGCACAAGCCGACCTTGAAGCGCTTGGGCCGGAACCGGCGGCACCCCCCAGCGCTGACCGAACCGTAACCGAACCGACATTCGAAGGGCTGACTAAGCTTTTTGCATTTGGGCAGCCCAGCCTTGGGCTTTTCTCGGATGAAGGCGGGCAATTCTTGGGTGGGCACGCTATGGGCAGCGACCATAAGCAAAAGACGCTGGCCGCGCTGAATGACCTTTGGCAAGGCAACCCGATAAGGCGCACGCGCTCGGGCGATGGGCATTCAACCTTATTCGGGCGGCGGCTGGCCGTGCATCTGATGGTGCAGCCTGGTGTGGCGCGAACTTTTATGGCGGACCCGCTTGCGGCTGACACCGGCTTTTCGGCGCGCTTTCTGATGTGCGAACCGCCCAGCGCAATCGGAACACGGATGCAAGCCAACGCCCGGCATGACGAAATGGCCCTGGCGACCTTTGCGGGGCGGCTGCGCGATATTCTCGACACGCCAATGCCAATGGACCCGGAAACCCGTGAACTGCAACCGCGCACCCTAACCCTTTCACCTGAAGCCCGCGCGCTGCTGGTGTTTTTTTCGGACGCTATCGAAGCCGCACAAGCGCCGGGTGGCGACCTGGCCCACATTACGGGCGCGGCATCTAAGGCGGCGGAACAAGCGGCGCGCATCGCTGGTGTGTTGACCCTATGGCGCGACTTGCACGCCCCTGCGGTGGACGCCCGCGACATGGCCAACGCAATCGACCTTGCGCAATTCTACCTGGCCGAAGCTTCACGGCTTGCAAGCGCTGCGACGGTATCCGTGGAAATCGACCGGGCGGAAACCTTGCGGCGGTGGCTGATGGATGGCTGGCAGGAAGGGGAAGTGCTTGCGCGCGAAGTGGTGCAGAAAGGGCCGAACGCGCTGCGCGAAACCCCAAAGGCACGGGCCGCGCTGGGCATCCTCGAAAAGCACGGATGGCTTGTGCCACTGGACGCTGGAACCGTGGTGCGCGGGGCCCCACGAAAAGAAGCTTGGGCAATCGTGAAAGGGGCGGGCAATGTGGCTTGATGTGCGCGCGAAGCTGGCTGAAATCCAAGCAAGCCCCCCTTCTACAACTGCTACAACCGCTACAAAGCGGGCGGAACCTGTGCCCCGTGTAGCGGAAGTAGCGGAAGTAGCAGACCCCTTACCCGTAAAACCGAAAATGACATTCGCGCCCCAGCCCAGCGACCGCGAAGCACAAGGCACTTGGCGGCATGGTGTATCCGTGACTGGCAGCCCGCGAACATGGACGGGCCGCATTGTATCGCTGGACGCCTGGCGCTCTCTAACTGAATGGGAACGGCACGGGCCAAACGGGCGGCACTGGTGTAGTACTTAATGGACAAATACAACTCTCACGACTTCCTGATAATAACGGCATCATCCTGTATGAAGCAGAATATAAAGTTGGTAATTTGGTCTTTGCTGGAATCGTAAATCAAGATAAGATGTTCGTGAATTTTAGGCTTAATTTAACTCAAGGGAACACAAGAGGAAGCAATGTTGTCTCTGGCGAAGGTAGCATAAAAAACTCTAACGTAATCTACCTTCGGTCTTCAGATAATTGTGAAATAGTAGCGCTTCGGATATAATTTTTAAATTCTATGATAGTTAAAAATCAGGGCACAAGAAATGATCCGAAAAAGCGGGCGCAATGCGGATGGAACCTTTGGGCCGGGCAACCCCGGCAAGCCAAAGGGCACCCGGCACAAAGCCACACAAGCAGCTATGGCGCTGCTGGATGGTGAGGCCCAGGCCCTAACCCGCCAAGCCGTCAAGATGGCTCTGGAGGGCGACACGACGGCGCTACGGCTTTGCCTTGAACGGATAGCCCCGCCCCGCAAAGATAGCCCAGTGCAATTCAACCTGCCCCCCATGCAATCGGCTGCGGATGCTGCAAAGGCCGCTGGCGCTGTGCTGAACGCGGTGGTTGATGGTGAACTGACCCCAACCGAAGGGGCGCACCTGATGGGCCTTGTCGAAGGCTACCGGCGTGCGCTGGAAACAAGCGAACTTGAAACGCGAATGATGAAACTAGAGAGGGCCAGCCGATGACCCTATGCAGGCGGATTGACCGGCTCGAAGCTCGCCATGGCAGTGGCGGCGAAATGCCGAGGGTAATGCGCATAATATTCGCGGCGGCACGGCCTGAAGGCGGTGAGATTGTATCGGACGCAGTTTCAGCGATGGTGCAAGTATTGGATGGCTGGGAGACCATTGAGCGCGACGATGGGGAGTCCGAGGCCGCTTTCCTTGAACGGATTGACGCCCTGACCTAGGGTTCTCTAGGCTCGGTTACGACACTTCCTTGAGCTAAGTGGGAAAGAACATGCTTAAATGGATCGTTGGCTTAGCCATAGCTTTGTTCACCGAGAGAGCCATGGCGGAGCCTACTAAATGGGAACCTCTGCTAGGAATGACATCAGCACAACTATCCGCTTCTGGGTGGGAAATGGACGGTTCGGCTGGGCTGTCATGGGATGATGGCAGGCAGGCTGTCATATCCTTTTGGAGCATGCGCATGCCAAACAACACCATGCCGAACAACACAAAGCTGACGATGCGGTGCACGAGCTACTTTGATGCAAGCATGAGGCAGACAGGTGACATATGCTATCAAGCAATATCCCAACGGTAGTATAAGCGCTTCAATCCCCCAAGGGGTGCAAACCTTAAGCAACGACTAAAGGGTGTATATTTAGGGGGATACGAAATTGCTCCTATTGTATTTTTACATTATTTTACAGCAACTTATATAAAGTTTATGGTGCCCGCGGCCGGACTCGAACCGGCACGGCCTTGCGGCCAAGAGATTTTAAGTCTCCGATGTCTACCATTCCACCACGCAGGCATGCAGGGTGCATATCGCTTTCCTAAGCGTGACAGCCGGCAGCGGCAAGTCAGATCACAACGCGACCGACCGCCATGTCACCAAAAGCGTGCGATCAGCAAACAACGGGTTCCGCTTGCACTGCGGCATCGGCAGTGCCTTGGCTCAGACATCCGGGCCGGGAGCAACAGGGGAGACACCCTCTTCCTTGACCGCCTGCATCGCCACATAGGTCGATGTATTGGACACATATGGCAATGTCGAAATCTTCTCGGCCAGAACGATGCGATAGCCGGTCATCCCTGCGGTGCGCACCTTGAGCAGGTAATCGAACGCCCCCGCGATCAGGTGGCATTGTTCAACCTCAGGAATACGCAGCACGGCGGCATTGAAGGCGGCCAGCGCCTTTTCGCGGGTGTCGGACAGCCGGACTTCGACAAAGGCGACATGGTCGCGGTCCAGCCGGATCGGATCATAAAGCGCGCGATACCCCCGGATTACGCCAGTTTCCTCCAGCCTGCGCAAGCGCGCCTGCGTGGGCGATTTCGACAATCCGATCCGGCGGGCAAGATCGGTGATGCTGATGCGCCCTTCCACGGCAAGGACGTCAAGGATCTTTCGGTCGAATTTATCCAGTTCGCTGTTCTTTTCGATCATGTTTTCCCCGTTTTTTCACTACTCCGTCCTGCGTCTTGCGCATTAGCAGGCCAATCGCCTTTTCACAATCGGCTATCATGGGACATCTGGATAAGGATTCCGCCATGCCCCGTGATACTGCCCTGACTTTGCGTGATGCCATCGACGCCGCGATCTACAGCGACGAAACCGTTGCCGTGGCAAGCTTGGTGAAAACCGCCGCCTTGTCCGACGCCGACCGCGCCCGGATCTGCGACCGCGCGGCGGCGCTTGTCACGCAGATCCGCACCAGCGCCGATCCGGGGTTGATGGAGGTCTTCCTCGCCGAATACGGCCTTTCGACCGACGAAGGCATCGCGCTGATGTGTCTGGCCGAAGCTTTGTTGCGCGTGCCAGACGCCGACACGATGGATGATCTGATCGAGGACAAGATCGCGCCATCCGATTGGGGCAAACATCTGGGGCATTCCGCGTCCTCGCTGGTGAATGCCTCGACTTGGGCGCTGATGCTGACAGGCCGTGTGCTGGATGATGAAAAGCCGGGGATCACGCGGCACCTGCGGTCCGCTGTCAAACGGCTGGGCGAACCGGTGATCCGTACCGCTGTCGGCCGCGCAATGCGCGAAATGGGGCGGCAATTCGTGCTGGGCGAAACGATCCAGAAGGCGATGAAACGCGCCGACGGCATGCAGGCCAAAGGGTTTACCTATAGCTATGACATGCTGGGCGAAGCGGCCCGCACCGAAGCCGACGCCAAATACTACCACCTTGCCTATTCCCGCGCGATATCCGCCATTGCCGATCATTGCGTGCATGGCTCGGTCGCGGAAAACCCCGGCATTTCGGTCAAACTCTCGGCGCTGCATCCGCGCTACGAGGTGGGGCAACAGGCGCGGGTGATGGAAGAACTGGTGCCGCGCGTGCGCGCGCTGGCGCTCTTGGCGAAATCCGCCGGCATGGGGTTCAACATCGACGCGGAAGAGGCCGACCGGCTGGCCCTGTCGCTTGACGTCATCGGCGCCGTGCTGGCCGATCCAGCACTGGCGAAATGGGACGGGTTCGGGGTGGTCGTGCAGGCCTATGGGCAGCGCGCGCCCTTGGTGATCGACCAGCTTTACCAGATGGCACATGATCTGGACCGCAAGATCATGGTCCGGCTGGTCAAAGGCGCCTATTGGGACGCCGAAATCAAACGCGCGCAGGTGCAGGGGATCGACGGCTTCCCCGTCTTCACCGCCAAACAGCATACCGACATCAGCTATATCGCCAATGCGCGCAAACTGCTGGGCCTGACCGACCGGATCTATCCGCAGTTCGCCACCCATAACGCGCATACCGTGGCCGCCGTGCTGGACATGGCGGCCCAGATGGGGCGCGGCAAGGACACATTCGAGTTCCAGCGCCTGCACGGTATGGGCGAAACACTGCATACGATCGTGCTGGGTGCCGAAAACACCCGCTGCCGGATCTATGCCCCCGTCGGCGCGCACGAAGATTTGCTGGCCTATCTTGTCCGCCGCCTGCTGGAAAACGGGGCCAATTCCAGCTTCGTCAACCAGATCGTGGACGAGTCCGTCCCCGCCAGCGTCGTCGCCGCCTGCCCGTTCGACGCAGCAGGCCCGCGCCCCGACCTGCCGACCGGACCCGCACTTTTCGCGCCCGCACGGATCAATTCCAAAGGCTGGGACCTGACGCATCAACCCACGCTGGATGCTATCGAAAAGGCCCGCACGCCCTTGCATGACGCCAGTTTCATCGCAGGACCCTTGACATCTTCCGAGCCCAAATATCCCCGCCGGAGGCAAGAAAGTTCTTGCCCCGTCATCAACCCCGCACAACCCAACGACATCGTGGGGCAAGTGACACCCGCCTCCCCCGCCGACGTGGCCGATGCGCTGGCCGGTGCCGCGATCTGGACCGCCGACCACACCACCCGCGCGGCGGTGCTGTGCAAGGCCGCCGATGCGCTGGAAACAGACGCCGACACGCTCTTCGCGCTGCTGGCGCGCGAGGCGGGCAAGACCCTGCCCGATGCCGTGGCCGAACTGCGCGAGGCGGTGGATTTTCTGCGCTACTACGCCACCCAAGCCACCGCTGACATGCAGGCACGCGGCCTCTGGACCTGCATCAGCCCGTGGAACTTTCCACTGGCGATCTTTCTGGGGCAGGTCTCGGCCGCCTTGGCCACAGGCAATGCGGTCATCGCCAAACCCGCCGAACAGACCCCGCTTGTGGCCTTCCGCGCGGTACAAATCCTGCATGATGCTGGCGTGCCTGTCGCAGCGCTACAATTTCTGCCCGGCGGCGGCGATGTGGGCGCGGCCCTGACCGCCGACCCGCGCATCAATGGCGTGGCCTTCACCGGCTCGACCGCAACAGCGCTGAAAATTCGCGCCAGCATGGCCGCCCATTGCGCACCCGGCACCCCGCTGATCGCCGAAACCGGCGGGCTGAACGCAATGATCGTGGACAGCACCGCCCTGCCCGAACATGCCGTACGCGATATCGTCAACGGCGCGTTCCGGTCGGCCGGGCAACGCTGTTCGGCGCTGCGCTGCCTTTATGTGCAAAGCGATATCGCCGACAAACTGATGACGATGCTCAAAGGTGCGATGGACGAACTGACCGTCGGCGATCCGTGGCACCTGTCCACCGATCTGGGACCGGTGATCGACGCTGCCGCGCATCAAACAATCGCCGACCATATCGCGCAGGCCCAGACCGACGGGCGCATCCTGCACCAGATCAGCGCCCCCGCGACAGGCCATTTCATCGCCCCCACGGTAATCCGCGTGACCGGCATCGCCCAGATGACACGCGAAATCTTCGGCCCTGTCCTGCATGTCGCGACCTTTGAGGCGCGCGACCTCGACCGTGTGATCGACGACATCAACGCCATGGGCTACGGGCTGACCTTCGGGTTGCACACACGCATCGACGACCGGGTGCAGACCGTGGTCGAACGGATCGAGGCGGGCAATATCTATGTCAACCGCGACCAGATCGGCGCGGTCGTGGGCAGCCAGCCTTTCGGCGGCGAAGGTCTCTCCGGCACCGGGCCAAAGGCAGGCGGGCCGCATTACCTGCCCCGTTTCGCGGCACCAGAACCGGCGCAAGCAACCGGCATATGGGACCACGCCGCCGATCCTGCTGCCCTGCAAAAGCAGCTGGCCGCGGCCCCGATGCCCGCCAGCCCCGCACCGACCGACCTGCCCGGCCCGACTGGAGAATCCAACCGCCACGGGCTGCACCCGCGCGGTGCGATCCTGTGCATGGGTCCGGGGCAAAAGGCAGCAGCGGCTCAGGTCGCAGCCATCGCCGCCTTGGGCGGCGTCGGGATCAACGCGGACGGCGATCTGCCGCCTGATGCGCTGACAACGCTCACCCCCTTGGCCGGTGTCATCTGGTGGGGCGATGCCGCCACAGCCCGCGCGCTGGAATCCGCCCTGTCGGCACGCGATGGCAAGATCATTGCCCTCATCACCGGCCAGCCCGACCGCGCGCATGCCTGCCACGAACGGCATGTCTGTATCGATACGACCGCAGCGGGCGGTAATGCCGCATTGCTGGCAGAGGTGGGCGGCCCCGCCCGGACTTGACCGCAGGCGCAAAGGCAGAAAGGGTCGCGGCATGATGCTGCCCATCCGCGACCACAACCCGTCCGAGGCCAGGCCTTATGTCACGCTGACCCTGATCGGGGTCAACGTATTGGTCTATGTCTGGGGGCTCGCGACGCTGCAGACCGATCTGCAGATCAACCGGTTCTATTTCAACTATGCGCTGATCCCGGTGCTGTTGTCCGAAGGGCAGAATGCCGCGGCGCTGGTCACCTCGATCTTCCTGCATGGGGGCTTCATGCATTTGGCTGGCAACATGCTGTTTCTCTGGATTTTCGGCGATAATCTGGAAGAAGAAATGGGACCCCTACGCTTTCTCGCCTTCTACCTTGCCTGCGGCATCGGCGCGAGCCTTGCGCAAGTTTTGGGCGATCCAACGTCACAAGTGCCGATGGTGGGGGCCTCGGGCGCCATCGCGGGCGTGATGGGCGGTTATCTGCTGCTATTCCCCAAGGCGCGCGTGGATATCTTCATCTTCTTGGTCATCTTTTTCCGCATCCTGCCGATCCCCGCATGGATCATGCTGGGACTGTGGTTCGGGTTGCAGATCCTCGGCGGGTTATCGGTCGATACATCCGCAGGCGGCGTGGCCTATTGGGCGCATGCGGGCGGTTTCGTGCTGGGGCTTGCCTTGACGGTGCCTGTCTGGCTGCGGCGCGGCGCGCGCGATTACTGGCGGCGCACCGAAGGGCACCCGCCCCATCCAGAGGCGCAATACCGACGCAGCAGCGTGCCGGTCGTGCGCCGCTGACATCTTCTTATTTCTATAAATACTCATCTTCCATCCCGGATGAAATCCGGGATTGGGGGCTTTGCCCCCGCGCCCCGGACCAGTCCGGGGCTCCCCCAGGATATTTGGGCTCGGAAGATGAGGGGGCTCACGCCTTGCGGATCACCTTGGCGAAAGTCTCAAAGATCGCCTCGTTGGCACAGATCACCTGACCGCTGCCGATGATATCGGCCTCGGCCTGCAGGGGTTCCACGATCCCGCCCGCTTCGCGCACGATCACCAGACCGGCGGCCATATCCCAGGATTTCAGCCCGCGTTCCCAGAACCCGTCATACCGCCCCGCCGCCACATAGGCGAGATCGAGCGCCGCCGCCCCGAACCGGCGCACACCCGCACAGGCGGGCAACAGGCGCGCCAGATCCTGCAGCGTTTCAGGCAGATCGGCGCGGCCCGCGAACGGCAGGCCGGTGGCAAAGATGCTTTCAATTAGTTTATGGCGGCCAGACACGCGTAGCCGGCTTTCGTTCAGCCAGGCACCGCCGCCTTTTTCGGCATAGAACATCTCGTCCTTCACCGGATCATAGATCACGCCCGCGACGATCTGGCCCTTGTGTTCCAGCGCGATGCTGACCGCCCAATGCGGCAGGCCATGCAGGAAATTCGTGGTGCCGTCCAGCGGGTCAACGATCCAGCGGCGGGTCGGGTCTTCGCCCTCGATCTCGCGGCCTTCCTCGCCCAGAAATCCGTAGGACGGGCGCGCGTGCAGCAGGTCCTCGCGGATCATCTGTTCGGCGGCGCGGTCGGCGCGGGTGACGAAATCGCCGGGGCCTTTGGTGCTGACCTGCAATTGTTCGACCTCGCCAAAGTCCTTGAGCAAGGCGCGCCCCGCCTTGCGGGCGGTTTTCATCATCACGTTGAGATTTGCGCTGCCAGCCATCTGTCTTGCCTTTGGTTCGGGATCAAGGGCTGCCTATAGGCGGCAATGCGCATGAGGGCAAGGCATCAGCCGCGTTGCAGTTTCACCGCTTCCTGCCGCGCCAGCCGGATCAGATGCGCCATATAGGGGCGGCTGGTGTCATCGCTGCGGGTCACTGCATACAGCCTGCGGGTGATGCCTGCACGTGTCAGCGGACGGGTGATGTAATCGGAATGATACCGCACCTGCCGCACCACCCAGTCAGGCAGCACCGCGACGCCGCGATTGGACGCTACCAGCAGCAGGATCACAGCGGTCAGTTCCACCTGCCGCACCGCCGCCGGTTCCACCTTGGCCGGTGTCAGCAGCTGCGAAAAGATATCGAGCCGCGCACGGTCCACCGGATAGGTGATCAGCGTCTGGCCGCGGAAATCCTCGGCCTCGATCACGTCCTTGGCGGCCAAAGGATGCTGGGCGGCGGCCACGAACACCGGTTCATAATCGAACAGCGGGGTGAAATCGGTCTCGGGCAAATCCTCGGGGTCGGAGGAGACGACCAGATCGACATCTTCGCGTCGCAGCGCGGGCAAAGCATCGAACGCCAGACCGGGGCGGATATCGACATCGACCTCGGGCCAGGCCTTGCGGAATTGTTCCAGCACCGGAAACAGCCATTCGAAACAGGCGTGACATTCGATCGCGATATGCAGGCGTCCGGCCTTGCCCGACACCAGACCCGAAAATTCGGCCTCCAAGGCGGCGACCTGCGGCAGGATCGCCTCGGCCGCGGCCAGCATCTTCATCCCCGCCGCCGACAGCCGCAGGGGTTTGGACCGGCGCACGAATAATTCGACGCCGGCCTGATCCTCGATCCCCTTGATCTGGTGGGACAGGGCCGATTGCGTCATGTTCATCATGTCCGCCGCCCGCGCCAGCCCGCCGGTGTCATGGATCGCCTTGATCGTGCGCAGATGGCGGAATTCGATGTGCATATGAATGTCCTTCATGAAGTTAGTGAAGGTTATGAATTTGTCTCAACTCCATATTCATGACAGAACGACATGGCAAGCAAGAGGTATTGTCATGTCCACGCCCACCGTTTCTTTCGAATTCTTCCCGCCAAAATCGCTCGAAGGGTCGTTCCGGCTGTGGGATTGCGTCAATACGCTGGCCCCGCTGGACCCGACTTTCGTCTCGGTGACCTATGGCGCAGGTGGCACGACACGCCAGTTGACGCATGAGGCGGTCAGCACCATCCACCGCACCAGCGGGCTGAATGTGGCAGCACATCTGACCTGTGTCGATGCGACCCGCGCCGAAACGCTGGAGATCGCACAGAATTACGCCGCCGCCGGTGTGCGCGAAATCGTGGCCCTGCGCGGCGATGCGCCCAAAGGACAGGCGACATTCACCCCCCATGCGGACGGGTTCGCAAGCTCGGTCGAATTGATCGAAGCCTTGGCTGACACCGGCCAGTTCACCATCCGCGTCGGGGCTTATCCTGAAAAGCACCCCGAAGCTGTCGATCAGGCCGCCGATATCGCCTTTCTCAAGCGCAAGATAGATGCCGGTGCGACAGCCGCGATCACCCAGTTCTTTTTCGAGGCCGACACCTTTTTCCGGTTCCGCGATGCCTGTGCCAAGGCGGGCATTACCGCGCCGATCATTCCGGGCATTCTGCCGATTGAAAACTGGTCCGGCGCGCAGCGGTTTGCGGACCAATGCGGCACCCATATCCCGCAGGTGATCCGCGACGCGTTTACCAATGCCACCCGCGACGGCACGACCGACCTGCTGGCCACGGCGCTGGCGACCGAGCTGTGCGACGATCTGGTGCGCGGCGGTGTGGATCATCTGCATTTCTACACGCTGAACCGGCCCGAACTGACGCGCGACGTGTGCCATGCGCTGGGCATCACGCCCAAAGCACGGTTGCAAAACGTCGCCTGACACGGCAGCCTGCGCCCGACACCCAAAGGCGCGCCGATGTTCATTGCGAAAACCCCAGCCGATTTACCCGATCTGGACACCATCCTGTCCATGTCGGGCCTTGATTTCATGCTTGCCATGCAGCGCGGAGAGATCAGCCGCCCCCCGATTTCGGGCCTGATGCATTACCACCTGCACGCGGTCGCTGCAGGCCGTGTCACCTTTCGCGGGACGCCCGCATTCGCGCATGCCAACCCGATGGGCGGGGTGCATGGCGGCTGGTATGGCACCTTGCTGGACAGTTGCATGGCTTGTGCGGTGATGACGCTGGTGCCCAAGGGATCGGTTTATACCACGCTCGAATACAAGGTGAACCTGACCCGCGCGATCCCGATAGGGATGGACATCCTTGCCACCGGCATCAGCGATCACGCCGGCCGCAGCACGGGGGTTGCGCATGGGGAAATCAGGGGGGCCGCCGATGGCAAGCTTTATGCCACCGGATCAACCACTTGCCTGATCATGCGCCCGTCGCAAGAATGACCGCCGCTGCACACGCTGCGCGATGCTGTCATGCAGCCGTTCGGACGGGTCACGCCCGATCACCCGCCTGCGCCGCGCGATGAACAGCCGCGCCCAGCCGCGCCAATTGCCGATGGACGGCGCATTCACATCCTGCGCAAACCTGTCGCGCCAGCCTGTGGGCAAAGGCACCTCGCACGCCTCGAGCCGGTCAAGCATCCAGACCAGCGGGATATTGGCCAGCGGGCGCGCTGGCGGATAGGCGCGCACCTGCCCGCCGACATCGGCGTGATTGCCTTTGAACCAGACCTGTTCGACATGCCCCTGCCATCCGGGCGGGCAGGACCACAGGACAGGCGTATAGGCCTTGCGCCGTTCATCGCGGGCCAGCGCGTGAAAGCCGTGCCGCACATGCGGGGCCAGTTCCGCGGAATGGAAATTGTGCTGTTCCTGCCCCCAGCGCCAGACCAGCGGCAACCGCAGGCCCAGCGCCTTGACCGTGTCCCAGACGGCGACAGCCTCGATCTCGACCCGGGGATGGCAATGCAGGCGGCGGAACGCGGCAGCATATTGGCTGCGCCCGCCGGTGCGGTAATGCCGGTAGGCCTGCGTCACGTTGCGTTCGGTGGCCGCATCCGCGCGCACCAGCCCGACCATGCCGATCACCCCCGCCAATGACCGCACGGCAAAAGCGCCGCGTGAATAGCCAATCAGCACGATCCGGTCGCCGGGCCTGTAACGTGACGCGATCACGCCGTAAGCGCGCCTGATCGTGCGGTTGATCCCGCGTCCGGTGATTACATCCAGCGTCGTTGCCCAGTCACGCCATTGAATCCCCGCCTCGTAATAGACGGTCATATTCGCGCCCTGACTGCCCTCGCGCAGCAGTTTAAACGTCAGGCCCGCGTTGGTTTCCGCCCCCGGCTCCAGCGAGGACATCGTGCCATCCATGATGATGACATGGATCGCCGGACCCCGCTGGCGGATTGCGGCCTCTTCGGTGCGCGGTTTGCGCCCGAAAAGACCGAAAACCCAATCACGCAGCCGCATCGGCACCCTGTGCTGCGCTGATCGCCTGCCAGACGCGATGCGGGGTAAAGGGCATGTCGATCTGCGTCACCCCGACGTCCTGCAAGGCATCCATCACCGCGTTGCTGATCGCGGCAAGCGCGCCGACCGTCCCCGCCTCGCCACAGCCTTTCATGCCCATCGGATTGTACAGCGACGGCGTGCATTCGGTGGCAAAGCCGATCATCGGCAGATCGTCCGCGCGCGGCATGGCATAATCCATGAAGCTGGCCGACAAAAGCTGCCCATCCGCATCGAATACCGCCCGTTCGGTCAGAGCCTGCCCGATCCCTTGGGCGACACCGCCATGGACCTGCCCTTCGGCCAGCATCGGGTTGATCAGATTGCCGAAATCATCGACCACGGTATAGCGGTCGACACTGACGACACCGGTGGCGGGGTCGATTTCCACCTCGGCCACATGCGCGCCATTGGGGAAACTGCGATTGTCGAGCGTGATGGTCGCAGAATGGCGCAACAGATCGTGGCGCCCTGCCGAGCGGGCCATTTCGGCCACCTCCAGCATGGTGGGGGTCAGGTTGGACCCGTTGATGCGGAAGCGTTCATCGTCAAAGCGGATCGCAGCGGCATCCACTCCCTCGGCCTCGGCCAGAAAGGCGGTAAAGGCGTCGCGGATCACCGCCACCGCCGCCAGTGTCGCGGTGTTCTGCACCGTCACCGACCGCGACCCGCCCGTACCGCCGCCCGTGGGGATGCGGTCACTGTCGCCTTGCACCACGGTGATGCGGTCGGCGGGGATACCGGTCTGATCGGCCAGAAACTGGGCATAGACGGTTTCATGCCCCTGCCCGTTGGATTGCGTGCCGACATAGATCAGCGCGCCATCCGGCGTGAATTCCACGGCGGTGGTTTCATCGGGATCGCCAAGGATGCTTTCGATGTAATAGCACAGCCCCTGCCCGCGCAATTTGCCCTGCGCGGCTGACGCGGCCTTGCGCGCGGCAAAACCGTCGCGGTCGGCGTTGCGCCCGGCGGTGTTCAAAACCTGCATGAAATCCCCCACGTCATAGGTCATCCCCGTGACGGTGGTATAGGGAAATTGTTCAGGTTTGATGAAGTTGCGCGCCCGCAAGTCCCAAGGATCAACACCCAATTGGCGCGCTGCGGCATCCATGCTGCGTTCCAGCACGAAAATCGCCTCTGGCCGGCCTGCGCCGCGATAGGCATCCACGGGGGTGGTATTGGTATAAATGCCGCGCGTGCGCATATGGGCGGTCTGGACATCATAGGTACCCATCAGCACCTTGGCGAACAGCTCTGTCTGGATCGCCTGGGCGAATTGCGAATTATAGGCGCCCATGTTGGCGATCGTATCAAGCTGATACGCCGTGATCCGATACTGAGCATCAAAGGCAAGTGTCGCGGTCGTCGTCAGGTCGCGTCCTGCGTTGTCGGTCAGCATCGCCTCGGTGCGTTCGGACATCCAGCGTACGGGGCGGCCCAGCACACGCGCGGCATGGGCGACGCAGAAAGGTTCGGGATAGCGCATGCCTTTCATCCCGAAACCGCCACCGACATCGGGGGTGGTCACGCGCACATCGGCCTCGTTCAGGCCAAAATGATGGATCAGGTCGCGTTTCGTGGCCCAGACGCCTTGCCCGTTGACAGCGACATGCAACCGGCCATCCTCGACTTGTGCAAAGCACCCGCGCGGTTCCATCGCGTTCACGATCACGCGGTTGTCAAACACCTGCGCGGTGACGACATGGGCGGCAGCGGCGATGGCCGCGCGCGTCGCATCCGCATCGCCCAGCGCCCAGTCAAAGGCAAGGTTGTCAGGCGCTTCGGCGTGGATCGCCACGCCGCCGATTTCCAGTGCCACATGGACAGGCAGATCATCAATTTCCAGTAAAATCGCCTCGGCTGCATCGCGCGCGGCCTGCATCGTTTCAGCGACAATCATCGCCACCGGCTCGCCCACATGACGCACGCAACCCTGCGCCAGAATGGGGCGAACAGGGGCTGCAGCCCGCGTGCCATCACTGTTGCGCAGGACCTTGCCCGCAAGCCCCATCCGTACACCCGCCGCCACCAGATCATCCGCCGTGACGATCAAGGCCACCCCCGGCATCGCGCGCGCATCCGCCACATCCAGCGCCGTGACCCTGCCATGCGCCACAGGCGCGCGCAGGAAAAACGCATGCAGCGCACCCGCCGGGGCGACGTCATCGACATAGCGCCCCGCGCCCGTCAGAAAACGCAAATCCTCTACCCGCGTCACCGACTGGCTTTTGCCGAATTTTTCCATGCTGATCCCCTTGACTGGCTTGTCCAGACCCTAGCGGGCGAAACCCCCAAGTCCAGCCCGAACAAACCCTTTCCCTTGTTGTGCGCGCTTGGTATCTGGCGACAAGCCGAAAAAGGACAGCACTGATGCCGATGGAAAAGACTTTCAACGCCGCCGAGGCCGAAGCCCGCCTTTATAAAATGTGGGAAGAGGCCGGCGCCTTCAAAGCCGGGGCCAACGCCAGCCGGGATGAGACGTTCTGCATCATGCTGCCGCCGCCCAATGTGACGGGGCATCTGCATGTCGGCCACGCCTTTAACCACACGCTGATGGATATCCTGACGCGCTGGAAACGGATGCAGGGGTTTGACACGCTGTGGCAGCCGGGGCTTGACCATGCAGGGATTGCCACGCAGTTGATGGTGGAAAAGGATCTTGCCGCCACAGGCCAGCCCAAACGGGTCGAAATGGGGCGCGAGGCGTTTTTGAAAAAGGTCTGGGACTGGAAAGGCGACAAGGGCGGCGTGATCGAACAACAGGCGCGGCGTCTGGGCGACAGCATGGATTGGTCACGCTCTGCCTTCACCATGTCAGGGGCCGAGTCAGCGCCCGGCAGCGAACCTGCCGGCAATTTCCACGACGCCGTGATCCGGGTGTTTGTGGATATGTACAACAAGGGCCTGATCTATCGCGGCAAGCGTCTGGTCAACTGGGACCCGCATTTCGAGACCGCGATTTCCGACCTCGAGGTCGAGAATATCGAGGTCGACGGCCATATGTGGCATTTCAAATACCCGCTGGCGGGTGGCGAAACCTATGAATATGTCGAAAAAGACGAGGACGGAAATGTAACGCTGCGCGAGACGCGCGACTACATTTCCATCGCCACGACACGCCCCGAAACCATGCTTGGCGATGGCGCGGTCGCCGTCCACAAGGACGACCCGCGCTATGCGCCGATCGTGGGCAAGCTGTGCGAAATCCCCGTGGGGCCGAAGGAACACCGCCGGTTGATCCCGATCATCACCGATCCCTACCCCGATCCGACCTTCGGGTCAGGTGCGGTCAAGATCACCGGCGCGCATGATTTCAACGACTACGAAGTCGCCAAGCGGGGCAACATCCCGATGTATGCGCTGATGGACACACGCGGCCAGATGCGCGCCGACGGGCGGCCCTATGCGCAAGAAGCGGCAGTGGCGCAGGCCATCGCCAATGGGACGCAGGACTTCGACGAGGCGATGATCGCCGCAATGAACCTTGTGCCCGATGAATACCGCGGGCTGGACCGGTTCGAAGCGCGCGCGCGCGTGGTGGCCGATGTAACGGCAGAGGGATTGGCGGTGATGGTATCCGCCCCGGCCCCCGAGCACACCCCGGCCTCCGAGCCGGGGCCTCAACCCGCGGCAGAAACCGAGGTCCCGGATCAAGTCCGGGACGCGCCAGAGTTCATCCCCTTGGTCGAAGCCAAAAAGATCATGCAGCCTTTCGGCGACCGCTCGCGCGTGGTGATCGAACCGATGCTGACCGATCAATGGTTCGTGGACACCGCCAAAATCGTCGGCCCCGCGCTGGACGCGGTGAAACAAGGCCGGACCAAAATCATCCCCGAGAGCGGCGAAAAGGTCTATTACCACTGGCTGGAGAATATCGAGCCTTGGTGCATCTCCCGCCAACTCTGGTGGGGGCACCAGATCCCGGTGTGGTTTGCAGCCGACGGCAGCCAATATTGCGCCACCACCGAGGCCGAAGCACAGGCGATGGCCGGCCCTGACACCGCGCTGACGCGCGACCCTGACGTGCTGGACACATGGTTCTCGTCGGGCCTGTGGCCTTTCGGCACGCTCGGCTGGCCCGCTGACGACCCCGCGATGAAATATTTCCCCGGTGACGTCCTGATCACCGGTCAGGACATCCTGTTCTTCTGGGTCGCGCGGATGATGATGATGTCTCAGGCCGTGCTGGAACAAGACCCGTTCCACACGATCTACCTGCACCAGCTGGTCCGCGACGCCAAGGGCGAGAAGATGTCGAAAACCAAGGGCAATGTCATCGACCCTCTGGACATGATCGACCAATATGGCGCCGATGCCTTGCGCTTTTCCAATGCGCAAATGGCGGCGATCGGCGGCGTTCTGAAAATCTCCGAAGACCGGATCAAGGGCTACCGCAATTTCGGCACCAAACTCTGGAACGCCTTCAGCTTTGCAGAGCATTACGCCATCCCCTATCCAGGCGATCCCGCACGGCCCGCAGCGACCCTGACCCTGAACAAATGGATCATCGGCGAAACAGGCAAGCTGCGCGAAACCGTGGATGCCGCCCTGCACGCCTACAGGTTCAACGATGCAGCGGACGCGCTTTATGCCTTCACCTGGGGCAAGGTCTGCGACTGGTATCTGGAATTTTCCAAACCGATCCTGCAGGGCGAGGATGCCGCCGCAAAGTTGGAAACCGAACAGACCCTGCGCTGGGTGCTGGATCAATGCCTGATCCTGCTGCACCCGATCATGCCCTTCATCACCGAGGAACTTTGGGGGCAGGCCGACACCCGCGCCAAAATGCTCTGCCACGCCGACTGGCCGACCTATGGCAGCGAACTGGTCGATGCGGATGCCGACCGCGAAATGAACTGGGTGATCGGGCTGATCGACAACACCCGTTCGGCGCGCGCGCAGGTCCATGTGCCGGCAGCCGCACAGGTGCCGCTCCTCGTCACGGGGCTTGATGTCAAAGGCCAATCGGCATGGGACAATAACGCCGCGCTGATCCAGCGGCTGGCGCGGATCGACAGCCTGACCCATGTCGATGCTTTCCCCAAAGGCTGCGTCACAATCCCGATGGAAGGCGGCACTTTCGGGCTGCCACTCGCAGGGCTGATCGACGTCGCCGCCGAAATCGCACGTCTGGAAAAGACATCCCAGAAACTCGCCAAGGAACTGGGCGGCTTGCGCGGACGGCTGAACAACCCGGCCTTCGTGGCCTCAGCCCCCGATGAGGTGGTGGAAGAGGCCCGCGCCAACCTCGCCTTGCGCGAAAACGAAGACACCCAGATCAAGGCGGCCATCGCGCGGTTGCAGGAACTGGGTTAAACAGGGCGGGGGCCATCCGCGTGGCCCCCCAACTTCTTATTTCCAAAAATACTCCCCGCGCGGAGCGCATAAGAGTTTGAGCATGACCCATCCCCGCCTGACCCCGCTTGCTGCCTCTCTACCCGCCACGGTCCCTTTCGTCGGGCCAGAGGCGCAGGAGCGCGCGCGCGGGCAGGCATTCATCGCGCGGCTTGGGGCCAACGAAAGCGCCTTTGGCCCCTCTCCCCGCGCGATTGCCGCCATGCAACAGGCAGCAGGCGAGGTCTGGATGTACGGCGACCCTGAAAGCCATGATTTGCGCACAGCCCTTGCCGCCCATCACGGCGTGAGTATCGACAATATCATGGTGGGCGAAGGGATCGACGGGCTTCTGGGCCTGCTGGTGCGGCTCTATATCGGCGCGGGTGACGGCGCGGTCACATCGGACGGGGCCTATCCGACCTTCAACTACCATGTCGCGGGTTTCGGCGGGGTGCTGCACAAGGTGCCTTACGCGGGCAATCACGAAGACCCCGCAGCCTTGGCCGCAAAGGCGCATGAAACCGGCGCGAAACTGGTCTATATCGCCAATCCCGATAACCCGATGGGCAGCTGGCACCGCGGGCCTGTCATCGCAGATATGGCGGCAAACCTGCCCGCCCATTGCCTGCTGCTGCTGGACGAGGCCTATATCGACCTTGCCCCCGACGGCACCGCCGCCGATATCGCGGTGGATACGCCCAATGTCATCCGCCTGCGCACCTTTTCCAAAGGACATGGCATGGCGGGGGCGCGGGTGGGTTATGCCATCGGGGCGGCAGATGTGATCGCGGGCTTTCACAAGGTGCGCAACCATTTCGGCATATGCCGGATTTCGCAGGCAGGCGCGTTGGCCGCCTTGCAAGACAGCGCATGGATCGACCATGTCCGCACAGCCATCGGCACGTCGCGCGCCGCAATCGGGCGCATCGCGGCCGCCCATGGGCTGACCGCGCTGCCGTCAGCCACGAATTTCGTGACCATCGACTGCGGGCGCGATGGGGCCTTCGCACGCGCGGTGCTGACAGCACTGGTCGCAGACGGCATTTTCGTGCGCATGCCCTTTGTTGCACCGCAGGACCGGTGCATCCGCGTCAGCTGCGGCACGCCGGACCAGATCGCCGCTTTCGGCCAGAGCCTGCCACAGGCGCTGGACCGGGCGAAAGGCGGCTAAAGACGCAGTATCGTTGCTTTGTTGCACGCTCAGGCGGTGGCAATCACGCTGGACGCCGCCTCCAACGCACCGCGGCCATGCGGAATATCCAGCGCCTTCAGCCCCGCATCAATCGTGCCCAGCGCGCCCATGATCATATGGGCATTCACATGCCCCATATGCCCGATTCGGAAATAGCCATCCGCAGGCACACGCCCCAGCCCGATCCCCAGCGTCAGCCCGCAGGTATGTTCGCACCAATGGCGCAGCTTGTCGCCCAAGGGCGCGCCGATGCCCGCCGGCGTCACCGCATGCGACCGATGCGCAGGGTCCGCGACATTCAGATGCAGCGGGCCATCCGCCGACCAGCAGTCAAACGCAGCCCAGATCGTGCGGGCCAGCGTGGCATGGCGGGCAAAGACATTGTCCAGCCCTTCGGCCAGCATGATGTCAAGCGCCGCACGCAGGCCATACAGATGATGGGTCGGCGCGGTGCCGTTGAAATACTGGTGAAACAGCTCTGGCGCAGCCCGCGGGCGCCAATCCCAATACCGCGTCACGCAATCGCCGCGCGCGGCATCGGCCTTGGCGTTGAACCAGACGAAACTGATCCCTGCAGGCGTCATCAACCCTTTCTGACAGCCCGCCACCATGACATCGACGCCCCAGGCGTCCATCTCGAACCGGTCACAGCCCAACGACGCGATGCAATCGGCAAACAGCATCGCCGGATGGCGCGCGGCATCAATGGCCGCACGCAAGGCGGCGATGTCATTCTTGACGCTGGTCGATGTATCGACATGTACGGCCAGCACCGCCTTGATCCGGTGCGCGGTATCGGCAGCCAGATACGCGCGCACACGGGCAGGATCGACAGGCGCGTTGACGCCGAAATCCAGCGTTTCGACATGCACACCCATCTGTGCGGCCATCTCGCCCCAGCCGATGCAGAACGGGCCTGTGGCCAGCACCAGCACAGTGTCACCGCGCGACAAGGTATTGGCCAATGCGGCCTCCCAGGCGGCATGGCCGTTGCCGATATAGATCGCCACCTTGGATTTGGTCATGGCGACAGCCTGCAGATCGGGGATCAGGCTGCGGGTCAGATCATGCAATTCGCCTTCATAGATATTGGGTGACGCACGATGCATCGCGCGCAAAACCGCATCGGGCATGACAGAGGGACCGGGGATAGCCAGATAGGCCCGACCATTGGAGAGTGACATGAATACGCTTTCTGAAAGGGTGTCGGGCGGACAGTAACGCCGCGCTCTGCGGCGTCAACCAGCCCCGCCTTGCCCTGCGCCCCCTTTTGCGACTAGACCAAAGGAGATAAACATCACCATCCGCAATTTTCGCAACAAAGGAAAAACCAATGTCTGACCGCATGGTCCTGTCGATCACCGGCGCGGAACGGATGGCCTTCCTGCAAGGGCTGGTGACCAATGACGTGACCCGCGCCGCAGGGGGAATCATCTATGCCGCCTTGCTGACCCCGCAAGGCAAGTTCATCGCCGATTTCTTCGTGCTGGGGCAGGACGACCGGCTGCTGGTGGACGTGGCACAAAGCCATGGGGCCAGCTTGCTGCAACGCCTGACCATGTACCGGCTGCGCGCGGCGGTGCAGATCGCGCAGACCGATCTGGTGGTGTCGCGTGGAACAGGTTCCACGCCACTGGGCGCTTTGCCCGACCCGCGGCACGCGGGCATGGGCTGGCGGTTCTATGGCGAGAGCGACATCAGCGACCAGACCGATTGGGATGCCTTGCGCGTCGCCCATCTGATCCCCGAAACGGGGATCGAACTGACGCCCGACACCTATGTGCTGGAAGCCGGGTTCGAGGCGCTGCACGGCGTCGATTTCCGCAAAGGCTGCTATGTCGGGCAGGAAATCGTCGCGCGGATGAAACACAAGACCGACTTGCGCAAAGGTCTGGCGCGGGTGCGCATCGACGGGGTAGCCCGGCCCGGCGATCCGATCACGGCAGATGGCAAGGATACCGGCGTGTTACACACGATCAGCGGAGATCACGCCATCGCCTATCTGCGGTTCGACCGCGCCACCGGCCCGATGCAGGCGGGCCGCGCAACGATCGCCCGCGCATAGCAACAGCCAGCATCTTCCGAGCCTAAATATCCCTGCCAGAGGCCCAAGGCGCGCAGCGCCGCAGGCAGATCTCAGGCGCGTTCGACGTATTCGAACAATTCGGTGTTCACGATGATATCTTCATCCGTCCCCACAAAAGGCGGGATCATCACGCGCACACCGTTATCAAGGATGGCAGGCTTGAAACTGTTGGCCGCGGTCTGGCCTTTGACGACAGGTTCGGTTTCGGCAACCTTGCAGACCACCTTTTGCGGCAGGGTGACGTTCAACGCCTCTTCGCCGTAATATTCGATATGCACGACCATCCCGTCTTGCAAAAACGGGCGGCGGTCTCCCAGAATATCGACGGGCAAGGCGATCTGTTCATAGGTTTCGCTGTCCATGAAGGTCAGCATCCCGTCGGTTTCAAACAGGAACTGCTGGTCCTTTTGATCCAGACGCACGCGTTCGACCTTGTCGGCCGACCGGAAACGTTCGTTCAGCTTGCGCCCGTCGCGCAGATTCTTTAGCTCGACCTGTGCGAATGCGCCGCCCTTGCCGGGCTTGACGTGATCGACTTTCACAGCGCCCCACAAGGAACCTTCGTGTTCCAGCACGTTGCCGGGGCGGATTTCGTTACCGTTGATTTTGGGCATGGGTCACTTCATGACAGAATGGGGGCCAAGACTTGTTTGGCGTTCGTTCACGCCTATATAGGCGCAAAGGCAGGCGTGCAAGGTCACTCAGGCGCCGAACCACCAAGCACAAGCCATGCCATGAACGCATGGCTGTTATGCAAAAACAAGCCCCCCGAATCGGAGCTGAGTGTGCATAAGGGCGAGCACGCGGAACCGCAAGAGCAAAAAAGGAAGCCAAATGAGAGATTTCGTCGACGGAACAGCATTTAATAATGAACAGGGCAACCGTGCCCGCAAACTCTTTGCTGCCGTCGTTCTTGCTGCGCTTGATGACGCGATCGCTGATGACAAGAAATATGGCAATGGCCCCGAACAGATCGCCCGCTGGGCCCGGTCGCGTGATGGCCGTGAAGTTTTGTCCTGTGCGGGCATCGACCCGAATGAACGTGTGGTCAACGGCCTGATGGAATTTGTGGGCAAGGGGATTCGGACCTCTGTCGCCCTGTCGCGCGAAGAAAGCGAACGTCGCAACGCAGCCGAACAGGAATCGCGCGCCGCCTGAAAGCCGCGCTATCCCAAGACGCATTGAAAAGCGCGATCCCCCGGGGTCGCGTTTTTCGTTTGCGGCGGCCCGCCCGATGCGTATCAAGCACCGACAGGGGGCGCAAAATGACCAAGGCGATTATGATTCAGGGCGCGGGGTCCAACGTGGGCAAATCCATGTTGGTGGCGGGCATCGCGCGGGCCTGCGTACGACGGGGTCTGTCGGTCGCCCCGTTCAAGCCGCAGAACATGTCCAACAATGCCGCCGTCACCGCCGATGGCGGCGAGATCGGGCGCGCACAGGCGTTGCAGGCGCTGGCCTGCGGGCTGGCACCGGTGATCGACATGAACCCCGTCCTGCTGAAACCCGAAACCGATATCGGCGCGCAGGTCATCGTGCAGGGGCAGCGGGTCGCCACGCTCAAGGCGCGCGACTATGGCAAGCACAAGGCAACGCTGCTGCCCGCCGTTCTGGATAGTTTCCACCGGCTGGCGCAAGGCCGCGACCTGATTATCGTCGAAGGTGCCGGCAGCCCGGCAGAGGTCAATCTGCGCGCCGGTGACATCGCCAATATGGGCTTTGCCGCGGCGGCGGATGTGCCTGTCGTGCTGATCGGCGATATCGACCGCGGCGGTGTCATCGCGCAGATGGTCGGCACCCATGCGGTGCTGCCGGATGACGATCTGGCCTTCATCCGGGGTTATGCGATCAACAAGTTCCGCGGCGATCCGACCCTGTTCGCCGATGGCATGGACATCATCACCGCCCGCACCGGCTGGACCCCGCTGGGGATCATCCCGTGGTTCGCGGATGCGTGGAAACTGCCCGCCGAGGATGTGATGGATATTCGCAGCCGCAAGGGCGGCGCGATCCGCATCGCCGTGCCGCGCCTGAACCGGATTGCCAATTTCGACGATCTGGACCCGTTGTCCGGCACCCCCGGGGTCAGCGTCGAGATCATCGAGGCAGGCCGCCCCCTGCCCGCCGATGCCGATCTGGTGATCCTGCCGGGGTCGAAATCGACCATCGCGGATCTGGCGCATTTCCGCGCCCAAGGCTGGGACATCGACCTTGCCGCGCATATCCGGCGCGGCGGGCATGTGCTGGGCATCTGCGGCGGCTATCAGATGCTGGGGCAGACCATCGCCGACCCCGACGGCATCGAAGGGCCGGCGCGCAGCGTGGCGGGGCTGGGCCATCTGGATGTGGCGACGGTGATGCAACCACACAAGCGGCTGGCGCTGTCGCAGGCGGTCTATCGCGCGACGGGTGACAAGGTCAGCGGCTATGAAATCCACATGGGCGACACCACCGGCCCCGATTGCGCGCGCGCATGGCTGTCGCTGGACGGGCGCGGCGAAGGGGCGGCGTCACCCAACGGGCGGATCATGGGCTGTTACCTGCACGGGCTGTTCAGCGCCGATGCCTTCCGGTCGGCGTTCTTTGCGCAGCTGGGCAAGCCTGTTGCCGCCTATGGCTATGATGCACAGGTGGAAACAACGCTCGATGCGCTGGCCGACCATCTGGAACAGCATCTGGATATCGACGCGCTCTTGACGTTGGCCGGATCTGTGATCAGTCCAGATCGTGCGACGCAAGCGCCCGGTTGATTTCGCGACGGACTAGTTTGCGCACATTGCGCGTGATCTTTTCACCCAGCTCGCCTGCCAATTCTTCGCGCAGGATGCGCACGACTGCGGCGCGCAGGGCGGGTTCATCTTTCGGCAAACCGGCGTCCTGTGCCGCGATATCAGCAGCGATCCGGGCATCAAGCCCCGATTGCGCGATCGGTGACAACGCCTCGGCAATCGCAGCCCCCGAGATGGCAGAGGCAGGGTCGTCTTGCGGGACATCAAAAGCGCTGGCAGCCCAAGCCGCCTGATCAAAGGGCTCGCCACCATCGGGCTCCCAATCTTCGGCGCGGGCCGTCACGGCAACCTCGATCTCGGCGACAGTGCCGCCCAGACGCGGTGCGTCCGGCATCACCGCATTTTCAAGCACCAGCAATTCGGCGGCTGCGGTCGGGGCTATGTGATCGGATATCTTGTCCTGCGGTACGTCGATCCGCCAGGCAGGCACCAGCATCAGGCGGTCCTGCGGCGGCATTTTGCGCGTCAGATCGGCGTCCTTGTAAGACACCAGATTCCGCACCGACAAGACAAGTTCGTCAATCTCGTTCGACCGTGCCATGTTCGACATCGCTATTCCCCATTTCGCGCAAATTCAGCCAAGTCTAGCGGAAAGGGCGTCGCAAAACAACTACGCGTTAATCCCGGCTTAATGCTTCAAGCACGCGGTCCAGCGCCTCGCCCTGCGGCGAAGCGGCCACGGGGGAGTTGTTGACCAGGTTGTAATAGGCGCTGACATCATATTGCTGGACCGGCAGTTGCAGATGCTCGGCGGTCAGGAGGCCCATCGCGGCCAAGACGCTGTAAGACGCGATCACCTCGTCAACATCGGCGGCGATCCGGTTTGCTTGTGCGTCCAGCAATTCCTGTTCCGCATTCAGCACATCCAGCGTGGTCCGCGACCCAAGCGAGGCTTCTTCGCGCACGCCTTCAAAGGCGATCCGCGCAGCGCTGACCTGCTGGTCAGAGGCCTGCGCCGACGCACGCGCGACCTGCAACGCGGCATAGGCATTGGCGACACGTTGTTCGACCCCGATGAGCGCAAGATGCAGACCTGCACGGCTTGCGTCCCGGTTCGCCTGCAATTGGCGGATCTGGCTGGCAATTGCGCCGCCGTTGTAGATCGGGCCACCCAAGGACAGGCCGATCTGCGCGCTTTCGTTCCATTCGTCGTCAACGGCAACAAAACTGTTCAACGACAGGTTCGGGCGCAAGGCCGCCTCGCCACGCTGGACGGCCAATTCTGCCGCGGCGACGGAATGCTGCACTTGCAGCATGGCGGGGTGGTTGCGCAGGGCGAACGCCTTGGCGTCTTGCACCGATTGCAATACAGGTGCGGGCGCTGCTGCACCAGACCCACTGGGGACACGGCCCACAGCGGCGGTGTATTCTGCGATCGACTGCGCAAGATTGCCCTGTGCTGCCGCAAGCAGGCTTTGCGATCCGGCAAGCCGGGCCTGGGCCAGCGACACATCGGTGCGCGTCACCTCGCCCACGTCGAAACGGTCGCGCGCGGCCTGCAATTCTTGTGTGATCAGCCGTTGGTTGTTCTGGCGCAATTCAACAAATTCACGTTCGCGGCGCACGTTCATATAAGCCTGCACCGCGCGCAAAAGCACATCTTGTTCAATACCGCGCAAGGATTGGCGGGTGCTGAGCACAATTTCTTTCTGGCTGTCGATCGCCAGCCGGTTCGCCCCGCCATCATAAAGCGTCAGCGACCCCGAAATGCGCGCCGTCGTCGATGTCGTGTCTTGCAACGCAGATGTTGGCGCTGCCGCATTATACGTCCGGTTGGTGGCCATCGCCCAGTTGATCACCGGCAAGGTCGCCGCCACGGATTGCGCGACATTTTCATCCGCCGCGCGCAACAAGGCGCGGTTTTGATCCAGCAGCCCCGAGTTGGTATAGGCGGCAGCCAGTGTATCGGCCAATGTTTCTGCGCGCACGCCTGGTCCCGCGATCAGGGTCAACATCATGGCCAGACCGGCAATTGCACTGCGTTTGATCATCTTGGTCCCTATCGTGTCACCAGTTGCAGCCCAAATCAGGGCCAGTCGTTTCCGTCAAAGCGCAAAAGCCACAGGCCGCCGGAACCCGTCCAGCACCGGCGCACCGGCGTTAAAGCCGAATCGCCAATTGACGACGCCATCCATCTTGTGGCCAACGCGCACAACGCCCAGCGCGCCTTCGGCAAACAGACAGACAACCCGCCCACCTTCGCGCAATTGCGCCAGCAGATCATCGGGCAGATGTTCGACCGCCCCCTGCACCATGATCAGATCAAACGGCCCCGATTTCGCCGATCCCGCCACCAGCGGGCCTGCCATGACGGCGGCATTGTCGATTCCATGTCCTGACAGCAAGCTTTGCGCTTCTTCGGCGCGGGCCGTGTCATCCTCGATCGCGACGACGAAATCACACAGGCTGGCCAGAACAGCGGTGGAATAGCCAAGCCCGCACCCGATATCGAGCGTCACATGCCCCGGCTGCACATCTGCCAGTTCCAGCATTTTGGCCAGCGTGCGGGGTTCGAGCATGATCCGGCCCTTGCCGATATCAAGGTTTTCACCGACATAGGCCGCCTCGCGCAGATTGTCGGGCACGAAATCTTCGCGCGGGATGGTCAGCATCGCGTCGATGATCGGAAACCGGGTGACATCGGACGGGCGAACCTGTGTATCGACCATCATGGTGCGGCGTGTGGTATAGTCAGTCAAAATCTAAACTCTTTCGTTTAGTTGCTTTGTCGTTTCATGCCATATTCAACGTCGTGCGGCAACGGTTGATCGCAGTTTTGCACCCGCCGCGCCGCCCGTGGTCGTCAATGCCATATGTATCGTCGTGATCGCTATGGCGGGGTTAACAAAAGGGTGATCTTGAGAAAAAAACGCGCCCTGCCGGATAGCCTACGCCTTGTGCTGACCGCGGCAGGCATGACACGAAAAGACCCGACCACCGCAGACGTATTGTTTCATAGCCGAAAGTATCCCATGACCAAATTCGCCCTGACCGTCACCTGCGACAGCGCCCGTGGCATTGTTGCCGCCATAGCCGGCTTTTTGGCCGATCATGGCTGCAACATCACCGACAGTTCACAGTTCGACGACACCGAGACCGGCAAGTTTTTCATGCGCATCAGCTTTACCAGCGAAACAGGCGCAACGCTGGACACGATATCGGATGACTTTGGCGACATCGGCACGAGATTCGGCATGGCCTTCGCCTTTCACGACGAGGCGGTGCGCATGAAGGTCATCATCATGGTGTCGCGGTTCGGCCATTGCCTGAACGACCTGCTGTACCGCTGGCGGATCGGGGCGCTGCCGATCGACATCGTTGCGGTGATCTCGAATCACATGGATTACCAAAAAGTCGTGGTGAACCATGACATCCCATTCCATTGCATCCCCGTCACCAAGCAAAACAAGCCCGAGGCCGAGGCCCGCATCATGGATGTCGTTGATGCGACTGGCGCCGATCTGGTCGTGCTGGCGCGGTACATGCAGGTGCTGTCAGACCGGATGTGCCAGCAGATGTCGGGCAAGATCATCAATATCCATCATTCGTTCCTGCCCAGTTTCAAGGGAGCGAACCCTTATAAACAGGCTTATGAACGCGGCGTGAAACTGATCGGGGCGACATCGCATTATGTCACCGCCGATCTGGATGAAGGCCCGATCATCGAACAGGACATCGCGCGCGTCACCCATGCGCAATCGCCGGCCGATTACGTCAGCCTTGGCCGCGATGTCGAAAGTCAGGTGTTGGCCCGCGCGATCCACGCCCATATTCACCGCCGCGTCATGCTGAACGGCAACAAGACGGTGGTGTTCCCGGCCTCGCCGGGGTCCTATGCATCCGAACGGATGGGCTAGGCCAGAACTGCGCGCGGCTTGGGCCAGTATTGCTTGGCCGCCGCCAGCCCCAGCTGCGCCAGCACCCCGCCCGCGATCATCAGTGTGTCCAGCACGGCATCCTGCTCTGTCACCGTCTTGACCGCCTGAATGGCAAAGGCCAGCACCGTGCCCAGCGCAAAGACCGGCAGTGCCTGCCGCCCCAGCAAGGCCAAAGGGGCAACCACCCCCAGATGGCAGGCGCGCCTGACCACGGCAAAGCTGGACAGAAAATAGGCCAGCGCAAGGATATGCAACAGGCGCGGTGCAGACAGATAGGTCTTGCTGAAACTGGTCAGCACCCAAGGGGCGCCCGCATCCTGCGCCGCCTTCAGCCCGCCGCGCATAAAAGCCGCGAAATCGGGCCATTGCATCCAGACCAGCGACAGCAACAAAAAGCCCCCCGTCAGCCATTGCAGCCACGGCAGGACCGGCACGAACCGCACCCCCGCCTTATGCGCGATGCCGGTCAGCAGGCCGATCACGAACAGCAATTGCCATGACAACGGGTTCAGAAACCAGCCGCCCTGCTGGGGATAGTTCGGGAAATTGACCCGCAGCAGACCCGCCGCCAGCCAGACCATGATGGACAGGCCCAGCACCGCCAGCGGCCAGCGCAGCGCGCCCCAGATCACCGGCGGCACCAGCAGCAACAGCACCAGATACAGCGGCAGGATATTCACATAGCCCAGCTGATGACCGAGCAACGGCACCCCGATCAGAAAGCCCAAAGGGTCTTTGACCAGCACCCAGATCCCGTGTTTGCGCATCATATCGGGCGCGCCGAACCACAGCGCCGCCGCAGCGGCGATGGCGATGGCAACCAAGGTGATCAGGATATGCACCTGATATATGGTCCAGACACGGCGCATCACGCGGGCGATCCCCGTCACCGGATCACCCCGCCGGAAATAGCCGGAATAGGCGATGCCAGCAGCGATCCCCGACATCAAGACAAACCCTTCGGCCGCATCCGAAAAGCCGAAATTGCGGGTGGTCAGATTTTCCAGCCAGTTGCGCGGCGCATGGTTGATGAAGATCATCACCAGCGCCAATCCGCGAAACACGTCCAGCCTTGGGTCGCGGTCCGCTGTGGCGCGGCTGCCGATCATGTCAGACATAGTGCAAATTCCCTGACCAAAGCTCTGGTTCATCATGCACATCGCCTGCCTGCCAGCCTTCCAGCACCGCCGCGCGCAAGCGCATCACCGGCGCGGGTGCCAGTTCTTGGGGTGTCGTAAACAGCCCCGGCGCACTAGGGCGCGATGTCCATGAGATGACGAAAGGTGCAAACACCATCGGCAGCGTGACCGGCAGGAACCACAACAGCAGGTCCGCCGACAACACGGCGGCCAGCCCCAGACCGATCACGCCGCAGGCCACGATCCAGTGACTGGCGGCAAAGGCATCAGCCAGCCGCAACCGCCCGTCGCCACGGTCATGCGCAGGCCAGCCGCCGTCGCGCCCCAGCAGCACCTGAAACACCGACCGCGTCTGGTACAGCATAAAAATCGGTGCCGTGACCGAGGACAACAGCAATTCGGACATCGTCGCCTGCGTCGCAGCCCACCAGCCGCCGAAATCGCGCGCGCGCCCACGCAGCACCGCATCGGCACCGATCAACAGCTTGGGCAGGATCAGCAGACCGAAAATGCCGATGACCAAGGCGACGGCCAGCGTCGTCTGATCGGGCGGTGTCACCGGCAAGGGCCAGTATTGGGTCGGAAAATACACGACCGGCGGGCCAAAGACGGGGGCCGCCACGCTTGCCAGCAGGAACGCCAGCCAGACCACAGAGGCCAGATAGGCAAGGATACCTTGCACAAAGACAAACCTGCTCCAGCCGCGCAGACCGGGGGCAAAGACCAGCCGCGCATGTTGCAGGTTGCCCTGGCACCAGCGCCGGTCGCGTTTGGCATGATCGACGATGTTTTCCGGCCCTTCCTCGTAGCTGCCGTCCAGATCGTCATCCAGCCGGACATTCCAGCCTGCGCGCGCCAGCAGCGCCGCCTCGACGTAATCATGGCTCAGGATATGGCCGCCGAACGGGGGCCTGCCTGCCAGTTGCGGCAAACCGCAGCTTTGCGCAAAGGCGCGGGTGCGGATGATCGCGTTATGGCCCCAGAACGGGCCGGTGCGCCCCTGCATCATCGCAAGCCCGCGCGCGAAGACGGGCGAGTTGAACGCCGCCGAAAACTGCATCGCGCGGCCAAAGCGCGACCGCGCCCCGATGATCCGTGGCAAGGTCTGCAACAGCCCCAGATCGGGGTCGGCCTGCATCCTGCGGGTCATCTCGACCATGGTTGCGCCCTCGATCAGGCTGTCGGCATCAAGGATGATCGCAAATTCATAGGCCGCCCCGGATGTGCGGATGAAATCCTCGACATTGCCCGCTTTCTTACCGGTGTTGCTGGCGCGGCGGCGGTAGAAAATCCGCCCCTGCCCGTTGCCGTCACGCAGCAGGCGCAGATACCAAAGCCGTTCACGCGCGGCGACCAGATCCGTGCGGGTATCCGACAGGATCGCGAAATCGAAGGCGGCACCATGGCCGGTGGCGGCCAGCGACATATCCATGGCGGCGATCCGTGCAAAGGTGGTGACGGGGTCTTCTTCGTATATGGGGACCAGCACGGCGATGCGGCCTTGCAATGGGGTGCTGCGGTCGATGTCGGGGGCGCGCGCCCGCGTGGTCAGCCCCACAAAGGCCAGCATCGCCCCCCATGACAGCCAGAAGGTCGAAACCAGCAACAGCAAGCTGCGCAGCACGTCGATCAGATCCAGCCCGTCTGCCGCGCCAAAGCGCAGGAAAAAGACAAAGGCGACAAGACCTGCCGTCACACTGACAGCCAGCGCCAGCCTGCGGACAGACGTCACATCGCGGTCGTCCCGCATGGGATTTTGCATGATTTACTGGCCAGCCCTTGACATGAACAGGCCCAACAGGCGTGGCACCAGCCCATGCAGCACCCGCGCGCCCGCCCATTCAAGTTCCTGACGCAGCATGACCATGGGCGCATCCGGCGACGCGCCGATCGCAGAGATCATCCGTTCGATATCGGCATCATCAAGAGGGGACATATCACACATTCGGTCTGATCCACTGGTAAAGCCACGTTTCGGTCAACTTGCGGTCATCACCCGCAACATGCGCAGAAAGTTCAACAAGCGGGCTGTCGGACTGCACATCCAGCACCACGCGCCACAGATCGCTGCCGTCCACACGGGCCAGCGTGACCGCGACCAGATCGCCACCCGACACGGCCACCACAGGCGTCACTTCGGCGTCAGACCCTAGGCGGGACAGCAAACCACCCTTGAAATCAATCACGAATTTACGCTTGTTTTCGGGATTGACGACACCCGACACGCCACCCGCACCCGCGCGGGTTTCCACCACATGCGCAAGATCGGCAGTGTCGTTTTCGGGCAAATCGCCCCAGCGCAGCCGGTAGGCGAATTCACGCATATCCCCTGCCGCAACTTTGCCTGCGGGGATGAAATAGGCGACGATATTATCCTCGACCTCCAGCGCGGTCGGGATCTCGACCAGCCGGACATGGCCTGCGCCCCAATCGCCCAGCGGCACCACCTCGAGAGAGGGGCGCATCTCGTAATGCGCGCCGGCATCAAGGTATTTGGTGAAATCGCGTTCGCGCTGGTGCAGGGCAAAGCTGACAGGGTTGTTTTCCACAAAATACGACCCCGCAAGGCGGGACGGGTTATTCAGCGGCCGCCAGATCACATCGCCGCCCTGCTGCACGATCCGCAGCCCGTCGCTGTCATGCACGCGCGGGCGGTAATCATCGAACCCCGCGCGGTTGACGCCGTTGAACAGGAACATCGAGGTCAGCGGCGCGATCCCCAGTTCGGCCACATCGGCGCGAAAGAACAGGCGCGCGGTCACGTCCATCTCGGTCGTGTCACCGGGGCGGATGACAAAGCGGTAGGCACCGCTGACGCTGGGGCTGTCAAGCAGGGCATAGACCACCGTTTCGCCCAGACCTTGCGTCGGGCGTTCCAGATAGAACCGCGTGAAACGGGGAAATTCCTCGGGCTGGGGGCCTGCGGTGTTCAAGGCCAGCCCCCGCGCGCTTAACCCATAGCGGCTGTCGCGGCCAAGGGCGCGGAAATAGCTGGCCCCCAGAAACGACACCAATTCGTCGAAACGGTCGGGATGGTTCAACGGCGTGTTCAGCCGGAAACCGGCAACGCCCGGCAATTGTGCATCCGCAGGCACGCGGTCGGCCAGATCGTTCAGATATTCGAAATCCGCTGTCGAAAAGACCATCGGTGCCGCGATCAGGCTGTCCGCATCGCGGGTCAGCTCGAACAGCTTGACCGGTTCACCGAACAGCCAGCCGGTGTGAAATGCATGGACATGGAACCGCGCATCGCTGTCAGCCCAGCGCGCGCGGTCGGCACGGAACCGGATCAGCCGGTAATCGTCGTAATCCAGCGCGCCAAGGAAACCTTCGGGGCGGGAGCCTGCGACAAAGGGGGCGGCGGCCTGCGCCTGTGCCATGTCTGACAGGATATCAAAGGAAAACGGCGCGGGATCGACCACATCCTGCGCCATTACGCCACTGGCCACCAACGCCGCAGCCGTCGCTGCGCCGGATTTCAACAACTGACGTCTATTCATAAGTGTCGCAAAGGCCATTAGGGTCCCAGATCATGTGATTGCAAAAGAGGTTGTCACCGCGCGCGCTTCGGTGGTGCGGGGGCGATTGACGCTCATATTGCGGCAGTGCAGCAAAGCACAAGGTCGGACCATGCAACACTTTAAAAAAATAGGCTTAATTCCGCCGGTGGCGGTCTGACCATGGCGGTGTCGGCGCGACATCCGGCCTGCGCCCGTTGATTTGGCCCTACGTTTGTTGGGGGTGATGACACAGGCCAGATGCACGCAGGCCGAGCGATCGGCGGAACAAGGATGTTGATCCAGAAAAGCATGCCCAGTCTGTCGGGCCGAACAACACGCGCGCGCGGCGGTAGGACGGCGGTGACGACGCAAAGAACGGTTTGTGGAAAGCGGCGTCGTGGCGCGACGTGCAACGGGGTTGCAGCACCTGCCTGCGCTGCTTACGATACAGCTGAACGGTTCCGTCGGGTGCCGTCGGCACAACAAGAGGTTACTCCGATTACCGAATTTCGCCCAATCAGGCCGCTGTGGTGACGGCCCTTACCGGGCTGGATGCGCTTGGCTGGCATGCGTTCCAGCAAAGCCAGCTGGGTCCAGATGATGCCGACCTGACACCTGCCCGCATTGCCAATGTGCATCGTGACCGCGTGGTGGGCTTGACGGCCGATGGATCAATCGACCTGACACTTGATCCCGGGCTGACGACAGCGGTGGTCGCGGTGGGGGATTTCGTGCTCTGCGCACCGGCGCAATACCGGCTGATCCGCGTGCTGGACCGGCAGACAGAACTGTCGCGCGGCACCGAATACCACACGGGCGACAAGCAGCTGATCGCGGCCAATCTGGACACGTTGTTCATCACCACATCCTGCAACGCCGATTTCAACCCCGCGCGGCTGGAACGCTATCTGGCGCTGGCGCATGATGCGGGCGTACGCCCTGTGATCGTGCTGACCAAGGCCGACCAGACCGATGATCCGGCCGGTTTTGCAGATCAGGCGCGCGCCTTGGGCCGCGATCTGGCGGTGCTGGCGGTCAATGCAAAGGCCCCCGATCTGCCTGTGCATTTCGCGCCATGGTGCGGACCGGGGCAGACCATTGCCTTTGCCGGCACGTCCGGTGTGGGCAAGACGACCATCGCCAATGCGCTGACCGGCGGCAATGCCGCGACCCGCGATATCCGCGACGATGATGCGCGCGGGCGGCATACGACGACGGGCCGGTCGCTGCACCGGATGCTGGCGGGGGGCTGGCTGATCGACACGCCTGGCATGCGCGGGCTGGGGCTGGCCGAGGTCGGCTTCGGCATCGACGCGACCTTTCCGGAAATCTCGGACCTTGCCGCGCAATGCAAGTTCCGCGATTGCGCGCATGAACGCGAACCGGGCTGTGCCGTGCAGGCCGCCGTTGCGGCTGGCGCAATCGACCCCGACAGGCTGGCGCGGTTCAAGAAACTGAAATCCGAAAACACCCAAGCCACCGAGGCCATCGCGCTGGCGCGCGACAAGGTCCGCAAACAGGGGCGCACCGCCAAAGGCAGCAAGAAGCCACGTCAGAAATCCTGACGCAGGGCAGGTCAAAACTTTTGGGCCTCCGGCGGGGATATTTGGGCTCGGAAGATGATAAGCGTCGCGGCTAACCTTTGGCCCAAGCCTGTTGTGCATCGGTTTCCACCGCACAGGGACGCCGCGCGCGCAGGCGGTTCAGGGCGGCCTCCGCATCCTCGCCCGCTGCGATCATCAGGCGCAGCGCCATCATCCCCGACCGCCCACAACCGCCGCGGCAATGCGTCAGCACCTTGCCGCCTGCGCGCAGCACGTTCAGTGCGGCGGTTTCGATTTCGGTGATATCGGGCGCTGCGGGCGTGCCGTAATCCACGACCGGCAGGTGGTGCCAGTCAACCCCCGCCGCGCGCAGCACCCTGCCCAGATCACCCGCGCCAAGCCTGTCCATCTCGTCCTGTCCGGTCATCGACACGACCAGATCGGGGTGCCAGTCCAGCAGCGCCTGCAGGCCCTGCCCCAGCGGCAAGGGCGACAGGGCCAGCGTGCCATGCGCGACAGGCAGTGCGTAAATCTCGAATTCCGGCATCGGCGCATCCTTGTTTGCCAGCACCCTGCCCGAAGGCGCGCGCTGCGGCAACAGCTTGGTGGACCTCTGGCGCGCCTGGCCCTAGGCTGTGGCATCATCCGAATCCTGCCAAAGGCCGCCATGACCGATCAACCCCGCTATCAAGTGCTGGCCCGCAAATACCGGCCCGAGACCTTTGCCGATCTGGTGGGGCAGGATGCGATGGTGCGCACCCTGCGCAATGCCTTTGCCGCCGACCGGATCGCGCAGGCCTTCATGATGACCGGCATCCGCGGCACCGGCAAAACGACAACCGCCCGGATCATCGCCAAGGGGATGAATTGCATCGGCCCTGACGGCACAGGCGGGCCCACGACCGACCCCTGCGGTACCTGCGAACATTGCGTGGCGATCATGGAAGGCCGGCATGTCGATGTGATGGAAATGGACGCCGCATCGCGCACCGGCGTGAATGATATCCGCGAGATCATCGATTCTGTGCATTACCGTGCCGCATCGGCCCGCTATAAGATCCATATCATCGACGAAGTGCATATGCTGTCGAAAAACGCTTTCAACGCGCTGCTCAAGACGCTGGAAGAACCGCCCGAACATGTGAAATTCATCTTTGCCACGACCGAGATCCGGCAGGTGCCGGTCACCGTCCTGTCGCGCTGCCAGCGGTTCGATCTGCGCCGGATCGAACCTGAAACCCAGATTGCCCTGCTGCGCAAGATCGCCACTGCCGAAGGCGCCCAGATCAGCGATGACGCGCTGGCGCTGATCACCCGCGCCGCCGAAGGCTCGGCGCGCGATGCGCAATCGCTGCTGGATCAGGCAATCAGCCATGGCGCGGGCGAAACCAGCGCCGCGCAGGTGCGCGCCATGCTGGGGCTGGCCGACCGTGGCCGCGTGCTGGATCTGTTCGACATGATCCTGCGCGGGCGTGCCGCCGATGCGCTGACCGAACTTTCGGGCCAATATGCCGATGGTGCCGATCCGATGGCCGTGCTGCGCGATCTGGCCGAGGTGTGTCATTGGGTCAGCGTGGTCAAGATCACGCCCGATGCCGCCAACGACCCCACCATCGGCCCCGATGAACGCGCCCGCGGTCAGGCCATGGCCGAGGGTCTGCCGATGCGCGTGCTGTCGCGGATGTGGCAGATGCTGCTCAAAGCCTTGGAAGAGGTCGCAATGGCCCCCAATGCGATGATGGCCGCCGAAATGGCGGTGATCCGGCTCACGCATGTGGCCGACCTGCCCAGCCCCGACGATCTGGTGCGCAAGCTCAAGGATGCGACGCCACCGCCCGCAGGGCCTGCGCCGCGCAGCGCGCCCACCCCGCCAACGGGCGGCCCCACCGCGCGCAGCGTGGTCTCAACCGGCGGCGCACAAACCGCCACCGCGCTCGCCCCCGACGCCTTGCAGCATTACGCCCGCTTCGACGATGTGGTCGCGCTGATCCGCCACCACCGCGACGTCAAACTGCTGGTCGAGGTCGAAACCGGCCTGCAACTGGTCTCCTACCAGCCCGGGCGGATCACCGTGCAACCGACCGCGGATGCCGCCCCCGATCTGGTGGGCCGGCTGGGTGCAAGGCTGCAATTATGGACCGGCAATCGCTGGACCATCACGGTGGTCAACGACGGCGGCGCGCCCACCATCGCCCAGACCCGCGACGCCGCTGAAACCAGCCTGCGCGATCAGGCCAGCGCCCATCCGCTGGTGCAGGCCGTGATCGCAGCCTTCCCCAAGGCGCGCATCACCGACATCCGCACCGCCGCGACCAAGGCGCAGGCGGCCGAGGCCGAGGCACTGCCCGAGGTCGAAGATGAATGGGACCCGTTCGAGCAGGATTGACCGGCTTGCCCGCGCACACCCAAAGACCTATCTGAGAATAAACCAATAAGGAGAGATCCGATGCTCAAAGGATTAGGCGGCCTTGGCGATATGGCCAAGATGATGAAACAGGCGCAGGACATGCAGGGCAAGATGGCCCAGATGCAAGAAGACCTTGACCATATCATGGTCGAAGGCGTCAGCGGCGCGGGTCTGGTCAAGGCGACGGCGACCGCCAAAGGCGAATTGAAAAGCCTCGACATCGACCCGTCGATCTTTAACGGCGAGGACAAGGAAGTGGTCGAGGACCTGATCCTTGCCGCGATCAAGGATGCGCAATCCAAGGCAGCCGAACGCAGCCAGCAGGAAATGGGCAAGATGGCCGAGGCGATGGGCCTGCCTGCGGGCATGAAACTGCCCTTCTGACCCCATCTTCCGAGCCCAAGTATCCCCGCCGGAGGCCGTAAAGTTTTTGGCCCAGCACGCAAAGGCCCCCATGGCACACGGCACCGAAGACCTCGACCACCTGATCGCGATGATGGCGAAACTGCCGGGGCTTGGGCCACGCTCGGCACGGCGCGCCGTGCTGCATATGATCAAGAAACGCAATCTGGTGCTGCTGCCCTTGGCCGATGCCTTGCAAAAGGTCGGATCGACGGTGCGTGAATGCCTGAATTGCGCGAATATCTGCACCAGTGACCTTTGCGACATCTGCCTGTCGGACAAACGCGCCACAGGCCAGATCGCTGTGGTCGAAGACGTGGCCGACCTATGGGCAATGGAACGCTCGGGCGTGTTCAAAGGGCGCTATCATGTGCTGGGCGGCACGCTGTCAGCACTCGATGCGGTCGGGCCGGACGAATTGCGCATCCCCAAGCTGATCGACCGGATCGCCGCCGAAAACGTGACCGAGGTGATCATCGCGCTGGGGGCCACGATCGACGGGCTGACCACCGCGCATTACATCGCCGACCAACTGCCCGGTGTCAGCGTCACATCGCTGGCGCAGGGGGTGCCTGTGGGCGGAGAGCTGGATTATCTTGACGATGGTACGATCACTGCCGCGCTGAACGCGCGCAAGGCGCTCTGACGCCGTGGCCTTTCCAGCTGGCAAAGCGTGACAAACGCAAAACGCGCGCCCCAAGGGACGCGCGTTTTTCAGTCGGACCAAGGCCGGATCACCGGTGGTCGTCGTCATCCTCGTCGTCATCATCGGGCAGGTTGAAAAAGCTGTCCGCGTTCTTGACGTCGCGTGTGTCTTCTTCGTCTTCGGCATCATCGCGCTGATCGCTAAAGCTGAAGGTCTCAAGCCCCGCCATCGCGGTCGGCATCTTGGGCTCGGGGGCCATGCCCAGCGATGTTTCGGTGCTGACCAGCTTGCGGCGTTCGTCGTCGGTCATCGCACCGCCTTCGCGGGCTTTCTTGGCATTGGCCTTTTGCACGGCAGCGTCCAGCTCGGATTGCTTGCACAGGCCAAGTGCGACCGGATCAATCGGATCAAGGTTGTTGATGTTCCAATGCGTGCGTTCACGGATCGCAAGGATCGTGGGCTTGGTGGTGCCGACCAGTTTCGCGATCTGCGCATCGGACAATTCGGGGTGGAACTTCACCAGCCAATAGATCGACGCCGGACGGTCCTGCCGCTTGGACAAAGGCGTATACCGCGGGCCACGGCGCTTTTCCTCGCCCGCGGCGGCGGCGTAGAACTTCAGCTTCAGCTTGTAAGCCGGATCAGCCTCGCCCTTGGTGATTTCGTCTTGGGTCAGCTGGTTGTTGGCCACGGGGTCAAACCCCTTGACGCCGACAGCCACGTCGCCATCGGCAATGCCCTGCACTTCCAATTCGTGAAACCCGCAGAATTCCGCGATCTGTTGAAAGGTCAGCGTGGTGTTGTCGCAAAGCCAGACGGCAGTCGCCTTGGCCATGATTGGTTTATCAGACATCTTTGGTCTCCTGATCTGACGGACAAGCCTTACCCAAGCCCTTGCAGGGGCAGACCGCGTGGGCCGGGTTCACATTGTCGGGGAACTTGGCAGTCTTATAGGCGCGGCAAGCGCAAGAGGAAAGATCAAAAATCCGCGCTGCGACGCAGCCTGCAACGCGCGGCCGCTGCGGGTTTGCATCTTGCACCTTCTCTTTTCCAAAAATACTCCCGCCGGAGGCATTCACATTCCAGCGGAATGTGAACCCGTCACGCCAGCACAGCGCGGGTCAGGTCGCTGTCGGGCAGGCCAAGGTCCTCAATCACATCAAAATGATGGCGCTCCGGCACCGTAACCAGCGGCGCGGCCCATGCCTGCGCCAGCAAATCTGCCTGTTCCAGAAAAACAGGGCGTTCCGCACCGCCGACCCAGACGGTCACCGGACAGGGCGGCGGCGGCAGATGCAGGGGGCTTTCGGCCTGCGCGATGGCGGGGGTGATGCCCAGATCCTTGTTCATCGAGGTCCGCATCAACGGAGCCAGATCCGCAACCGGCGAGACCGGCACAACACGGGCCACGCGCTGCTGCCAGTCCGCGCCATCGCGTGGCGCCATCACGCGAGCCACCAATTGCCCGCCCGCCGAATGCCCGACCAGCCGGACCGGCCCCGGCACGCGCCGCGCGATCACATCGATGGCGCGCGCGATCTGGTCGCCGATCTGCGCGATACCCGCCTTGGGGCAAAGATCATAGGACGGCATCGCCACCGCCCAGCCCTGCGCCAGCGGCCCCGCCGCCAGATGCGACCACAAGGATTTGTCGAACCGCAGCCAATAGCCGCCATGCACGAAAATCACGACCCCGCGCGCCAGCCTGCCCGGGTGAAACAGATCGAACCGCAGCCGGTCGGTTTCGCCGTAATCCAGATCCAGCTCGCACCGCGCAGTGTTGCGAAACGCCGCGGCCTGCGCCGCCCAGCGGTCGGGATAATCGGCACCGCCCGGAATATGGGCCGCATTCGCATAAGCGTCATCGAGTTCCAACTGCCGGTCCCCCCTTTACCTTTGCCCCATACAGGGGCCACATTGGGCGAAAGTCAAAGGAGACTACCATGCTTGATGAAACGACCAACCTGAAATCCATGCTGCGCCGTCCCGATCTGGTCTGTGACGCGGCATTTGTCGGTGGCGAATGGAAACAGGCCGCCAGTGGGGCGACCTTTGCCGTGATGAACCCCGCGCGCGGTGACGTGATCGCGCATATCCCGGACCTCAGCCGCGCCGAAGTCGCCCAAGCGATTGACGCCGCGCAAAAAGCACAAAAGCCATGGGCCGCCCTTGCCGCAAAGGACCGCGCCAAGGTGCTGCGCAAATGGTACGACCTGATGATCGAAAACCAGGAGGATCTGGCGATCATCATGACCTCGGAACAAGGCAAACCCTTGGCCGAAGCACGCGGCGAAGTCGCCTATGGCGCGTCTTTCGTGGAATGGTTCGGCGAAGAGGCCAAACGCGTCTATGGCCAGACCATCCCCGGCCATATGGCCGACAAACGCATCGCCGTGATCAAGCAGCCCATCGGTGTGGCCGCCGGTATCACGCCCTGGAACTTTCCCAATGCGATGATTGCGCGCAAAGTCGCCCCCGCGCTGGCGGCAGGCTGTGCCTTTGTCGTGCGCCCTGCCTCGCTGACGCCTTTGTCGGCGCTTGCCATGGCGAAACTGGCCGAAGAAGCGGGCGTGCCAAAGGGGCTGTTTTCGGTCGTGACCTCGACCTCCGCGTCCGAGATCGGCAAGGAATTCTGCGAAAACCCGATCGTGCGCAAACTGACCTTTACCGGATCGACCGAAGTCGGGCGCATCCTTTTGAAACAGGCCGCCGATCAGGTGATGAAATGCAGCATGGAACTGGGCGGCAACGCGCCGTTCATCGTGTTTGACGATGCGGATCTGGATGCCGCCGTCGAAGGGGCCATCGCCTGCAAATTCCGCAACAACGGCCAGACCTGCGTCTGCGCCAACCGGATCTATGTGCAAAAAGGGGTCTATGACGCCTTTGCCGCCAAGCTGAAGGTCGCGGTGGAAAAACTACGCGTCGGCGACGGGCTGGCCGATGGCACCACGCTTGGCCCGCTGATCGAACCGGCGGCGGTCAAGAAGGTGCAGGAACATCTGGACGACGCTTTGTCCAAAGGCGGCAAGGTTCTGACCGGCGGCAAGGTGCATGATCTGGGCGGGCAGTTCTTTGAACCGACCATCGTGACCCATGCGACCAAGGACATGCTGGTCAGCACGGATGAAACATTCGGCCCCTTTGCCCCCTTGTTCATGTTCGAGGATGAAGACGACGTGATCTTTCAGGCCAATGACACGATCTTTGGCCTTGCGTCCTATTTCTATGCCAAGGACCTGTCGCGCGTAACACGCGTGGCCGAGGCGCTGGAATACGGCATCGTCGGGGTAAACACCGGTATCATCTCGACCGAGGTGGCGCCGTTTGGTGGCGTCAAGCAATCGGGTCTGGGGCGCGAAGGGTCATCGCATGGCATGGATGATTACATGGAGATGAAATACATCTGCACGGGTATCTGACGTAGGGCGGGGCTTGCCCCGCCTTACCCCAACTGCCGGCGCGCGACGGGGATCACATCATCCTCGATCAACCGCATGATATCGCCGAAATGTCCGCCCGACCGCGCGGGCATGTTCGGGTCCGATGTCAGCGCCAAGGTCATTTGCAGCACGGGCACGGTGCAAATGACCTGCCCGCCATAGCCGCGCGCCAGCGCATAATCGACACCCGCCGCCTGCCCCAGAAACCAGCCATAGCCATAGTTGAGGCCCGAAAACGGCGACCTTGTCCGCGGCTCCAGCGACCGCGCGACCCAATCGGCAGACAGCACCTGCACGCCGTCATACTGCCCGCCCATGCGGTACATCTCGCCGAACCGTACCATGCCATCCAGCGTCAGCGCCATTTCATTGCCGCCCAGATACAACCCCTGCGGATCGCGGGTCCATGCGGAGATCTCGATGCCCAAAGGTGCGCCAAGACGCGCGCGCGCAAGATCCAGCAAGGACCGCCCCGACACTTCGGACAGCACCGCGCCCAGCACATGGAACGACCCCGTGGAATAAAGCATCTGCGCCCCCGGTTCCGCCACGAAAGGCCGCGATAGCGCATTGGCAACCCAGTTGCGGCTGTTCACCCAAGCCCCGTAATTGGCCCCTTACGTGCGTTCCAACCCTGCCTGCATGGTGACAAGGTTTTCCACGGTGATGTCGGCCACACGCGGATCAGCCCCCGCAGGGATCAGGTTGGGCGCCACCTCGCCCAATGTCGCCCGCAATGACGGCAGTTCGCCGCGATCCAGCGCCGCCCCCGTCAAGGCCGCGACGATGGTTTTGGACACCGATTTCACCGGCACCGCAGCGCCAAGCGACGGGCCGCGAAACGCCTGCGACAAAACCTCGGCCCCAGATTGCCGGATCACGATGGCGCGGCACTGGTCCAAGGCACGCGCACGCTCCGCCACGCCAACCCACGGGTCGGGTTGCGCTATCAGCGGCGTTCCCACCAGGGCCGCAGCCCCCAACACGACAGCGCGGCGTCCCAGCATCGGCATGACAAATCCATTTATTGCTTGGGGCAAGGATAGGTGAGGGCGCTCTGGATGCCAGTGACATTTGCGTGTAGCGTGTCGTGACACATATGCCCTGCACCGCTCGGCCGCACGATCATGTGAAAGCCAGATGGTCGCTTTATGACCCTTCACAGTTGGTCTTTTTATCGTCCTGCACTGATCCGGGGTGTCGTGATCAATTCATCATCTGTTCATGCACAGCTTGCATCCCACGGTCCACCATATCGCTTACTTCAGCAGCATGACGGTGTAATGCAGCCACCAATTCTGGATCGTTTGAGGTTTGCGTCACTGCAATTCCGTCTTCGGTGACTTCAATCTCTGATTGGATGTTCTCTCCACGCATGAAAAACACATCCAGCGTTGGGCTTTGAATGATTACCTCAGGATTGTCATTCGCCTCGACACGAGCAATCATGCCAACGACATGGCTAACCAGCGCATTGTATGTGTCTGGATCACTTGTGGTCGTAACGGTGTAAATGCCATTCGTAAGATTGCGCACATCACGCTCAATCAGCGTGAAGTTGCGGAACAGCGTTTGCATTTCCGCAGTCTCGGCTTGCGTGGTGTTCGCTCCCCGCAGTCCGGGCATCGTATGTTCGTTGTGGCCCATCCCATCACCACCATGCTGCGCATGAAGTCTATCATGGCCAGTCATCATTTGTGCTTGGACGACAAAAGCACCCATGGTGGTCATGCTAAGGGCGGCGAGACTTGCATACAAGTAGCGCTTCTTCATGGGCTAAATCTTTCTATAAACTGCTGAACATTAGATCAGCGCGTTGGACTGTGTTCAAGCCCACCGATCGCCACATCAATATCAGGAACATCAGGGTATGTGTCAGCCCAGCTCTGCCGACGGAATAATCGGAAAAAACGCGCCCTGCGACCGCACACCGAACCACCCTGCGCCCTCATGCGCGGCATGTTCGCCCAGATCGACCAGCCGGTAGAACGACTTGCGGTCGATCAGCGCCTCTAGGTTCGCGCGGACCAGCACATAGGGTGACGGCTCTCCCGTTTGCGGGTCGCGCACCACGCGGATCGGGGTGTCGGGGCCAGCGGTCACGGTATCGCCCACATTGGTGGTAAAAATCAGCCCGTCGGCGTCGCGGTCCACATCCACCGCAACGAAAGGCGCGTCATCCACGGTGATGCCCACCTTTTCGACCGGCGTGACCAGCACATACGCATCCCCGTCGCGCCGCAGGATGGTCGAAAACAGCCGCACCAGCGCGGGCCGCCCGATGGGTGTGCCCATGTAAAACCACGTCCCGTCGCGCGCGATGCGCATATCGATATCCCCGCAATGCGGCGGGTTCCACAGATGGACCGGCGGCAATCCGCCTTTGGGGCCGGTTTTTTGCGCGGCAAGCACGCTTTGGGCCAGTCCGTCGGCGGTTGGGGCAACAATCTTTTGTGTGGTCATTCTTTTGCCATTGGGATCATCAGGATTATCTGTTCTCTTGGAGCATATAGGTAATCCAAGGGGAAAGTCATGGCCGACGACGCCGATCTTGTCGCACAGATAGATGCATTGGGCGCAAAACTGGGTGCCGCGCGCGACAGTATCGCCGCCCGTTTCATCGGCCAGCGCCGCGTCGTGGACCTGACCCTGTCGGCGCTGGTCTGCGGCGGCCATGCGGTGCTGATCGGGCTTCCCGGCCTTGGCAAGACGCGGCTGGTGGATGCTTTGTCCACCGTGATGGGCCTGCAAGGCAACCGTATCCAGTTCACCCCTGACCTGATGCCAGCCGACATTCTGGGCTCCGAAGTACTGGAAACCGCCGCCGACGGCAGCCGCGCGTTCCGGTTCATCGAAGGGCCGGTGTTCTGCCAGTTGCTGATGGCCGACGAGATCAACCGCGCCAGCCCCCGCACGCAATCGGCGCTGCTGCAGGCGATGCAGGAAAAAGAGGTGACAATCGCAGGCCAGCACCGCCCGCTTGGCGTGCCGTTTCATGTGCTGGCCACGCAAAACCCGCTGGAACAGGAAGGCACCTATCCGCTGCCAGAGGCGCAGCTTGACCGTTTCCTTGTCCAGATCGACGTGCCCTACCCCGACCGGCAGACCGAAAAGGACATCCTGATCGCCACAACAGGCACCGAGGATGCGCAGGTCAAGCCCGTGTTCAGCGCGGGCGAATTGCTGGCCGCGCAAGCGCTGTTGCGCCGGATGCCGGTGGGGGAGCATATCCTCGAGATGATCCTTGATCTGGTGCGCGCCTGCCGTCCCGATGATGCGACCGCCCCCGATGTGATCCGCCAGAACGTCAGCTGGGGCCCCGGACCGCGTGCTGCACAGGCGCTGATGCTGACGGTGCGCGCCTCGGCCTTGCTGGATGGCCGCTTGGTCCCATCGGCAGAGGATGTGCACAACATGGCCGTGCCGGTGCTGGAACATCGCATGGCGCTGTCCTTTGCCGCCCGCGCGCGCGGCGAGAATGTGCAATCCATCATCAGCGACGTCGCAGGCCGGATCACACAGATCACAGCGGCGGCATGACGGCACCGCTGACGCTTCGTTCGCAGGCGGAAACGCTTGCCGCCCATCTGCCGCCCCTGCTGGCCGAGGCAGAGCATCTGGCCGCGACCGTCCTTTTGGGCGACCACGGGCGCAGGCGGGCGGGCACCGGCGATACGTTCTGGCAATACCGCCCCGCGCAGACCCATGATGCCGCACGCAGCATCGACTGGCGGCGGTCCGCGCGGTCAGATGCGCGCTTTGTGCAGGACAAGGAATGGCAGATCGCGCAATCAGTGATCCTTTGGGTCGATCAGGGCGCGTCGATGGGTTTCGCGTCCGACGAGCACGCGACCAAGGGCGACCGCGCGCGCATTCTGGCAATGGCGCTGGCGGTGCTGCTGATCCGCGGCGGGGAACGCGTCGGGCTGACCGGTCTGCGCCTGCCGCCACGACGCGGGGGCGCGCAGTTGCAACAGATGGCGCAGATTCTGTCAGAACAGGCCACGACCGATCACGGATCACCCGATGCGACCGGGATGCTGCCGCATGCGCGCGCGCTGTTCGTCAGCGATTTTCTGGGCAATATCGACGGTGTGCGCGACACGCTGGCCCGTGCCGCGGATCGCGGTGTAAAAGGGGCGCTGTTGCAGGTGCTTGACCCGCAGGAAGAGGCGTTTCCGTTCGACGGGCGCACGATCTTTCAATCCATGACCGGCAGCGTGCAGCACGAGACGCTGCGCGCCCGCGATCTCAAATCGCGCTATCTGGACAGGTTGGCCGCACGCAAGGTTGAGCTGGCGCAGCTGGCCCGCATGACCGGCTGGCAGTTTCACACCCATCATACCGGCCAGTCGGCAACACAGGCGCTGCTGTGGCTATATGGCGCGCTGGAAAGGCGGCGCTGATGTGGATGCTCGGACCCATCGGATTTGCAGCCCCGATGCTGCTGCTGGGGCTGATCGCCCTGCCGATCCTGTGGATATTGCTGCGCGCCGTGCCGCCTGCCCCGGTGCGGCGCCGGTTCCCCGGTGTGGCGCTGCTGCTGGGGCTGACAGATGACGAAAGCCAGTCCGACCGCACCCCGTGGTGGCTGCTGTTGTTGCGCCTGCTGGCCATCGCGGCTGTGATCATCGGCTTTGCCGGCCCCGTGCTGAACCCGCAACAGGCCCGCGAGGGGCGCGGCGATCTGGTGATCGCCCTTGATGGCACTTGGGCCGGTGCGCCTGACTGGCAGGCGAAAATCGACCGCGTGGCGGCGCTGTTGTCCGAGGCTGCGGTCAACGACCGCCGCGTTGCGGTGGTGACGCTGACCGGCCTGCCACTGGCCGAGCCTTTGCCCTTTGCGCCACCCAGCGCATGGCAGGACCGGTTGGCGAACCTGCAACCCCAGCCGTGGCAACCTGTCGATGCCGCCGCCTATGTCGCGGATCAGGGCGGGTTTGAAACCTATTGGATCGGCGACGGGTTGGATTATCCGGGCCGCGACGATCTGCTGTCCGCCTTCGAGGCGGCAGGCACCGTGACCGTGTTCCAGACCCCGCGTCAGGTGACCGGCCTGCGCCCCGCGCGGTATGAGGATGGCGAGGTCCGTGTGAGTGCCACCCGCACCCCCATCGGCGCGCCAAGTGATACCACTGTCACCGCCATCGGCCTTGATCCCGCAGGCGTGGAACGGGCGCTGGCCAATGTGCCGCTGACATTCGCGGCGGGGCAAGAGGTGGCGGAAACCACGCTCGACCTGCCGCCTGAATTGCGCAACCGGATCACGCGGTTCGAACTGACCGGCACACGGTCCGCCGGTGCCGTCAGCCTTGGCGACGATGCCCTGCGCCGGCGCGAGGTCGCGCTGATCGCAGGCCGCGACGTCCGCGAAGAGCTGGACCTGCTGTCGCAGATTTTCTATCTGCGCGAGGCGTTGGAACCGACCGCCGATCTGATCGACGGTGATCTGGCCGATGTCCTGCTGGCCAATCCCGATGTGATCGTGTTGGCCGACGTGGCGATCCTGACCGATATCGAGGCGCAGGGCATTGTCGATTGGGTCAATCAGGGTGGCCTGCTGTTGCGGTTCGCGGGGCCGCGTCTGGCCGCCTCTGACGTGGGCCGCAGCGCCGAGGATCCATTGTTGCCCGTGCGCCTGCGCGACGGCGGGCGCAGCGTGGGTGGCGCGATGAGCTGGGGTGAACCCAAGGCCCTTGCCCCCTTTGCCCCCGACACACCGTTCTTTGGGCTGAGCATCCCTGCAGATGTGACCGTCACCAGTCAGGTCATGGCGCAGCCCGACCCGACGCTGGCTGACCGCGTGATCGCGCAGCTGGCCGATGGCACGCCACTGGTCACGCGCAAATTCAGCGGTGACGGGCAAATCGTGCTGGTCCATGTCACGGCCAATGCCGAATGGTCGAGCCTGCCATTGTCGGGCCTTTTCGTGCAGATGCTGGAACGGCTGGCCGTGTCCACCCGCCCTGCCACGCCAGAGGCCGCCGAACTGGCAGGCACGGTATGGCAACCGCAGGACTTGCTTGATGCCTACGGGCGTTTGCAGGACGGGCGCGATCTGGCCGGCGTCGCGGGCGAGGCGCTGGCCGCTGGCGTCACCGGACCGCAATTGCGCCCCGGGCTTTATGCCACGCGCGACCGCCAGATCGCCGTCAATGTGATCGGGCCGGATACGGTGCTGACCCCTGCGGCCTGGCCTGCGCGGATCGCGGTCGAAGGGATGGAAGTCCTGCGCGCCACGGCGCTCAAAGGCTGGCTTTTGGGCGCGGCGCTGGCGCTGCTGCTGGTCGATATCATCGCGTCACTGGCCGTGGGGGGCCGTTTGCGAGGGCCGCGCGCGGATGTGGCGCTGGCCCTGATGCTGGCGCTGGCCCTTGCCCCAAAGGCACAGGCCCAAAGCCCCGAGGATTTCGCCATTCAGGCCACGTCCGAGGTGGTGCTGGCCCATGTGCTGACCGGCGATCCGCAGGTTGACGAGGTGACGGCCGCGGGCCTGTCGGGCCTGTCGCAGACCTTGTTCCGGCGCACATCGATCGAACCCGCCGCCCCGATGGGCGTGAATATCGAAACCGACGAACTGGCGTTCTTTCCGTTTCTGTACTGGCCGGTCACGGCGGATCAGCCGCTGCCCAGCCGCGAAGCCTATGGCAAGCTGAACCGCTATCTGCGCAGTGGCGGGATGATCCTGTTCGACACCCGCGACGCCGATACCGCGCGGTTCGGCTCGGGCTCGCCCGAAGGCGCGCGATTGCAGGCGATTGCGCGGTCGCTGGATATTCCACCCCTTGCCCCGATCCCGCCCGACCATGTGCTGACGCGCACGTTTTATCTGTTGCAGGATTTTCCGGGCCGCCACGCCAGCCGCGATGTCTGGGTCGAGGCTGCCCCCGTAGATGCCGTGCAGATCGACGGGATGCCGTTTCGCAATCTCAATGACGGGGTGACACCCGTGGTGATCGGCGGCAATGACTGGGCGCGCGCCTGGGCTGTGACCGCGACTGGCGCGCCGATGTTTCCTGTCGGGCGCGGCGCGGCAGGCGAACGCCAGCGCGAAATCGCGCTGCGGTTTGGCGTCAACCTGATCATGCATGTGCTGACGGGCAATTATAAATCCGATCAGGTCCATGTGCCTGATTTGCTGGATCGGTTGGGCCAATGAGAATGCGGCTGATCTTGACCTGTCAGATGTCACGACATCTGACGCCTCCGGCGGGGATATTTGGGCTCGGAAGATGTAAAGGCGTTTGTGAATGACCGGCACGGTGATCTTTGATCCGCTGATCCCGCTGGTGGCGGTTTATGGTCTGGCGGGGCTGGTTGTTCTGGCGGTCGCGCTTGCCATCTGGCGGCGGTTGGCGGGCTGGTGGCTGCGCGGGCTGGCGGGGATCGCGTTGCTGGCGGCCATGGCCAACCCGTCCTTGCAGCGCGAGGACCGTGCGCCACTGAGCGATATCGTCATGGTCGTCGTCGATGAAAGTGCGAGCCAGCGCATCGGGGGCAGGCCAGACCAGAATGCGCAGGCCTTGGCCAATATCACCGCCGCACTGGCCCGCCAGCCCGATACTGAAATGCGCCTTGTCACGCTGGGGGATGCCGAAGGCGATCAGGGCACGGCATTGATGACCGCGTTGTCGCAGGCATTGGCCGAGGAACCGCAGGGCCGGATCGCGGGGATTGTCGTGATCTCGGACGGGCGTGTGCATGACATGGACAATGCCCCCGCCCTGCCCGCGCCGCTGCATCTGCTGCTGACGGGCAAACCCGATGACTGGGACCGCAGGCTGGTGGTGTCCAACGCCCCCGCCTTTGCCATTCTGGGCGAGACAGTCAACCTGACCCTGCGGATCGAGGATCAGGGCGCCGCACCCGCCACGCAGATGGTCGATCTGTCAATTTCCATTGATGGCGACCCGCCGCTGACCCTGCCTGTGCCGGTGGGCCGCGATATCGAACTGCCGGTGCAATTGTCCCATGCGGGGATGAACGTGCTGCAATTCACCATTCCTGAAGCGGCGGGCGAATTGACCGACCGCAACAATACCGCCGTGATCCAGATCAACGGCGTGCGTGACCGGCTGCGCGTGCTTTTGGTTTCGGGCGAGCCGCATCCGGGCGAGAGGACATGGCGCAACCTGCTCAAATCCGATGCCGCCGTGGACCTTGTGCATTTCACCATCCTGCGCCCGCCCGAAAAGCAGGACGGCGTGCCGGTCACTGAATTGTCGCTGATCGCCTTTCCCACGCGCGAGCTGTTCTTGGAAAAGATCGATGATTTCGACCTGATCATCTTTGACCGCTATCGCCGGCGGGGGATTTTGCCCAATGCCTATTTCGACAATATCCGCAATTATGTCGAACAGGGCGGGGCTGTGCTGATTTCGTCGGGGCCGGAATATGGCGGGGCCGAAAGCATCTATCGCTCGCCTCTGGGCGCTGTGCTGCCCGGTGCGCCGACCGCGCGTGTGTTCGACGAAGGGTTCGTGCCGCAGATCACCGATCTGGGCGCGCGCCATCCGGTGACGGCGGGGCTGGATGACCTGTCGCCACCTGCCGCGGAGGGCGATGGTCCGGGCTGGGGCCGCTGGTTCCGGCTGGTCGATGTGCTGGTGCCGCAAGAGGCATCTGTCGTGATGTCCGGCCTCGATGATCGCCCCCTGCTGGTGCTGAACCGTGTTGGCACAGGCCGTGTCGCGTTGATGGCGTCGGATCATTCATGGCTTTGGGATCGCGGCTACGAAGGTGGCGGGCCGCAATTGGAATTGCTGCGCCGTCTGGCGCATTGGATGATGCGCGAACCCGAGCTGGAAGAAGAGGCGCTGTTTGTCGAACCGGTGGGTCAGCAGATGCGGATCATCCGCCGCACCCTGTCGGAAACCACGGGCGACGTGACGATCACCCATCCGGACGGGACCGAGACAATCGTGCCACTAACCGAAACCTCGCCCGGCCGGTTCGAGACGCTGTGGGATGCGCCCGAGATCGGGCTGTACCGGCTGGATGACGGGGACCAGCAGGCCGTGATCGCCCTTGGCACTGCGGCACCGCGCGAATTCGAACAGACGATTGCAACGGGTGACATGCTGGCACCGCTGGTCGACGCGCAGCGCGGCGGGATCATGCCGGTATCGGCGGGGGCCGTTGACATCCGCGCCGTGCGCCCGGGCCGCCCTGCCACGGGGCGCGGCTGGATCGGGATCACCCCGCGCGGCGCGTTCCAGACGGCGGATATCCAGATCACGTCCCTGGTGCCGGCATGGCTGTTCCTGCTGCTGGCCGCGATGTTGAGCGTGGGGGCATGGCTGCGCGAAGGCAGGCGCTAATCGTTCATCAGCACATTGCGTGGCAACGACGAAAATTCGCGCGACCAGATGATCCATGCCACGATCAGGGTCGCCCCGACCAATGCACCGGGGCCTGCCAGCCAGCCCAGCGCCGCCAGCGCGAAATACATCGACCGCAGGCCGCGGTTGAAATTCAGCGCGGCACGGATGTTCAGTTCCGCCGCCTGCGCCGCCCGCGGATAGGCCAGCGGATCGGCAGGATCGTTCGGCACCGAGGCCATGACCACCGCGCAATAGCCGAACACACGGTTGGACCAGACGAATTTCAGAAACCCATTGGTCAGGAACAGCGCCACCAGCGCCAGTTTCAGCTGCCAGATCAGGACGGGGACCTGTGTATCGCTCACCTCAGCCGCAACGCCACGCAGGCTTTCGGTATTGCCAAGCAGCGCCAGCACGCCACCAATGGCAAACAGGCTGGTCGAGGCAAAAAAGGCCGTGGCTTCGCGCAGACCGCCAAGGATCTGGCTGTCAAAAATGCGCGAATCGCGGGTGACAAGCACCTTCATCCAGTCGCGTCGCCGTTCGGACATCAGCATGGTGACCGAAGGCTTCTTGGCCCCCGGATGTTCGATCCGCCAGCCGATCCCGCACCAGACCAGCATGATCAGCGCCGCCGCAATCGCGTCAAACAGGGTAAGCAGGGCAAGATGGTCAAGAAATGTCATGTCAAATCTTTAGCGGGTCCGGTTCCGACTTGCCAGATGGCAAAATTGGTCATATAATATTACCAGTCAACACGATCGGAGGTCGTTCCATGCAAATGCCACAGCCGAATGCCGGTGTCTTGTCCCGCAAGGACCAGATTGTCGCCCGATTGGCCGCTGTGCTGCCGCCGGACGCGTTGATGTCCGATATCGCGGAAACCCGCGCTTATGAATGTGACGCGCTGACCGCCTATCGCTGCCCGCCGCTTGCCGTGGTTTTGCCATCGACGACCGAGCAGGTCTCGGCCGTGCTGAAGATTTGCCATGATATGGGCGTGCCGGTCGTGCCGCGAGGATCGGGCACATCGCTGGCCGGTGGTGCGCTGCCGACGGCGGATTGCGTGATCCTTGGCGTTGCCCGCATGACGCAGGTGATCGAGACGAATTACCCCGACCGTTACATCCGTGTGCAGACCGGCCGCACCAACCTGTCGGTCACCGGCGCGGTCGAGGCGGATGGATTTTTCTATGCCCCCGACCCGTCCAGCCAGCTGGCCTGTGCCATCGCGGGCAATATCGCAATGAATTCGGGCGGCGCGCATTGCCTGAAATATGGTGTCACCACCAATAACCTGCTGGGTGTGACGCTGGTCACGATGGATGGCACGGTGATGGAAATCGGCGGCGCGCATATGGATGCGGGCGGGCTTGATCTGCTGGGCGTGATCTGCGGGTCCGAGGGTCAGCTGGGCGTGGTGACCGAGGCAACCCTGCGCATTCTGCCCAAACCCGAAGGCGCGCGCCCCGTGCTGATGGGCTATGACAGTTCCGAAGTCGCGGGTCAGGTCGTCACCGATATCATCAAGGCGGGCATTCTGCCCGTTGCCATCGAATTCATGGACCGCCCCTGTATCGAGGCGACCGAAGCCTTTGCCAAGGCCGGCTATCCGATCTGCGAGGCGCTGCTGATCGTCGAGGTCGAAGGATCGCCCGCCGAAATCGACGCGCAGCTGGCGCTGATCATGCAGATCGCCCGCAGCCACAACCCCGTGGAATTGCGCGAGGCCAAGGATGCCGACGAGGCAGGCCGCATCTGGCTGGGCCGCAAATCGGCCTTTGGCGCCATGGGTCAGATCAATGATTACATGTGTCTGGATGGCACGATCCCGGTGTCGGCGCTGCCTTATGTGCTGCGCCGGATCGGCGAGATGTCCAAGGAATACGGGCTTGGCGTCGGCAATGTGTTCCACGCCGGTGACGGCAATATGCACCCGCTGATCCTGTTTGATGCCAATAAACCCGGTGATCTGGAGCTATGCGAGGCGTTCGGCGCGGATATCCTGCGGCTTTGTGTCGAGGTGGGTGGCTGTCTGACCGGCGAACATGGCGTGGGGATCGAAAAGCGCGACCTGATGCATGTGCAATTCGCCACCGCCGATCTTGAGGCGCAGATGGCGGTCAAGGATGTCTTCGATCCGGGCTGGTTGCTGAATGCGGCCAAGGTGTTTCCGCTGGATAGTTCCGCGCCAAGGCGCGCGGCTTGAGGGGGCTTAGCCCCCGCCCCGGACCCTGTCCGGGACTCCCCCAGGATATTTCTACTCGGAAGATGATATGACACCAGAGACGGAAGAGGCGCTGGCGCAGATGATCGTGGCGGCCGACGGCCCGCTGCGGATCGTCGGCGGCGGAACGCGGCCCATCGGGCGCGCAACGGGGGCTGCATTGTCGCTGGCGGGGATGGCGGGGATCACGCTGTATGAACCCGGCGCGCTGACACTGGTGGCCAAGGCTGGCACGCCCTTGGCCGAGGTGCAGGCGCGGCTGGCGGCGGAAAACCAGCGCCTTGCGTTTGAACCGATGGATCATCGCGCGCTGCTTGGCACCAGTGGAGAGCCGACCATCGGTGGCATGGTTGCGGCCAATGTGTCGGGGCCACGCCGGATCACCGTGGGGGCCTGCCGCGATTTCATGCTGGGCGTGCGGTTTGTCGATGGCGCGGGCCATATCGTCAAGAATGGCGGCCGCGTGATGAAGAACGTCACCGGCTATGATCTGGTCAAGCTGCTGACGGGGTCTTACGGCACCTTGGGTGTGCTGACCGAAGTGTCATTGAAAGTGCTGCCGGATGTGCAAACCCAAGCGACGCTGGTGCTGGACGGTCTGAATGATGCTACGGCCGTGGCCGCGATGGCCGCTGCCCTGTCCTCGCCTTTCGAGGTGACGGGGGCGGCGCATGATCCGGCGGCCGGGCGCACGCTGTTGCGGCTGGAAGGATTTGCCGCCTCGGTCGCCTATCGCGCACAAGCGCTGGCGGGGGTTCTTGCCCCGTTCGGGTCTGTCACCCTGATGGATGATCAGGCCGCATCGGCCGCGCTCTGGGCTGCGATCCGCGATGTGACCGCCTTTGCCGGACAACAGGGTTGTGTCTGGCGGTTGTCGGTCAAGGCGTCGGATGCCCCCGCGCTGGTCGCCAAGGCGGGCGCGCGGGCGGTGATCTATGATTGGGCGGGCGGGCTTGTGTGGTTGCTGGCCGATGGTGATCTGCGCGCAAGGCTGGGTGATTTCAAAGGCCATGCGACACTGGTCCGTGGGCAGGCCGATGTGCCGGTGTTCCAACCGGAACCGGCCCCTGTCGCGGCCCTGACCGCAGGGCTGCGCGCGAAATTCGATCCGCGCGGCATATTCAATCCGGGGATGATGGGCTGATGCAGACGACATTCACACCAGAGCAATTGCAGGACTCTGGCACGGCGCGGGCCAACCAGATTTTGCGCACCTGTGTGCATTGCGGGTTCTGCACGGCAACCTGCCCGACCTATCAGATATTGGGCGATGAATTGGACAGCCCGCGCGGCCGGATCTACCTGATCAAGGACATGCTGGAAAACGAGCGTGTGCCTGATGCCAAGACTGTCAAACATATCGACCGCTGCCTGTCGTGTCTGGCCTGTATGACCACCTGTCCGTCCGGCGTGCATTACATGCATCTGGTCGATCATGCCCGCGCCTATATCGAAAAGAATTATGACAGGCCGTGGTCGGACCGCGCCCTGCGCTGGATCCTGGCGCAGGTTCTGCCCTATCCGATGCGGTTCCGGCTGGCATTGCTGGGGGCCAAGATCGGGCGACCCTTTGCGCGGTTCATGCCTGATCCACGCCTGCGCGCGATGCTGGAAATGGCGCCGCGCACCATTCCACCGGTCAGCCGCAATGATGATCCGCAGACCTTTGCCGTCGCCAATAAAAAGATGCGCGTCGCGCTGATGACAGGCTGCGCACAAAAGGCGCTGAACACCGATATCAATGATGCCACGATCCGCCTGCTGACCCGTTTCGGCGCAGAAGTTGTGGTGGCCAAAGGGGCAGGCTGTTGCGGGGCCCTGACCCATCACATGGGCAAGGAAAAGGAAAGCCACGCTGCTGCCGCCGCCAATATCCGCGCCTGGGTGCGCGAGATGGATGAGGGCGGGCTGGATGCTATCGTCATCAACACCTCTGGCTGCGGCACCACGGTCAAGGATTACGGCCATATGTTCCGCGATGACCCCTTGGCTGCCGATGCCGCGCGGGTTGCGGCCATCGCGATGGATGTGTCCGAAGTGCTGATAAAGCTTGACCTGCCTGCGGGTGCCGCCAAAGGCACCAAGGTCGCCTATCACGCCGCCTGTTCGCTGCAACATGGCCAGAAGATCAAGACCTATCCCAAGGATTTGCTGAAAAAGGCCGGTTTCACCGTGCTGGAACCTGCCGATAGCCACCTGTGCTGCGGGTCTGCGGGAACGTATAACCTGATGCAACCCGAGATTTCCAAGCAGTTGAAGGCCCGCAAGGTCGCCACGCTGGAGGCGCTGGTGCCCGATGTCATCGCCGCAGGCAATATCGGCTGCATGATGCAGATCGGCAGCGGCACCGGCGTTCCCATCGTGCATACTGTTGAATTGCTGGATTGGGCGACGGGCGGGCCGCAGCCGCCGGCGCTGACCGCCCCCGGCAAGACGGTACCGGCGGTGCCGATCCTGCGCTAGCGCCCTGGTGCTGCGTGGTCTATCATGCAGAATTGCGGCAGCTGGACGGAACACGGGATGCGCCATTTCATTGCGACGGTTTGCACGGTTCTGATGGCCGGTGTTGCGGCGGCGCAGGAAACCGGACTTGTCACCTTGCAGACGCGTCAGGAGAGCGCCGGCTGGGAGGCTGTCGGGCGGCTTGATATCGCGGGCAAAGGGTTCTGCACGGCGGCATTGATCCGCGAAAAACTGATCCTGACGGCGGCGCATTGCCTGTATGACACCGACGGGTCGCTGGTGGCGGCGGACAGGTTTTCGTTTCGCGCGGGATTGCGCGACGGGCGGGCGGCGGCGACGCGCGGGGTGACACGGGCGGTGGCGCATCCTGATTACATCCACACCGGCGGCGTGACCCGCCCTGCGGCGGTGGCGATGGATATCGCGGTGCTGGAACTGGACCGTCCGATCCGTGAAACCCGCCTGCGCCCCTATCTGATCGCGCAACGCCCGCTGACCGGTGACGAGGTCGGCGTCGTGTCCTATGGCCGCGGGCGCGAAGACGCCCCCAGCCTGCAAGAGGTCTGCAACGTGCTGGGCCGCCAGACCGGCGTGATCATCATGACCTGCGATGTCGATTACGGATCCAGCGGATCGCCGGTCTTTATCATGCATCAGGGCGAGACGCGGATCGCCTCGGTCGTGTCCGCGATGGGCGCGGTGGGCGGCGAGAAAGTGGCGCTTGGCACCTCGCTCGAAGGCCCGTTGAATAGGCTGATGGCGCATTTCGCGTCCCAAGCACCGGCGCGCCCCGGCGGCAGCCAGCGCGTGATGACATCGGGCACACGTAACGACACCGGCGCCAAATTCGTCACCGTCGATTAGGGTCTTGAAAGGCGCGGATGCCTTTCCCAAATCTGTTCCAGCAAGGTGCCAATGACGGGCCTTGCAAATGGCCTGTCCATGAATGGAAGGCCGGACATTGTTATCGCTTGATGTAAAGGATGACCCTATGCGTAGTTTTGATTTGACCCCGCTGTACCGTGCCACTGTCGGTTTTGACCAGATCGCCGAGCTTTTGGATCGGGCGCTGGCCAGTGATGTCGGCCAGACCAGCTATCCCCCCTATAATATCGAAAAAACCGCCGATGACGGCTGGCGCATTTCGATTGCCGTGGCCGGTTTTGCCGATCACGAGCTGGCGATCGAGGTCAAGGACCGCGCCCTGCATGTCACCGCCCGCAAGGACGAGGACGACAGCGCGCGCAAGTTCCTGCACCGCGGGATCGCCACCCGCGCGTTTGAACGCCGGTTCCAGCTGGCCGATCATGTCGAGGTGACAGGTGCCTTACATGAAAACGGCATGTTGCATATCGATCTGGTGCGCGAAGTGCCAGAGGCGCTGAAACCCCGCCGGATCGCCATTGCGCCTGCGCGCAAATCACAGGCCAATCTGGTCGAGGCCAAATCGGTGAACTGATCCGCCGCTGCCGCGGCGGAGCGCGCCGCGCGGGAGTATTTTTGGAAATAAGAGGGGGGGGCGCGGGGTTTGGACCCTGCGCCCCGTTTTCAATGGGCGGTGGCCCAGTTCGGCCCCTGTCCCGCATCCACGGACAGTTTGACGTCGAGTTTGACGGCGGGGTCGCTGGCGGTTTCCATCACCTGCCGGGCGATGCCGATCAGGTCGTCGGCGGCGGTTGCATCGACTTCGAACAGCAGTTCGTCATGGACCTGCAGCAGCATCCTGGCGGGCAGACCGGCGATGGCCTGTGGCATCCGGATCATCGCGCGGCGGATCACATCGGCGGCAGTGCCCTGGATCGGCGCGTTGATCGCGGCGCGTTTGGCGAAGCCGGCCTGCGGACCTTTGGTATTGATTTCGGGCGTGTTGATCCGGCGACCGAAGAGCGTTTGGACATAGCCGTGGTCGCGGGCAAAGGCGACGGTGTCATCCATATATTGCCGGATGCCGGGGAAACGTTCGAAATAGCGGTCGATGAACCCTTGGGCATCGCTGCGCGGAATCCGCAGGTTGCGCGCAAGGCCAAAGCCCGAAATCCCGTAGATCACCCCGAAATTGATCGCCTTGGCCTGACGGCGGATATCGGGCGTCATCTGGTCCAGCGGCACGTCGAACATTTCCGACGCGGTCATCGCGTGGATGTCGATCCCGTCAAGGAAGGCCTGTTTCAGCGCGTCGATCCCCGCGATATGCGCCAGGATGCGCAATTCGATCTGGCTGTAGTCAAGGCTGACGATCACATTGCCGGGGGCGGCGACGAAAGCTTCGCGGATGCGCCGCCCTTCGTCCGACCGGACGGGGATGTTTTGCAGGTTCGGGTCGGTCGAGGCCAGCCGTCCGGTGATCGCGCCCGCAATGGAATAGGACGTATGCACGCGGCCCGTGTCGGGGTTGATGTGGTCTTGCAGCGCGTCGGTATAGGTTGATTTGAGTTTTGCCAATTGCCGCCAGTCCAGAATCCGCCGTGGCAGGTCGTGGATCGTGGCGAGGTCTTCGAGAACATCCGCACCGGTGGAATAGGCACCGGTCTTGCCCTTGGCGGGCAGTTTGCCATCAGGCATCGCAAGGCCCAGTTCATCGAACAGGATTTCGCCCAGCTGTTTGGGCGAGCCGACATTGAACGGCCGGCCGGCCATTTTCTGGATCTCGTCTTCCAGCCCAGCCATCTTTTGCGCGAATGCGTTGGACATCCGCGACAGGGTATCGCGGTCAACCTTGATCCCATGCATTTCCATCTGTGCCAGCACCGGCACCAGCGGGCGTTCAAGGGTTTCATAGACCGTTGTCACGCGCGACTGGTGCAGCTGCGGTTTGAACATCTGCCACAGGCGCAGGGTGACATCGGCATCTTCGGCGGCATATTTCACCGCATCGTCCACCGGCACCCGGTCAAAGGTGATCGCAGATTTCCCCGACCCCAACAGCGGTTTGATCGGGATCGGGATATGCCCCAGATAGCGTTCGGACAAGGTGTCCATGCCGTGATTATGCAGCCCCGCATGCATCGCATAGGACATCAGCATCGTGTCATCGATGGGCGCCACCGCGATCCCCAGCAGCGCGAAAATCTTGGCATCATATTTCATGTTCTGCCCGATTTTCAGGATGCTCGCATCCTCCAGCACGGGTTTGAGCATGGCGAGGCATTGCGCCATATCCATCTGCCCCTCGGCCTTTGCGTCCGAGCCGAACAGATCATCCGCCCCCGCCTTATGCGCCAGCGGGATATAGCAGGCCTGCCCCGCCGCCACGCAAAGCGAGATACCGACCAGATCGGCGCGCATTTCATCAAGGCTGGTGGTTTCGGTATCGACGGCGACATGGCCGGCCTCGTAAATTCGGTCGATCCAGACCTGCAGGGCTGTGGCATCGCGCACGCATTCATAACTGTCGGCATCGAAAGGAACGGCCTCAATCGGGGCAGCGTCCGTCGCGGGGGCAGGTGCTTCGATCACGGGGGCCGCGACACCCAGCTTGTCCGCGATCCGTTTGGAGACGGTGCGAAATTCCATCTGGGCCAGAAAGGCCAGCAATGTGTCGGGATCGGGCAGGCGGATTTCCAGATCATCCAGCCCGAAATCCAGCACCATATCGCAATCAAGCTGCACCAGCCGTTTGGACAATTCGATCTGCGCGCGATGGTTCACCAGCGTTTCGCGGCGTTTGGGTTGGGTAATCTCGCCCGCGCGGTCAAGCAGGCTTTCCAGATCACCGAATTCATTGATCAGCAGGGCCGCGGTCTTGATCCCGATGCCCGGCGCGCCCGGCACGTTATCGACCGAATCGCCCGCCAGCGCCTGCACATCGACCACGCGGTCGGGGAAGACCCCGAATTTTTCGAACACGCCATCGCGGTCGATGCGCTTGTTCTTCATCGGGTCTAGCATTTCGACACCATCGCCGACCAGTTGCATCAGGTCCTTGTCGGAACTGACGATGGTGACACGCCCCCCCGCACGGCGCGCCTGATGGGCAAGGGTGGCGATAATATCGTCGGCCTCGAAGCCTTCGACCTCTTCGCAGGCGATGTTGAAGGCGCGGGTTGCGTCGCGGGTCAGCGGGATCTGCGGGCGCAATTCCTCTGGCATGGCGTCGCGGTTGGCCTTGTATTGGTCATACATGTCGTTGCGAAAGGTATGGCTGCCCTTGTCAAAGATCACCGCGACATGGGTGGCAGCGTCAGCACCCGAGTTGTTTTCGACATAGCGTTGCAGCATGTTCACAAAACCGCTGACCGCGCCGACCGGCAGGCCATCGGACTTGCGCGTCAGCGGCGGAAGCGCATGATAGGCACGAAAGATGAAGGCCGATCCGTCGATCAGATGCAGGTGACAGCCTTTGCCGAATTGGGTTGTCATGACGTCCCTCCGTTCCGGCGACAATATGGCTTGGACAAGGTCAGACCTTGCCTTCGAAATCCTTGTGGATCAGCTTGGCGTCGCAATAGGGGCATTCGACCCAACCGCGCTGGTCGGGGATCTGCAGCCAGACGCGCGGATGGCCCAGCCCGGCTTCACCACCGTCGCAGGCGACGCGCCAGTCGTTCACAATGCGGGTTTCCGGTGCGGGTGTGGTCATTGATCTGGCCTGTCTGATTGCCGCGGGGCGCTGCCCGCCTTATGTGTCACCCTATACCGCAGCTGCGGCACAGGGGAAAGACCAGCATGACCGACAATGCCATCGAAATCACCGGCCTGCACAAGACCTATGCCGCCACCGCCCGCGCACCCGCGCATGAGGCGCTGAAAGGCATCGACCTGAATATCCCGCGCGGGATGGTCTTTGGCCTGTTGGGGCCGAACGGGGCGGGCAAATCGACGCTGATCAACATTCTGGCGGGGCTGGTGGTGAAATCGGCCGGATCAGTGAAAATCTGGGGCTTTGATCAGGACAAGAACCCGCGCCAGTCGCGCGCGGCCATCGGGATCATGCCGCAGGAACCGAATCTTGATCCGTTTTTCACGCCCGCAGGATCGCTCGACGTGCAGGCCGGGCTTTACGGCGTGCCGAAATCGCAGCGGCGGACGGCGGAAATTCTTGACCTGATCGGGCTGACCGACAAGGCCAATGCCTATGCACGGTCATTGTCGGGGGGGATGCGGCGCAGGCTCTTGCTGGGCAAGGCGCTGGTGCATTCACCGCAGATCCTTGTGCTGGATGAACCGACCGCAGGCGTAGATATCGCGCTGCGCAACATGCTGTGGGACAATGTGCGCAAGCTGAACCAGCAAGGCATGACGATCATCCTGACCACGCATTACCTGCAAGAAGCGCAGGAAATGTGCGACGAGATTGCCATCATTAACCATGGGGCCGTGGTGATCCGCGACAGTACCGCCAACCTTCTGGGGCGGCTTGACAGCAAGACGCTGGTCATCACGCCTGCCAGCGCCGCCACCCTGCCCGCCCTGCCCGCAGGGATCACCGGACAGGCGCATGACGACGGGCGGCTGAGTTTCACCTATAATGCGGGCGCGACACCAGCCGAGGCGATCTTGTCTCTGGTGCGCGAGGCGGGCATCACCATCAAGGATGTGCAAAGCCGCGAGGCTGATCTCGAAGACGTGTTCTTGTCACTGACCTCCTGACATCTTCCGAGCCCAAATATCCCCGCCAGAGGCCAGCCCGTCGCAGACGGGCTGTCAGCCTTGCAGCATCCGCCCCAATTGCCGCCCGCCGATGATATGCAGATGATAATGCGGCACGTCCTGCACGCCGTGGCTGCGGGTATTGGCGATGGCGCGGAACCCTTGGGCCACATCGGTCAGGCGGCAAACCTCGGCCACGGCCTGCATGAAACCGGCCTGTTCGGCCGGTGACGCATCACACGCGAAATGGTCAAGGCTGACATAGGCCCCCTTTGGGATCACCAGCACATGCACCGGGGCCTGCGGGTTGATATCGTTGAACGCCAGCGCATGGTCGTTTTCATAGACCGTCTGGTTGGGAATCTCCCCGCGCAGGATTTTCGCAAAGATATTCTGGTCGTCATAGTCAAAAGTCATCGGTCTTCCTTAATCAACAAACAGATGCGGCGTCTGCGCCAATGCCAGCGCGGTGCTGTCGTCCACCCCCAGAAACGCCGCAAGCGCCGCCGCGTTTTCGGCATCGGTGGCGGTTTCACGCAGGCGGGCGGCATTCTTGAAACGGGCATCGCGGATCGCGTCGCGTTCGTGAATCATGTCACGCCGGATCGTGGGCAGCAAGCGCGCGAAGGTGGCGGGCGATGTTTGCGGCCCGGCCAGCCCGACACGGATCGCATGACCAATCAGATAATCGTCACCCAGATCGCAATCAATTTCCAGTATCCGCACATCGGCGCGGTCGGCATGGAAATCCGCGATCAGGTCAAGGTTGGATGTGTCCAGACAGATCACCGCCCGGTCCGTCCCCGCATAATCGCACAGCATCCGGACGAAAGCACGGTGGTGGCGGCCACGTTTGGCCAGCGACCTTTCGATCCCGCCCATATCGGGCAATGGCGTGTCATCTTCGTTGAACAGGTAGTCAAAGGCCGGAATATCAGTGCTTTGGCGGATCGCCGCCGTCAGCCGCTTGGCGATATGCCATTTCTTGCACAGGATGATCAGCAGGCTGCGCCCCGCCCCGATTGACGTCTCTGCCTCCCAGAACCGCGGGGCGAACCGCCGGCCGCTGCGCCCGCGCGCGGTCAGAAAGCTGAACAGGGTCCGGCCTTCGTTGGAAATGGTAAAATCCGTCCGGCCCGAGGCATATAACGCACCCAGCATCTGTTTGAGGCGATGCGCCTCGGCGCTGATCTTGCGCGCGAACAAGGCATCCTGCCCCAACAAAAGTTCAGCATGGTCGTTATAGAACAACACCGGCATCCCGTAATCGCTGAACATCAGGAATGTCAGCGTGCGGCTCTCGATCTCGCGGCCGGGGACCAAATGGCGGACAAGGGTCTGGAAGAAAGTCTCGTCGGGAATCCAGGTCGTGCGGAAAAACCGGATCACATCCGGGCGCTGGCGGGAGAAGGCCAGCACCGCAGCGACGCTGCGGCGGCGCAGGCACCACCATTGGCTGCCGATCATGACCTTTATCCCCGCTGGCAAGGCACGGGTAATATTGAACCGCTTTTGCACGGCAAAGGCCGCATAAAACCGGCGCTTCTGGCTGCGTTCGTTGAAATAATGGCGATAGATCAGCCGTTCTTCGCGGAACCCTGTCTTGATCCAGTCGGTATCGAAGAAATCAAAACTTTCGATGAAATCCTTGTCATGCGCATCCAGAAACCGATGCGCATAATCTGCCGATTTGATCGGCATGCAATCGCCCGACAACATGTAGAAATGGGTCGCCTGCGCAAAGGCGTCAAACGCGGCCTGCAGCGTGCGCAGCGTGGCCTCTACCAGGCTCCATTCACCCCAGCCGCATCTGACACGGCGGGTCACAAAGGTCACGTTAAGGTTGCCTGCCAGCGCGCCGGTGATCTTGCGGTAATCGGCAGGGGCGGCAGAGGCATCGAAATGGATCGCCACATAATCGCCAGCGGCGGTCAGCCGCGCCACCTGATCCAGAATGGCATCGGGGTCTTTGTGGCAAAGCAAGATAAAGGCGATATGTGCCATGATGTTCGTTCGTTCCGCGACGGGCTTTGGCGCGTTTTAGCGCAAAGACACATTGAAGTGACAGGGTTTCTTTGCCTTTATGTCGTCGGGTGGGCGCAGCTTGGCACAAAGGAGCATCGCATTGGCCAATTTTCCCGGAACCTGGATGACGCCCAGCGAAAGCATGGTCTACCGCGTGGTGCCGAAATGCGCCTGTTCGACCATCGGGCAGATCATGTATTATTCCGATCACGGCAGGTTTTTCGACGGCGACATCCATGACGCGAAGACCGGCCTGCACAAATGGGCGCTGGAAAACAGCCAGCAACCGATCCGGGACAATGTGCGGGCGCATAAAAGCTTTGCCTTCACCTGTGTGCGCAACCCCTATACCCGCATCCTGTCGTCCTTTTTCGACAAGATCTGCGGCGTGCAGCGCAGCGGGAATTATTACCGTGGCAATCTGGTCCCGCAGCTGATCCAGAAATACGGGATCGACGTGGGCAATCCGGCGGATGGATTCGCCTTTGACCAGATCAAAAGCTTCAGGCGATTCTTGCTGTTTGCACGCGACACGATCCGCTGGCGCAAACCGATGGAGCCGGATATCCACTGGTCGGCCATGTCAGGCCATATCGGGACATTCATCGCGAATGGCGGGCGTTATGACCACATTTTCTGGACCGAAAAATTTGACGACGGCATGCAGGCCGTGCTGGACCGGACCGACCGGCCCCATGCGATCGACCTTGCCACGATCCCGCGCTTCAACGAAAGCGAAGGCCACGGCCCCAAGCGGCTGCATCCGGTCGAGGATTATTTTGACGATCTGTCGATGCATCTGGTCTATGAAATCTACAAACGCGATTTCCGGCTGTTCAGATACGATTTTGAAAATCCGGCCAACAAGATGCCTGTGGGCGAAATCGACCTGGACGAAGTGCATGCCAAGCTGGGGCAGTAAGGGGGCTGTCTGCCCCCTCGGCGCTGGCGCGCCTCACCCCCGAGGATATTTTTGCTCGGAAGATGCGGCTTAATACGATTTTAAGGTTAATCAGCCATCCTGCCTTTGCGGTACAGGCAGGGATGCCGATGACCGCCGACGAAGATGCCGCCACCTTTTGCGCAGCGCCGGGCGGCTGACGCATCGGGTGGCGGTTATTCCGCCATCTTCCGAGCCCAAATATCCCCGCCGGAGGCATAAAAGTTTTTCTCGACATCGCTTGATGCTGGGTTATCTGCCAAGGATCGGGTGATGCAGGGAAAATGATGATGTCGGTTGTTCTGGTGCTGGGCAGTGGCCCGAATGTTGTCGAAACCCGTGACTGGCCGCGCCATCCATTCGACCGCATCGTGGCGATCAACAACGCCTGGGCGGTGCGCCCCGATTGGGATGATCTGATCCATCCTGATGATTTTCCGGCAGCGCGCATGCCCCGCGCGCTGGCCCCAGAGCAGCGGATTATCAGAGCCGCCGATTATGTCCCCTTGCAGAACGAATTTGGCGGCTTTGTCTATGCAGGCGGGACGATGGCCTTTACCGCTGGCTATTGGGCGCTGGCGGCGCTCAGGCCGCGCGTGATTGCGATGATGGGCTGCGATATGGTCTATCCCGCGCAAAGCCAGACGCATTTCTATGGCACCGGCACGGCTGACCCGTTGCGCGCCGATGTCACTTTGCGCTCGCTCGAAGCGAAATCGGCGCGGTTCATGCTGGTGGCTGCCGCGCGCGGCTGTGCTGTCGTGAACCTGTCGCAGGATGCAAGCCGGCTGGTCTTTCCGCGCTGCACACCACAGGCGACAGCCATTGCGCAGCCGCTGCCTTATGACCTCGCCGGGGCAGAGGCCGCATTGGCCGAAGAGGCCCGGCTTGGGTATTACGTCCCATCCGGCAAATACTGGAAAGAGGAAGGGCGCTTTGACCCTGCCGCGATCGACGCGCTGGACCGGCGCTGGCTCAAAGCAGCTGGTGTTTTGCAAACAGCGTCCTGAGATCGGTTTCCGGACGCGCGCCGATATGGCTGATCACCTCGGACGCCGCCAGATTGCCCATCTTGCCGCAGCTTTCCAGATCATAGCCTTCGGTCAGCCCCCACAGAAACCCTGCCGCGAAGAGATCACCCGCGCCTGTCGCATCGACGATATCGGTCGGCACGGCGGGGACGTGCCAGCGCGCGCCATTTGACAGGATATGCACGCCATTGCCGCTGTCGGTGCAGGCCACCATGTCCACATCTGCCGCCGCACGGGCCAGCGCCGCCTCGAAATCGCTTGTCTGGTACATCGCCAGCATTTCCGCGCGGTTGCAGAACAAAAGATCCACATGGTCGCGGATCATCGCGGCAAAGGCGTCGCGGTGCCGTGCGATGCAGAACGGATCGGACAGCGTGATCGACACGCGCCCGCCCGCCCCCTTGCAGGCAGCGATCGCCTTGGCAAAGGCGGCGTGGCTGTCGGGGCCGTCGAACCGGTAGCCTTCCAGATAGATCCAGTCGGCATCGGCCATCTGCGCGTCATCAATATCGTCGGGCGACAGGAATTCGGTGACGCCAAGATAGGTGTTCATCGACCGCTCGCCATCCGGCGTGACGATGACGATGCAGCGCCCGGTTTCCGCGGTCTCGGTCTTTGGCGCCAAGCGGGTCGCGTAATCCGCACCCTGCGCGCGCAGGTCATGCGCAAAGATCGCGCCCAGCTGGTCATCCTTGACCTTGCCCACATAGGCGGTCCGTCCGCCCAGCTGCGCGATACCGGCAATGGTATTGGCAGCCGATCCGCCGCTGATTTCCTTGGCGGGGCCGATCCGGTCATACAGGTCGACCGCGCGGTCCATGTCGATCAGCTGCATGATGCCTTTTTGCACGCCAGCGGTATCCAGAAATCCGTCGTCGGCCCGCGCCAACACATCGACCATGGCATTACCGATGCCGACAACCTGATACTTTTTCATAAATTCTTTTCCTCATACAGACACAGATCGCGGATCAGACAGATACCGCATTTGGGGTTGCGTGCGACACAGACATAGCGCCCGTGCAGGATCATCCAGTGATGCGCATGCAATTGATAATCGGCAGGGATATGGTCTTCGATCGCGCGTTCGACCGCATCGACATCGCGCCCCGGGGCCACGCCGCTGCGGTTGCCAAAGCGATAGATATGTGTGTCCACCGCCTGTGCGGGCTGGCCCCACCACATGTTCAGCACGACATTGGCGGTCTTGCGCCCGACACCGGGCAGCAATTGCAACGCGGCGCGGGAATTGGGCACTTCACCGCCGAAATCATCGACAAGGATCTGGCTCATCTTGATGATGTTCTTGGCCTTCTGGCGGAACAGGCCAATCGTTTTGATATGGTCGGTCACGCCGTCCAGCCCGAGGTCCAGCATCTTTTGCGGCGTATCGGCGACGGCGAACAGCGCGCGCGTGGCCTTGTTCACGCCTTTGTCGGTGGCCTGCGCGGACAGCGCGACCGCTACGACCAGCGTATAGGCGTTGACATGCTCAAGCTCGCCTTTTGGCTCGGGCGCTTCGGCCTGAAAACGCGCAAATATCGCGCGGATGGAATGATAATCAAGCTGCTTTGCCATGGCATCGGTATGCAACGCCCGTTGCGGCTGGGCAAGCGCCGGATGCGCAATAATCGGGTCGCGGGGGGCGCGCGATATCACTAGGATCAGACCCATGGACCAGTCAGACAGATATCATTACCACGTCATGCGCCGCGCCATCGACCTGATCGACGCTGCGGGCGACGCCCCGCTGTCGCTGGCCGATCTGGCGGCGCAGATGCAGATGAGCCCTGCGCATTTCCAGCGCCTGTTTTCGTCATGGGTGGGCGTGTCGCCCAAACGCTATCAGCAATATCTGAACCTGTCGCATGCCAAGGCCCTGCTGCGCGACCGGTTCACCACGCTGGACACGGCCCATGCGGTCGGGTTGTCCGGTTCGGGCCGTCTGCACGACCTGTTCCTGCGCTGGGAAGCGATGAGCCCCGGCGATTACGCCCGCGACGCGGCGGGGCTGACGATTGCCTGGGGCTGGTTCGACAGTGCCTTTGGCCCCGCGCTGGTGATGGGGACGGATCGCGGGATTTGCGGGCTGGCCTTTGCGGCGGAAACCGGTGCTGACGCCGCGATGGCCGATCTGTGCCAGCGCTGGCCTGCGGCGACGTTCATCGAAAACCCCGATGCCCTGCGCGGCTGGGCCAAGGCGGCGCTGGGCATGACCGGCGAAACCCGCCTGCACATGATCGGCGCGCCATTCCAGCTGAAGGTCTGGGAGGCGCTGCTGGCCATTCCCTCAGGCCATGTGACCACCTATGCCGAGATCGCCTGCGCCATCGGCAATCCAAAGGCCGTGCGCGCCGTCGGCACGGCGGTTGGGCGCAATCCGGTCAGCTGGTTGATCCCCTGTCACCGCGCCTTGCGCAAATCGGGGGGGTTGGGCGGTTATCACTGGGGGATGCCGGTCAAACGGGCCATGCTCGCCTGGGAATCGGCGCGCATTGACGCAGGTGATGCGATGGGCGGAAAAGCACTGGAACCAGAAGGGGCGTGAAACCGTTATTGGATAGCAACGTGTTTGTCGTCATAAGACTGCGTGTCATCCGCGCTGTTTTGCGCATCCTCATGTAGTGGAAACCTTGTCATGATCCTATCCAAATTCCCCCTCGCGATTGCCGCCTCTGCCCTGCTGCTGGTTGCCGCCTGTGACCCCGGTGCGCCGAACCAAAGCCAGAACACGCGTCAGGGTGCCATGATCGGGGCGCTGGGGGGGGCTGCTGCCGGCGCCTTAATCGGCAACGACGGCACCGTGCGCGACCGCAACCGCGCGGCATTGATCGGTGCTGCATTGGGTGCCGGCGTCGGCGGCGGGATCGGCAACAGCCTTGACCGTCAGGCCGAAGAATTGCGCCGCGCCCTGCGCAACGATGTGGGTGTGTCCAATAACGGCACCAACCTGGTGGTCGTGCTGTCGCAGGATCTTTTGTTCGCAACCAACAGTACGCAGGTCGGCGCGCAGTCGCAGAACGATCTGCTGATCGTGGCACGGTCGCTGAGCAATTACCCTGATTCGACCGTCAACGTCATCGGCCATACCGACGATGTCGGCTCTGCCAGCTTTAACCAGGACCTTTCGGAACGTCGTGCGCAATCTGTAGCCGACGTGCTGCGAAACGGCGGCGTGTGGCCCGGGCGGATCCGGTCGATCGGGGCGGGTCTGAACCAGCCGATTGCATCAAACGCCACAGCCGCAGGCCGCCAGTTGAACCGTCGCGTGGAAATCATCATCACGCCAAACTGATCTTTCGACATGTGATTGGCGAAGGGGCTGCACTTTGCGGCCCCTTTTCATTTGAACACATCATACAGAACGTGGTCATATGAACAGACCAAAACGCGAAAGAGACATCATGCCGTTCGAGCCGGTTCTTCAGGAAAAGCTGTCCCAAGGCGTTGTACGCCAGATCGAAGGTCTGATTCTGCGCGGTATCCTGCGCCCCGGCGAGCGTCTGCCATCCGAACGCGAGCTGAGCGAGACCATGAACGTGTCGCGCCCGTCCCTGCGCGAGGCTTTGGCCGATCTGCAGGAACGCGGCCTGCTGATGTCACGCGCGGGGGCGGGCGTGTTCGTGGCCGATGTGCTGGGGTCGGCCTTTGCGCCGGCGCTGGTCACGCTTTTCGCATCCCATGACGAGGCGGTGTTCGACTACATCAGCTTCCGCCGCGATATGGAGGGGCTGGCCGCCAGCCGCGCGGCCCGTCTTGGGACCGATACCGACCTCAAGGTGATCGACACCATCTTTCAGAAGATGGAAACCGCGCATTTGAAACGCAATCCGGCAGAAGAAGCCCATCTTGACGCCGGATTCCATCTGGCGATCATCGAGGCGAGCCACAATATCATCATGCTGCATATGATGCGGTCGATGTATGACCTGCTGCGCGAAGGCGTGTTCTATAACCGCAGCGTCATGTTCAAACAGCGCACGACGCGCGATGCCTTGCTTGACCAGCACCGCCAGATCAACATGGGGCTGCAGGCGCGCGATCCTGTCGCCGCACGTTCGGCGGTCGAGGCGCATCTTGATTATGTCGAACAGGCGCTGACACGCCAGCAAAAGGCGGACCGCAACGAAACCTTCGCACAAAAGCGGTTCCAGCACGAGTTGCGCCGCTAATCTGCTCGCACGCCATGGCCTTTGAACGCAAAAGCCCGGATGCATCGCGGCATCCGAGCTTTTTGTACCACCAGATTGATGGGTTTAGTGCAGTTTGTCTGCCACAACCGCGATGGATTCGTCGATCAACGCACCGGCCGATTTCGCGTTCATCTGTCCAGCCAGCACGTCCTTGGCGGCAGCGACAGCAACAATGACGGCCTGATCGCGCACGTCCTTGATCGCAGCGGCCTGTGCGGATGCGATCTGTTCCTCGGCGGCCTGCATGCGGCGGCTGATGGATTTGGCGATCTCTTCTTTTGCGGCGACCGCCGCATCATTGGCTTCTTGCTTGGCAGAGGCGACAATCCGGTCAGCCTGGACTTGCACGTCTTTTTGCTTGCGCTCGTAAGAGGCCAGCAGCGCCATCGCCTCTTCGCGCAAAGCCTTGGCTTCGTCGAGTTCGGCGCGAATATTAACTGCACGCTTGTCCAACATGCCTGCGACCAGCGCCGGCACCTTGTAATACAACAGGATGCCGATGAAGATCAGGAAAGCGACCAGAACCACGAAATCGGTGTTGCGCAGCGACACGAAGGGATAGCCCGCCGCCAGTGCGGGCGACGCTGCAGCAACGAAAAGGGCAGTGACCATAAAACGCATGACTTATCCTTTCATCCGCGCGTTGACCGCAGCGGTGATTGTCGTGGCGTCAGCAGTGCCACCCAGCACCAGCACCAATTCCTTGGCGGTGTCGGTGGCGACCTCGGTGATGTTCTTGATGGCGCTGTCGCGGATTTCGCCGATGGCTGCTTCGCTTTCGGCGGCCTTGGCGGCGATGGCGGCATCGGCCTTTTGCAAGGCGACGTCGAGATCGGCCTGAATTTCTGCCTTGGCCTTGGCGATGATCTCCTGCGCCTTGGCGCGGGCATCGGTCAATGCCTGTTCATAGGCGGTTTCGGCTTCGGCTGCCTTGTTCTTGAAATCTTCGGCTGCGGCGATATCGTTCGTGATTGTGCCAGAGCGTTCGGCCAAGACCGCGCCAATCCGTGGCAGCGCAATGCGCGACATCACGAAGAAAATCGCAATCAATGTGACGATGAGCCAGAAAATCTGGTTCGGCATCCATTCAGCGCAAAGCTGCGGCATGCCAAGAGCGGATCCGCCGGCGTCGACGCAAGCTCCTGCGATCGTATTTGTCTGTGTTGCCATGATGGTCCCCGAATACCTTGCAGGTTTACCGACCGACACGCATCAAACGCGCCGGTCAGCCGTAAGGATATGGGTTGCCTGTTAGACTGCGAACATCAGCAGAAGCGACACGAGGAATGCGAAGATCCCCAGCGCTTCGGCGAATGCAAGACCGATGAACAGCGTGGCTGTCTGGCCAGCAGCGGCAGATGGGTTGCGCAGCGCGCCTGCCAGGTAGTTGCCGGCAACGTTGCCGACGCCGATTGCGGCAAAGCCAGAACCGATTGCAGCCAGACCAGCGCCGATATGTGCGAGTTCGCCTTCCATGAGAATTCTCCTTACGATTGGAAGTTGAGAGGTAGGATGGGTGATTTCACCCATCCGGTGTTAGTGATGCGGGTGAAGTGCGTCCTTGAGATAGACACAGATCAGGATCGTGAAGACATAGGCCTGAATGCCGGCAACCAGCACTTCCAGCCCATAGATGGCGATAATGCCAAGGATCGCCGCAGGGCTGGCGACAGCCAGCGCCGCGAAACCGGCAAACACTTTCAAAACGACGTGGCCCGCTGCGATATTACCGCCCAGACGAATGGACAGGCTGACCGGACGCACGAGGTAGGAAATCACTTCGATCACGGCGATGATGGGACGCAGGAACAGGGGCGCGTCGGACATCCAGAACAATTTCAGGAAAGACGCCCCATGTTTGACGAACCCCAGGATCGTGATGGCGACGAAAGACCCGAAACCCAGCGTCGCCGTCACCGCGATCATCGATGTCGGGCTATAGGACATCGGGATCAGGGCGATGAAATTGGCAAACAGGATGAACACGAACAGCGTCATGATATAAGGGAAATACTTGACCCCGTCCTTGCCGGTGATGTCTTCGATCATCTTGTAGATGAACCCGTACATCAATTCGCCAATCGACTGGACCCGCGACGGAATGATCGCGCGGCCACGGCTGCCCAGCACGAACACCGCAAAGATCGCAAGCAGGATGATGCCCATCCAGACGGTCAGATTGGTCACCGTATACCAGTTAACCGCGCCATCCCCGAAAGCGGGCTTGACGATGAACTGGTCCAGCGGATGGAAGACAAGACCACCTTTGGTTTCTGGTTCAATCGCCACTTGCGTCACCCTTTTCCTGTGCAGCGCGCTGCTGCTTCAACTGAACCTCGGCTGCCGAGCGCATCATCGTCTGCACACCGGCGGCGAGGCCTAAAAATATGAACAGCACCAGAAAGACCGGCATGGTCCCGAACAGGGTATCCAAGCCGTATCCGATGCCGAAACCGATCCCCAGACCGGCCACGAGTTCGATCACCATCCGCCAGGCAAGCTGCGCTTGCGAATAATGTTCTTCAGAATGGTCCTTGACCTCGACCGGTGTCTTGAGCGCCGCAATTTTCGCTTCGAGCGCCTTGAGGCGGTCTGCGTCCTGCGGTTCCGGCATCGGTTGGCCCCTTCGGAAGGTTGGACATCGTTTAGGGTGGCGCAGGCACAGAGTCAAGCCGCGACAGTTGTGAGTCAACGATATGTTTTTATTAAGTATTTTTGGAAATAAGAAGTTGAAAGAGGCGGCTGGCGCGCCGGTTTTGTCCAAGATCCATATTCAACCGGATGGTTGACGTTTTGGCGTGCGGTGCCATAACCGCAGGCATGAATACCGTGCTGGATACCACCTTTGCCGCGCTTGCGGACCCGACGCGCCGCGCGATCCTGTCGATGCTGCTGGAAGATGACATGGCCGTCACCGATGTGGCCGCGCCTTTCGCCATGTCGCTGGCGGCGATTTCCAAGCATCTGGGCGTGCTGACCGCTGCGGGCCTGATCAGCCAGGAAAAGCGCGGCCGCGTGAAATGGTGCAAGCTTGAACCCGATGCCTTGCGCGCGGCCTCGGTCTGGATGGCGGGGTTCGGGCAGATGGAACCTGTCGATCTGGATGCGTTCGAGGCGTTTCTGGATCTTGAATTCGCTAGTCTTGCCGCAGCAACAGACCCAGCGCCACAATTGTGATCCCCAGCCCGGCCATCACGATGGCGGGCGGCATCACGCCCCCCAGCGCCACACCCCAGACGATCACCCAGCTTGGCACCAGATAGGTATAGGCCATCACCTTGCTGCTAGGCAGCCGCATCGTGGCGAATTGCAGCAGGGTAAAGGTGGCCGCGCTGGCGAACAGGGCGGTGTACAGGATCGTGATCCAGACAATCGCGGGCAATGCTGTCCAGTCGGTCGCGCGCAGATCGCCCCAGCCAAAGGCCGTCAACAGTAACGCCCCCGCCAGCAGCACCCCAAAGCTGAACACCAGTGCCGGTTCCCCCCGGTTCAGCCGCCGCACCAGCGGGGTATAGACCGCATGGGCCAGACAACCGCCCAGATAGATCAATTCGCCGCGCCCGATTTCGAACCGCAGCACTGCCGCGACATCGGCGCGAAAGATCACCCAAAGCGCACCCACCCCGCCGATCGCCAAGGCCAAAAGGATGCGCGGCGTGAACCGCTGGCCCAGCAAAAGCCAGAAAAAGACCCCCGCCATCAGCGGCGTCAGGGTGAACACGGCGGCGGCGCTGACCGGTGGCGCGGTTTTCAAGCCTTCAAACATGGCGACGAAATAGGTGGTCAGGAACCCCGCCAGCAGCGGATAGCGCCGCCGCCGCCCCGCGCGTCATGCCGCCGGTGGCCACCACCGCCGCCCGCAATATAAGCACCGCGATCCAGAACCGCACCGCGTTTAGCGCGACGGGGGCGATGTCATTGGCCGCGAGCGAGCCCAGCGCGAAAGACCCCGCCACCAGCGTCGAGAACAGCAGCATCGCCAGATGCCCGGCGCGCGGCTGGGTCATTCCAGCGTCTTCATCTGGTCCTTGATGAACCGCAAGAAGGCCTGCACCTTGGTCGTGCGGTGCAGATCGACATGGGTGACCAGCCACAGCGGCGCCGACCATTCGTCAAGGCTGGGGATCACCTCGGTCAAGCCATGCGCTGCGCATTCCTGTTGCATGACGAACCCGATCCCCGCCCCCGCAAGGATCGCATCCAGCATGTTGCGCGGGTCAGAGGCGCGGTACATCAACGCCGCATCCGGCACCCTATGGCGCAGCCAGCGTTCAAACGGGGCGCGGGATTTTTCATCATCGCTGATCACGAACCGGTGGCGCGGCAGGTCGTCTGCCCCGTCCGGCAGGCCATAACGGTCAGCATAGGCCGCCGATGCCACCAGCGCCATCCGCTGCACCATGAACGGCTGCACCACGTTGTCGGGTTCTTCGGGCATCGTGCCGGCGCGGATCGCGACATGCGCCTCGCCATATTCCAGCCGGAACACCCGGCCGCCGGTCCGGTAACGGATGCGCAAGTCGGGATATTGCGCCTGAAACGCCACCATCACCGGCGTCAGCCGGTGCGACAGCATATCCAGCGAGGTGATCACCAGATCGCCGGACACGCCTTCGCCCTGCCCCTTGATCCGGCCGGCCAGCTGGGTGAACTGGTCATCGGTTGCTTGCGCGACCTGCAACAGGTCCTGCCCGGCCTCGGTCGCGGTATAGCCGCGGGCGTGGCGCTGGAACAGTTTCACCCCCAGCCGCTGTTCCAGCGCGTCGATATGGCGGATGACCGTGGCATGATGCACGCCCAGTTCCTCGGCCGCGCCGCTGACCGTGCCTTTGCGCGCAACCTGAAAGGCCGTGCGGATTTCGTCCCAGTTATCCATTTTGGTTCCGTGCGCTGACAAACACCATAGGTCGAAAATCCCGCAAATCGTTCGCCTGCGCAAGGGCAAAGGCGCGCCCTTGATAATCTCTGGCGCGGCCTACCTGGGGATCATGACACAGCCCGACTTTCTGGCCGCCCTGCGCGCCGCCCTGACCATTGCCTTCGTCTATTTCGGCCTGCGCAAGCTGACCGGCCACAGTACCGATGTCGCCATCTACGAGGCCATCGGCTTTGGCCAGTTTCCCCGCTATGTCACAGGCTCGGTCGAGGTGTTTGGCGCCGCCCTGCTGTGGTGGCGCGGCTGGGAAGGGATTGCTGGGCTGTTGCTGCTGGCCACGATGATCACCGGCCTGTCGGCCCTGCTGATCTGGGTCGGCCCACCCTATCTGCATATGCTGGCGCTGATGGCGGGCACCGGCACCGTGGCCTATGCCTACCGCGCCGATACGCTGCACAAGATCGCGCAACTGCGGGGCAGTTGACTCGCGCCGCCTGTCGGCATAAACGCGAGCTATTCCGGAATGCTTGTGCTTTCCGGTCCCCGCATTCAGGGGATCGCCCTCCGTCAGCGCGTTGCGCCCACGGGGGCGTTCCTGCTTTGGCCTGTCCGGTATAGGATGGGCCGCAACCGAAACGACAAAAGGGCCGTGGCCTATGTTTGAAAATCTCTCCGAACGCCTGTCCGGCGTTTTCGACAAGCTGACCAAGCAAGGTGCGCTGTCCGAAGATGATGTCAAAACCGCCCTGCGCGAAGTGCGCACTGCCTTGCTCGAGGCAGACGTATCGCTGCCCGTCGCGCGCGATTTCGTGGCCGCCGTGCAGGCCAAGGCGACAGGTCAGGCCGTCACCAAATCGATCACCCCGGGCCAGCAGGTCATCAAGATCGTGCATGACGAATTGCAGCGCGTCCTGACCGGCGACGCAGACCCCGGCGCGCTGAAAATCGACAACCCGCCTGCGCCGATCCTGATGGTCGGCCTGCAGGGGTCGGGGAAAACCACCACCACCGCAAAACTTGCCAAACGTTTGAAGGAACGCGAAGGCAAAAAGGTGCTGATGGCCTCGCTTGACACCAACCGCCCTGCGGCGATGGAACAGCTGGCGATCCTTGGTTTGCAGATCGGGGTCGATACGCTGCCTATCGTCAAGGGCGAAACCCCCGTGCAGATTGCCAAACGCGCCAAGGTGCAGGCGTCCTTGGGCGGCTATGACGTCTATATGCTCGACACCGCGGGGCGGCTGCATATCGACGCCGAACTCATCGCACAGGCCGCCGCGGTGCGCGATATCGCCAATCCGCGCGAAACGCTGCTGGTCGTCGACGGCCTGACAGGTCAGGACGCGGTCAATGTCGCGCAGGAATTCGACGACAAGATCGGCGTGACCGGCGTTGTGCTGACGCGGATGGATGGCGACGGGCGCGGCGGTGCCGCCCTGTCGATGCGCGCGATCACCGGCAAGCCGATCCGCTTCGTCGGCCTTGGCGAAAAGATGGACGCCATCGAAACGTTTGAGCCGGCACGGATCGCAGGCCGTATTCTGGGCATGGGCGATATCGTGGCCCTTGTCGAAAAGGCGCAGGAAACGATTGAGGCCGAACAGGCCGCACGGATGATGAAACGGTTCCAGCAGGGCCGGTTCAACATGAACGACCTCAAGATGCAGCTCGAACAGATGCTGAAAATGGGTGGCATGGAAGGCATGATGGGGATGATGCCCGGTGCCGCCAAGATGGGCAAACAGATGGCGGCGGCAGGGATGGATGACGGTATCCTCAAACGCCAGATCGCGCTGATCAATTCGATGACCAAAAAAGAACGCGCCAACCCCGACCTGCTGGCCGCCAGCCGCAAGAAACGGATCGCGGCGGGTGCCGGTCTGGAAGTCTCCGAACTCAACAAGCTGATCAAACAACACCGGCAGATGGCCGATATGATGAAAAAGATGGGCAAGGGCGGGATGCTGAAACAGGCCATGAAAGGCATGTTCGGCAAAGGCGGCACCCCCGACGGCATGCCCGACATGAATGACCCCAAGGCGATGGCCGACGCCGCCAAGGCCCTGCAAGGGCGCGGCGGCCTGCCCGGCTTGGGCGGTGGCATGCAACTGCCCGCGGGCCTGTCGGGGTTCGGCAAAAAGAAATGACATCTTCCGAGCCCAAATATCCCCGCCGGAGGCTTCAGGTTTGTCAAAACCTGAAAACCGACCGGCTGATCCTGCGCCGCCCTGTCGCGGATGACTGGCCCGCCTTTCATGATTTCATGATGTCGGACCGGTCCACCGCTTTTGGCGGGCACAAGGATCTGGGCAAGGCGTGGCGCAGCTTTGCCTCCGAACTGGGCCATTGGGAGATTTTCGGCTACGGCATGTGGGCGGTCACGCGCGCGGGCGACGATACCGCCCTCGGGCTGGTCGGGCCATGGACCCCGCCCGATTGGCCGGAAACCGAGATCGGCTGGATGATCCTGTCGGATGCCGCCGAAGGCACCGGCATCGCCTCTGAGGCCGCGCGCGCCGCGATTGCCCATGCCTATGACAGCCTCGGCTGGGACAGTGCCGTCAGCTATATCGCGCCGGACAATACGCGCTCGATCCGGTTGGCGGAAAAGCTTGGTGCGGCACATGACCCACAGGCTCTTGGCCCAAAGCCCGACACGCTGGTTTACCGCCACCCAAATCCGAAAGGACAGGCCCATGTCTGACGCCATCACCCGCGCCGCACAAATCCTGAAAGACCATCGCGCCAGCATCGACCGGCTGGATGCGATCCTTGTCTATACTTTGGGCGAACGCTTCAAACACACACAGGCCGTGGGCCGGCTCAAAGCCGAACACGCCCTGCCCCCGTCCGATCCGGCGCGCGAAGCCGCGCAGATCGCACGGCTGACCGATCTTGCGCAACAGGCCGATCTGGACCCTGAATTCGCCAAGAAATTCCTGAATTTCATCATTCAGGAAGTGATCCAGCATCACAAACGACACCAATCGTAGGGCGGGGTTCACCCCGCCACCCCCAAAGACATCTTAAAGGAGATACCTATGTCTATGAAAATCCGGCTCGCCCGCGGCGGTTCCAAGAAGCGCCCACATTACGCCATCGTCGCCGCCGACAGCCGCATGCCACGCGATGGCCGTTTCATCGAGAAACTGGGCACCTATGCGCCAATGCTGCCCAAAGACAGCGAAGACCGCGTGCGCATGGATATGGACCGCATCCAGCATTGGCTGGGTCAGGGCGCCCAGCCAACCGACCGCGTCGCGCGCATGCTCGAAGCCGCTGGCGTGATGCCGAAAAAAGACCGTGCCAACCTGAAAAAAGGCACGCCGGGCAAGGCCGCAACCAAGCGCGCCGAAGAAAAGGCCGCGAAAGCCGCCAAAGCTGACGAAGCGGCAAACGCACCTGCCGAAGACGCCGCCGCCGAATAAGCGGCAGATCGTGGCCCGGGTCTTGACCCGGGCTACACCCAAACACCAGATGTTCCGCTTGCTCCGCACCTTCATCCTTGTGATGGTCGCCTTCGTGGCGGGCATGATGTATGAACGGCAAGGCCAGCAAGACATCTGCGAAAACGGTGGTGGCTTATGGGTTGCCAATATCTGTCTTGCAGCGGAGATGATCAATGAATGACCGCGTTATCGTAGGCATGATCGGCGGCTCTTTCGGGGTCAAGGGCGAGGTGCGGCTGAAATCCTTCTGCGCCGATCCGATGGCAATCGCTGATTACACGCCGCTTTATACCGAACACGGCGACAGCATCGCGCAGGTGGTGCTGACAGGCCAGCTCAAGGGCGGGTTCACCGCGCGGCTGTCCGGTGTGGTGACCAAAGAAGACGCCGACGCCCTGCGCAACATCGCCCTTTACGCCGACCGCGCGGCGATGCCATCACTGCCCGATGACGAATATTACTATGCCGACCTGATCGGGCTTGCCGTGCTGGACACTGGCGGCAGCAAACTGGGGCAGGTCAAATCTGTGGTGGATCACGGCGCAGGCGCGCTTTTGGAACTGCATGTGCCCGGCCAGTCCGACACCGTGCTGTTGCCCTTTACCCAAGCCGCCGTGCCGACAGTCGATCTGGCCGCAGGGCGCATCATCGCGGACCCGCCTGCCGGGCTTTTTGCATCCGATGACTGACACGCCGTCCCGCGCCATAGGGCGCAAGTCGATCAGCGCGACATTGAAACCGCGCGAATTGATGACGGATACCCCCCTGCTCGCGGGGGCATGGACTGCACAGATCATCACCCTGTTCCCGCAGGCCTTTCCGGGCGTGCTGGGCGAAAGCCTGACAGGGCGTGCGCTGCAGGACGGGCTGTGGCAATTGCAGACCTATGATCTGCGCACACATGGCATCGGCAAGCACCGCAATGTCGATGACACGCCTGCGGGCGGCGGCGCGGGCATGGTGCTGCGCCCTGATGTGCTGGAAGCAGCCATTCTGGAGGCCCGCAGCGCCGCCAAGGGCATCATGCCGCTGGTCTATCTGTCCCCGCGGGGGCGTAGGTTCGACCAGACCATGGCACGCAACTGGGCGCGGATGGATGGGGTCACCCTGCTGTGTGGCCGGTTCGAAGGCGTCGATGAACGCGTGATCGACCATTTCGGCATCACCGAGGTTTCGCTTGGTGATTTCGTCCTGACAGGGGGCGAGATTGCGGCGCAGGCGATGATCGACGCCACCGTGCGGCTGTTGCCCGGCGTTTTGGGCAATGCCGAAAGTGCTGTCGAGGAAAGCCATTCGGGCGGCCTGCTGGAACATCCCCAATATACCAAACCCGCCCTATGGCAGGGCCGCCCGATCCCCGAGGTGCTGATGTCGGGCAATCACGCGAAAATCGCGGCTTGGCGGCGGGCGATGTCCGAACAGATCACCGCACAGCGCCGGCCCGATTTGTGGGCCGCTTACAAGGCCAAAGACGCCACTTGATCGCAGCCCGCCTTGGGCCTATACGACGCAGGCTTGGGTCGGTTCCGATTCCGGGCCATGCGTTTATGGATCATCGGATCACGGGCGGCCCTTGCGTTGGGGCAGAACCTGCGGGTGGACCAGACGGATAGAATAAAGACGATGACGCAATCTCTGACGGGCGGTACGGCCGGACCCGACAAACGATCAGAGCTATTCGTCATGGCAACAACATTGCGGACCACCGCAAGCATTATAAGGAGCGTTTCAGATGAACCTGATCGCACAGATCGAAGCGGAGCAAATCGCTGCGCTGGGGAAAACCATCCCCGATTTCAAGGCGGGTGACACCATCCGCGTCGGTTACAAAGTGACCGAAGGCACACGCACCCGTGTGCAGGCCTACGAAGGCGTCTGCATCGCCCGCAAGAACGGCAAAGGCATCGCCGGGTCGTTCACCGTGCGCAAGATTTCCTTTGGCGAAGGCGTGGAACGCGTGTTCCCGCTGCATTCGACCAATATCGACAGCATCGAAGTTGTCCGTCGCGGCAAGGTCCGTCGCGCCAAGCTGTATTACCTGCGCGCACGTCGCGGTAAATCCGCACGCATCGCCGAAGTCACCAACTACAAGGCGCCTACCGGCGCTCAGGCATAGGACGGGTTCCATGAAAAAAGAAATTCACCCCGATTACCACGTCATCAACGTCAAGTTCACTGACGGTACGATCGTGCAGATGAAGTCCACCTGGGGCAAAGAAGGTGACCAGATGTCACTGGAAATCGACCCTTCCGTGCATCCTGCATGGACCGGTGGCGGCACCCGCCTGATGGATGCCGGCGGCCGCGTGTCGAAGTTCAAGAACAAATACGCCGGTCTGGGGTTCTAAACACCTTTCCTGCGCGATTGTTTCAAGGGCCATATGCAACCGCATATGGCCCTTTGTTATTTGGTGGTCGCGTCTTAAGTGTTTCTTGGTTTTTCGGTTGTAGACCTCGGATGTCGTATCAGTCTGGGGATTACCATGAAACGCTCTGTCACTCTTTCGTTGAAACTGCGCCTTGCCATCATGATGACGATGATCATGTTGGTGGTCTGCGCCGTTCTTGTGTCGATCTCTGCGCGCCAGACGCAGAATGCCATGCTGACAGATGTGCAGGCCCGGCAAGACCTGTCGCTGCGAATCATCGCATCGGTGTTTCAATCTGCCTTTGACGGGTTGACGATGACCTATGGCCCCGACGGGCAGATCACCCGTGCCAGCTGGACCGACATTCCCGCCTTCGACACACATGACCTGATCGATCAGGTCGGGCGCGTGTCGCGTGAAACGGCGACATTCTTTCTTTGGGACCCGACGGAAAACGACTTTCGCCGCATGACCACCAATATCATCAAACCGGACGGTCAACGCGCGGTCGGCACCTATCTGGGCCGCGACAACCAGGTCTATGCTGCAGTGATCAAAGGCCAGACATACCGGGGCGAGGCGGTGATTTTGGGCAAGCCTTACCTCACGGCCTATCTGCCGGTTTTCGGCGCAGGCGATGATGTCGTCGGTATTCTTTATGTCGGTGTCGAACGGACCGATATCGATGCGGCGATATTCGACCGGTTGATGACGATGCTCGCGGCGTCGGCGGTCGTGATCGTCTTGGGTCTGGGTATGGTTGTGCTGATGGCAATGCAACTGACGCGCCCGATTACCCAGATCTCGAATGCCATCGCCGATATCGCGGGTGGCAATCTTGACACGATCGTCCCTCATGCCGGAATGAAGGATGAAATCGGCGAAATCGCCCGCCGTGTGACCGATTTCAAGGCCGGCTTGCAACGCAACCACCAGCTGGAAGACGCAAGCCGCCAAGCACATGATGAACAGACAAAGGTCATGGGCCTGCTGCGCACGGGTCTGGCCCATCTCGCGCGACTGGACCTGACACATAGGATCGAATCGACCAGGTCCGATCCTTTTCCTGCCGCCTATGAGGCGCTGCGCGAGGATTTCAACGCAGTGGTCGCAAGCCTTGGCAAAAGCGTGTCCGACATGACCGAGATCGCACAAGAAGTGACGACCGCCAGCACGGGGATTGCGTCGATGTCAGATTCGCTGGCACGACGGGTCGAAACACAGGCGGCAACGTTGGCGGAATCATCGGCGACACTGCAAAACCTGAGCGAGAGTGGAAAGGCCATCGCAGCCAAAGCAGCCGAAGCGGACGAGATGGCCCAGCGCAGCCTGAGCCTGTCCAACCAAAGCCGTCAGGTTCTGGATGAAGCAACACAAGCCATTCAGGAAATCGAGGAATCGTCCGGCCAGATCAACCAGATCATTTCCGTCATTGAAGACATCGCCTTTCAAACCAACCTTCTGGCCCTGAACGCAGGGGTCGAGGCTGCCCGCGCGGGTGATGCGGGCCGGGGCTTTGCGGTTGTCGCGTCAGAAGTGCGGGCCTTGTCGATGCGCGCCACGCAATCGGCCCGCGAAATCCGGACCCTGATCACCGCCAGCCGCACCAAGATCAGCGAAGGCACAGTGCTGGTCCAGAACACCGGCACCGCCCTGAGCCAGGTGCTGGCGCAGGTCGAACAGATGGGCGTGACGATCCAGGCCATTGCCGCATCGGTCAAGGATCAGGCGCTTGGTCAATCCGAAGTCAGCATTGGTGTCCAGCAGCTGGATCACATGACGCAAGAAAACGCGGCCTTGGGCGAAGAAGCAAATGCTGCCAGCAGCACTCTTAGCGACGAGGCACAACGCCTGTCGGCCACTTTGCGCCAGTTCCACACACCGCGGCCGCAGTCAGGCGCGGCGCGTGCGGCCTGACGGGCCGGTTGGTATATCGCCTGTGATCGCGGGCGGTCCCAAACCTTCCATATCAGCAGTGCTTGGGCGGAAACCGCTTCTGCGCCATAGCCCGATCAGGCATCATCTGATCAGGCGGCAGAACCAGTATCGCTGGCTGGCCTGCCGGACCTGCCAAAGACCGCAGTGGTCGTACCAATGCACAAAGGCATCATCAGATTGTCCGCCCCACGGCCAATGATCAGGCGGGACGGTAAGCATGTTGGCCTGCGCCCCCCACGCAATCGCGGCAGGACGCAGGCCACCGACACCTTACGCGGCAGACCGCCCACGCGACCGGCCAGCGCCACCACCGGCACCCGGCTTGCGGCCACCCTGGGGCTTGCCGGCAAAGCCACCGGGCTTACCACCCGCACGCGGCGCGGCAGAGCGGTTCCCGCCACCGCCACCAGCACCGCCACCGCCACCGCCGCCGCCACGGCGCCCGCCACCGGCACCACCACCATTGGGGCGCTTTTTCTGGCCCGGCATGATTTCCCATGGACGGCCCGATGCGACGGGAATGGTTTCCTTCATCGCTTTTTCGATGTCCTGCAGTTCGATCATCTCGTCCGGGGCAACCAGCGCGATGGCCGACCCGTCAGCACCAGCCCGCGCGGTGCGGCCGATCCGGTGGACATAGTTTTCCGCCACATTGGGCAGGTCGTAATTGTAGACATGGCGCACACCCGGAATGTCGATGCCACGGGCGGCCACATCGGTCGCCACCAGCACGCGGACCTTGCCGGCCTTGAACGCCTCGATCGCGCGTTCGCGCTGACCTTGGGATTTGTTGCCATGGATGGACGCCGCAGCAAAACCCTTGGCCTCCAGCGTTTTATAAAGCTTTTCACAGCCATGCTTGGTCCGGCCAAAAACCAGCGCCAGCTCGTCGCGGTGCTTGTCCAACAGATCGACCAGCAGATCGGTTTTCGCGGCCTGCGCCACAAAATGCACCGATTGCGCGATCTTCTTGACCGCCTGACCGGGGGGGTTGACCTGCACGCGCACGGCATCGGTCAAAAACGCATCGGCCAGTTCGGACATCAGTTTCGGCATGGTGGCCGAGAACATCATCGTCTGGCGGTCCTTGGCCAACAGCGGCGCGATCCGGCGCAGGGCGTGGATGAACCCCATGTCCAGCATCTGGTCGGCCTCGTCCAGCACCAGATACACGGTTTCATCAAGCCGCACGGCGCGGCGGTCGAGCAGGTCGATCAACCGGCCCGGGGTTGCGACCAACAGGTCCACACCACCCGCCAGACGTTTCGTCTGGGCGGTGATACCTGCGCCGCCAACGACCAAAGCGACCTTGAGATGGCTGCCCTTGGTATAGGCGGTCAGGTTGTCGGCGATCTGTTTGGCCAATTCGCGTGTCGGGGCCAGAACCAGCCCGCGCACGGCCTTGGGGTTGGGTTTCACACCCGCCTTCATCAGCGCGTGGATCATCGGCAGGCCAAAGGCCGCGGTTTTCCCGGTTCCGGTCTGGGCAAGGCCCATCACGTCGCGGCCGTTCATCGCATGCGGGATCGCCTGCGTCTGGATCGGGGTGGGATCGGTGATGCCCTGTTCTTTGAGAACGGCAATCAATCGGGGCGCAAGGCCCAGCATGTCAAAATCCATCATGGATATCCTGTGTTTTCAGCGGACCTGCGGCCCGCGCATATGGGTGTGACCCATGGGCGAGCCCCAGAGGTCAAAAGCAGACGTTGCGCCATATGCTGACTGCCTGAACCGCATTGTCCGGGCGCCGATGTGGCGCGGGACCCCTGCGTGATCTGGGAACCTGAAAATCAACGGATGCCTTGCGGGTTTGATCCCGCTCTGCTCACGCGGCAGCTTGCATCGGTTGAGCAGCTCATGATCTGTTGCGCACCCGTTGTCAAGCGGGGCGTCAGGTGCTGTGGCCATGGGCGCAAAACCACAGATGACAAAAACCACGCAAATACGCGATGCTGCGCTTTTCCTTGGGCCTGCCACATCATATAGTCGCCCGACAGTAGCCAGTACAGGAGTCCCGCGTGGCGCATATTATCGTGATCGGCAACGAAAAAGGCGGCGCAGGCAAGTCCACGGTATCCATGCATGTGGCGACAGCCCTTGCGCGGCAGGGTCATCGGGTCGGCGTGCTCGATCTTGACCTGCGCCAGCGCACCTTGGCGCGGTATCTGAGCAACCGGACCGAATTTTTGGCTAAATCCGGCCTTGATCTGCCGACACCGGTCTATCACGACCTGCCCGAGATAGACGAGAACGGCCTGAACCCGGGCGAAAACGCATTCGACCATCGCCTGTCGATGGCCGTGGCCAGCCTTGAAAAGGACTGCGATTTCATCCTGATCGACTGCCCCGGATCACATACGCGGCTGAGCCAGGTCGCGCATAGCCTTGCCGATACGCTGATCACGCCGCTGAACGACAGTTTCGTCGATTTCGACCTGCTGGCCCATGTTGACAGCGAGGGCGAGGAAATCACCAGCCCGTCGATCTATTCCGAAATGGTCTGGAGCGCGCGGCAATTACGCGCGCAGGCCGGGCTGAAACCGATCGACTGGGTGGTCGTGCGCAACCGGATGGGCGCGCAGGCGATGGTCAACAAGGAAAAGATGCAGCGCGTGATCAACAAGCTGGCCCGCCGCATCGGGTTTCGCACGGCTCCCGGTTTCAACGAACGGGTGATTTTCCGTGAATTGTTTCCGCGCGGGCTGACCCTGCTGGACCTGCGCGACATCGGGGTCAAGGGGCTGAACATATCCAACGTGGCCGCACGGCAGGAATTGCGCGATTTGATCAAGGCGCTGGACTTGCCGGGCGTCAAGGTGAATTTCTGACTCTTAATCGGGGGCTTTTTGCTGCCCCGGCAAGGTCTTGCCCGACATGCGCACCAGCATGCTGATCCGCGGAATGATGCCGGTTTCCGACCGTGACCGCGTACGCAGCACTGGTGTATTCTCAGACGCGCCACTGCGGCTTTCGCGCAGAACGATGTAAAGGCCGCTGGCGATAATGATGCTGGCACCCACGGCGGTGTTCAGATCGATCATTTCGCCAAAGAAAACAAACCCGAAAAAACTGGCCCAGATGATCTGGCTGTATTGCATCGGCGCGATGATCGCCGCCTCGCCCGCCTGATAGGCCGAAATGATCATCCGGCTGGCGATCCATCCAAAAACCGCAATGACACCCAACAGGCCCAGATGGTCGATCGGCATCGGTTCATAAACGAATGGCAAGGCCGCCGCCATCACCACAAAGTTCAGCGCCATCGGATACAGCAGCATGACCACGGGCCGTTCCTCGGACCCGATCTTGCGCACGATGATCGATGCAATCGACCCGCCAACCGCTGCCATCAAGGCCGCCAGATGGCCCAGCGACAATTCTGTCGATCCCGGCCGCAACACGACCAGCACGCCGATCAGCCCCACTATCACCGCAGCCCAGCGCCGGATGCGGACCGTTTCACCCAAGACCGGAATCGCCAGCACCGTGATCAACAAGGGCGCGGCAAACAGGATCGTATAGACCTGCGCCAAGGGCAGCACCGAAAAGGCATAAAACGCCGTGAAACCGGTGATCACCGTCGCCACCGCGCGCGTCAGCATCCACCACGGATGGGCGGGGACCAGCGTGCCGGGCTTGCTGTCGCGCATCAGCATCATGGTCGCCAGCGGAAAGCTGAGCAAAACCGAAAAGAACACGATCTGCACCGGCGAATAGATCCCACCAAGGATTTTCACCACCACGTCATGCGTGGCGAAAACGCCAAAGGCGGCAAGCGCGATCAGCGCACCTTTGGCGTTCGGCGTCATCACAGGCTCGCGTCGAGCGCGGTCAGAATCGCGTCACCCATTTGCGTGGTGGACAAAGGCACGCCGCCTTCGGGGCCCATCAGATCGGCTGTGCGTGCGCCATCCGCCAGCACAGTTTCAATTGCGGCTTCCAGCCGGTCAGCCTCGGTCCCTTGGTCGAACGAATAGCGCAGCGCCATCGCGAACGACAGGATGCAGGCAATCGGGTTCGCCTTGCCCTGACCCGCGATGTCGGGGGCGGACCCGTGGACCGGTTCATACATCGCCTTTGGCCGGCCATTGGCCATCGGCAAACCCAACGAAGCGGACGGCAACATGCCCAGACTGCCGGTCAGCATCGCGGCGCAATCGGACAGGATGTCACCGAACAGGTTGTCGGTATAAATCACATCGAATTGTTTTGGTGCGCGCACCAGCTGCATCGCGCCATTGTCGGCATACATATGCGACAGCGCCACTTCGGGATAATCGCGGTGCACCTCGGTCACGACATCGCGCCACAGGATGCCGCTTTCCATGACGTTCGCCTTTTCCATCGAACACAGCTTTTTGTTGCGCTTCATCGCCAGTTCGAACGCCGCGCGCGCGCCGCGTTCGATTTCTGCTTCGGTATAACGCTGGGTGTTGATGCCCACGCGCATGTTGTCTTCCATATGGATGCCGCGCGGTTCACCGAAATAGACACCCGATGTCAATTCGCGCACGATCATGATATCGAGACCCGCGACGATATCCTTTTTCAGCGATGAAAAATCCGCCAGCGCGTCGAAACATTGCGCGGGGCGCAGGTTGGCGAACAGGTCCATTTCCTTGCGCAGGCGCAACAGGCCGCGTTCGGGTTTGACGCTGAAATCAAGGTTGTCATAGGCTGGGCCACCCACGGCCCCCAGCAGCACCGCATCAACCGACTGCGCCTTGGCCATCGTATCATCGTGCAGCGGCACACCGTGTTTGTCATAGGCGGCACCGCCGACCAGATCCTCGGACACGTCAAAGGCCAGATCGCGTTTCGCACCGAACCAGTCGATGATGCGCTTGACCTCGTCCATGACCTCGGGGCCGATGCCGTCACCGGCGAGGATCAGAAGGGAAGGGTTGGCCATGGGTTTATCCTTGCAAAAAAATGTTGCCTTGGCGTAACGCGCCACGCGCCAAGGTTCAAGATACCAGAGGGCCTAACGGGCCAGATCGACCCAGACAAGATGATGCGCGCCAAAGGCAGGATCGCCATCAGGCACAGGCCAGACCACCCCCGCATCGACAACCCGCCAGCCCCGTGACGGCAGCACATAGCTGACGCGCAGCTTGCCCAGCCCGATATCCCGCCAATCGGCGGTGGGCTGTCCCGCCAAAGGGTCTTGCACCAGCGGATGCGCCAGAAACGCGGCCATCGCCGCCCTGTCGCCGTTGCCACGTTGCGGGTCCAGATTGGTATTGCCGGTGATCACGAAATCATCCGGCACCGGTCCAAAATCCCCCGCCAGCACCTGTTCCCAAAGGCGCAGTTCATCGCGGTTGCGCCGGATGTTGCGCCGTTCCGGCCCGTCAAAGGCGGGCGGGCTGGCCGCATAGGCCATGACCGCGACAGGCGGGGCATCCGGTGGCAGCACAGGCACGATCCAGTGGCCCGTGGTGGACAGCCGCAGCACATCCAGCACCGCGGGCGCAAAGAACGGTGCGCCATCCAGCACCGGCAGATCTGCCTCCGGCAGGTCGCGCCACAACAGCGCGGACAGATCGGTCACACCGCCGGCGTCGATCGGCAGGCGCGACAGGAGCGCCATGCCCCCCTGCCCGTTGAACAGCCCGTAACCTTGGGCGTCCCGCGGTTCGCCCAGACGGCCATTGCGGTCGATATCCTGCCCCGTCGGCATGCCGGTATTGGGCCGCGCGGCAAACAGATAGGGATAGGGCGGATCGAACAGCGCCGCAAAAGCCCGCAGCGCGATGGAATCCAGATCATAATCGAAATCCGTCAGCACCAGCAGATCAGGATCGGCCTGCGCGATGATGGCGGCATGGGCCGTGATCTGCGGATCATCGCCGCGCATCATATCGCGCAGCAACAGCCCCGGCCCGTCACGGGTCAGCGGTGCTGCATAGGTGGCAATCCGCAGGACATCGGCGGCGGTGGTGAAGGGCCAAAGCCACAGCATCAATACCCAGCAAGCGCCGCAGCGGTGGCGCGGTCGCGCAGTTTGTCGCGCTGCATCTGGATCATGTCGGCGACCCGTGTCAGCGCGACACCCCGCATCAGGATACTTGCAGGCAGAAACGCCCATGCCGCCACCGTCCAGATCAAGGTATGCGGATTGTCCAGATTGATCGGCGCGGCAAAGACCGCAACCAGCTTGACCACCGCCGGTGCCAAGAATGGCAGCAGAACCCCTAACAAGATATTAATGCGCCCGTCCCGTTGCAGGCGCATCACCACATCGCCGCCCGCCGTGGGGTCAAAGGTCGGCAGGTTGATCCAGACATTGAACGCCCCGCCCCGCCGTGGCCAGCGGTGCAGCCGCAACAACATGATGAACCACACGATCGAGAACAGCCCGATCAGATAGCTGAGCCCCGCCGCATCGCGCATCCGGTCCAAAAGCGCGGGATCGCTGCCCGCAGGCATCATCTGCACCATCAGCCGGACCGGTGAATAGGGGAAATCAATCGCCTTGCCGATGGCCGCACCCGTGGTTTCGAACAATACGGTCAGATGGGACGGGTTGTCATAGCCACGAAAGATCATCGAGAGGCAAAAAACCATGGCGAACAGCGCCGAAAACCGCATCCGGTTGAACGGCGGCGCATCGCGGAATTCCACAAGACTGGGGCTGGCCGCGCAGTATTCGACCAAAGTGAACAGCGCAGCGAAAATCGCCACAAGCACAACGACCTGTGTTGCGTCATTCCCGCTGCCGACCAGCAGCGCCGAGGGCATGACGACCAGCATCACCACAAGGATTGCCCGCACGATTGCGGCTGGCAGGCGTAAGAACACGGCATCCACTCCCCGGATCACAAGGGCTGCGCCCGCGACCATTGTCTTTGCCGGTTGTAATGCGCAGCGCCCCACAACCAGCCCGCTAACGTGAATTTCGCATGAATGGCTGCTGATCTGCAAGCGAATCGCACGCTTTCATGGATCTTATGTCATGTTTTGGCCGCAAAGTGGTGCGTGATTGCAACCTTTGCTTGTGCCCCAAAACACAAAAGCCGCACCCGAAGATGCGGCTTTCCTGCAATGGCGGCGCGGTCAGACCCAGGGGCGCGCGGCGCTTGCCCGTGTCTCGAAACCGGCGATGGCATCGGCCTTTTCCAGCGTCAGGCCGATATCGTCCAGCCCGTTCATCAGGCAATGCTTCTTGAAGGAATCGACCTCAAAATGGAACACGTCGCCATCCGAGGATGTGATCGTCTGCGCCTCGAGATCGACCTCGATCCGCGCGTTCGACCCTTTTTCGGCATCCTTCATCAGCACATCGACCTGTTCCTGCGGCAGCGTGATCGGCAGAATGCCGTTCTTGAAACAGTTGTTGTAAAAGATGTCGGCATAGCTGGGCGCGATCACGCAGGTGATGCCAAAATCGGCAATCGCCCAAGGCGCATGTTCGCGGCTGGACCCGCAGCCAAAGTTCTCGCCTGCGACAAGGATCTGGGCATCGCGGTATTGCGGCTGGTTCAGCACGAAATCGGGAATTTCGTTGCGATCATCGTCATAGCGCATCTCGTCAAACAGGTTCACGCCAAGGCCCGACCGTTTGATGGTTTTCAGAAACTGTTTCGGGATAATCATATCGGTGTCGATATTGACCAAAGGCATGGGGGCGGCAATGCCCGAAAGCTTGGTAAACTTTTGCATTACATCATCTCCCGCACATCGGTCAGTTTGCCGGTGATCGCCGCTGCCGCTGCCATCGCGGGCGACATCAGGTGCGTGCGCCCGCCGCGGCCTTGGCGGCCTTCGAAGTTGCGGTTGGATGTGGCGGCGCAACGTTCGCCGGGGGCAAGCTGGTCAGGGTTCATCGCAAGGCACATGGAACAGCCTGCAAGGCGCCATTCAAAACCGGCGTCGATGAAAATCTGCGCCAGCCCTTCTTCTTCGGCCTGTGCGCGGACCAGACCGGACCCGGGGACGACCATGGCGCGCAGCCCGTCTTTTTTCTTTTTGCCTTTCAGGATCGCAGCCGCAGCGCGCAGATCCTCGATCCGGCCATTGGTGCAGGACCCGATGAACACGGTATCAATCGTGATATCGGTCAGCTTGGTCCCCGGCGTCAGCGCCATGTAATCAAGCGAACGTTGCGCCGCACCGACCTTGCCGCCGGTAAAGCTGTCAGCGGACGGAACCGTCGCGGTGATCGGCAGCACATCTTCGGGCGAGGTGCCCCATGTCACAACAGGCGCGATATCTTCGCCGCGCAGGGTGACGATCTTGTCGAAATGCGCGCCTTCGTCGGTGAACAGGGTTTTCCAATAGGCGACAGCCGCTTCCCACTGCGCGCCTTTGGGGGCGTGCGGGCGGCCTTTGCAATATTCAAAGGTCTTGTCATCGGGCGCGATGATGCCCGCGCGCGCGCCGCCTTCGATGGCCATGTTGCAGACGGTCATCCGCCCTTCCATCGACAGATCACGGATCGCTTCGCCGCAATATTCGATGACATGGCCGTTGCCGCCGGCGGTGCCGGTCGCGCCGATCACCGACAGGGTGATGTCCTTGGCGGTGACACCGGGGCGCAGTTTGCCGGTGATTTCCACCTTCATGTTCTTGGATTTCTTCTGGATCAAGGTCTGGGTGGCCAGCACATGTTCCACCTCTGACGTGCCGATCCCATGCGCCAGCGCGCCGAATGCGCCATGCGTTGCGGTGTGGCTGTCGCCGCACACCACGGTCATGCCCGGCAGGGTCCAGCCCTGTTCAGGGCCGACGATATGCACGATGCCCTGGCGCACATCGGACACGGGGTAATAATGGATCCCGAAATCCTTGGCATTAGTATCCAGCGCCGCGACCTGGATGCGCGATTCCTCGTTCATGCCGCCATTGGCGCGGTCCAGCGTGGTCGGCACGTTATGGTCCGGCACGGCGATGGTCTTGTCGGGGGCATGAACCTTGCGACCGGCCAGACGCAGCCCTTCAAAGGCTTGCGGGCTGGTGACTTCGTGGACCAGATGGCGGTCGATATACAGCAGGCAGGTGCCGTCCTCGGCCTCATGCGCGACATGCGCATCCCATATTTTATCATAAAGCGTTTTGGGGGACATTGTCCTCTCCCGTATCAAAATTCAGATGTTGGCAGGCGAGCGGAAACGGGGGGCGTCAGCCCCGTGCGAGGATCGTGCAAGTCGCGCCAAAGAACCGCCAAGGCAGGCGTGCGCGATCATCCATGTCAAATACCGGTTTCATGGCGTTTCAGATACACCTTGGCCCGCCATCCCGCAAGTGCCGCGCGCGATGGCGCGATCCACCCCGCCCGCACCGGGATTGTAATCCTGCGGTCACTGCTTAGGTCGAAAGAGACATTGAAAGGACTGACATGCAATTCCAACTGAACACTGATTCCACCATTCAGGGCGACGAACGTCTGGCCGAAGTGGCACAAACCATCGTCACCGGCGCATTGGGCCATCTGACCGGCCGCCTGACCCGGGTCGAGGTGCATATCGTCGATGTGAATGCCGCCAAAGGCGGAGCAGACGATATCCGCTGCACCATCGAAGGCCGCCCCGAAGGGATGCAGCCCCAGACCGTCACCCATAGCGACGCCAATGTCGAAGCCGCCTTGCGCGGCGGGGCCAAGAAACTGCGCGCCTTGCTGGACAGCGCGTTCGGCAAACTGGGGCAGCGTTGATTTTCCCCTGCTGCGCAGGGGAACGCTCCGCGGGGGATATTTAGGCTCGGAAGATGGGCAAGGCTGGCGCTATAGCCCGCCGAGAATGCGGATCAGGGCCACCACATCATCGACGCCCTTGCCATGTTTCAGGCTGGCGAAAACCACCGGCAGGCCGCCGCGCATCCGTGCAGCATCTGTTGCCATCACGTCAAGCGATGCGCCGACATAGGGCGCGAGATCGGTTTTGTTGACGACCAGAATATCGGACCGCGTGATAGCGGGGCCGCCCTTGCGCGGGATGTCTTCGCCTGCCGCCGTGTCGATCACATAGATCGTCAGGTCAGCCAGTTCGGGGCTATAGGTGGCCGACAGGTTGTCGCCGCCGCTTTCGATCAGGATCAGGTCCAGATCGGGGTGCCGCGCGCGCATTTCAGCCACGGCGGCCAGATTTATCGAGGCATCCTCGCGGATCGCAGTATGCGGGCAGCCGCCGGTTTCGACCCCCATCACCCGGTCGGCGGGCAGGATCTGCATCCGCATCAGGGCTTCGGCATCTTCCTGGGTGTAGATGTCGTTGGTGATCACACAGAGGCTCAGATCATCTTTCAGCGCGCGCGCAAGGGCGGCTGTCAGCGTGGTTTTGCCGGCACCGACAGGGCCGCCGATCCCGATACGCAAAGGGCCGTGGGGGGACATGGGGTGACCTTTCGTCATGACCGGAAAATCCGGCTGTATTGCCTGTGATGCTGCATCGCCGCCATATCGACGGCAAAGGTCGCGCTGCCGATATCGTCAAGGCTGGCGCGGGTGGCCTCGGCCCCGATGCGGATGCACAGGGGGGCTAGACCCGCCATTATCTGCTGTGCCTGCGTCTGGCCCAGCGGCATCAGGCGCTGTGCGGCCTGTACCAGATTGCTGGCAAAGCTTTGCAGCCAAAGCTGTGCGACCGGCTGCACGGGCAGGTCCATCAGCCGCGCCGCGCGCCCCACCGCCACAGGATAGGCCATATCGGGCAGATCAAGCCCCCAGACAGCCCGCGTTGTCGCGGCAAAAGCCGCCCCTTGTTGTAACGTTTCCATCCGGCGTTCGCGGCTGGGGGCCAGCACGGCGGCAAGGTCTGCCACGGCGGCCACATCATCGGCCGCATAGGCCGCGCAGAGCAGGATCGCATCGCTGCGCCCCGCCCCGTGGTCCAGCACATCGGACAGCCAGTCCGCCAGATCCTGCCCATCGCGCAGGTCGCCGCGCCCGATGGTCCGTTCCAACCCGTGCGACCATGCAAAGGCCCCCACCGGATAGGCCGGCGACAACCATTGCGCTAACGTCAAAAGCTGCGCGTCATGCATGGGAATGGCCGTGATCATGGCCCATGGTGCGCCCGTGGCCATAAGCCCCGCCTTCGGGTGTGAAGGGTCCATCGACATCGGTCACTGTCGCGCCCAGCTGTTCCAGCATCGCGCGCATCACCTTTTCGCGCTGCACCACCAGCGCGTCAGGCAGGATCGCGCAGGGCGCATGGCGGTTGCCGATATGCCAGGCCAGACGGACCAGGTCGCCGGTGACGCGCATCAGCGCCTCGTCCGCGGCGACAACGGCGATCTGGCGACCATCGTCCAGCACGAAGACATGGCCTGCATCAACCGATGTCGTCTGCGGCAGATCAACCACAAACGGTTCACCATGATCCGTGACCAACCGTTTGCGGCGCAAGATCCGCGCGTCATAGGTCAGGCTGACATGATCCGCCACCGGCCCATGCGCATGGGCATGTGTCTGCAGGGCGCGGGCCGTCATGGCGCACACCCCGAGGCCGCAGTTAGCTGCGGATGCTGAGAAACTTTGCTGTCGCTTCGGCGCGGGTCATGCCCCAAGCCTCCAGCTGGGCATCGGACATGTTGTTCAGCTCGTGCAAAAGACGCGCTTGCGCCGTCGCCTCGGACACCTTGATGATGAACCGCCCCAGCGCGCGCAGCGGCGTCATCACAAAGCGGGTCAGCATGTCGTGGTTGGAGATCAGGATCGTATCTGTGTGGAAAGCCATGTTGCACCTCTATAATGCGGTTCTCTTTCCCCCCTGCACCCAAGTTAGGGCCTGTGCCCCATGCCAACAACCGCGCTTTGCGCAAAGCCACTATGCGTTTTCTGCAATGCAGCATCATGATCAAAACAGGAAATAGCGTTGCGCCATCGGCAACACCTCTGCCGGTGCGCAGGTCAACAAGACCCCATCGGCGCGCACCTCATAGGTTTCGGGGTTCACCTCGACATGCGGCATGGCGGTGTTCAGTTTCAAATCCTTTTTCCCAATGTTGCGAGTGTTGACGACCGGCAAGGTCTGTTTCGCCAGCCCCAAGCTGCCCCTGATCCCCGCATCTTGCGCCGCCGCGCTGACAAAAGTGACGGCAGAATGTTCCACCGACCGACCGTAAGCGCCGAACATGGGGCGCGTATAGACCGGCTGCGGCGTGGGGATCGACGCATTGGGATCACCCATCTGCGCCGCCACAATCGTGCCGCCCATCAGGATCATCTCGGGCTTGACCCCGAAAAACGCAGGGTTCCACAACACCAGATCGGCGCGCTTGCCGACCTCGATTGACCCGACATGGGCGGAAATGCCATGCGCAATCGCGGGATTGATCGTGTATTTGGCGATGTAACGGCGCACGCGCAGATTGTCGTTGTCACCGGTCTCTTCGGCCAGTTGCCCGCGCTGGACCTTCATCTTATGGGCGGTCTGCCATGTGCGGATGATCACCTCGCCCACACGGCCCATAGCCTGACTGTCGGATGCGATGATCGAAAAGGCCCCCATGTCGTGCAGGATATCCTCGGCGGCAATCGTCTCGCGCCGGATACGGCTTTCGGCGAATGCGACATCCTCGGGGATGGATTTATCGAGATGGTGGCAGACCATCAGCATATCCAGATGTTCATCGATGGTATTGACGGTAAAGGGCCGCGTCGGGTTGGTAGATGAGGGCAGCACATTGGGTTGGCCGCAGATCTTGATAATGTCGGGCGCATGGCCGCCCCCCGCCCCTTCGGTGTGAAAGGCGTGGATCGTGCGCCCTTTGAGCGCGGCCACAGTATTTTCGACAAATCCCGCCTCGTTCAGCGTGTCAGTATGGATCATCACCTGCACGTCATAGGCATCGGCCACCGACAAACAGCAATCAATCGCCGCAGGGGTGGTGCCCCAATCCTCGTGCAGTTTCAGACAGGACGCCCCCGCCAGCACCTGTTCCTCCAGCGCGGCAGGCAGGCTGGCATTGCCCTTGCCAGCAAAGGCCAGGTTCATCGGAAACGCATCCGCCGCCTGCAACATCCGCCCGATATGCCAAGGGCCAGGCGTGCAGGTGGTGGCCAGCGTACCATGCGCAGGGCCAGTGCCGCCGCCGATCATCGTGGTCAGGCCGGAATACAGCGCATCCTCGATCTGCTGGGGGCAAATGAAATGGATATGGCTGTCGATCCCGCCTGCGGTCAGGATGCGGCCTTCACCGGCAATCGCCTCGGTCCCCGGCCCGATGATGATATTGACGCCCGGTTGGGTATCGGGATTGCCCGCCTTGCCGATGGCCACGATGCGCCCGTCCTTCAGGCCGACATCGGCCTTGATGATGCCGGTCCAGTCCACGATCAGCGCATTGGTGATGACGGTATCCACCGCCCCCGCCGCGCGTGTGATCTGGCTCTGCCCCATCCCGTCGCGGATCACCTTGCCGCCGCCGAATTTCACCTCTTCGCCGTAGATGGTGAAATCCTGCTCTACCTCGATGAACAATTCGGTATCGGCAAGCCGCACCTTGTCGCCGACCGTGGGGCCGAACATCGCGGCATAATCGCGGCGGTTGATCACTGCTGGCATCCTACAGATCCCCCATTACAGCTTGATTGAACCCGAACACACGCCGCGCGCCGCCAAGCGGGATCAGCGATACATCGCGCCTTTGCCCTGGCTCAAACCGCACCGCGGTACCGGCCGCGATATCCAGCCGCATACCGCGCGCCGCAACCCTGTCAAAATCCAGCGCCGGATTGGCCTCGGCGAAATGGAAATGCGACCCCACCTGCACCGGCCTGTCGCCTGTATTGGCCACCTGCAACACCAGCACCTTTGCCCCGGCATTCAGCGTCAGATCGCCTGGCCCCACAATCACTTCACCCGGTCTCATGGCATGACCCCCATCTTCTTATTTCCAAAAATACTCATCTTCTTTTCAACGGATCGGATCATGCACCGTCACCAGCTTGGTGCCATCCGGAAAGGTCGCCTCGACCTGCACCTCGGGGATCATCTCGGCGATGCCCTCCATCACCTGATCGCGGGTGATGATATGGGCACCCGCCTGCATCATATCTGCGACCGACCGGCCATCGCGCGCGCCCTCGACCACGGCATCGGTGATCAGGGCAATCGCCTCGGGATAATTCAGCTTCACACCACGGGCGAGCCGCTTGCGCGCCACCTCGGCGGCCATCGCGATCAGCAATTTATCTTTTTCACGCGGGGTCAGTTGCATGGGTCACAATCTCCAGACACGGGGGATGGGCGCCGACGACAGCGCCTCGATCAAAGGGATAAGGTCGCGGCGCAGGGTGAAACCGTCACTGGCCAGCACGCGGATCAGCAGCAGGTCATCGGCCAAAAGGCTGGCACCGGCGGTATCGGGCAGCGCAAGCGTGCCCGCCAGCGCCGCCGCCTGCGGTGCTGCCAGCAACAGCGTCGCCATCGCGCCTGCGCCGCCTGCGATCGCAGGACGTGCCAGCAGGGCAGCGGCATCGCCGATCAGGCGGATCGCATCGGCAAAGACCAGCACACCGTCGCGCCGGATACGCCATTGGTCGCGCAGATGCAGGGTATGGATAACCTCGCCCATCGCGACACGGCCAAAGATCACCGGTTCCACGATCAGGCATTGCGCGGACCCCGCCAGATCGACGCTCATCCGCCGGTCAAGGGCTGCGGCATCAAACAGGATGGTCTCCTGCGGCAACCAGTCGATCCGCGCACCCTGCGCCACCTGCAAGGTGACATCAACACGCGCCACATGACCGTCAAGGGCGGCATAGCCGCGTTCCGCCGCCTGCGACGACAGCACGACATGCGCGCCCGCCTGCGCCACGACATCCAGCGCCATGCGGTCGCCACCGGTCAAACCGCCCGCCGTGTTCAGGAAAACCGCATCAAGCGTGCGGCCATAGCTGCGCGGAAACAACGCCTTCAGCGCACCTTGCTGACGCAGGTCCGCAATCACGCTTTGCGCGCCACGGCGCTTGGCCACAAGACGCAAAGCACCTTGCGCACGGGGCTGCAACGGTACGGCGCGGTTCGTATCGATCTGTGCGCTATAGGTCATCTGCCGCCTTTCCTTGGCCCCTTGTGCCAAGGATCGGCGGCGCAGGACCAGCTTTGGCGCAAGAATAGCGCGCAGAAACATGTGATTTTGCGGTCACCTGCCTAAAATTCAGGCAACACATCCAGAAATCAGCCCGTCCTGTCCATCCGCACCTGATAGCGGACGGCCCCACGCACCGGCACGCTCCAGTTCAGATGAACGGAACGCTGGTTGGTGCCGCGCTCGCCCTCGGCCCAGGGCAGATCGCGGATCGTGGCATTGGCCGCAGTGGTAATCGCGCCGCTGGGCAGCACGAAATCGACATGGCGCGCGCGCCCGCCAAAAGGCAGCGCCTGCCCCGTATCCATCACCCAAGTGCTGGCGGCGGTCGTCTGGCTATGGGCCAGCACGGCGGGGTTCGCGACCGGAAAATCGACATTGTGAAAGGTGTTGGCACTGAATTCAAAACTGCGGGTGCGGCTGAAATCCAGATCGGCAAAGGTGGTATCCACCATCTCGACCCGGTCGATGCGGCCATTGATCGACCGAAACACATTGCCCACGACGGCAAAGCCATTGATGAAATGTCCCGGCCCATAGGGTTTGATCACGATGAAATTGAACCAGGGGGCCACATCATTGGTGGTGAACATATTGCCCGTGATCGTCAGCCCGCCAAAGGAAAACTGCGCGCCCAGCGCAGGGCTGCTGGTATGTTCATTGGTCCATTCGATGAAATTGTTGTCACAGTAATTGCCGGTGAAAATGCTTTTCGGATTGGGCAGGGTCAGCACGATGCCGCCCTTGCGCACGCTGCCCGGCTCGTCATCGCCATGAAACCAGTGGTTTGCCGTGATCAGGTTGCCCGACCCCGCCAGCACGCAGAAATGCAAAAACCGGCTGGTGCGGTTATCGCGGATCTTGACGTCATTGGCATTGGCATTGAACCCGATGCTGACGCGGGCGGCGACCGGCACGGATTGTTCGTCCGAAATGAACTGGCAGCGGTCAATCATCAACCCCTGACAGCCATAGCCGGGCGATGTCACGCCACGGTCGCGGGGCCGGTTGATGAAACTATCGCGGATGTGAAAGGTCACGCCATCGGGCGCCATCATGATCCCGCTGGCGACACCGCGCCCCTGAAATTCGATATCGGACAAGATGAGCTGGCTTAGCTTTTCATAGCCCGAAAAATCCAGCATGTATCTGAACCGGGTAAAGGTGAAAACCTGCGTGCCTTCGGCATCATAAAGCGGATTGCTCAGCGTCAGGCGCGCTTGCGCGACATCCACCGCCATCACATAGATCTCGCGCCCGACACCGGCCCCGGTGACCAGTGACCCCACAGCGATATTGGCGATCCCAGTCACATTGGTCAGTTGCCTGTCATTAGCTGCCGCATAGCTGGCCTGCGATGTGACCACGGCTGTGTCCCATGCGGCGCTGTCATCGGGCTGGAACTGACCGTTGCGGATCACGCGGCGGGTCTCGAACCGCAGCCGCGCGGGGTCGCAGGCCTGCATATCGACAGGCGCGGTCAGCAGGATGCGCCGCCCGCACAGGTCCAGCGAATCGTGATCGGCAAAATTGATTAGCGCCTGATAGGCTTTCTTGAACGCCATCTCCTCGTCCTTGAACGCATCAAGATAGGCGTCGAAGTTGTACCCTTTCTGCAAAATGAACCGATGTGCGGCGGCTTGCACAATCCGGCCTTCGAAACGGGTAGTGTTCTGCATGGTGACATGTTCCGCCAACAGGTAATCGCCCGCAGGCACCATCACCGTGCGGCCGTTCGCCGCCGCATCGGCGGCGATGAAAGCGGCGGAATCGTCCGTCACGCCGTCCCCCTTGGCACCGAAATCACGCACATCGACAAGGCTGACCAGATCACGGATGAAAACGGCACTGACATCCTCGATCGTGATATCGTCGATGCGCACCAGCCCGCCCGCAGGGCCGGTCAGGTCCAGCCCCAGATGGCCGTAATCCGCCCCGGTCCAGACCAGATCAACACCGGTACGCGCGGCAGTGGCGATGATGGCGCTGATCGTGACAACCGCGCCATAGGCGGTCAGCTGGGTGGCAGGGCCGGTCGTGGGCACGCCGGTCAAGGCGGTGCCATTCGCGCGCCCCGGCCAGCCCGCGATGCGCACAGCGGGCAAAGGCCCCGCCACCGCCTTGATCCGCACGGTGACACGCAGATAGCAGCCGGGCAGAACCGGCGTTTGCCCCATGTAACGGACGCGGGCGATTGGCCCGACTTTCAACACTTCCAGACAGCCCGCGAAATCCTGATCGGCGGCGACAAACACCCCCGACCCGCTGACAGCATAGGTATCGGACCCCGGCGTGCCGTCGCCGCTGGACCAGACCCCAAGGCCCGCCGCAAATGGCAAAGGGTTGAAAACGATGGCGTCGGTGATGGCTTTGTTCATGGATGATCCCCAAAGGCTGTGCTGCGCAACTGCCAAAAGGATAGATCAAAGAGCTAAAGACCGGCTGACACCACCGTGACGGTCAGCCGCGCAACGGGTGCCTCAGGCCCCGACATCGGGTGCGGGCAACAGCGTCACACCATTGATCTGCCAGCCATTCGCGGTTTCAATCATCTGGTAATCCAGCAGATGCAGCGCGCCCTGGGCATCGCGGATCATGACCTTCTGCCAGACAAAGCCCGCCACATCGCGCAGGTCCAGAAACCGCACATCGGCATTGTCCCAGACCATCGGATAACCCTGCTGGACCATCGCCGCGAAATTGCCCTCATTGCCGAACAGGCGCTTGATATTGGGGCTGGCATAGGACCATGCCGCCGCAACATCGCGGTCGTTGAAGGCCTGCAACTGGTCACCAATGACGCCGGTGATGGCCGCATTGTCCTGTGCGGCAAGGGCCGTGGCCGACAGCCAAAAACCCAGAATGAATACAAAAATGCCCTTCATCAGCCTCTCCGCTCGCAATCTTCCTCATTGATACGCAGCCAAAGGCCAATCAGTTCATTTTCGCGCCCCCCATCTTCCGAGCCCAAATATCCCCGCCGGAGGCTCCGCGCCAGCGGACCCTCAGACCTCGGCGGACAGCTGGGCCTCGATCAGGGCGATGGTCTCGGCGACACCGTAAAGCGCGATGAACCCGCCAAACCGCGGACCTTGGGATGCGCCCAGCAGCACCTCGTAAAGGGCGGTGAACCAGTTGCGCAACGGATCGAACCCGTGGTCGTTGCCGACAGCGAACACCATGGTCTGCAGCGCTTCGGCATCAAGGCCACCATCCCAGACCCGCAGCCGCGCCGCCAGATCCTGCAACGCGGCGCGTTCCTGATCTGTGGGCGCGCGATAGGTTTTGGCGGGCTTCACAAAATCATTGTAATAGCGCACGGCAAACCCCGCCGCCTGATCCATCTGGGGGTTCTTTTCGGCTGATGCATCAGGGGCATACCGGCGGATGAACCCCCAGAGCGTATCCTTGTCCTCGGCCCCTGATACGGATGCAAGGTTCAGCAGCATCGCAAACGGCACCACCATGTCGGACACCGGCACGTCGCCGCCGTGGATATGGAACACAGGATTGTTCACGCGACCCGCATCGTCCTGATCGGCATAGGCGCGCAACTGCTGATGATATTCGTCCACCGCCTTGGGGATCACGTCGAAATGCATCCGTTTGGCCGTTTTGGGCTTTTGATACATGAAATAGCTCAAAGATTCCGTCGCCGCATAGGTCAGCCATTCGTCAATCGAAATCCCGTTGCCCGAGGATTTGGAAATCTTCTGGCCGTTTTCGTCCAGAAACAGTTCATAAGAAAAATGGTTGGGCTTGCGCCCGCCCAATATCTCGCAAATCCGGTCATAGATCGCTGTATTGGTGGCATGTTCCTTGCCATACATCTCGAAATCAACATCGAGCGCGGCCCAGCGCGCGCCGAAATCGGGCTTCCATTGCAGTTTCACATTGCCGCCCGTGACCGGCAGGGTCCATTCGCGGCCATCTTCGTCGTCGAACGTCACCTCGCCGCGCAGGGCATCGACATTCTTCATCGGGACATACAGCACGCGACCGGTTTCAGGGTGGATCGGCAGAAAGATCGAATAGGTTTCCTGCCGTTCTTCGCGCAAGGATTTCAGCATGACCTCCATCAGCGCATCATAGCGTTCGGCAGCACGCAGCAGGATTTCATCGAACTGGCCGGTGCGATAGAATTCGCGCGCCGAATAGAATTCATACTCGAACCCGAAGGTATCAAGGAAACGGCGCAGCATCGCGTTGTTGTAATGGCCGAAACTTTCATATGCGCCAAACGGGTCGGGCACCGATGTCAGCGGCTTGTGCATATGTTCCTTCAGCATGTCCTGCTGGGGTACATTGCCCGGCACCTTGCGCATCCCGTCCAGATCGTCGGAAAAACAGATCAGGCGGGTGGGAATGTCGGAAATCACCGCAAAGGCGCGGCGGATCATCGTGGTGCGCAGCACTTCGCCAAAGGTGCCGATATGCGGCAGGCCGGACGGGCCATAGCCGGTTTCGAACAGGACATAGCCCTTTTCGGGCGGCGCATCCTCGTAGCGTTTGAGCAAGGCGCGCGCTTCTTCAAAGGGCCAGGCCTTGGAGGTCATCGCAGCGTCACGCAGGTTGGTCATCATCTAGCTCGCAGTCAAAGGCGGCGCCCCAAATGGCGCCTGCACGCATACTCCCTATTGCGAGACGCACAGGGCGTCAATAAACGGGACAGGTATCACAAAGGATAGACCATGTCAGACGCCGGCCCATTGACTGCCCAGGACGCGCTGGTCGTTCTGATGATCAGCGTTTCCGCCGCGGATGGCAATATCCGCACATCCGAGCTGGTCAAGATCAGCAATGCGATCAACAACCTGCCGGTCTTCGCGGGTTATGACGTGGAACGCGTGCCGCAGATGTCGCAGCTGGTGTTCGATCTGCTGGAACCCGAAGACGGGCTGGAAGCCCTGTTCGGTCTGATCCGCGATGCCCTGCCCACCCGCCTGTTCGAGACGGCCTATGCGCTGTCTTGCGATGTCGCCGCCGCCGATGGCCTTATCGACGGGGAAGAGGCGCGGATGCTTGAAGAAATCCGCGAAGAGCTGGATATTGACCGGCTTTATGCGGCCGCGATCGAGCGCGGTGCGCGCGCACGGCACATGACCGTGTAAAGAAAAGAATCGGATTAAAGAAAAGATTCGGGCCTCCGGCGGGGATATTTGGGCTCGGAAGATGCCAAAAACCTAATAGGCCCGCAATGCCCATTGCTGCAGGATATCCTGTTGCAGGCGGCGGGCCTGCGCGTTCCAGCGGCGCGCGCCAGGCGGTATTTCCTCGCCCAGCGCCTTGCCGCGGTCGCGCGCCTCCAGATCGGCGGCGAAGATCGCAAAGCTGAGGTCACGCCCCCCTGCCGTGCGCAGATATCCCGCCAAGGCGCTGACAAAATTCAGCGTGCCGGTTTTGGCCTGCACCCCCGCCTGCCCCGCGCTGATCGCCGTCTGGTTCTGGTCCACCAGCCTGATGTCGCGCATCAGCGGGCGCAGGCGCGGCTGCGCGTCGCGGGCTTGCAGGAAAGCGACCATATCGGCCGCGCTGATCTGTGACGCATCGCCAAGGCCGGAATGATCCACGAATTGTGCCGCAATACCCGGCGCGCGCAGGCCTGCCCAGCGCGCCATATCCTGCGCCGATGCACGCAGCCCGCGCAGCTGCCCTGCGATCCGCGCGGTGGCGGTCAGCCCCAGCGCCTCGGCGGTGATATTGGTCGAATAGCGCATCATCTGCGCCAGAACGCCCGCCAGCGGCTGGCCGTCGTGGCGCGCCAGTTCCACCGCCTGCGGCAGGGCGGGGATGACGCGGGCGTTGCCCAGCACGATCCCCTTGCTGCGCGCGAAAACCGCAAAGACCTCGGCTGCGTAAAGCGCGGGCGCGCGCACCGGCAACCAGCGCGATCCGTCGGCGTTCAGCGCAGAGCGTGCCACGGTCCAGTCATCGACATCGCCGTCACGCGCATGGGTGAATACCGGCTGATCACGGTCCACGACCCGCATCCGCGCGATGGTCACAGGCGGGCGGTGGGTTTCGCTGCGCGCGTCCATCGTCGTGACAAAGTTTTGCCCTTGCCGCCGCCATTCGAAATGCACGCGGTTATAATTCAGGTTCAGCCCGCCAAGTGCGGGATTATACCCGACATGCGGCAGTTGCGCGGGGTCGATCTGGTCAAGAGTGGGCAACGCACCGTCCCATACCAGAAAATCGCCCCTGACCTCGCGCAGGCCGGACGCATGGGTGGCATCGACCAGTCGGGCCATCTCGTCCGTGCCCAGATCGGGATCGCCGCCACCCACAATAATCAAATGACCATCTAAAATACCGTCCCTGAGCGTACCCTGCGCAAGAACACGTGTTGTGAACCGGTGGTCCGCCCCCAGCGTTTCCAGCGCGTACAGCGCTGTGACTGCCTTGGTCACGCTGGCCGGTGGCAGCAGCACAGCGGCGTTATAGGTTTCCAGCACCTCGCCCGTGGCCGGATCACCCAGCGCCACGCCGACCTGCCCGCTGATCCCCGCACGGGCGATAATGCCGTCCAGCGCAGCGCGCGGCGACACCCGCACGATCGGCCTGTAGGATCGCAGCGGCGCTTCGGCATGGGCGGCGGTTCCAAGGGTCGCGCCAATCCCTGCCAGCACCTGCCGCCGTGTCAGCCACATCACCAGTCGCCCCGCGCGCGGATCGCCGAGGACGATTGATGCGACATCGGCAGGTTGATGAAGGACCAGGCCGGGGCCTGCGCCCGCCCCAGAATATGGCTGGCCCTGTCGGGCAATTGGGCGGCACCATAGATGCGCGCGGCTTTTGACAGGCGCGCCGATATCCGGTCATCGGGCCGCGCGATCACACCGACCGGCACTGTGTCCATGATCCAGCGCCAATCTTGCCAGCGGTGCAATTGCGCCAGATTGTCGGCCCCCATCAGCCAGACGAACCGCACGCCCGGGTAATGCCTGCGCAAGGCCACCAGCGTTTGCGCGGTATGGCGGGTGCCCAGCCGGGCCTCAATGTCGGTGACCGTCACGCGGGGGTGGCGCATCAGGGCTTGCGCCGCCTGCATCCGCTGGGACAGCGGCGCAGGCCCGTTGCGTTTCAGCGGATTGCCGGGGCTGACCAACCACCAGAGCTTGTCCAGGCCGAACCGCGTCAGCGCCGCCTTGGTGATATGCACATGCCCGTGATGCGCCGGATCAAACGACCCGCCGAGCAGCCCGATCACCTGTCCTGCCTTTGCCACCGGAAAGCCGTGCAAGTTTGCGCCCCTCATCGGCCCCATTACCTTGCCGCAACAAGCAGGCTGGGCGGCAAAATGTAAACCCCCCGACGCAAACCCCGTCATACAAACCTGTCAGGCCCATAGCCATACTGGCAAAGCGGCTTTGCAGCCGGTGCCGCGGTCGAAAATTCCCTGCGCCGCCGCTTTTCATCGGCCCGGCGCCGTGCCAGATTGCCCGCATGACACAACTGACCACACAAGACGGCACGCCCGTTTCCCGCCTGACCTTTGGCACGATGCAATTCGGCGGCAAGGCAGATGCGGCGGAAAGTGCCGCCATGTATGACGCCGCGCGTGCGGCTGGCATCACCCATTTCGACACCGCCGTGCGCTATACCGACGGGGCGGCCGAAAAGATCCTTGGCCAGCTGATCAAGCACGAGCGCGACGCGATCTATCTGGCGACCAAGGTCGGCTATATCGGCGGGGCGGGGCGTGCCAATATCCTTGCGCAATTCGACATCTGCCGCAGCCAGTTGCAGCTGGATCAGGTCGATCTGCTCTATCTGCACCGGTTTGACGATGCCACGCCGCTGCACGAAACCTTTGCCACCATGGCAGAGCTGCAGGCGCGCGGGGCGATCCGGCAGATCGGCGTGTCCAACTACGCCGCGTGGCAAGTGATGAAGGCGCAAGCCGTGGCGCGCGACCTTGGCACCCGGATCGACGTGATGCAGCCGATGTATTCCTTGGTCAAACGGCAGGCCGAGGTCGAGATTTTCCCGATGGCGCAGGATCAGGGCATCGCCTTGGTGCCCTATTCGCCCTTGGGTGGCGGGTTGCTGACCGGCAAATATGCCAACGGCGGCACCGGGCGGCTGACCGATGATCCGCGCTATGCTTTGCGCTATGGGCAGGGCTGGATGCATGATGTGGCCGCCCGCCTGACCGCCTTGGCCCGCGATGCAAGCGCCGACCCCGCCACGCTCGCCGTGGCATGGGTCATGACGCATGGGGCGCGGCCATCGCCCATCATCTCGGCCCGGTCATTGGCGCAATTGCGCCCGTCGCTGGCGGCGGCGGCGGCGGAGTTTGCAATGTCGGCGGACCTCTATGCACAGATCACAGCGCTTAGCCCTGCGCCGCCACCGGCCACCGACCGGCTGGAAGAGGCATGAATGATTTCCTGATCATCGGCGGCGGGATCGCGGGCATTTCCGCCGCAGCCCGCCTGTCGGCGCTGGGCAGCGTCACCGTACTGGAACGCGAAGACGCGCTGGCCTATCACGCCTCTGGCCGCTCTGCCGCCTTGTTCGAGCAACATTACGGCAAAGCATCGACAGTCGCGCTGAACCGCGCCAGCCTTGATTTTCATCGCAGCGCCGATGTGCTGTCGCCGCGCGGGTTGATGCTGGTCGGCAGCAAGGGCGAGGCTGATCTGTTCGCCGCCGACGTCGCCGCGATGCAGATGGCCGAGATCACGATCGACGCGGCCTTGGCCCTGATTCCCGTGCTGAACCCCGCCCATGTGGACCGTGCCGCCTATGATCCGGGGGCATGGGATATAGACACCGACAGGCTGATCCAGACCTTCGCAAAAACCGCGCGCGGCAATGGCGCGCAGATCGTCACCAAGGCCGAGGTGACGGCGATCAGCCGCACCGCGCAAGGCTGGGCTGTCAGCACCAAGGCTGGCGACTATGCGGCGCGCCAGCTGGTCAATGCCGCTGGCGCATGGGTCGATGTGATCGCGCAAATGGCGGGGGTGGCTCCTTTGGGGTTCCAGCCCCTGCGCCGGTCGATGGCGCGGATTCCTGCGCCTGACGGGCATGATATCCGCGCTTGGCCGATGGTCTTTGGCGCGGGCGAAGGCTGGTATGCCAAACCCGATGCCGGCGCGCTGATCGTGTCCCCCGCCGAAGAAGACCCTGTCGCCCCCCATGACGCCTATGCCGATGACATGGTGCTGGCCGAGGGGCTGGCGCGGTACGAGGCAAATGTCACCACGCCCGTCACCCGATTGCTGGCGTCATGGGCGGGGCTGCGCACGTTTTCGCCGGATCGCAACCTTGTGCTGGGGCCGGACCCCGCGCATGCCGGTTTCATCTGGTGCGCAGGCCAAGGTGGCTATGGGATGCAGTCCGCACCCGGGGCCAGCCAGCTTTTGGCCGATCTGGTCGGCGGAAAAACGCCTGAGATCAGCCCCGATATGGTGGCGGCGCTGACCCCAAACAGGTTCCACTGAAAAATCGCGCACAGCGGCCAGAGCGACCCTTACAAACCGCAGGACCTTGGCATATCTGCACCCGATGCAGCGCAAAGACCACCATATCAAGGCCAGGTTCGACCGACAGTATCGCAAGATTCAGCCGTTGGTACCGGGCATGGCCAGCCTGCGTAAACCGCGCTGGATGGTCGCACGGATCACGCTTGCCATCATCTTCATCCTCGGCGGGTTTCTGGCGATCCTGCCAATTTTTGGCCTGTGGATGATCCCTGTCGGCCTGCTGTTGCTGGCTATCGACCTGCCGGTCCTGCAAGGCCCCGTCTCGCGTCTGATGATACGGGGCCGCAGGTGGATCGCGCTGCGGCGCAGGCGCTAGCCGTCGATACGGATCGTGGCGTTCTGCGGATCATAGGGGCTGTCTTCGACAATCTCGGCAGGCCAGAGCTGGTCCAGCATCTTGACCTGTAGCTTTGTGCCGACAACCGCCATTTCGGGTTTGACATAGCCCATGCCGATGGATTTGCCGAAAGCCACCGAATAGCCGCCCGAGGTCAGACGCCCGACGCGGGTGTCGCCGTGATACAATGCCTCGCGGCCCCACGGATCGGCATCATCCGGCCCGTCGATCAGCAGGGTGACGCATTTGCTGCGGATCCCCTTGGCCAGCATCGCATCCTTGCCGTGGAAATCCTTGGTCAGGTCCACGAAACGCGGCAAATCAGCCTCTAACGGGGTCGCGTCGCGGCCCAGTTCATTGCCAAAAGCGCGGTATGATTTTTCCTGCCGCAGCCAGTTTTGCGCCCGCGCGCCGACCAGTTTCATACCATGTGGCGCGCCTGCCTTTTCCAGCAGATCGAACAGGTAATTCTGCATCTCGATCGGGTGGTGCAATTCCCAGCCAAGCTCGCCGGTATAGGCGACGCGGATGGCGTTCACCGGACACATGCCCAGTTCGATCCTGTGCGCGGACAGCCATGGGAAACGCTTGTTCGACAAGGCGGTGGCGGGGTCGGCATCCTTGATCACGGCAGCCAGCACATCGCGGGATTTGGGACCAGCGATGGCGAAAACGCCCCATTGCGTGGTCACATCCTGCGCGTTGATCCGGCCAAATTCGGCTTCTTTGTCTTCAATCGCCTTGAGCAGGTAATCCTGATCATAGGCCGTCCATGCACCAGCAGAGACGAGGTAATAATCATTCTCGGCGTTACGCACGATGGTATATTCGGTGCGCGTCGTGCCATGCGCGGTCAGCGCATAGGTCAGGTTGATCCGGCCAATGCGCGGCAATTTGTTTGTCGTGAACCAGTCCAGAAACGCCGTGGCACCGGCACCCGTGATCCGGTGCTTGGTAAAGGCGGTGGCGTCGATCAGGCCAACACCTTCGCGGATCGCTTTGGCTTCTTCCACCGCATATTGCCACCAGCCGCCGCGCCGGAAGGACCGCGCGTCATGGTCGTTGAACCCTGCGGGGGCATAGTAATTGGGCCGTTCCCAACCGTTCACAAAGCCGAATTGCGCGCCGCGTGCGCATTGGCGGTCATAGGCGGGCGATGTGCGCAGCGGACGACAAGCGGGGCGTTCTTCATCCGGATGGTGCAGGATATAGACGTGGTCGTAACATTCTTCGTTCTTGCGCGCCGCGAATTCGGTGGTCATCCAGTTGCCGTACCGCTTGGGGTCGAGGCTTGCCATGTCAATCTCGGCCTCGCCATGCACCATCATCTGGGCAAGGTAATAGCCGGTGCCACCGGCAGCGGTGATGCCGAAGGAAAACCCTTCCGCCAGCCACATGTTGCGCAATCCGGGTGCCGGGCCGACCAGCGGATTGCCGTCAGGGGTGTAACAGATCGGGCCGTTAAAATCGTCCTTCAGCCCCGAATTTTCGCAAGACGGAATCCGGTGGATCATCGCCATATATTGGTCTTCGATCCGTTCCAGATCCAGCGGGAACAGATCGGCGCGGAAACTGTCGGGCACGCCATATTCGAACACGGCAGGCGCGTTCTTTTCATAGACGCCCAAAATCCAGCCGCCGCGTTCTTCGCGCACATAGGATTGCGCGTCGGCGTCGCGGACCACGGGATGTTCGACATTGCCTTCGGCACGGAATTGCACCAGCGCGGGGTCTTGGTCCATCACGATGAACTGGTGTTCGACAGGGATCGCGGGGATCTTGATCCCCAGCTTTTTCGCGGTGGTTTGGGCATGGTTGCCGCTGGCGGTGACGACATGTTCGGCGGTCACGACGATCTGTTCGTCGGACGGCACAAGGTTGCCGCCCTTTTCCACCATCTTGGTGCAGGTCACTTCCCAATGCGTGCCGTTCCAGTGGAACGCATCAGCCTGCCATTTGCGTTCAATCGCAACCCCGCGCTGGCGCGCGCCCTTGGCCATGGCTTGGGTGACATCGGCGGGGTTAATATAGCCGTCGGTGTGGTGATAAAGCGCGCCTTTCAAATCATCCGTGCGGATCAGCGGCCATTTCGCCTTGATCTGGTCGGGAGTCATCCAGACATAGGGCACGTCGCAGGTTTCGGCTGTTGATGCATAAAGCATGAATTCATCCATGCGCTCCTGCGTCTGGGCCATGCGCAAATTGCCGACGACGGCGAAACCCGCGTTCAGGCCGGTTTCGGCCTCCAATGACTTATAGAAATCGACCGAATATTTGTGGATATGGGTCGTGGCAAAGGACATGTTGAACAAGGGCAACAGGCCCGCCGCATGCCAAGTGGACCCCGATGTCAATTCATCGCGTTCCAGCAGCATCACATCATCCCAGCCCGCCTTGGCCAGATGATAGGCGATCGAGGTTCCCACAGCACCGCCACCGACGACCAATGCTTTGACTTGCGTTTTCATGCTGACGATTCCCTCGGCGCTGCTTTGGGTGCAATCTGCTTGAAACCAGCAAGGCGCGACAGAACCAGCCGACGCCTTGTCGTCTAATTGCGACAGGCGTTGCGTCAAAGGCGCGATAGGATCAGGCGTCAATCACAACATGCTGGGCACAACCAGATCCGGCGGGCGATGCCCATCGGCAAAGGTCTTGATGTTGAGGATGACTTTCTCGCCCATCTCGACCCGGCCTTCGAGCGTGGCCGACCCCATATGCGGCAAAAGGATCGCGTTGGGCAGTTCTTTCAGACGCGGATTGATCAGATGGCCGCGTTCGAACACATCCAGCCCCGCCCCCGCGATTTCGCCCGCGCGCAGCATCCGCGTCAGGGCGTTTTCGTCGATCACCTCGCCGCGCGACGTGTTCACGATCACGGCAGAGGGTTTCATCAGCTTCAACCGCCGCGCGTTCATCAGATGAAAGGTAGACGGTGTATGCGGGCAGTTGATCGAAAGGATATCCATCCGCGCGACCATCTGGTCAAGGCTTTCCCAATAGGTCGCATCCAGCGCCTGTTCCACCTCGGGGCGCAGGCGGCGGCGGTTGTGGTAATGTACCTGCAGGCCAAAGGCGGCAGCACGTTTTGCAACCGCCTGCCCGATCCGGCCCATGCCAAGGATGCCCAGACGCCGCCCCTTGATCCGGCCGCCCATCATCGCGGTGGGGGTCCAACCCTGCCATGTATCCGATTGCGCAAGCTTGATCCCCTCGCCCATACGGCGGGTGACGCCAAGGATCAGCGCCATCACCATATCGGCGGTGTCATCGGTCATCACGCCGGGTGTGTTAGACACATGGATGCCCCGCTGGCGCGCGGTGGCGACATCGATATGGTCCACGCCTGCGCCGTAATTGGCGATCAGCTTGATCCTGTCGCCCGCCCGCGCAAGGATTTTCGCGTCGATCTGGTCGGTGATCGTCGGCACCAGCACATCGGCAGATTGCATCGCATCGACCAGTTCGTCCGGCGTCATCGGCGCGTCACTGTCGCGCAATTGCACGTCGAACAATTCCTTCAGCCGGGTTTCAACCTGCTGCGGCAATTGTCGCGTGACGACAACAGTAAGATGCTTTCCTGGCATGGGGCGTCCCTCTTGGCTTTTCAAATCCGGTCCTGCGTGGCAGGTTGCGCGAAAGGGACGCGCAGCACAAGAACGGCGCGCCCGAAACGGGCATAAAAGGCAGAAAATGAACAGTTTCGTCCGGTGGTCCCGCGTGATGCGCATGGCCCTTTGCGCCATGTTGCTGGCCGGTGCCGCCGCTGTCGCACAAGAGGCCAGCGACGGCCCCGCGATCGGGCCGGAAACCAACCTGCCGGTGCCGCGTTTCGTGTCACTGAACGCGGGCGAGGCGAATGTGCGCCGCGGCCCGTCGCTGTCGCACCGGATCGACTGGGTGTTCAAACGCCGCAACATGCCGCTGCAACTGGTCGCGGAATATGGCCAATGGCGGCGGGTGATCGACCGCGACGGGCAGGGCGGGTGGATTCACTATACCTTGCTGTCGGGCGCACGCACGGTGCTGGTCAATGAAACCCCCACCCCCCTGCGCGCGCGGCCCGACCCTGCGGCACCCGAAAACGCCATTCTGGAACAGGGCGTGATCGCGCGGCTGGGCCAGTGTGACCCCGACTGGTGCCAGCTGAACGCGGGCGGCTATCGCGGCTGGGTGCCGAAATCGGACATCTGGGGCGTCACGCTGGAAGAATTGCGCGACTGAGCGCTGCGCATTGCCAGCGGCGCCGTGATTGCCTAAGCACCGCGCATGAACGCGCCACATGACACCCGCCTGAACCTGTCTGCCGGGCTTTTGTCCGTGACGGTCGCGGCTGTGTTGGTCGCGGCCAAGCTGTGGGCGTTGGCGGAAACCGGATCGCTGGCGGTAGCCGCAACGCTGGCTGACAGCGCGCTTGACCTGATGATGTCGCTGGGCGGTCTGGCCGCAATCGCCTATGCCGCCAAACCCGCCGATGACGACCATAATTTCGGCCATACATCGGCCGAGGATCTGGCCGCACTGGGCCAGTCCTTGTTCATTCTTGTCTCGGCTGGCGTGATCGCGGTGGCGGCGGTTCTGCGCCTGCTGGACGACACCACCGCCATGCCGAAATCTGAAGGACTTGGGATCGGCGTGATGCTGTTTTCCATCATCGTGACGCTGGGATTGGTGACATGGCAGCGCCATGTCGCGCGTGGCACCGGCAACAAGGTCGTGCTGGCCGACAGCCTGCATTACATGGGCGATCTGATCCCCAATATCGGGGCGATTGTGGCGCTTTGGGCCGCGGCGCGGTTCGGGCTGTACCAGATCGACAGCGTCGTGGCGCTGGGGGCTGCGGCCTTTCTGGCGGTGGGTGCGCTGCGCATCGGCAAAGGGGCGTGGGACGCGTTGATGGACCGGCAGGCTGATCCCGCGATGATCGCGGGCATCCGCCAGATTGTCGAAGGTTGCGACGGTGTGCGCGGGCATCATGACCTGAAAACCCGCGTCGCGGGCAGCCGTGTTTTCGTGAACCTGCATATCGAACTGGACGGGGCACAATCGCTGGATCAGGCCCATGCCATCGGCGCGCGCCTGCGCCGCGAGATTATTGCAGCCTATCCGCGTGCCGATGTGCTGATCCACAAAGACCCGGTCGGCGTGGAACGGCACCCCGAAGATCCCCGCAGCTGAGGGTGCAGGGGGCGCTGCCCCCGCCCCGGACCTGGTCCGGGCCCCCCCCGGGATATTTGGGCTCGGAAGATGGTCAGGCAGCCAGACCGCGCCCTTTGAGCAAGGCATCCACCCCTGGCATCCGGCCACGAAAGGCGGTGTAAAGGGCGGCGGCATCGACCGATCCACCGGACGACAGCACGGTTTTTTCCAGCTTGGCGGCGGTGGCAGGATCGAAGGGATCGCCTGCTTCCTCGAATGCGGCGAAGGCGTCGGCGTCCATCACCTCGGACCACATGTAGCTGTAATAGCCGCTGGAATAGCCGTCACCGGCAAAGACATGCGCGAAATGCGGGGTCGCGTGGCGCATGCCGATGGCGCGCGGCATGCCGATTTCGGTAAGGATTTCCGCCTGCCGTTGCATCGGATCGGCAGGGGCAGGCCCGTCGTGAAACCCCAGATCGACCAGCGCCGAGGCCACATATTCCACCGTCTGGAAGCCCATGTCATAGTTTGCGGCCCCCAGCATCCGTTGCAGCAGGTCAGCTGGCATCGCAGCCCCCGTATCAGCATGGGTCGCGAATTCGGACAGGACGGCAGGCACACTGAGCCAATGTTCATAAAGCTGGCTGGGCAGTTCCACGAAATCGCGCGCGACGGAGGTGCCGCTGATGCTTTCATAGGTCACATCCGACAGCATCTGGTGCAACGCATGGCCGAATTCGTGAAACAAAGTCCGCGCGTCGTCATAGGACAAAAGCGCGGGCCTGCCCGCCTCGGGTTTGGCGAAGTTGCACACGTTGATCACATGCGGGCGGGTATCGCCGCCCAGCCGTTTTTGCGACCGCATCGCCGAACACCAGGCGCCGGACCGTTTTGATCCCCGCGCGAAGTAATCGCCGATGAACACCGCGACATGCGCACCATTGCGTGTCACCTCCCAGATCCGCACATCCGGATGGTAGACGGGGCCGTCGATGGCGGTGAAATCCAGCCCGAACAGCCGGTTGGCACAGGCAAAGGCCGCAGCGATCATCCGGTCGAGTTGCAGGTAGGGTTTGAGTTCCGCCTCATCCAGATCATGCAGCGCGCGGCGGCGTTTTTCGGAATAGTAGCGCCAGTCCCATGGCTCTAGCGGGCCTGCATGCCCATCACCCTGCAGCATATCGGCCAGCACGGCGGCATCCGCCTCGGCGGCGGCCTTGGCGGGGTTCCAGACCTGCATCAGCAGATCGCGCACCGCGGCAGGATTGCCCGCCATTTCGGTTTCCAGTTTGAAATCGGCAAAGCTGGCATAGCCCAACAGCGCCGCGCGTTCCTGCCGCAAGGCCAGCGTTTCGGCAGCAATCGCACGGTTGTCGGTGGCCCCGCCATTGGCCCCGCGCGCGCCCCAAGCAAGGTATGCCTTTTGCCGCAAATCGCGCCGGTCGGAAAATTGCAGGAATGGCACGATCAGGGACCGCGACAGGGTCACGACCGGACCGTCCGCGCCTTTTTCGGCCCCTGCGGCGCGGGCTGTCGCCAGAACGAAATCGGGCAGCCCGCCCAGATCATCCGGCCCCAGCGGCATCACCCAGTCGCGTTCGTCAGCGAGCAGGTTCTGCACGAATTGCGTGCCCAGCACCGACAGGCGCGATTTCACGGCGCGCAGGCGGGCGGCGGCGTCTCCATCCAGCAAGGCACCAGACCGCACAAAGCCACGCCGCGTCAGCATCAGCACGCGCTGTTGTTCGGCGGTCAGATCGAGGGTGTCGCGGGCGGTCCAGAGCGCCTCGATCCGCGCGAACAGCGCCTTGTTTTCCGAAATCTCGGAAGAATAGGCGCTGAGCAAGGGCGCGAAATCGCGCTGCAATGCGTCGCGCGCCGGGTTACTGTCGGCGCCTGCAAGGCTGTAGAACGCACCCAGCACGCGGTTCAGCGGCGCATCGGCCTGTTCCAGCGCCGCGATGGTATTGGCGAAATCGGGCGCGTCGGGGTCATCCGCAATCGTTGCGATATTGGCGCGGGACAGGGCCAGTGCGGCATCCACTGCGGGTGCGAAATCATCATCCGAGATCGCGCCAAAAGGCGGCAGGCCAAAGGGCGTGTTCCAGTCGGTCAGCAGCGGGTTGGTCATGGCGAAACTCCTGTCGATAGTGTCAGACCCTTGCCGGCGCAGACCGGACAATCACGCTGCGGCTTGATCGCGATGGTCCGGGTCTGGGCATATAGCGCGTCATAGATCAGCAGCCGCCCGGCCAGCCCGTCACCTGCCTGCGTGATCTGTTTGATCGCCTCGACCGCCATCATCGCACCGATCACGCCGGGCAGCGGACCCAGCACGCCCGCCTCGGCGCAGGAAGGGACCAGCGCGGGATCGGGGGCTTGGGGGAAGACACAGGCATAGCAGGGGGTACCATGGGCGGGGTCATAAAGGCTGATCTGCCCTTCCCATTGCGTCAGGGCTGCAGCGATCAGCGGGATGCCTTGGGCCACGGCGGTTGCGTTGACCAGATAGCGGGTGGCGAAATTGTCGCTGCCATCGAGCACCAGCTCGTATTCGGCAAACATGTCGGCCGCGATCTCGGCCGTCAGCCGCCGGTGATAGGGCCGCACGGTCACAAACGGGTTCTGCGCCACCATCGCGGCGGCGGCGGAATGGACCTTGGGCATGCCGATATTCTTGTCGGGATGGATCACCTGCCGCTGCAGGTTGGCATTCTCGACCGTATCATCGTCGATCACCCCGATGGTGCCGACACCGGCGGCGGCCAGATATTGCAAGGCTGGCGCACCAAGCCCGCCTGCCCCCACGACCAGCACGCGCGCATCGCGCAATGCCTTTTGCCCCGGCCCGCCGATTTCGCGCAGCACGATATGGCGGGCATAGCGGTTCAGTTCCGTATCCGAAAAACTGCCTGCGCGCACCACAGGCGCAGCCACCGGTGTGACCCGCGCGCGCAGCCGCGCAAGGCCCCGCCGATAGGCCGCGACGATAAAGCCGAACGCGATCAGCAAACCCCACAGCCGCGCGTCACCCCCCGTCGCCATGCGCAACGGATGACCCGCAGGCAGGACCACATGCAAGACCATCACGCCCACCAGCAGGATGCCCAGCATCGTCCAGCGCGCGTGATAGGGCGCTTTCATCACCGTGCCGATCCCCCACAGGGCGGCCGCCATTGCGCCGACCATAATCATGTGCCGGTGGACCCGAAACCGCCCGCGCCACGCGGGCTGTCGGACAGGGTATCGACCAGCGCGAACTGCGCCTGCACCACGGGGGCCACGACCATCTGCGCGATCCGCATGCCATGGGTGATCTGCACCGGATCAGTCCCGTGGTTCACCACGATCACCCCCACCGGCCCGCGATAATCGCTGTCGATCGTGCCGGGCGCATTCAGCAGGGTCAGCCCCTGTTTCAGTGCCAGACCAGAGCGTGGCCTGATCTGCGCCTCATAGCCTTGGGGGATCTGCATCCGCAGCCCCGTGGGGATCAAGGCGCGCGCACCGGGGGGCAGGTCAACCACCCCCCTGTCGGGCAGATTGGCGCGCAGATCGGCACCCGCCGCCCCTGCCGTTTCATAGCGGGGCAGGCCAAGCGATTGGTCTGCACCGGCGTCCCACATCACATTGATCATGCGATCACCTGCGCGATGCGTTGGGCCAGTTGGGCGGCGACGGCGTCTTTGGTCATGCGTGGCCAGCTTTCGGCACCCTGATCGGTGATCAGGGTCACGGCGTTTTCGGTGCCCCCCATGATACCCGTCGCGGGCGAGACATCATTGGCGACGATCCAGTCGCAGCCTTTGCGCAGGCGTTTGGCGGTGGCATGGGCGATCACATCGTCGGTTTCAGCGGCAAAGCCCACGACCAGCGGCGGGCGGCCTGCGCCCATCTGCGATATCGTAGCCAGAATGTCGGGGTTTTCGGCAAATGCCAGATGCGGCAGGCCGGCTGCATCTTTCTTGATCTTGCTGTGGCCTGCGTTGGCGACACGCCAATCCGCGACAGCGGCGGCAAAGATGGCGGCATCGGCGGGTCTGGCCGCCTGCACGGCGGCCAGCATTTCGGCGGCGGTTTGCACGCGCACCACATGCACGCCGTCAGGGGGCGGCACATCGGCGGGGCCGGTGACGAATGTCACATCCGCGCCAAGCCCCGCCAGCGCGCGGGCAATCGCCGTGCCTTGCGCGCCGGACGACCGGTTGGCGATATAGCGCACAGGATCAATCGGTTCATGGGTTGGGCCGGATGTGACAAGGATATGTTTGCCCTGCAACGGCCCATCGGCCAGCGCCGCGCTGATCGCGGCGATGATCTGGGGCACTTCGGCCATGCGCCCGGGGCCGAATTCGCCGCAGGCCATCACGCCGTCATCCGGGCCTGTGACCAGCACGCCGTCGCCGCGCAGGGTCGCCAGATTGCGCTGGGTCGCGGGGTGGTTCCACATCCGCACATTCATCGCAGGCACGATCAACACGCGCTTGTCCGTCGCCAAAAGCAGGGTCGAGGCCAGATCATTCGCCAATCCCGCCGCCATTTTCGCCATCAGATCGGCGGTGGTGGGTGCCACGACAACCAGATCGGCGGCGCGGGACAATTCGATATGGCCCATTTCAGCCTCGTCCGTCAGGTCGAACAGGTCCTGATAGACCTTGGACCCAGCCAGCGCCGACAGGCTGAGAGGGGTGACAAATTCCGCGCCCGCCCTGGTCAGCACAGGCGTCACATGTGCGCCCTGATCGCGCAGGCGGCGCACCAGGTCCAAAGATTTATAGGCGGCAATACCACCGCCCAGGATCAGCAGAATATGTCGCCCCGCCAGCATTGTCTTTCTCCGGTCAATTCCAGTCGGACCTTAGGGCGGAACCGACCGGAAAGACAATGTGGCGTATCAGGCGAAGAAGGATTGCACTTCGGTGCTTTGTGCCTCGAGGCTTTTGCGCATCTTGCCAAAGGCCGCGGCCTCCAGCTGGCGGACGCGTTCCTTGGACAGACCCAGTTCCGACCCAAGGCTTTCCAGCGTGCGCGGATCGTCACGCAATTTGCGTTCGCGCACGATGAATTGTTCGCGGTCGTTCAGCGCGGTCAGGGCTGTGACCAGCCACTGGCGCAACGTGTCGGTGTCATGCGAGTTTTCGACCTTTTCGGCGGCCTGCGGTGCGTCGTCTTCCAGCGCGTCGATCCATTCGCGCCCTTCGTCTTCCATCGACTGGGTTGCGTTCAGCGAAAAATCGGACCCTGACAGGCGGCCATCCATCATTTGCACGTCATGCAGGGGCACGCCCACCTCGATCGCGATCTTTTCGTGCAATTCGTGGGTTTCCAGATGCACCCCTTCGGCCGCCGCCTCGCGTTCGAGACGGGCCTGCACGCGGCGCATGTTGAAAAACAGCGATTTCTGCGACGATGTGGACCCTGTGCGCACCATCGACCAGTTGCGCATGACGTAATCCTGAATGGACGCCTTGATCCACCAGACCGCATAGGTCGAAAACCGCACGCCACGGTCGGGGTCGAATTTGTCGGCGGCTTTCATCAGGCCGACCGACGCCTCTTGGATCAAATCGTTCATCGGCGCGCCGTAGCGTTTGAATTTTGACGCCATCGAGATCGCCAGCCGCATATAGGCGGTGATCAGCCGGTGCAGGGCCTCTTCGTCGCGCTGATCGCGCCAAGCATAGGCCAGGCGCAGTTCTGTTTCAGCATCCAGCAATTCGGCGCGCATTGCGGTCCGTGACAGTGTTTGATCGGAATAACCACTAACGGCCATTATTCTTCCCCCAGATTGTCGAGCTATGGATTAACTTTTCCTTATGTCCTTGTTACGAGAGCATTCTGAAAACGGATCACTTGAATATTCATGTCACCATTGCCAAAACTCACACTTGTCCTAGGCGGCGCAGCCTCTGGAAAATCCAGCTATGCCGAGGGGTTGATCACCAGCAGCGGTCTGGAAAAGATCTATATCGCCACGGCACAGGTGTTTGACGATGAAATGGCGGCCAAGGTCGCGCGCCACCGCGATTTGCGCGGCACCGGCTGGACCACGGTCGAGGAACCGCTGGACCCCGGTGCCATCTTGTCGCAGCACGGACCCGACAGCGCGGTACTGGTGGATTGCGCCACGCTGTGGCTGACCAATGTGATGCTGGCCGAACAGGATGTGCCTGCCGCCTGCGCCGTTTTCGTGCAGGCCATGGCGGATTGCGCGGCCCCTGTCGTTGTCGTGTCAAACGAGGTTGGACAGGGCATTGTTCCCGACAATGCGCTGGCGCGGCGGTTCCGGAACGCGCAGGGCGCGCTTAATCAGGCCATCGCGGGTCAGGCCGACCGCGTGGTGGCGGTGATGGCGGGCCTGCCGCTGGTTTTGAAATGACGCGGCTCTGGTGGGTGCGGCATGCGCCGACGCATGAAAAATCCTTTGTCGGCTGGCGCGATGTGCCTGCCGATCTGTCCGATACCGCGCTGATCGCACGCGTGGCGGACCATCTGCCCGCGGGTGCGGTGATCGTGGCTTCCGACCTGCAGCGCGCATCAACCACAGCGGATGCCATCGGGGGGGCGCGCCACCGCCTACCCGATTTGCGCGCCCTGCGCGAGATGGATTTCGGCATCTGGGACGGGATGGATTGGCGCGACGTCGCCGCCCGCGACCCTGACCTCAGCCGCCGGTTCTGGGAAGAACCTGGCGATCTGCGCGCGCCGGATGGCGAAAGCTGGAATGACGTCAGCGCCCGTGTCGCCCGCGTGGTCGATGATCTGACCATGCGCTTTGCAGGCCGCGATATCGTGCTGGTCGCCCATATGGGGGTGATCATGACCCAGATCCAGCGCGCCTCCGGCAGCACGGCCTATCAGGCGCTGGGGCATCAAATCGACAATCTGTCGGTGACACAGATGGCGCGCGACGGCGCCGGCTGGACCTTGGGCGCGGTCAATCATTTGCCGTGATGGGACGGATCACGCAATGTCGCTTTGCCGCGTCAGTGTTGGCGGCTAACCTTTGCGCATGACATATACAATATACATCGGTGACCGGACATTCAGCAGCTGGTCCTTGCGCGGCTGGCTGATGCTGGAAAAATTCGGCCTGCCCTATCAGACCCGCATGGTCGGGCTTTATGCCGGGACCATGGCGGCGGAACTGGCCCATATCGCGCCTGCACGCACCGTGCCTGCGATGACGACACCCGAAGGGTTCGTGCTGACCGACAGCCTTGCCATGGCTGAAACATTGGTGGAACGCCATCCTGACGTGGCGCTTTATCCGCGCGATCCGGCCGCACGCGCGCTGGCGCGGTCGATCTGCGCCGAAATGCATAGCGGTTTCAATGCCTTGCGCGGGCAATGCCCGAACATGATTGCCCATGTCTGGGACGGGTTCACCCCGTCCGACGCCGTGCGGGCCGATCTGGCGCGGATCGAGCAGCTGTGGGCGCTGGCCCGCGCCCGGCACGGCACGGACAGCCCGTGGCTGTTCGGGGATTATTCGTTGGCAGACGTCTTCTATGCCCCGGTGGCGATGCGGATCACCACCTATGGCCTGCCGGTCAGTGCGGCCGCACAGACCTATGTCGATGCCCATCTGCGCGATCCGGCCTTTCTGGACTGGCGCCGCGCGGCGCTGGAAGAAATCCACGACCCCTGGCCGTATCCAATGGACCTACCTTCCCGCGACTGGCCCGTTAACCATTCGTAAACCGCCACAAGCTACCCGTTAACCAAAAGCGGGAGCAGCGCATGGTCGCCATCGCCTATACAGTGGCCTTTGAAGGGATCGAGGCCCGTCTGGTCGAGGTGCAATGCGCCGTCACCCCCGGCGTGCCTGCCTTTTCGATTGTCGGCCTGCCGGACAAGGCCGTATCCGAAGCCCGCGAAAGGGTGCGCGCGGCGCTGACGGCGATGGCCATCGCGCTGCCGTCGAAACGGATCACGGTCAACCTGTCGCCCGCCGATCTACCCAAGGAAGGGTCGCATTTCGACCTGCCCATCGCGCTGGCGCTGCTGGCGGCGCTGGATATCATCCCGCGCGATGACGCGGCGCAGGTCGTGGCGCTTGGGGAATTGTCGCTGGATGGCACGCTGGTCCCTGTCGTGGGTGCCCTGCCTGCCGCGATGACCGCAGCCAGCGAAGGGCGGATGCTGGTCTGTCCGGCCGCCTGCGGGGCAGAGGCGGCGTGGGTCGGGGCGGCCAATGTGATCGCGCCCCGCAGTCTGGCCGCGATGGTGCGGCATTTCACCGGGCAAACCGTGATCGCGCCATCCGTGCCGGGCGAGGCGCAGACCGCCAAGCACAGCCGTGATTTTGCTGAGGTCAAAGGTCAGGAACGCGCCAAACGCGCGCTGGAAATCGCCGCTGCGGGGCGGCATCACCTGCTGCTTGTAGGCGCGCCGGGGTCGGGCAAATCCATGCTGGCCGCGCGGATCGCAGGCATCCTGCCGCCCCTCTCGCCGGCCGAGGCGCTGGAAACATCGATGATCCATTCGCTGGCGGGGCTGCTGGATGATGGCGGGATCAACCGCGAACGGCCGTTCCGCGAACCGCATCACACGGCCTCGATGGCGGCGATTGTCGGAGGCGGGCGCGGCGCGAAACCCGGCGAGATTTCGCTCGCACATAACGGTGTGCTGTTCATGGACGAATTCCCCGAATTCCCGCGCACCGTGCTGGAAACCCTGCGCCAACCTATCGAGACGGGCGAAGTCGTCGTCGCGCGGGCCAATGCGCATGTGCGCTATCCCTGCCGGTTCATGCTGGTCGCCGCCGCCAACCCCTGCAAATGCGGGTACTTAACGGACCCCGCCCGCGCCTGCACCCGCGCGCCGATCTGTGGCGAGGATTACATGGGCCGCATATCCGGCCCGCTGATGGACCGTTTCGATCTGCGCATCGAGGTGCCGCCGGTCGCGTTTCAGGATCTTGATCTGCCCCAATCGGGCGAAAGTTCGGCCGTGATCGCGGCCCGCATCGCGGCGGCCCGCGCACGGCAAACCGCGCGCTTTGCAGGTCATCCGCAGGCGCGGGTGAATGCCGATGCCGAAGGCCATCTGCTGGAACAGATCGCGACACCCGATGCCGAAGGACGCGCGCTCTTGCTGCGGGTGGCCGAAAAATTCGGCCTGTCGGCGCGCGGCTATCACCGGATTTTGCGGGTGGCGCGCACCATCGCCGATCTGGACGGGTCCGACATCGTCGCACGCCACCATGTGGCCGAGGCTGTGGGCTATCGGCTGGCGATGGCGAAAGAGGTGTAGGCCGCTGTCCCGTTCCTGCGGAACGGGATGCCTCCGGCGGGGATATTTCTACTCGGAAGATGGGGGGGTGGCGCGGCGCGCCTCGATCGCCTGCCAGATCTTTTCGGCGATATTGACGCCATCGAACCGTTCCAGTTCCTGAATGCCGGTGGGTGATGTCACGTTGATTTCTGTCAGCCAGTCGCCGATCACGTCGATGCCGACGAAAACCTGCCCCTTTTCGCGCAAAACCGGCCCGATCCGGGCGCAGATTTCGCGGTCACGGTCGGTCAGCGCGACCTTTTCAGGGCGCCCGCCGACATGCATGTTGGACCGGGTTTCGCCCGCGGCAGGCACGCGGTTGATCGCGCCGACGGGGTCGCCATCGACAAGGATGATGCGCTTGTCGCCTTTGGACACGGCAGGCAGGAATTGCTGCATGATCAGCGGTTCGCGGTTGATGCCCGCGAACAATTCATGCAGCGACGCAAGGTTCGCGTCACCCCCCGCCAGCTTGAACACACCCGCCCCACCGTTGCCATAGAGCGGTTTCAGAATCACGTCGCCGTATTCCTCGCGGAACGCGCGCAGGGTTTGCAGGTCGCGCGCGATCATCGTGGGCGGTGTCAGGTCAGGAAAGTTCAGCACCAGCAACTTTTCAGGGGAATTGCGCACCCAGAACGGATCATTCACCACCAGCGTGGCAGGGTGGATCATGTCCAAAATATGGGTCGTCGTGATATATCCCATGTCAAAGGGCGGGTCTTGCCGCAGCCAGACGACATCCATGGCGCGCAGGTCCAATTCAGCAGGGTCCCCAAGCCGGAAATGATCGCCCTTGACGCGCTGCACATGCAACGGCCAGCCACGGGCCGTGACGCGCCCGCGGTCATAGGCCAGCATGTCCGGCGTGTAATAGAACAGCTCATGTCCACGCGCCTGCGCCTCTTCCGCAAGGCGGAAGGTGCTGTCGGCATCGATGTTGATCGGCCCGATCGGGTCCATCTGGAACGCGACTTTCAACGCCATGGTGCCACCTTTGTCAGCGAATGATACCGCTACATGCCGCAGCGCGCCGTCCGGCGCAATGGCGTGTTCACGCCTCCATAAAGGCGTTTTCGATCACGCTGACGGCACCGCGCCGGTCAACCAGCGCAAGATCAAAGCGCATATCGGTCAATTGGCCCAGCGGTTCACCCGCCAGAAACTCCGCCGCACTTGCGCACAGCCGGTCCATCTGTCGCCGGCCAAGGCGGAGTGCTGCCTGCGCGAAACTGGCGCTTTTCTTGACCTCGACGAAAACCACCGTGTCCCCATCACGCATCACCAGATCGATTTCGCCGGACTTGCCGCGCCACCGCCGGGCCGCAACTTGATGGGCGCGCGCGGCATAGTTGCGCGCGACGATATCTTCGGCAGCAAGACCCGCGTGATAGCTGACCAGACCTGTCATGCCCCGTCCCCCAGCCCCAAGGCAATCCGGTAGACCTGCCGCCGTGGCAGGCCCAGCGCACCCGCCACGACCGTGGCTGCATCTTTCACACGCATGGTTTTCATCGCTTCTTTCAATGCCTCTGTCACATCGCCATCAGCCACATCCGTGGCCCCGGCCCGCCCAACCAGCACGACCAATTCACCCTTAATGTTGCGGTCAGCATAGTAGTTTGCCACCTCGTCCAGCGTACCGCGTGTGGTTTCCTCGAATCGTTTGGTCAGTTCGCGGCACACCACCGCCTGCCGTTCACCGCCCAATGTATCGCGCAAACTTGCTAACATTTCCCCAACGCGTTTGGGGCTTTCATAAAATACCAGCGTAAACGGCACATCGCGCAGTGCGGCGATATCGGTTTCGCGTTGCTGGCGCGCGGCGGGCAGGAACCCGATAAAGGCGAACCTGTCGGTGGGCAGCCCCGACACCGTCAGCGCCGCCAGCACCGCCGAAGCACCCGGTGCCGTCGTCACAGGCACCCCGGCCGCAATCGCGGCGCGCCCCAGCTCGTATCCCGGATCGGCGACCAGCGGTGTGCCAGCTTCAGAGACATAGGCCAGGGATTTACCCGCAGCCATATCCGCGACCAGCCGGTCAACCGCGCCTTCGCCGCTATGATCGTGAAAGGCCACAACCTTGCGCCCGTTCAGCGGCACACCGTGGATTTCCATCAACTTGCGTGCGGTGCGGGTATCCTCGGCGGCGATCAGATCGGCAGAGGCCAGGATATCCAGCGCGCGCAGCGTGATATCGCGCGCCGACCCGATCGGGGTCGCGACGAAATAAAGACCGGCAGAGAGTGGCTTGGTCAGATGATTCATGGCTGGACCCTTGTCGCCCCTGCTTTATGATGCGTTACGAACACCGCACGGAATGCGCGGTCAGTGGACCTGCCAGCTTGTCCAACAATCAGAAGGAATAACACCATGTTCGCCGCTTTTCGTCAGGGCTGCAAGCCGGTCACACGTCTTTTTGCCTTTTTGTCGCTGGCATGGCTGGCGGCCTGTGATGCGCCGTTGCAGACCGGTGCCAATCTCGGCCCGACGGTCAGTTCCGGGCGCGCCGTGCAGGTTGCGCTGCTGGTGCCCGGCGGATCGGACGAGGGCAGCGATGCTTTCCTTGCGCAGAATTTCGAAAACGCGGCGCGTATGGCGATTGCCGATCTGAACGGGCCGCTGATCGACCTGCGGGTCTATAATACCGCGTCCGATGCCGCGCAGGCGGCTGTTGTCGCGCGGATGGCGGTGGATGACGGCGCCCAGATAATCCTGGGGCCATTGTTCGGCGAGGCCGCCAATGCCGCGGGCGTGGCTGTGGCCAACAGCAATGTCAACGTGCTGGCCTTTTCCAACAACACCAGCATCGCGGGCGGCAATGTCTTTATTCTGGGGCAGACTTTTGACGATACCGCGCGCAGGCTGGTCCAATATGCAAGCGGGCAAGGCGTGGACCGGTTCATGATCGCGCATGGTCAGGACATCGGCGGCGAGATGGGCCGCGATGCCATCGCCACTGCCGTGCGCCAGAACGGATCGCAAGTCGTGGCGGCCGAGGGCTATCCGCTGTCGCAGGCCGCGATCTTTGCCGCGACGCGCCAGCTGGTCGACACGGCGCAGGCGACGGGCGCGCAGGCGATCTTTACCACCGCGGGGGCCAATGCCGATCTGCCGATCATCGCCACCGGCCTGCCAGAGGCCGGGCTTGACCCCACCCAGACCCGCCTGATCGGGCTGACCCGCTGGGATGCCGTGCCGCAGCTTTTGGCGCTGCCCGGTGTGCAGGGCGGTCTGTTCGCCATGCCCGACCAAGGCCCTGCGACCCTGTTTCAGGACCGCTATGCCGCAACCTATGGATCGCAGCCACATCCGCTGGCGGGGCTGGCCTATGACGGGATCGCCGCTGTGGGGGCACTGATCGCCACGGGCGACGGCGCGCTGACACGCAGTGCCCTGACCACGCCAGAGGGCTTTCGCGGCACATCAGGGGTTTTCCGTCTGCTGCCCAACGGGCAAAACGAACGCGGGCTGGCCGTTGCCACCATCCAACAAAATCAGGTCATGATCCTTGAACAAGCCCCTAGAAACTTTGGCACAGCCGGGTTCTGAACCCGTCCGCACCCGCCATGTCGAAGCACCGGACGGGTTGATCTGTCCGGCCGCTGTCATTTTTGACACGGCCGCCGTATCCGCACGGATCGCCGCCGAAACCGCCGGTGTCGCATCGGAAAAGGAGGTGCGCGCCATCGCGGTGCGCATCCTGACCGAGGCCCGTCAGGCGGGCCTTGCCGAAATCAGCACGGCCTTTGCGATGCAGCCTTTTGCATCGCGCCCGACGACGCGCGCCTATTGCTGGCTGACCGACCAGATCGTGACCATCGTGCTGGATGTGGCGACCCAACGCCTGCATCCGGCCCCGAACCCGACCGAGGCGGAAAAGCTGGCGCTGATCGCGGTCGGCGGCTACGGGCGCGGCGAAATGGCCCCCCATTCCGATGTCGATCTGCTGTTTCTGACGCCCTACAAGATCACCCCCTGGGCCGAAAGCGTGATCGAATCCATGCTGTACATGCTGTGGGACCTGAAACTGAAAATCGGTCACGCCAGCCGGACCATCAAGGATTGCCTGCGCCTTGCGCGCGAGGATTACACGATCCGCACCGCCTTGGTCGAATACCGCTATCTGGCGGGCGATGCGGCGCTGGCGAAATCCTTGGGTCAGCGGCTGTGGCAGGATCTTTTCCGCAATACCGCCAGCGATTTCATCGAGGCGAAACTGGCCGAACGCGCCGAACGGCACCGTAAACAGGGTGGCCAGCGCTATATGGTCGAACCCAATGTGAAAGAGGGCAAGGGCGGGCTGCGCGACCTGCAATCCATGTTCTGGATGAGCAAATACGTCAATGGCGTCAAACATGCAGCCGAGCTTGTGGGGCTGCGGGTCTTTACCCAAGACGAATTCGAAGCTTTCGTGAAGGCCGAGGATTTTCTTTGGGCCGTGCGCTGCCATCTGCACCTGATCGCGGGGCGCGCGGTGGACCAGCTGACCTTTGACATGCAGGTCGAGGTGGCATCCGCCATGGGTTACACCGATCACGGCGGCAGGCGGGCGGTCGAACATTTCATGCAGGCCTATTTCCGCGAGGCCACCCGCGTCGGCGAATTGACCCGCATCTTCCTGACCGCGCTCGAGGCGACCCATACCAAGCCCGAACCGATGCTGGTGCGGTTTCTGACCCGTCGCAAGGCGGCAAAGCCCCCCTATGCAATCAAACAGAACCGGCTGACCGTCGCTGACGAACCTGCGTTCTTTTCCGACAAGCTGAACATGCTGCGCATCTTCGAAGAAGCCCTGCGCACCGGCACCCTGCTGCATCCCGACGCCATGCGCCTGATCGCATCACATCTGCATCTGGTCGATGACGCCATGCGCCAAGACCGCGAGGCAAGCCGGATTTTCCTTGATATCCTGCTCAAGCACGGCAACCCCGAACGGGGCCTGCGGCGGATGAACGAACTGGGGATGCTGGGGGCCTTCATCCCCGAATTCGCGCCGATCGTGGCGATGATGCAATTCAACATGTATCACCATTACACCGTCGATGAACACACGATCCAATGCATCAGCAACCTTGCCCAGATCGAACGCGGCGAATTGATCGAGGAATTGCCGGTGGTGTCCGGCATTCTCAACCACGGGATCAGCCGCAAGGTGCTCTATGTGGCGCTGTTGCTGCATGACATCGGCAAGGGCCGCCCCGAGGATCACGCCATCCTTGGCGCCCAGATCGCGCGCAAACTTTGCCCGCGTCTGGGGCTGAACAAGAAAGAAAGCGACACTGTCGAATGGCTGATCCGCTATCATCTGCTGATGTCGGATGTGGCGCAAAAACGCGATATCGCCGAACCACGCACGGTGCGCGGCTTTGCCAATGCGGTCAAATCGGTGGAACGGCTGGATTTGCTGACGGTGCTGACGGTCTGCGACATCCGCGGCGTCGGCCCCGGCACCTGGAACAACTGGAAAGCGGTGCTGATCCGCAACCTTTACAAGGCCACGCGCGCCGCGCTGGAAACCGGGCTAGAGGATCTCAACCGCGAAAGCCGCGAGGCCGAGGCCAAACGCGCCCTGCGCGCCGCGCTGTCGGATTGGGACGCCAAGGCGCTGAAAACCGAAGTTGGCCGCCATTACGGCCCCTATTGGCAGGGCCTGCCCAATGCCGCGCAGGTGATCTTTGCCAATTTGCTGCGCGACATCGACGACGATCAGGTCTGCATCGACCTGATGCTGGACGCCGACCGCGACGCGACCCGCGCCTGTTTTGCCATGGTGGACCACCCGGGCCTGTTCAGCCGGATGACCGGCGCGCTGGCACTGGTGGGGGCCAATATCGTGGATGCGCGCACCTATACGTCCAAGGACGGCTATGCCACGGCCGTGTTCTGGGTGCAGGACGGCGACGGCAATCCTTACGAGGAAAGCCGCCTGCAACGCCTGCGCCAGATGATCGTGCGCACCCTGCGCGGCGAAGTGGTGGCGCGCGAGGCGCTCAAAGACAAGGACAAGATCAAGAAACGCGAACGCGCCTTCCGCGTCGATACCAAGATCACCTTTGATAACGACGGGTCCGAAATCTATACGATCATCGAGGTGGACACCCGCGACCGCCCTGGCCTTTTGTATGATCTGACGCGCACCTTGGCCAATGCGCATGTCTATATCGCCTCTGCCGTCATCGCCACCTATGGCGAACAGGTGGTCGATACCTTCTACGTCAAGGATATGGTCGGGCTGAAATATTATTCCGAGGCCAAGCGCCACAGCCTTGAGCGCAAATTGCGCGAGGCCATCGCGCAAGGCGCGCAGCGGGCCATATCGTGAGCTTTGCGCGGCGGGCAAGGCCATGAAACAGGTGCGCCTGATGGCGGGCTTTTTCACGGTGGGGCTCTGGACGCTGCTCAGCCGTGTGGCGGGGTTCGTGCGCGACATCTTCATCGCGGCCTATCTGGGCACGGGGCCGGTGGCCGAGGCGTTTCTGGTCGCTTTCTCGCTGCCCAACCTGTTCCGCCGGTTCTTTGCCGAAGGGGCGTTCAACATGGCCTTCGTGCCGATGTTCGCCAAAAAGCTCGAGGCCGACGACGGCGCACATCAATTCGCGCAGGATGCTTACCTTGCGATGTGGGTGATCCTGTCGGTTTTCACCGTGATCGGGATCGTGGCGATGCCCGCGCTGGTCACGGCGATGGCCAGCGGGTTCATCGGCGACGAACGGTTTGATCTGGCCATCTATTACGGACGGATCGCCTTTCCCTATATCCTGTTCATCTCGCTGACAGCCCTTTTGTCGGGCGTGCTGAATGCGACAGGCCGGTTCACCGCCGCCGCCGCCGCACCGGTGATCCTGAATGCAGGCTTTGTCGTGGCCTTGCTGATCGGGGCGGCCACCAGCACAGGCCCCGCGATCGACACCCCTGAACGGATGGGCCTGTGGCTCGCCTATGCGGTGCCATTGGCGGGGATCGGGCAATTGGCGATGGTCTGGTGGGCGGCAAAACGGGCGGGCTTTGCGCTGCAGATCGGCAAACCCCGCTGGACACCGGCGCTCAAACGGCTGGCGATTATCGCCGCCCCCGCAGCATTGGCTGGCGGCGTTGTGCAGATCAACCTGCTGGTGGGCCGTCAGGTGGCCAGCTATTTCGACGGCGCTGTCGCGTGGCTGTCCTATGCCGACCGGCTCTATCAACTGCCCTTGGGGGTCGTCGGCATCGCCATCGGCGTGGTGCTGCTGCCCGACCTGTCGCGCCGCCTGCGCGCCAATGACATGGCCGGCGGCAAGGATGCGTTCAACCGCGCCTGCGAAGTCTCGCTCGCCCTGACGATCCCGGCCGCCGTGGCGCTGATGGTCATCGCCCTGCCTTTGGTCGGCGTGTTGTTCGAACGGGGTGCGTTCGACGCCGCCGACACCAATGCCACGGCGCTGGCCGTCGCGGTCTACGGCCTCGGCCTCCCCGCCTTCGTGATGCAAAAGACGCTGCAGCCTTTGTTCTTCGCACGCGAAGACACCAAACGGCCGTTCTATTACGCCCTTGTCGCGCTGGTGCTGAATGCCGCCCTTGCCGTGGGTCTGTCGCCGCTGATCGGCTTTATCGCCGCCGCTTGGGGCACGAGCCTGACAGCATGGGCGATGGTCTGGCTTCTGTGGCGCGGCAGCCGCGACATGGGGGATGCGGCCGATTTCGACGCAAGGTTCAAATCGCGCCTGCCGCGGATCATCGCGGCTGCGGCTGTGATGGGGCTGGTGCTGGCCGCACTCGCCGCCGTGATGGCACCGTTCTTCGACATCCCGACATGGCGCTATCTGGCGCTGCTGGTGCTGATCACGGCAGGCATCGTAACATATTTCGGCACGGGACAGGTGATCGGCGCATTCAAACTCGCCGAGTTCCGGCGCGCGATGAAACGCTGATCGCAATCATCTTCCGAGCCCAAATATCCCCGCCGGAGGCATAAAAGTCCTTTACGACCTCTGCCGCATCCGCGCCAGCAGCATGGTCCAGCCACCGGGTGCCAATGGCACCGCCAGCACGAATCCCGCGACAAAGCCCGACAGTTCCGCGATCCATGACTGGCCCGCGCCAAAGATCAGCCCGAACCCCAGTTGCAGCGCCAGCAAAAACCCGATCAGCCGGAACGCCAGCAACTGGTTTTCCCCCGCCTGCCCCAGCCGCAGCCAAAGCACATAGGTATAGGCCCCGATCAGGCCGTAAACGGGGGTAAAACCACCCAGCAGGGGCGCATTGCCATCAACCAGCAGGCCATAAGCGACAGCCCCGATGATCGCGCAGGCCAGATAGATCACCAGCACCTTCAACCCGCCAAAAAAGTCCGACGTGAACTTGCCCAGGGCCAGTGTCAGCGCGGCGCAGAACGCCGTCTGCATGATTTCGCCATTGACGAAAGGATAGGTCACAAAGCGCATCAGCATATCAACCGACCAATCGCCGTGCACCAGCACGCGGTCCAGCACGGCGGGCGAAAAGCCGAACCGGCCCACCGCCTCCATCCGCCAGCCAAGGCCACGCGGCCCGCCGATCAGCCCCGCATTGGCCAGCTGGAACGCGGCCTCAGCGCCAATGATGAGCAGCGCAAGGCCGATCACGACAGGTGAAAGGTCATTGATCGGCTTCTCGGACATGTTGTCGGACATCGGGAACCTTCGGGCAGTTGAAGTTGACGGGCCTGTCTGGCATGGGTATGCGACGCTTGCCCTGAAATCCAGCCCGGACGTTGCCCCATGACCCAGCCAACCTTTACCCCGCGCGTCTTTTCGGGGATCAAACCTTCGGGCGGCCTGCAACTGGGCAATTATCTGGGCGCGATCAAACGGTTCGTCGGCATGCAGGGCACGATGGAAACCATCTATTGCGTCGTCGATCTGCATGCGATCACCGTCTGGCAGGACCCCAAGGATCTGGCCAATGGCACGCGCGAGGTTGCGGCGGGCTATCTGGCGGCTGGCCTCGACCCTGCGAAATCCATCCTGTTCAACCAAAGCCGTGTTGCGGCCCATGCCGAATTGGGCTGGATCTTCAACTGTGTGGCGCGCGTCGGCTGGATGAACCGGATGACCCAGTTCAAGGACAAGGCGGGGTCGAACGCGGAAAAGGTCTCGCTCGGGCTTTATGCCTATCCGTCGCTGATGGCGGCGGACATCCTGCTTTATCATGCGACCCATGTGCCAGTGGGCGAGGACCAGAAACAGCATGTCGAACTGACCCGCGATATCGCGGCCAAGTTCAACCACGATTACGGCGTCGATTTCTTTCCGCTGACCGAACCGGTGATCGACGGGCCAGCCACCCGCGTGATGAACCTGCGCGACGGGACCAAGAAAATGTCCAAATCCGGCGACAGCGATATGGAACGGATCAACATGCTCGACGATGCCGACACGATCGCCAAAAAGTTCAAAAAGGCCAAGACTGACCCCGAACCGTTGCCCGAAACGATTGAAGGGCTGAAAACCCGCCCCGAGGCGCGCAATCTGGTGGATATCTATGCCGCCCTTGACGACACCACGCCAGAGGCGGTGATCGCGCAATACCCCGGTGCGGGCTGGGGCACGTTCAAGCCCGCGCTGGCCGATCTGGCGGTGGCGAAGCTGGCCCCCATTTCGCAGGATATGGCACGGTTCATGGCCGATCCCGCCGAGATTGACCGCATTCTGGCGCAAGGGGCCGACAAGGCGCGCGCCATCGCGCAACCCGTGCTGCAGCGGACCTATGATATCGTGGGCCTGCTGCGCGGCTGATCTGCAAAGGCGCACAGTTTCTCTGTTTTCCTGCCCGATGACGGCGGGGCGGATCATGCCTATCCTGACAGCATAGCTGAAAGGATCACCCCCATGTCTGCCCCTGCCACCACCCGTATCGGCCATGTCCATCTGCGTGTGTCCAATCTTGACCGCGCGATTGCCTTTTATGGCGATATTCTGGGCTTTCACGTCACACAGAGGTTCGGGACAGGTGCAGCCTTTCTCGCCGCAGGCGATTATCACCACCATATCGGGCTGAACACCTGGGACAGCCTTGGCGCGACGCCACCGCCTGCCGGACATACAGGCCTTTACCACACCGCATTCCTGTTTCCCGATCGCGCGGCGCTGGGTGCGGTCGTGGCACGGGTGCTGGCGGCGGGTCTTCCGCTGGACGGTGCGGCCGACCACGGCGTCAGCGAGGCTGTCTATCTGCGTGACCCCGACAATAACGGGGTCGAGCTTTATACCGACAAACCGCAGGCGGAGTGGCCCCGCGACGCCAACGGCGCCTTGCGGATGAGCAACAACAGGCTCGACGTGCAGGCGCTGGTCGATTTCGCGCATAAGATGTCACAAAACTGAATCCGGCAGGTGGGAGGCTGAAACGGCGCTGCATGGATTCGCTCTGCTCCGCCCCGGCTAGGTGTCGCCTCCCCCAGTGACACCATGGTCTCGCAGGCACCCGGTGTTCCCCGGCACCGGGTGCCAATGCGGCCCACCCGTTGCCAGCGCCATGTTCCTGCTGCACTATGCCCCGAACAGGAGTATGAACATGCGCAAGTTTCTGGTGGTGCTGGACGACAGCCGCGAATGTCTGAACGCGATGCGGTTCGCTGCGATGCGTGCGGCACGGTCTGGCGGTGGTGTGACGATCTTGTCGGTGATCCCGCCCGACGAATTCAACCACTGGATCGGCGTCGGTGAAATCATGCGTGCCGAGGCCCGCGAACGGATCGAAGTCCATTACGAGGTTTTTGCCAAATGGATGCGCGACAAGCAGAATATCCATCCCGAACTGATCATCCGCGAAGGCGAACCGCTGGATGAAATCATCGCGCAGATCACCGAAGACCCCGAAATCGGCGTTCTGGTGCTGGGCGCTGGCACCGATACCAAAGGCCCCGGCCCGCTGGTCACCCAGCTCAGCCGTCAGGCTGGCAGCCTACCGGTGCCGATCACCATCGTGCCGGGGGATCTGTCAAAAGAACGGCTCGAATCGATTACCTGATACCGGCGCAGTTTAGAATCGTTCCAAATCCTTGACAGATCGCGCGCGCATGCGCATATTCAAAGCCTGAAACAGAAGGTCCGCATCATGTTCATCCAGACCGAATCGACCCCGAACCCCGCAACGCTGAAATTCCTGCCCGGACAAAACGTGCTGGAGGTTGGCACCGCCGATTTCCCCAATGCCGAGGCCGCGCAGCATTCGCCGCTGGCGCAGCGCATCTTTGCCGCTGGTGGCGTGGCGGGCGTGTTCTTTGGTATTGATTTCGTCACCGTGACCAAGGCCGATGGCGCCGAATGGGACCATATCAAGCCCGGTATTCTGGGCGCGATCATGGAACATTACCAATCGGGCCAGTCGGTGATGGCCGCCGACCACAAACCCGTCAGCGGACATGCCGACCACAGCGGCGAGGATGGCGATATCGTCACCCAGATCAAGGAATTGCTGGACACCCGCGTGCGCCCTGCCGTGGCGCAGGACGGCGGCGACATCACATTCCACGGCTTTGACCGCGGGATTGTTTATCTGCATATGCAGGGTGCCTGTGCCGGTTGCCCGTCATCCACACTGACGCTGAAAATGGGCATCGAAAACCTGCTGCGCCACTATATCCCCGAGGTGATCGAAGTCCGGCCTGTCGCGGCCTGAGCGGACGCGCATCAATCATGCCGCCTGACACCAGACTGATCGCATTCGACACATCGGCGGCGCATTGCGCCGCCGCTTTGCTGTTGGGCGGCCGGATCATCACCCGCATCGACGACATGGCCAAAGGGCAGGCCGAACATCTGATGCCGATGCTGCAAGAGATGCTGACGGCCGAAGGTCTGACATGGCGCGATCTGGACGGGATCGGTGTGGGTACGGGGCCGGGCAATTTCACCGGCATCCGCATTTCGGTCAGTGCCGCGCGTGGTCTGGCCTTGGGACTGGGCAAGCCTGCGGTCGGGGTGTCGGTGTTCGAAACGACACGGCGGCTGTCCAATCACGCACAGGTTGCGGTGCCTGCCCCGCGCGACCAAGCCTATCTGATGGATTTCGACACGATGGCCAAGGCGGTCATTGTACCGTTCGGCGCTGTGGGCGCTGCCGCGCTTTCGACCGACCACAGCCCTGCGGCGCATGTGGGCTGCATGGCGCAGATCGCGGCAGGCCGGATCGGCGGGGATCATCCCCGCCCTACCCCGCTTTATGTGCGCGCTGCCGATGCCGCACCCGCGCGGGACGCTGCCCCCGTGATCCTGCCATGACGCCAGAGGCATTGGCCCGCATCCATGCACAGGCGTTTTCCAGCACGCGCGCATGGTCGGCGGCGGAATTCCGCAGCCTGCTGGACCAGCCCGGCATGGTATTGACAGGCGACGACCGCGCCTTTGCCCTGCTGCGCGTGACGCTGGACGAGGCCGAGGTGCTGACCGTCGCCACCGCCCCCGAACATCGCCGCAAGGGGCTGGCGCGCGCGGTGCTGGCGCAGGCGGAAACGGCGGTACAGACGCTGGGTGCCGCCGTGATCTTTCTTGAGGTGGCCGAGGATAATGACGCCGCCCGCGCGCTATATGCGCAGGCAGGCTATGCCCAGATCGGGCGGCGGCCCGGTTATTATCTGCCCAAAGATGCAGCACCTGTCGCGGCGCTGGTGCTGCGCAAGGCAGTTGTCGCAAAGTAACGCGGCGTCAGGTGCATGACCGGCGATCAATCCTCTGACAGATGCCCGATTTGGCGCAAAAACCTGTTGATCTTCGTCAGCCGCCGATGCCTTATCTTGCGATGGCCCGACAATGGTCGGCTAAGCAATCAACCGAAGGCGCAGGCGAACAGCCGGCAAGACTTCGAAAAACGACTTGGGAGACGACGATGACCGTTATGCATAAACTTCTTGGTGCATCCGCAGCACTGGCTCTGAGCGCAGGTGCCGCTGCCGCCGATCCAGCCATCCTGTTCGATCTGGGTGGCAAGTTCGACAAATCCTTTAACGAAAGCGCCTATAACGGGGCAGAGCGTTGGGCGACGGAAACCGGCGGCAGCTATGCCGAGGTCGAAATCCAGTCCGATGCACAGCGTGAACAGGCGATCCGCCGTTTCGCTGAATCCGGTGCCAACCCGATTGTGATGGCGGGCTTTTCATGGGCCACGCCGCTGGAAAAAGTGGCTGCCGACTATCCCGACACCAGCTTTACCATCATCGACATGGTCGTTGACGCGCCCAACGTGCGGTCGGTCGTGTTCAACGAACATGAAGGGTCCTATCTGGTCGGCATGATGGCTGCGATGGCCTCTGAAACCGGCACTGTGTCCTTTGTCGGTGGCATGGACATCCCGCTGATCCGCAAATTCGCCTGCGGCTATGCCCAGGGCGTTCTGGCCGTGAACCCCGATGCAACCGTGATCGCCAACATGACCGGCACCACACCTGCGGCGTGGAACGATCCGGTGAAAGGGTCCGAACTGACGCTGGCGCAGATCAGCCAAGGGTCCGACGTGGTCTTTGCCGCTGCCGGTGGCACCGGTGTCGGTGTGTTGCAGACCGCCGCCGACAGCAACATCCTGTCGATCGGCGTCGATGCCAACCAGAACTATCTGCACCCCGGTCAGGTTCTGACCTCGATGCTCAAGCGCGTGGATAATGCAGTTTATGACGCATTCACCCAAGGCGAGGCACTGGAAACAGGGTTCAACGTCATGGGCGTGGCGAACGAAGGCGTCGGTTATGCGCTGGATGAATTCAACGCCGATCTGGTGACCGCCGACATGCAAGCCGCCGTCGATGCCGCCGCTGCCGATATCGCGGCAGGCACGCTGGCTGTGCATGATTATTCCTCCGACGAAAGCTGCCCTGCCCTGACGTTCTAAGACGTCCGACAGGCCATAAAAGCGGGGCCGCGCTGATATCCATCCGCGCGGCCCTTTGTACAAGGACAAGTGCCGCATGACCGCCCCAGCCCCCGCCATCGAACTCAAAGGTATTTCCAAGGCATTCGGCCCGGTGCAGGCCAACAAGGATATTTCCATCCGCGTCATGCCCGGCACGATCCACGGGATCATCGGTGAAAACGGCGCTGGCAAATCGACCCTGATGTCGATCCTGTACGGGTTCTACAAGGCCGACAAAGGCGAGATTTTTATCGCGGGCAAAAAGGCCAATATCACCGACAGCCAAGCCGCCATCGCCGCAGGGATCGGCATGGTGTTCCAGCATTTCAAACTGGTGGAAAATTTCACCGTGCTGGAAAATGTCATTCTTGGGGCCGAGGACAGTGGCCTCTTGCGCCCGTCCCTTGCGCGCGCGCGGCGCGAGTTACAGGCACTGGCGGAAGAATACGAACTCAACGTCGATCCAGATGCGGTGATCGAGGATGTGGGCGTCGGCATGCAGCAGCGTGTCGAGATCCTCAAGGCGCTCTACCGGCGGGCGGATATCCTGATCCTCGACGAACCGACCGGCGTGCTGACCCCCGCCGAGGCGGATCATTTGTTCCGCATCCTTGAAAACCTGCGCCGTGAAGGCAAGACGATCATCCTGATCACCCATAAGCTGCGCGAAATCATGGATATCACCGATACCGTCAGCGTCATGCGCCGGGGCGAGATGACAGCGACCGTCAAGACCGCCGAGACCAGCCCCGCCCAGCTGGCCGAACTGATGGTTGGCCGCAAGGTGCTGTTGCGCGTGGACAAGACACCGCCCGTGATCGGCCGCAAGATACTGGAAGTCCGCGATCTGAACGTCACCGACGACAAGGGCGTCCACCGCGTCAAAGGCGTCAGTTTCGACGTCCATGCAGGCGAGATATTGGGCATCGCGGGTGTGGCGGGCAACGGTCAGTCCGAATTGCTCGAGGTGCTGGGCGGCTATGAACGCGCCACCGGCAGCCTGCGGATGAACGGCGCGGATATCGACCTGACCGGCGCACATTCCGACGGGCAAAGCAGGCGCGCACATGGCATCGCCCATGTCCCCGAGGACCGCCAGCGCGAAGGTCTGATCATGGATTTTCAGGCTTGGGAAAACACCGCCTTTGGCTATCACCATGACGCGCGCTATCAACGCTCACGCCTGTTCATGGACAATCAGGCGATCCTGCGCGACACCGCCGAGAAAATGGCCCGTTTCGACGTGCGCCCGCCCGACCCCAGACTGGCCGCGAAAAGCTTTTCCGGCGGCAACCAGCAAAAAATCGTGCTGGCCCGCGAGATTGAACGTAACCCTGACCTGTTGCTGATCGGCCAGCCGACACGCGGCGTCGATATCGGCGCGATCGAATTTATCCACCAGCAGATTGTTGCGCTGCGCGATCAGGGCAAGGCCATCTTGCTGGTTTCGGTCGAGCTGGAGGAGATTTTATCGCTGTCCGACCGGATCGCCGTTATGTTCGACGGCAAAATCATGGGCGAGCGGATGCCACAGGACACAGATGAAAAAGAACTGGGTCTGCTGATGGCAGGCATGACGACCGCGCCTGCGGGTGATCCGTTTCAGGCGGTCGCGGAAAACCTTGCCTATGCAGGCGGCGACGCCGGAAAAGGGGCCTGAGCATGGATGTGATGCCAAAATGGGCCGATGTGATCCTGATTCCGCTGATCTCGATCCTGCTGGCGGCGGTGCTGTCGGCGCTGGTGATCCTTGCCATCGGTGAAAGCCCGTGGGCCGCGCTCAAGCTGATGGTCGCTGGCGCGCTGGGGTCCACGTATGGTTGGGGCTATACGCTATATTACGCCACCAATTTCATCTTTACCGGTCTTGCGGTGTCCGTCGCCTTTCACGCGCGGCTGTTCAACATCGGCGGCGAAGGTCAGGCCGTGCTGGGCGGTTTGGGGGTGGCGCTGGCCTGTCTCTATATCCCGTGGCCGCATTGGTCGCTGGCCCTGATCGGGGCTGGCCTGATGGCGGCGGCGTTCGGTGCGGCTTGGGCCGCGATCCCCGCATTTTTGCAGGCCAAGCGCGGCAGCCATATTGTCATCACCACGATCATGTTCAACTTTATCGCGGCTGCCTTGCTGAATTACCTGCTGATCGGCGCTCTCAAGGTGCCAGGGTCGATGGAACCGGCGACCGCGACCTTTCCGCCCGCGACGCATCTGCCGTCGTTTCAGGATATGTTCAATTTCGGCGACACGACCTTTTTCCGGGGCGCACCGGCCAATGTCACCTTTTTCGTGGCGGTCGCGGCCTGTGTCGCGATCTGGGCGCTGATCTGGCGCACGCGGCTGGGATATGAATTGCGGTCTTTCGGCCATTCGGAATCAGCCGCGAAATATGCGGGCATCAGCCCGACCAAGATCATCATGGTCACCATGCTGGTGTCCGGCGGTCTGGCCGGCATGATGGCGATCAACAACGTGCAGGGCGAGGCTGAACGGCTGGTCCTGAACGCCGTGGAAGGTGCGGGCTTTATCGGTATCGCCGTCGCGCTGATGGGGCGCAGCCATCCTTTCGGGGTATTGCTGGCGGCCCTGCTATTCGGCTTTCTGTATCAGGGCGGCGCAGAGCTTGCGCTCTGGACGTCGATCCCGCGTGAACTGATCATCGTCATACAGGCTTTGGTGATCCTGTTCACGGGCGCATTGGACAATATGGTGCGCATGCCGCTGGAGCGGCTTTTCCTGGCGATGAGGAGAGCAAAACAATGATCGCAGGCCCTTTCAAGATCGGTGTCGAAGATGACACCGGCGCTGACCTTGGCTTTGTGCTCAGCTGTCTGGCGCTTGGCATGATCACGATGGATGAATTGCACCGCTGGATAAACCATGTGATCGCCCAGACCCCGGGTGACGACGTGCCGCCGCATCTGGTGGCATTGCTGGCGGTCAAGAACCGCGCCAATGTGTTCCGCCCGAACGAGGCCGTGATGGCCCGCATCCCGCATGATCCGTTCATCACCGATGACCGTTTCGACGCGATGCTGGGGCTGCAATTCTTCATGCGCCGTGACAAACCGCAGGTGAACGACATCACCCAAGCGCAGGCCGAGGCTGCCCTGCGCCGCAACCCCGAGGTTGCCGACCGCTTTTTCGCGCTGTTCCCCTTCCTGACGGAGGCTGTTGCCTAAATGGATTTCGCCACCCTTCTGCAGATGCTGGACGCGACATTGCGTCTGGCGACACCGCTTTTGCTGGCCTGTCTGGCGGGCCTGTTTTCAGAGCGTGCCGGTATCTTTGATATCGGGCTGGAAGGCAAAATGCTGGCCGCCGCATTCATGTCGGCGGCGATTGCGGCTGTCACCGGCGATGTCTGGCTGGGGCTGCTGGCGGGGATCGGCGCGTCGCTGGTCCTGTCGGCGATCCACGGGGTGGCGTCGATCACCTTTCGCGGCAATCAGCTGATTTCGGGGGTGGCGATCAATTTTCTGGCCGCGGGGCTGACCGTCGTCGTCGCGCAAAGCTGGTTCCGCCAAGGCGGGCGCACCCCGCAATTGTCGGGTGACGGGCGGTTCAACCCGATCACCCTGCCCTTTGCGGAAACGCTACGCGATGTGCCGGTGATCGGGCCGATCTATTTCGAACTGATTTCGGGCCATACGATCCTTGTCTATGTGGCACTTGCGATGGTGCCACTGACATGGTGGATTTTGTATCGCACAAGGTTTGGCCTACGCCTGCGGGCGGTGGGTGAAAATCCCGCCGCAGTCGATACCGCCGGTGTGTCCGTCGTCGGGCTGCGCTTTGCCGCTGTCGGCATTTGCGGCGTACTGGTCGGGATCGCGGGGGCCTATCTGGCGACCGCGTTGCAGGCCGGTTTCGTCAAGGACATGAGCGCCGGGCGCGGCTATATCGCGCTGGCGGCGCTGATCTTTGCCAAATGGCGGCCATGGTATGCGCTTTATGCCTGCCTGCTGTTCGGCTTCCTGCAAGCCTTGTCGCTGCGCCCTGACATCATCACCGGTGTGATCGGTTTCCGTGTCAACGGCCAGTTCCTTGATGTGCTTCCTTATATTTTGACCGTGATCATCCTTGCCGGTTTTGTCGGCAAGGCGATCCCCCCACGCGCAGGCGGACAACCCTATGTCAAAGAACGCTGAAACCCTGAGCCAACAGATCAAGTCCGTCGCGGGCGATGCCCCCGTGCGGCTGGGCCTGATCCTTGGGTCCGGGCTTGGTCATATCGCGGATGCGGTGGACGGTGTGGCGATCCCTTACGATGATCTGCCGGGCTTTCCGCATGCGGGCGTGTCAGGGCATAATCCCAAGCTGGTGATCGGCGATCTGGAAGGCGTGCGTGTCGCGGTGTTCGGCGGACGTGCGCATTACTACGAACAAGGGCACGCCGATGTCATGCGCCTGCCATTGGAGGTGTTGCGCGCCTTGGGCGGGCAAGCCGTGATCGCCACCAATGCGGCAGGGTCAATGCGGGCGGATATGCCCACAGGGTCGATCATGTGCCTGAGCGACCACATCAATTTTTCCGGTCTGAACCCGCTGATCGGGGAACCCACCGATGCGCGGTTCGTTCCGATGAAAGACGCCTATGACCCCGCGATCCGCAGCGCGCTGCGCGCCGCCGCCGACAGCACCGGCACCCAGATGGCGGACGGGGTTTATGCGTGGTGTTCCGGCCCGTCGTTTGAAACCCCCGCCGAAATCCGCGCGATTGCGATGCTGGGGGCAGATGCCGTGGGTATGTCCACCGTGCCAGAGGTGATCCTTGCACGGTTTCTTGGCCTGAAAGCCGCCGCCATTTCAACCATCACCAATATGGCGGCAGGGCTAAGCGACGAGGCGATCAGCCACGAACATACCAAGGCGATGGCCCCCATCGGTGCGGCCAAGCTGGAAAAGGTGCTGCGCGCCTATCTGCGCGGGCTGGCATAGGTCCAGTTCCCGACCAGTATTGATGCCAAGTGGCGCAAATACAGCGAATGCCACCTTTCCTGCACGAGAGCGTTTGACACAGCGCGCCGAAACGTCTTTGGTGCGGCCAGCGGCACAAGCCCCCGGAACAGCCCATGTACATCTATCTTCCTATCGCCGAAGTTTCGGTGAACGCCGTCCTGTTACTCGGGTTGGGCGGTATCGTGGGCGTGTTATCGGGGATGTTCGGCGTCGGCGGCGGGTTTCTGATCACGCCTTTGCTGTTTTTCATTGGCATCCCGCCTGCAGTTGCCGTAGCGACCAGCACTAACCAGATCGTCGCCTCGTCGATTTCGGGCGTGCTGGCGCATTTCAAACGCAAGACCGTCGATCCTGTCATGGGCGGGGTGTTGCTGATCGGCGGGGTGATCGGGTCCGCGATCGGGATCGTGATCTTCAACACCCTGCGCGCGCTTGGTCAGGTCGATCTGCTGGTGCAGCTGTGCTATGTCGTCTTTCTGGGGGCCATCGGCGCGCTGATGTTCGTCGAAAGCCTGCGCGCGATCAGACGGTCCCGCGGACCCAGCGCCGTGCCGCAGCGGCGCAAGCATAACTGGGTCCATAACCTGCCTTTCAAGATGAAATTCCGGGTGTCGGGGCTCTATATCTCGGTCATCCCGCCCATCATGGTGGGGATATTGGTGGGGATACTGGCCGCCGTCATGGGGGTGGGTGGCGGCTTTATCATGGTGCCGGCAATGATCTATATCCTTGGCATGCCCACCAAGGTGGTGATCGGCACGTCGCTGTTGCAGATCATCTTTGTCGCGGGCTTTACCACGATGCTGCATGCAACCACCAACCAGACCGTCGATGTGTTGCTGGCACTTTTGCTGCTGATCGGCGGCGTAATCGGCGCGCAGGTCGGCACGCGGATCGGGGTCAAGATGAAGGCGGAACAATTGCGCATCCTACTGGCGATCATGGTGCTGGTGGTCTGCGGCAAGATCGCGCTGGACCTGCTGATCATGCCATCCGAACTTTATTCGCTCGGCGCAGGGGGACAGTCATGATCCGCCTGTTTGCCATTCTGATGCTGCTGGCCCTGCCTGCACGGGCCGAGCAAATCGTGCTGGGCCTGAGCCAGGACGAAGTCGCCATCACCGTCACCTTTGAAGGGTCCGAAATCATTGTCTTTGGCGCGGTCAGCCGCACGGCACCACCGCCACAGGACAGCGCGCTTGGCGTCATCATCACCATCGCAGGCCCAAGCGAGCCTGTCACCGTGCGGCGCAAGGCGCAGCAGATGGGTATCTGGGTCAACACCGACGCGGTGTTCGTCAATTCCGCGCCGTCGTTCTATGCGGTCGCCACCAGCGCCCCGATCACCGATATCCTGCGCGAAGTCGAAGACCTGCGCCACCGCATCACCATCCCCCGCGCAATCCGGTCGGCAGGGGCCGTGGTCGCCGACAGCGTTGCCTTTACCGAGGCGCTGATCCGCATCAGAACCGATCAGGACCTGTACCAGATGCGCCAAGGCGCTGTGACGCTGGATCAGGACACGCTGTTCCGCAGCGCGATTTCAATGCCTGCCAACCTGACCGAAGGCAATTACGACGTGCGCATCTACCTGACCCGCAATGGCACGGTGATCGACACCTACATGACCACGATTCCGGTCAACAAGGTCGGGCTGGAACGCTGGCTTTACAACCTCGCGCATGAACAGGCGTTCATCTATGGCCTGTTGTCACTGGCCATTGCGATTGGCGCGGGCTGGCTCGCCTCTGCGGTCTTTACAATGCTGCGGCGTTAACCCCGCCCGATATGCGGCATCTTGGAGGCCATCACCATCATGGTCTGCACATTCGCCTCTGGCGGCAATGACGCCATGTGGAACACCGCGCGCGCCACATCCTCCACCGCCATCGTCGGCAGGGGTGGCAGGCCGTCGGCGGCGCGCTTGACCTCCAGCCCCTGCACCAGTTCGGTGCGCGCATTGCCGATGTCGATCTGCCCGCAGGCGATATCGAACGCGCGGCCATCCAGCGTCAGCGTCTTGGTCAGGCCGGACACGCCGTGTTTGGTGGTCGTGTAACAGATCGACCCCTCGCGCGGGGTGTGCGCGGAAATCGATCCATTGTTGATGATCCGCCCGCCTTGCGGTGTCTGGTGGCGCATCTGGCGGAACGCGGCGCGCGCGCACAGAAACATGCCTGTCAGGTTCACATCCAGCACCGCGCGCCAGTCATCCAGCGCGATTTCGTCAATCGTGGTCTGGGGGCCGAACATGCCCGCATTGTTGAACAACACATCCAGATGACCGAAGGCGGCAAAGGCCGCATCGACGCCTGTCTCGTCCGTCACATCGCACGGCAAAGGCACCGCATTGGGATGCGCCATTTCGGCCAGCACCTCTGGCCTGCGCGCGATCAGGCCGACACGCCAGCCTTGATCCAGAAAATGCCACGCGGTGGCGCGCCCGATCCCGGCACTGGCCCCTGTGATGATGATGGTTTTCATGTTTCCTCCGCTTTCAACTCCAGGGTCGAGACCGGCACATCCAGATCATCGACCCCCAGTGCCAGTTCCGGCCGCGCCAGCCGGTTGCGCACGACCCAGCGCAATTGCGTTTCCGCCCGCGTGATCGCGACATAGGCAAGGCGTTTCCACAAAGGCTGGCCCGCCTCCATCCGGCCCATGCGGCTGGCCACCTCGATATCGGGGGCAAAGACCTGCACGGTATCCCATTGCGACCCTTGCGCCTTGTGGATGGTGACCGCCGCGCCATGCAGAAATGTCGCCCCCATCTTGGCCGCAAAGGGGATGAACGGCTCGGCATCGCCCTCAAGCTCGATCTTGACGATGCTGGCGGCGGAAATGCGCGGGTCTTCGGCACCAATCACATGCAGGCGCGAAAAACCGGGCTTCTTGCCCGCACCCAGATAGATCACCTGCGCGCCCTTGATCAACCCGCGCGCCTCGAGATCCAGCCGTTTCTTGCGGTGCTTGAGCGGCAATTCGATCCCGTCGCAGATCAGGGGCTCGCCCGGCAACAGCGCATCGGACGGCGCGTTGAACGCCGCGCGGAACGCATGGATCAGCTTGATCCGGGTGGCATTGCGCCAGACCAGACAGGGGGAACGGGCCATCAGATCGGCCTCGACCCGTTGGGCCATGACGACACGGTCGTCGCGGGCGGCAGCCTCGGCCACCATGCGCTCGAAAGTGTAGAAATCCAGCATCGGATCGGCCAAGGCATGGGCCAGATCAAGGATCGGGTTATCGGCATCCTGCCGGTGAATCCGGCTTAAGGTCAGAACACGGTCCTTGGGCAAGGTTTCAAACACCATGCCACCGCTGGATTGCACGGGCGGCAATTGTGCGGGATCCCCGAACAACAGCAGGGTCGGGAAAATCTCTTTGAGATCGGCAAACTGCTTGGCATCCAGCATCGAACTTTCGTCCACGAACCCGATATCCAGCGGCTCCTCGCGGCGTTTCCAGCCGGTGATGAAATCGCTGCCACGCAGCCCCGCCGCCGCCAGGGCCGCAGGCACCGACGTATTGATCTGATAAGACGCCCAGGCGCGGTCCAGCGCCACATCGGTCAGGCTTTCGATATCGGGGCGGTCACCTTGGCCTGCCAGCCATTCGGCGATCTTTTCATATTCGGGGTCATAGACGGGGGTATACAGAATACGGTGGATCGTCGTCGCCGGCACACCGCGGTTGCGCAGCACGCTCGCGGCCTTGTTGGTCGGCGCCAGAATAGCCAGTGTGCGGCGGTCCTTGCGCTTGCGGCCTTCCCAATCGCCGGAAATCACATCGACGCCCGCCTCGGCCAAGGCCTTGTACAATGCCGCAAGCAGCATCGTCTTGCCCGACCCCGCCTTGCCGATCACGGCCAGCACGGAAGATGTGTCGCTTTGCGGCGGTTGCAGCAGGCTGTCGTCCAGATCAACGCCCGCCTGGCGCAGGGCGGATGCAACATTGTCCCAAGCTTCGGCCTGGTCGTCGGAAAAGGTGATCACGGGGACATTCATGGCGCGACATTATCCGCGCCCGCCCCGCGTCACCACCGCCATCTGATCCACAGCACAGAAAAATTCCGCGCAGAGACCCTGCCATCGCTTTGTTTAAAATACTCCCGCGCGGAGCGCATCCTGCCCTTTGCGCGCCACCACCCGGTGGCGATGGCGCGCAAAAGGTGATCTCAGCGTCCCTCCCGTGACGCTTCGATCGTGTCGGCAAAGGTCCGCAGACCCATCACCGGTGCCTGCACCAGCACGGCCATATTGCCGGGCTTGTGTTCGTTGCGGCGCATCTTGGTATGGGCCAGCGGAATTTCCGACCAGGCAAAGCATTCCGACATGCAGGGGTCCAGACGGCGTTCGACCATCAGGTTGTTGGCGGCACTTGCCTGTTTGAGATGGGCGAAATGGCTGCCCTGCAACCGTTTCTGGTGCATCCACATATAACGGACGTCAAAAGTACAGTTGAACCCCGTGGTGCCTGCACATATCACGACCATGCCGCCTTTCTTGCAGACCAGCGACGACACGGGGAACGTGGCCTCGCCCGGATGTTCGAACACCATATCGACATTCTTGCCCTTGCCGGTGATGTCCCAGATTGCCTTGCCGAACCGGCGCGCCTCTTTCAGCCAGATATCGTATGCGGCGGTATTGACCGTCGGCAACTGGCCCCAGCAGGAAAAATCATTGCGATTGATGACCCCTTTGGCACCCAGCGACATCACGAAATCCCGCTTGCTTTCGTCGCTGATCACGCCGATTGCATTGGCCCCCGCCGTGTTGATCAGCTGGATCGCATAGGACCCCAGCCCCCCCGAGGCCCCCCAGACCAGCACGTTCTGCCCGGGTTTCAGGTCATGCGGTTCATGGCCGAACAACATGCGGTAAGCGGTGGCCAGCGTCAGCGTGTAACAGGCGCTTTCTTCCCACGTCAGGTGCTGCGGACGCGCCATCAATTGCTGCGACTGCACGCGAGTGAATTGCGCGAATGACCCGTCGGCGGTTTCATAGCCCCAGATCCGCTGGCTGGGCGAATACATCGGGTCGCCGCCGTTGCAATCCTCATCATCGCCATCGTCCTGATTGCAATGGACCACGACTTCGTCACCGACTTTCCAGCGCTTGACCTTGTCGCCCACGGCCCAGACGATGCCTGCCGCATCGGACCCAAGGATCGCATAAGGGGCCTTATGCACATCAAAGGTCGACACCGGCTGGCCCAGACAGGCCCAGACGCCGTTGTAATTCACCCCCGCCGCCATCACCAGAATGATCACTTCGTTGCTGTCCGGCTTGGGGCAATCGACGACCTCTAATTGCAGGGCGGTTTCGGGTTCGCCATGCCGTTCGCGGCGCAGCACCCAAGCATGCATCTGCGCTGGCAGATGGCCCAAGGGGGGCATTTCGCCCATGGCATACAGGTCTTTGCGTTCGGCGGCATAGGCCGCTTCGCCGGTGGTCAGATCAAGGGCCATGTCACTCTCCATCGCGATCATTCCGTTGCGCCGCAGTGCAGAATCACGCGGCCTTGGGGAATTGATACGAATCGTCACGCAAGATTGCAACACCACAGCGCATCATTTTGTAATTTTATGTCTGCCGCGATGCAGAAAAAGGCGCGGCATCGGCAGGTATGTCGAAATGATGTGCAATGGAATTGGCGTAATAGGTCAGGACCGGCCTGCCTAGCTCGGTCACGCGCCAAAGATCGCCGTCCCGCGCGATCAGGTGGCGCGCCTGCAAGCGGTCCAATGCCTCGGTGACAACATCTGCGGTCGCGCGGCGGGGGCGCGGAACCTGCCTTTGGGCCAGCATCGCCAGCGACCCGACGACATCCTGCATGATCTGCGCGGTGGTGACCGGCGCATCGGCCAGCAGATGGCGCGCGACCAGCGGCACACCGGGCACCGGCGTGACATCCGCGATGCGCTGCATCAGGGTTTGCGCCAGCGCCTGCGTCACGTCCCCCTGCGCGGTCACTGCAAAAGACGACAGTTCCAGCGGTTCACCAAAGCTGACCGAGGCGGTGCCGAAACCCTGAAACCGGCCTGTGATCCGCTGCCAGACATGCCGCCCCACCCGCCGCAGGACATGCACCAAAGGCGGGCGGAACCGGCGCGTGCCGGCCTTATGCGCCGCGATCAGGATCGTATCTTCCAGCACCCGGTCATAATTCAGCGCGACGGGGATAAAGATCACCTCGCGCCTTGCAGGGTCGAAATCCTCGATAATGTAATTCAACAATCCGGTACGCGGCGCGGCCAGCCTGCCATCCAGCGACAGGCCGCCTTCGGGGAATACCGCCTGGGTCACGCCCGCGCGCGTGGCCATCTGCACATAGCGCGCCAGCACCTTGCGATACAGCGCACCGCGCGAATTGCGCCGAATGAAATAAGCCCCCATCGACCGGATCACCGGCGACAGCGGCCAGACCCGCGCCCATTCGCCCACCGCATAAGACAGCGCGCCCGCATTGGCCGCCAGATAGGTGACCAGCATGTAATCCATGTTGCTGCGATGGTTGATGACGAAAACCACCGCCGCATCGGGGTCGATCTCGGCCATGCGCTTGCGGTCGAGGCGGCCCAGCTGAATCCGGTACAGCGATTTCGACAGCCAGCGCGCCAGCCTGATCCCGATGCTGAAATAGGCAGTCGCGGAAAACGACGGCACGATTTCGCGGGCATAGCTGCGGGCTGTTTCAAAGGCGACGTTTTCGGGGACATTATTGGCGCGGGCATGGTCCACGACGGCCTGCGTCACCTCTGGGTCATAGATCAGGCGCTGGATCATGTCATAGCGCAGCGCCAGCTTGAACGGCTCGATTGGGCGTTGCAGATTCTTGTTGACCCGCGCGATCACCCGTTCGGCGCGCTTGCGGAAGAACCAGCGCACCGACGGAAAAAGAAAATGCGACGCAAAGGTGACACCTGCGAACAAGATGATCAGAACAAAGGCCCATACCGGCATGGAGATGGTTTGCGTCATCCGCAGAAAATGACAGGGTTCCCCGCCAAGGTAAATCCCGCCATGCCGCAACGCAGCGAATTGACAGCGCCACAAAATGTCCGATAAATGTACCAAAGCGTAATTAAATTGCGCAAGATGAATCAGGAGACGCCCGATGTCGCAGATGCAAAAAGACCGCCCCTGGCTGTTCCGCACCTATGCGGGCCATTCTACCGCCGCGGCGTCCAACGCGCTCTATCGTGGTAATCTGGCCAAGGGGCAGACGGGCCTGTCAGTCGCCTTTGATCTGCCCACCCAGACCGGTTACGACAGCGACCACATTCTGGCCAAGGGCGAGGTCGGCAAGGTCGGCGTGCCGGTGGCGCATCTGGGCGATATGCGGATGCTGTTTGCCGATATCCCGCTGGACCAGATGAACACATCAATGACAATCAACGCGACCGCCCCGTGGCTGCTGGCGCTTTACATCGCCGTGGCCGAGGAACAAGGCGCCGATATCAGCGCGCTGCAAGGCACCGTGCAGAACGACATCATCAAGGAATATCTGTCGCGCGGCACCTATATCTGCCCGCCCAAACCCAGCCTGCGGATGATCACAGATATCGCGGCCTATACCCGCGAACATCTGCCAAAATGGAACCCGATGAACGTCTGTTCCTATCACCTGCAAGAGGCAGGCGCGACGCCCGAGGAAGAACTTGCCTTCGCGCTGGCCACCGCTACGGCCGTGCTGGACGACCTGCGCGGCAAGGTGGCTGCGGAACATTTCCCCGAAATGGTCGGGCGGATTTCGTTTTTCGTGAATGCCGGCATCCGGTTTGTGACCGAATTGTGCAAGATGCGCGCCTTTGTCGAATTATGGGACGAAATCTGCGCCACGCGTTACGGGGTCGAGGATGCCAAATACCGCCGGTTTCGGTATGGCGTGCAAGTAAACTCCCTAGGGTTGACTGAACAACAGCCTGAAAACAACGTCTATCGCATATTGCTGGAAACGCTGGCGGTGACCCTGTCGAAAAACGCCCGCGCCCGCGCCGTGCAATTGCCCGCGTGGAACGAAGCCCTGGGCCTTCCCCGCCCTTGGGACCAGCAATGGTCTTTGCGGATGCAGCAAATTCTGGCCTATGAAACCGACCTGCTGGAATTCGACGATCTGTTCGACGGCAATCCGGCCATTGACCGCAAGGTCGCGGAATTGAAAAATGGCGCGCGCGCCGAATTGGCCCAGATCGACGGCATGGGCGGGGCGGTCAAGGCCATCGGCTATATGAAATCGCGTCTGGTCGAAAGCAATGCTGCGCGAATCACCGGCATCGAAACCGGCAGCACCACTGTCGTCGGGGTCAACAAATGGCAGGCGGGTGAGCCTTCGCCACTGACGGCAGGCGACGACGCGATCATGGTCGCCGACCCCAAGGCCGAAGCCGACCAGCTGCGCCGTCTGGCCGCGTGGAAGGCCGCCCGCGACCCACAGCAGGTGCGCGCAGCCCTGACAGCCCTGCGTGCGGCAGCGAGCAGCGACACCAATATCATGATCCCGTCGATCGCCTGTGCGCGGGCGGGGGTCACGACCGGCGAATGGTCCGACGTGATCCGCGCCGTGTTCGGCCAGTACCGCGCGCCCACGGGGGTCAGCGCCAATCCATCCAACCGGACCGAAGGGCTGGACGACCTGCGCGAACAGGTCAATCAGGTCAGCACGGCGCTGGGGCGTAGATTGAAATTTATGATGGGAAAACCTGGACTTGACGGTCATTCGAACGGCGCCGAACAGATCGCTGCGCGCGCGCGCGATTGCGGAATGGACATCGCCTATGAAGGTATCCGCCTGACACCTGATGAAATCATCGCCTCGGCCCGCGCCAACGGGGCCGATGTCATCGGGCTGTCGATCCTGTCGGGGTCGCATGTGCCGCTGGTCCGCGACGTCATGGAGAAATTATACGCCGCAGGGTTGGGAGCTATACCTGTGGTTGCAGGCGGCATCATCCCCGACGAAGATGCAATTGCATTGCGCGCAATGGGCGTTGCAAAAGTCTATACGCCAAAAGATTTTCAACTGAACAAGATTATGGCAGACATCATCGCATTGGCAGACCCCCGCGCCACCGCAGCGGAATGACCATATCCTTTTGACTACACAAAAGTTGTTTTTATTTTCTTTCGATAGCAATACTGATATGCAGTGCCGATCAGACACCCAAATGGATTTGCATCGATGAACAAAGACCTTTCCTCCATGACGCGCAGCGAACTCGAAACGTTGAAGCGGCAAGTCGAAAAGGCCATGGTTGACGTGGAAGAAAAAGACAAGAAAGCCGCGCTCGCCGCCGCCGAAAAGGCCGCAGCGGACCATGGCTTTTCACTGGCAGAAATCACCGGCATGGCCCCGCGCAAAGGAAAGACCGGGTCGAAAACTTCGGCGCCTGCGAAATACCGCAACCCCGCCGACACCACCCAGACCTGGACCGGCAAAGGCCGCCAGCCTGCCTGGTTCAAGGACGCGCTGTCCAACGGCACCTCGCCTGAAGCGATGGAAATCTGACCAAAAACGCGGGAAAGGGTTTTGCCCTCTCCCGCTCGCCTGCGCGGCAGGCTAGCTTTCCTGCAATGACAGGAGAGACAGATGACAATACATATTGGTGCAGCAAAAGATGACATCGCCCCGACAGTGCTGATGCCGGGCGACCCGTACCGCGCGAAATGGGCGGCAGAGACGTTTCTGGACAATGCGCGCTGCATCAACCAGGTGCGCGGCATGCTGGGGTTTACCGGCACATGGCACGGTCATCCGGTCACGATCCAGGGGTCAGGCATGGGCATGCCCTCGCTGTCAATCTATGCCAATGAACTGATCCGCGACTATGATGCGCAAACCCTGATCAGGATCGGGTCCTGCGGCGGGATGCAGGATCATGTCGGCATCCGCGACGTGATCCTCGCCATGACAGCCACAACGCTGTCAACACCGTCGCGCGGGATCTTCAAGGATGTGAATTACGCACCCTGCGCTGATTTCGGGCTGCTGACAGCGGCGCATCGGGCCGCACTGGCCAAGGGCACGACCACCCATGTCGGCGGGATCTATTCATCTGATGTCTTCTACGACGAACGGCCCGACCTGAATGACCAGATGATGCGCCACGGCATCCTCGCCGTGGAAATGGAAGCGGCCGAGCTTTACATCCTTGCCGCACGCTACAAACGGCGCGCGCTGGCGGTTCTGACGGTCAGCGACCACCTGATCACGCATGACGCCATGCCTGCCGAAGACCGCGAACGCAGCTTCGGGGACATGGTGGAAATCGCCTTGAAAGCAGCCTTTGCCTAGCGGCCGTGCGATCTGTCATAGGCGTTGACCGCAGGCGGCACCCAGCCGTCCAGATCACCCGCCCGCGGCACCCGCCGTTCCATGACCAAAGGATAGCAGACGGCGGTATCGGATGAATGTTCGGCACTGCAATCGCCGCCCGGACAGGCGCTCAGCACCGCCAGCAGATCGATTTCCGCGAACAGATCGATATAATCCCCCGGGCGCACCGGGCTGGCCTTCATGAAATACTGGCCGGTGTCACGGGTGAAACCGGTACACATAAAGACATTCAGCACGTCATGCACATGGCGTTCCGCCTGCGCCAAGGGCAATTGCACTGCATCGGCCAAGGCGCGGGTCAGGTTGGAATGGCAGCAATGGTGGTAATCCACCCCCGCCAGCAAGCGCCCCGTATAAGGATCGCAGCGCGTGCCGATCACATCATGCACCGACCCGCCAAACTGGTCGATCCCGTACCAGCCCAGCGTATCGGCCACGATGGTCGCCATCGGCCGCAGATAGGGAAACGACGACCAGAGCCTGTCGCCGGTTGTGACATGGGTGCCATGCAAGGCGCGTGTCTTGCCGGAATAAAAACGCTCATCCAGATTATCGGCGGCAAACAGGTTCAGATCACCAACCTGCGGTCCATCCACCGCAGAAATCCGCAACACAGACCCCGCAGCCACACGGATCGCCGCCGCATCGCGCGGGGCAACCACAACACGCTCCACCCCCTGCGCCGCCGCCGCAGCCGCCGCAGCCGCCTGCAAAACGTGGATATCAGGGCGCGGCAAGCTATCGGTGGGATAACAGATCACCGGTGTGACGGCGCGCCGCGCATCAGCATCATCAGGAATATTCATCATCTTCCGAGCCTAAATATCCCCGCCGGAGGCAACAAAGTTTTTAGACCACCCGCTCCACCATCATGCCCTTGATGCTGGCAATCGCCTTGGCCGGGTTCAACCCCTTGGGGCATGTCTTGGCGCAGTTCATGATCGTGTGGCAACGATAAAGCTTGAACGGATCTTCCAGTTCGTCCAACCGCTCGCCCGTGGCCTCGTCGCGGCTGTCCACGATCCAGCGATAGGCATGCAACAGCGCGGCTGGCCCCAGATACCGGTCGCCATTCCACCAGTACGACGGGCAGGATGTCGAACAGCAGGCGCACATGACGCATTCGTACAGACCATCCAGCTTTTTGCGGTCATCGACCGATTGCTTCCATTCCTTGGCCGGCGTGTTCGACTTGGTCTCGAGCCACGGCATGATGCTGGCATGCTGCGCATAGAAATGGGTCAGATCGGGAATCAGATCCTTGATCACCGGCATATGCGGCAAGGGGTAAATCTTGATGTCGCCCTTGATCTCGTCCATGCCATAGATACAGGCCAGCGTGTTGATCCCGTCGATGTTCATCGCGCAGGACCCGCAGATGCCTTCACGGCAGGACCGGCGGAATGTCAGGGTCGGGTCGATTTCATTCTTGATCTTGATCAGCGCATCCAGAACCATCGGACCGCAGCTGTCCATATCCAGAAAATAGGTATCCAGTTGCGGGTTCTTCCCGTCCTCGGGGTTCCAGCGATAGACCTGCACTTTGCGCAGATTGGTCGCGCCCGCCGGCTTTGGCCAGGTCTTGCCTGTCGTCATCCGGGAATTTTTTGGAAGTGTCAGTTGTACCATTTTTCAGACCTTTATCCGCGTCTTTATCGTCGATTGCTGGTGTTACCCAAGACATATAGCCTTTCCAGCAGGATCGAAAGTACTGTATTCAAAGCATTGTATCAGCCACAAACGTCGCGCGTTGCGGCGGCGCGGTTTGATAGGGACAAAAGCCGTCCAACCATGTATGTTAATTAGGAATTTGGTAATATTATCAGTATCTTGAACATACCCTATGCGCATGGGAACCCGTATCACCGGTTGCTTTATGGATCTGCGGGGCCTTATGTCCCGTTGGCGGGTGCCAAGGATCTGCGCCAGCTTGCACAATATGCCGCAGGGCAGGTCAGCCCCGTGCTGCATCTGCATTGGGATGACCGGATGTTCGGGCGCGGTGACGATCCGGATACGAACCGGATTAACGCACAAACACTGGTTGATCGGTTGCAGGCGTTCAAGGACGCAGGCGGCAAGATCTTTTGGACGATCCACAACAAACGCGCCCATTTCGAACGTGACGCAGAAAGTTTCGCTTGGGGGCGTGGCCAGCTTTGCGCGCTGGCCGATCTGGTGCATGTCCATGCCCCACATGCCGCGCGGCATATGATCGAGGATTGGGGCGTGGCCCCCGAAAAGATCAGAATCATCCCGCACCCCAGCTATCTGGGTGCCTATGAACCGGCCGAGGCCACCTTGGGTCGCCCGCTGCCATCTTCGCCCAACCGCCAGTTTTTGTTCTTTGGCACGATGCGCGGCAACAAGGGGGTCGCGCTGCTGCCCGAGGCCATTGCGCGTCTGGCGCGCCACCGGACAAATTTCGACCTATTGATCGCGGGCAAGACCATGCGCCGTGCGATGCGGCGGATGCAGCCAATGCTTGATCTGCCGCAGGTCAGCGTCAGGGACGGGTTCATTCCCGATGCCGATGTGCCCGACATCTTTGGCGCAGCGCAGGTGTTTCTTGCGCCTTTCGGTGATTTCTTCACATCGGGCAGCGTCATGCTGGCGCAAACCTTCGGCCTGCCGGTGATCGGCCCTGACCGCGCAGAAATGCGCGCCATCACGCCTCCAGAAAACCACGACCTGCTGTACGAAGGCCAGCGCCCGAAGCCATTGGTGCAGATGATGAAGCGGCTGATCGACATGCCGGATGCTGAATTGGCACAGCGGCGCGCCGCCTGTTTCGCTTATGCCCATGCCACCGCACCCGCAGTTATTTCTCGATCGCTGGCCGCCACTCTGTCCAGCCTTTTCCAGCAGGAACCGCATGATGCGCCACGCTAGGGTCAGGACCCATTAAATGCCTTGATGCTGGTTTGTCGTCATGATTCACGACCACCAATGATTTGGGGGTACGATGAGCAATCTTTACTGGCTGACAGAAGATCAGATGGTGCGGCTACGGT